>ERZ1090879.557-NODE-557-length-23041-cov-42.550509_pt1 | contig 23041 bp, 24 predicted proteins | sample MGYA00478472_ERZ1090879 | MGnify/ENA primary metagenome ERZ1090879 (study PRJEB33644, sample SAMEA5815723) | chicken gut metagenome | biome: Chicken; feature: Gastrointestinal Tract; material: Caecum | place: Ireland | collected 2019-01-01 | study: A study of the... | reverse complement strand
CCCCCCCCCCCCCCCCCCCCCCCCCCCCCCGCAAGCTTTCCGTTCGTCCGCTGTTCAAACGGCGTTCTCGGGGAGATGATTTTTCTCAGCCCCGCGCGACCTTCATGAGTTTACGATCCGGATCGGACTCGTCCGCCTTTTCCACAAATACCAACAGCATGGAATACAACAGGCCGGGACCAAGATTGAACACATGATTATCGACAATACTTGCAAGCAGCATGGCAAGAATGCAAATTCCGGCAACAGTCTTGGCAGTCGTGGGCTTCCGGAAAAACAGCATCACCGTCTGCGTGCGGTGAATGAGATAGGAGAAGAAGGCAAACGCCCCGCCCATGGCAAGCAATTCCAAAAAAGTGTTGTGCACAAACCCGGGAATAAAGTAGTTCTCCAAAACGGGATGCCCGTTCGGATACATGCCGCCCTGCGCATATTGAATTCCGGGGACATCATACCACCCCACGCCAAAGAGCGGATTGCGCAGAAACACACCCCATGCCTGCGAGTATAGATCGAGACGCCCGGAATCGCTTGTCCCGATTTCCAGAAGCGTCGTAATCAGACCGCTCACCTTATCCCAGAAACGGACAAGCAGGATGATCCCGCCCAACAAAAGCGCGAGATATACCAACAGATTCCGGATGCGCTCCTTTTTCCGCGACATCACGAGCGTTACGACGACGCCGCACATGTAGACAACCGCGCCGGCAAGCATGGAACCGCGACTCTGCGTCAGCAAAACCCCAAGCATGAAGAGGGCAGAAAGCAGCGTATACAGCCAGCCGTTCTTCTTTTTCACGGCAAAATAGACGGGAGCGGGCACGCAGACCGCCATCATACAGCCAACGCAGTTCCAGATCCCCCAGCCCGTATACAAACTGTCTCGGCTTCCTCCCCCATCCAGCGTCGGCGCGCCCGGATTGGTATACATCCCGAGTATTTCGGCAAACAAACCGATCCCGAGGATCGTCACCAGCATGGGCATGTAGTGTTTGGGAACTTTATCCCAATCCACCGTAAAATAAAAGAAGAAATAAAAAAAGCCTAGCGCAGCGATTTCAACAAACCCGAAAAATACCGTGCGCGTGTCATAATTTTTCGTGAAAGCGCCGCCCAGCAGATAGGACAACCCGAGCAGGATATATCCGAGTGTCAATTGGGGGACGCCCCGCTTTTTTCCGCGCTCCAAAAGTTTGCTCACCAATCGCAGGAGCAGAATCGCTGCGGCAAATCCGATGCAGATCATTAACGCATCCTGAGCATATTTCTGCGCAAACAATCCCGTGATCGGAAATTTTCCCGGATTGTTTTTTGCCGCGAACAACATATAACCGGATGCGACGATCGGCACGATGCCGAGAAGATCGTCACAGAACAGCACGCACAGAAATCCGAGAACCAAATAGGCCGGGATGACGAACAGCTCAAGCGAAAAAAGCTCCGAGCATGCCATTAAAAATACAATGCAGGCAATATACCACCCCGAACCGAAGAACGAGCGGACGACAGGCAAGCCGCGCCATTTTTGAAGTTGTGGGATCGCAGTGACCAGCATACTGTTATTATACTATCCCGCAAGGGGAAAGACAAGCCCTTTTCTCAAAAATTCAACAAATATTCTTCGTTTTTTTCTCACCGGACGACACCGATCTTCCGCATTCCGCACGGTTCAGAGATCGAGCGTCTCTTTGTACAGCGCGCTCTTCGGAACCCCGCGGTCCCTTGCGGCACGCTTGAGCGCCTCTTTCTTATCCATGCCCTCCCGCATATAGGTAAGAACATGATCACGCACGGAGAGCGCATTGAGCGCATTCTCCGATTCCTTTGCCCCTTCAACGACAAGCACATATTCCCCGCGCTTCTCGCCCGGAAGTCCCTGAGAGAGCATAAAAGAAACGCTCTCCTCATGCAGTTTGGTAATTTCCCGTACGGCGCATGCGCGACGTTCGCCCAAAATCTCGTGCATGAGTGCAAGATAAGCGTCCACATCCTGCGGCGCACAATGGAAGAGAAGGGTCTCGCGGACTGCGGCATAGCGCTCCAGGACCGCGCGGCGTGCAGAAGTCTTATCGGGCAAAAAACCGATGAAGGTAAACCGATCCGCAGGCAAGCCCGATAGAACGAGCGCGCACAACGCAGCGTTTGCCCCGGGGATAACGGTGTATGTCTCCCCCGCCTCTCGCAGTGCGGCACAGACCGAGCCGCCCGGATCGGAGATGACGGGCATTCCCGCATCGGAGACGATACACACCAGCTTCCCCTCCCGCGAAAACGAAACAATACGTTCCGTCGCCTCCCGTTCGTTAAATTTATGACAGGGGAAGAGGGGTTTCTTGATCTCGTATGCGTTGAGAAGCTTTATGGTGTGACGCGTGTCCTCGCAGAAAATAACGTCCGCCGCGCGCAGCGCTTCCAGCGCGCGCAACGTGATATCCTTCAGATTGCCGATGGGCGTTGCGACAAATGCGATCATATATCCTCCTTGTCCCGCGGAAGCTGTTTTTCATTGACCGACACAGGCAGAAACTCGCATCCGGGTTTCCCGCCCTTGACCGCCGCAACAAGTACGGCATAGGGCTTATCCCCCGCCCTCCCGCAGACAGGACACAGCCTCTTGGGTTCCAGCCGATGCTCGTGCAGCGTGTACAGCACCTCCGCGACCCTGTCCGCGCGGTGTACGAGCGCAAACCTGCCGCCGAACTTTAAGCACCGCGCCGCCGCCGCACATAGTTCTTCAAGCGAAAGTGCGATCTCCTTCCGGCAGAGCGCCTTTTCCTCATCGGCGCTTGCGAACCCGCCGCGCTCGTAGGGCGGATTGCATAAGATGAGTGAGAAAGCCTCCGTATACTCGGGACCGATTTCCTGCAAGCGCACGTTTTCCACGGTAAATTTTTCCGTGAGTCCGTTGAGCGCCACGGTCCGCGCACTCATTTCTGCGAGACGGGGCTGCATTTCAAAGAGCGTAACATGCTCTACCCCCGTATTTTCGGCATAAAAGTGCAGTCCCACAACGCCGCTGCCCGAACAAAAATCCGCGACCCGCTCTCCTTTTTTCGCTTTGAGAAAGCGTGCCAAAAGAACCGCATCCGAAGTGAAGCGGTACAGCTGCGTATCCTGAAAGATACGGTAATGCCCGATCAGTAAATCTTCGATAATCTCCATTGCGTCCGATATGAAAAAGAGCACGGGATAACCGTGCTCTCTCTTTCTTTTCCGAGCGTTACTCTGCCTTGATCGCGCCGACGGGGCAACCGTCTTCGCAAGCGCCGCAATCGATGCAGGTATCGGGATCAACGACATACGTCGTGTCGCCGGGAGCGATCGCATTGACGGGGCAAGTATCTGCGCATGCACCGCAGGAAATGCACTCATCCGAAATCTTGTGAGCCATGATACAAACCTCCAACAAAAAATCTTATTCGTATTATATCATAATCCGTGCGGTTCGTAAAGCCTTTTGCCCGCTTTTCCTTTTGGGATTTCAGGAATTTTTTTCAGGCGGCGTCTTATGCCCGCCCTGCGTTTTGCGGTTGCGGCGGGTACGGAACGCTGCCGCCTGCCGTCCCTTGTCCCCGTCCCCGTTACTCTCGCGTTTTTCTCCCTTGTGGAATTTTTGCGCCTTTGCCTGTTTCGCTGCCCGGTCTTCCGCAGCCTGTTCGACACGCGCCGAGGGAAGCGGACGGGACTCGTCCTTATCCTCTTCCGAAAGCTCCTCTGTCTGCCGGGGATGCGTTTCGGCGCGATCGGGTTCGGCACGGGAAACGTCCTCGGCAGCAAAGTCGCGGTAGATGAGCGCGCCGTCCTTTTCGATCTTGACGCGCACCTCCATTTTCAGCATATTGACCGATACGACCTGCCCTTTGCCCTCCGGCGTTGCTACAGTCGCGCCGAGTTTCGGCACCTTTTTGCATGCCGCCGCATAATACTCGTCCTCATACGAAAGGCAGCACATAAGTCTTCCGCACAGACCGCTGATCTTGCCGGGATTGAGCGAAAGCCCCTGATTTTTTGCCATTTTGATGGAGACTTTTTTGAAGTCCGGCATACAGCCCGCACAACAGACCTCTCTTCCGCAGGGCGCGATGCCGCCCAGGATGCGCGCCTCATCTCTGATACCGACCTGTCTGAGTTCGATGCGGATATGAAACACGGACGCGAGGTCGCGTACGAGATCGCGGAAATCCACTCTGCCCTCCGCCGTGAAAGAAAAGACGACTTTGCTCCCGTCAAACGAAAACTCGCAGTCAATGAGCTTCATGGGAAGATTGCGCGCAGCGATCTTCTCTTTACAGATGCGCATTGCCTCTCCGCGGCGCGCTTCGCCGGCGGCAACGGCTTCCTCGTCCTTCTCGGTCGCGATACGGACGACGTTTTTAAGCGGCTGCACGATCGCTTCCTCCGGAACTTCCCGCGAAGGATCGACAACGATCGCGTATTCCAACCCCTTGGAAGTCTCAACGATCACCCCCTGTCCGCGTTCAGGCACAAGCCCGCCCTTTCCGAAATAGTACGGCTTACAGCCCTTCTTAAATTTTACAACGACAACTTCTGCCATTTTTCTCTCTCCTTCGCAATGCGCAGCGACAGCGTGAGCGCCGCCTGCGCGGGATTTGCGTTGAACTGTATTTCCCGTTCCGCAGATGCCGTGAAGCGAAGCGCGGCGAGGGCAATACCTGCAGGCATGACCTCCGCGATCTCCCTGACCGAAGCATCTTGCAGCACGGCATATTGGTCCTGCCCTGCGGCGATCAGAGCCACATCCCTCAGGACGAGGCGCAGAGCGGGCAAAAATGTTCCCTTGGGTGCATCGCCGACCTCGCGGCAGATGCGCACCGTATCTCTTTCCGTCAGAAACCGAATGGCAAGATGAAATGCTTCTCCGCCACCCTCCAGCAAGTCCTCTGCCGCCGAAAGCAGTCCGCCGCACGCAGCAGCCGCTTCCGAAATCCCCGGAGCATCGCCCCGCATGCGTCTGAGCGCCGCGGCGATCGCCTCTTCCGAAAAGGGCGCAACGGCAAGTTTATCTGCACGCGAAAGCACGGTGGGAAGCACGGTATGTTCTGCCGTCGCGCCTGCGAGAAAATACACACCTTGCGGCGGCTCTTCCAGGATCTTCAGCAATTTGTTCTGCACAAGGGGCGTGACCGTCTGGAAGGCATCCAGAACGAACAGCTTCCTGTCTCCTTCGACGGGACTCAAGGCACTTTCTCCGATCAATTCTGTAGCGACGTCCGCAGAAAGCTTTGCCCCGCGCGCAGGATAAAAGAGACAGTCCGGATAATGTTCCGTTCCGATCAGCCGTTCCGTGCGCGACCCCGCCTCCGCACCGAAAAATGCCTCGGCGCAGACGGTAAGGAATTCCCGCAAATGCCCGCCGTCAGGAAAAATCACAAGCGTAAAATGCGCCAGATCTCCCCGCCGCGCGCCGGAAGCTATCGTTTGATATGCCGTTGTGGAGCGAAAAAGTTCGCGCATGTCAATCCTCGAATACAATGATCTTGCCGTCCGAAAGCCCGAACGCAGACACGGCGCCGGAAAGTCTGCGCGCCGCATCCCCGCTGACAACGTCGCCGGGTAACAGCACCGGCATACAGGGCGGAAACAGTCCGCACGTCTGCGCACAGACGCGTCCGACCGCCTCTTGCGGCAAGAGCGCGACGGTTGTTTTTCCTGTCCGTCCCCGCATCCGCGCGTCGCTCGCTACTTCTCCGCGCGGGAGCCGCTTGACCAAATGCACGAGCTTCTTCAGTTCGCGGCGACGCGTTGCGGGCGAGAGATAGAACATCAGATAGTTTCCGTCGTCGAACTCCGGATATACGCCGCGCGACTCCAAAAAGCGCCGCGCATCGCCGCTTTTTTTCCCGAAGGGGATGACGATCTTGCTCCAATCGGGGTTTTCAAGCGCGCCCAGCGCCCGCTTTACCCCTTCCGCCGCCCGTTCGATGCGCTCGTTGCGCGGATACTTGACGGCGTATTCGATGCTCGCCAGAATGGGATAGGACGGGGACGTGGTGCGAAAACAGGGAACGCTTTCCGCAAGCAAGTCTGTCCATATCCCCTTTGCGGAAACAACGGCACCCTGCGTCATGGCGGGAAGCGACTTGTGTACGCCGTCCACCCACATCGAAGCGTAATTCGACGCATGCAGCGCCGTGCCGTGCAGGTGCGAACCGTGCGCCCCGTCAATGACGAGCGGCTTATTCTGCGCCTGCATCAATTCTGCGATCGCTCCGAGGTCAGGAAAAAATCCGTAATAGTCGGGCGAAGTGAGGATCAGCGCGTCTGCCGTTTCCATGGCGTGCCGCACAGCTTCGACGGTCGGCTGCCGCGCGATTCCGCCGGAAAACTCCTGCGCAACGGGAATGAGTTCCAGCCCCATGAGCGAACTGCCGCGCAGAACACTGACGTGCGAGCAGACGGGAACGGCAAGCTTCCGCACCCCGGCGTCCCGCAGCGCCATGAGCATCGCATAAACGCCGCTCGTGCTGCCGTCCGTCAGCAGAAAACTCGCATCCGCCCCCAATATGTGCGCTATGTCCGCCTGCGCCTGTCCTATGACGCCGGTCGGCGCGGAAAGATTATCCGAATAAGACAGCTCTGTGATGTCCGCTCCCCGTTTTTTATGCCCCGGCGTATGAAAGGAAATATGTTTGCGCCGCTCTTGTGCGGCAAGCATGTCTGCAAGATAAAGCTTCATTCTTCCCGATAGTTTTCAAGCAGATAATTCAGGAAGGAAATGCTCTCAAATCGAAGATCGTTCTGCGCATCCTTGCCGTTAAAAAGCAGAACGAGGTTGATGTTTTCCGTCGTGCGGGAATTTTCCCCATCGGTATAGTAAACGAGATTTTTGAGCCCGTGCAGCCCGCCGACGTTGATGCCGAGATTGCTTGCCTCGCCCCAATCGTTTTCATAAGAGGTATGCGTAAACAATCCTTCGTCAAATGCCGCATCCACTGCAAGATAATCCTCCCGAAGCTGCAAAAGGCGCGCCTTTTCGTCCTCCACGCCCTGCGCGCGGGACTGCTCCGTACGATACCGCTTATCGCTGCCGTTGCGCGCGTAAAAACTTTCCTCGGGAGACCGGCTGCCGTCAAAAGCGTCGCTTGAACGCCAGTCGTCGCCGAAAAACTCTGCCAGATACCGTTCGCATGCATCCATATAATAAACGGTATCGTATACGCCGCCCGCATTCGCTTCATCGTTGGCGACCGTAATGCCCATTGCCAGCGAATAGAGCGTGGATTGCGTCTCGATCACGGGATCGCCCTCCTCATCCAATACGGGATTGCCCGCCTCGTCCTGTTCGTAGACGGGATTGTCCGTCACAAACAACACATTTCCGGTTCCGACCGATCGGCGCAGACCGTACGTCGTGTTTCCGGTTGTGCCGGTAAATGCCTCCGTTCCGACGGTGAGAATATCGTATGAGAAGACATCGTCCTCTTCCAGTTCGTCGGCAAGTTGAGAAAAGGATGTATCGACCGAAAGATCCGTAAAGACAAAAATATTATACTGCTGCGACGAAAGCGGTCTGGTTGCCGTCACCGCAAAGAGCAGCGAAAGCACGAGCAGCGCCGCCGCAACCGTGCAGAGGATCTTGATCCAATCGTAAGAAATCAGATTGGAAAGGCGTTGTTTGGTGATGCGTGCGTCCAATGGTATCGCTCCTTTTTGACAAACAGGGCACGGAATGCTCCGTGCCCCGCCCTGTTATTTTTTGGGTTTCATCGTAGGGAACAGCAGCACGTCGCGGATGCTTGCACTGTCCGTGAGCAGCATGACAAAACGATCCACGCCCATGCCAAGCCCGCCTGTCGGGGGCATGCCATGCTCGAGCGCGTCCAGAAAGTCCTCGTCCACCTGCGCGTTCGCGCCCTGTGCACGCTTCTTTGCCGCCTGCTCCTCCATGCGCGCGCGCTGATCGATGGGGTCGTTGAGTTCGCTGAACGCGTTGCCCATCTCCATGCCGTTGATGAAGTATTCAAACCGTTCCGTCATGGTGGGATCGGAGGGCTTACGCTTGGCAAGCGGACTGATCTCCACGGGATAGTCGTAGATGAATGTGGGCTGGATGAGCTTGTCCTCGACGTATGCGTCGAAGAACGCCGCGAGGATGTGACCCTTGCTGTCCTTGCCCTTCTCAAGCTCCACGCCGTGCTCCTTCGCGACAGTGCGCGCCTCCTCGTCGGACGCGATCAGGGAGAAGTCAACGCCCGAATACTTTTTGACCGCCTCGGTCATCGTCAGGCGTTCCCAGTGCGAGAGATCGATCGTGTTGCCCTGATAGGGGATCTGCAGCGTACCGCACACCTTTTCGGCTACGGTGCGGTACAGCCCCTCGATAAAGTCCATCATGTACGCATAATCGACGTACGCCTGATACATCTCGATGGTCGTAAATTCGGGATTGTGCGAGGAATCCATGCCCTCGTTGCGGAAGATCCTGCCTACCTCGTAGACACGTTCAAAACCGCCGACAATGAGTCGTTTCAAGTACAGCTCCGTCTCAATGCGCAGATACATATCGAGGTCAAGCGCGTTGTGATGCGTCTTAAAAGGGCGCGCGTCCGCGCCGATCTCCAGCGTTAAAAGCACGGGAGTCTCCACTTCCATGAAGCCGTGACCGTCCAGGTACGCCCTGATCTCACGCAGGATCTGCGAACGGCGGGCAAACGTTGTACGCACGTCCTCGTTCATGATGAGATCGGTATGGCGCATGCGGTACTTGAGATCGGGATTGGTCAGCCCGTTGTACTTTTCGGGCAGAGGCAGAAGCGCCTTGGAGAGCATCTCCAGGTGCGTTGCGTGAATGCTCACCTCTCCCGTCTTGGTCTGAAAGACAAAACCGCGCACACCGACGATATCGCCGATATCATAGTCCTTTTTATAGGCAAGATAGGTATCTTCCCCCACATCCTGGCGGGTAACGTAGATCTGAATGTCCCCCTTGCCGTCGCGCACATGCGAGAAGGACGCCTTGCCCATGATGCGGCGGGACATGAGACGTCCCGCGATACTCACTTCCTTCCCTTCCCATGCCGAAAAATCACCCTTCACGTCCGTGGAGCGTGCGGTGACTTCATACTTGGTCTTTTCGTAGGGATTGTTCCCCTCATCGGTAAGCTTTTTAAGTTTTTCCCGGCGGATGCGCGCCTGTTCAATGAGCTCGGCGCCGGGATCGACGTTTATTTCTTCCATGATGATCAGTTGATTTTCAAAACCTTGAGCGAGTATTCGCCGTTGGGCGCCTTGACCGTGACCGTATCGCCGCGCTTAGCCCCCATGAGCGCCTGCCCGACAGGCGATTCATTGGAGATGATATTCTTCATGGGATCGGCCTCCGTCGTGCCCATGATGGTATATTCGACGTCTTCGTCAAAATCGACGTCGTGTACCAACACGACAGAACCGAAATGTACAACGGAATTATCCGTATTTTCCTCAATTACGACCGCATTTTTGATCTGAAAATCCAACTCCTCGATCGCGCGCTCGTTTGCCGCCTGTTCGTTGCGGGCGGCATCGTACTCGGCATTCTCCGAGAGATCGCCGTGGCTGCGTGCCTCGGCAATGCGCTGCACGATCTCCGCACGTTTTACCTTCTGAAGATATTCGAGCTTCTTGACCGCCTCATCGTACCCCTGCTGCGTCATGGGAAATTCTGCCATCTTTCTACCTGATCCTCTCTTTCCCCGCGCGGATCGCTGCCGCGGCGGGATTTCTAAAAGACGACCGTGATTCCCGTTTCTGCAACGGAAACCACGGTATTCTCTCACTATTGTTCATTATACGGCATTTGCTCGGCTTTGTCAACCCGTTTGTGCCGACTTACCGATTTTTCCGTAATTTTTCCGTGAAGCGCGCGATGCGGGCGACCGCTTCCTGCAGTTCGCGCATGCCCGTGGCATATGAGCAGCGAACGTGATAATCTCCGCACTCGCCGAACGCGTTTCCCGGAACGACTGCGACCTGTTCCTCCTTCAACAGCCGTTCGACGAACTCCTCGCCCGTCAGCCCCGTCGCCTCCACCGAGGGGAAGGCGTAGAATGCCCCGCGCGGCTCAAAACAAGTCAATCCCAGATCATTGAAGGACTTGACAAGAAAGCGGCGGCGCTTATCGTATTCGGCACGCATCTGCCCGACTGACGCAAAATCATCCTGAAAGCCGCCCGCAAGCGCCGCGATCGCCGCGTGCTGTGCGACGCGGGGTGCGCAGAGCATGGTGTACTGATGGACCTTGAGCATCGCCTTATCCAACGCCTCCGGCGCGCAGGCGTAGCCGATGCGCCAGCCCGTCATGGCAAACGCTTTGGAAAAACCGCTCAGAAGTACCGTTCTCTCCTTCATGCCGGGCAGCGACGCCACCGAACAATGCTTGCCGCCATAGGTAAGTTCGGCATAGATCTCATCCGAAATAACGAGAAGGTCGTACTTCTCAATGACGGGGACGATCGCCTCAAGCTGCTCGCGCGTCATGACGGCACCCGTCGGGTTATTGGGATAAGCAAGGATGATCGCCTTGGTGCGGGCCGTAACGGCAGCTTCGATCGCCTCAGGCGTCATAATAAAGCCGTTCTCCGCTCTGCAATGCACGGCAGCGGCGACGCCGCCGCACAGCGAGATAATGGGTGCGTAGGAGACGTATGCAGGATCGGGGACCAGCACTTCGTCCCCCTCCTCGCACGTCGTGCGAAGGGCAAGGTCGATGCCCTCGCTCGCGCCGACGGTGATGATAATGCGCTCGGCGGGATATTCCACCCGGAAGCGCTGGGCAAGATAGCGCGAAATGAGCTGCCGCAGCTCGGGCAGTCCGCGATTTCCCGTATAGGAGGTGTACCCCTTTTGCAGCGAGCGGATGCCCGCGCTGCGGATATCCCACGGGGTAACAAAATCCGGCTCGCCCACGCCGAGGGAGATGGCGTTGGGCAGGGTATCCAGAATATCAAAGTACTTGCGGATCCCGCTGGGCTTGAGCTGCTTGGCGCGCTCGGTGAGAAAGTCTCTCATGCCTGTACGGGAAGCCTCCGCATCTTGTCCTTTCCGACCGTCAAAGCTCCCTCGATCTTATATTTCTTGAGAATGAAATGCGTCGCGGTGGACAGAACGCAGTCGAACGTGGAGATGCACTCCGAGACAAAACGCGCGACCGACTTGATGGACCCCGCCTTGACGATGACCAGAAAGTCGTATGCGCCGCTCATGAGATAGAGCGTCTTGACCTCCTCATGCTCGGCGATCTCTTCCGCGACGCCGTCAAAGCCGGATCCGCTGCGGGGAGCGATCTTGACCTCGATGAGCGCCTCCACGCACTCATCTTCCTCTTCATCGAGATTGGCGATAGCCGTATACTTGACGATCGTCCCGCGGTTTTCCATATTCCGGACGGCGCTGCGGACTTCCGCTTCGTCCGTATCCAGCATAACGGCGATCTGCGATGTATCCGTGCGGCAATCGTCTGTGAGAATATCGAGTATGTCACGCTCCAGCTTGTTCATGGCGTACTTTCCTCCCTGTAATCGATATTGCCTTCATTATACCGCGCGGGCGCTTTCAAGTCAAATATATTTGCTTTTTTCCAAAAAATTTCGTATAATACGGATATGTTTCGCATTTGGGCAAAAGTCATGAAAGACGGGCATATCGTCAGACAGACGACGTACGAAAAAGAGGAGCGCTTCACCTATTCGGCGTTCTTTTCTTACCTTGCGGATATCTGCGACGCGCTCGACGTCCCGACGCCCGTCCTTTTGAAGCCGCATATCTTCAACTATGCTAAATTCAACCACGTCATTTTCCGCAAGTCCGACTTTATGGAGGAAGTGCCCTTCGATCGGCTGGTGCTGGAAAATATTCTGTGAGGCAACGATGATCATTCAGGCAACGATGCGCGACCTTCCCGCGCTGGAGTCACTATATGCCGCGGCGCGTGAACGCATGAAGGCGGCCGATAATCCCGATCAATGGGGAGACTCTTACCCGCCCCGCGCTCTCATCGAAGAGGACATCGCGCGCGGCAGGCTGTACCTGTCAAAAGAGGAGGACGCGCTCCTCGGTGCGTTCGTATTCTTTGTAGGGTCGGAAGACCACTATGCCGCCATCGACGGTATGTGGATGACGGAAAACCGCGTCTACGGCGTCATCCACCGCGTGGCGAGCTGCGGAACGCGGCGCGGATTTCTGAAAACGGTCGTTGACTACTGTACGCAGTTTGCAGACGATCTGCGCATCGACACCCACCGCGACAACGCGCCCATGCGCGGCGCACTGACCGCTCTCGGATTCCGTGCATGCGGCGTCGTCATCGTGGACGACGGCACCGAGCGCATCGCCTTCGAGCGTGTCACAAGATAGCCCGCTCCCACCGGAAGCGCGGCGTATTCCGCCCTTGCCACGTTGCATACATCAAGTCACGGCGACGCAATTATCTGTACGGAAGCACAATTGCTTATTTTGCACGTTATTGACATATTTGCGCGCGGGCGCGCTCCAAAAGGAGCGCGCCCGCGCGTGTTCGTTATGCTCTTCCCGATAAAACGCACAAAACTGCCGCTTGCGTCCGACGGAAGCCTGCGGCGGCCAATATGGCTGCGCATAAGAATTGAGACATATCCCGCGCCGTACAGCGCCTTCGGCAAAAAGTCCATAATTCGTATACTTTAATATTTTTTAAATGTCAAGCAATACTAATATAATTGTATACGAATTTCAGACATTTGTGAGGATGCGAATGTTAAACGAACGGATCAGGGAATTGCGTCGGGCGTTCGGATTGAGCCAGGTAGAACTGGCAAGCGCGATGAATGTAAGCAAGCAATGCGTTTCCAACTGGGAAAACGATAATGTGCTGCCATCTATCGACATGCTTGTCAAACTTGCGGATTTCTTCCGCGTCACGACGGACTATCTGTTGTGCCGCGACGAAAAAGATGCGCTCGATATGAGCGGGCTTTCCGAACGGGAACGCGCGCACCTCAAATTGCTCGTCATGGATCTGTTGAATAAATCGTGACCTTCTTCCGCGAACACAATAATGCCGCGGCGCGCCGGAAGGTGTGCCGCCGCGCCTCCCCCGCGCACCCGCTTTCCATGCGTATTTTTTTCCGGAGTGCGCAAACTGCCTGCATGAAGCTGACGACCATCCTTTTATGCACGGTCCTGATCGTCTACGGACTGGGCGCATGTCTCTACGCACTCACGGGAATCGACGTCCTTGCTCTCGTTTCTGCGGGCAACACCGTCGTATACCGCTCATTCCTGTCCCTTGCCGGCGTGGCTGCGCTGTGGCTTTTTTTCTGGCTGATCGCCTTCCGTCCGACGCGCGAACTGCGATAGCCTGCGATACGGCTCCTTGCAGCGCAGTCTTCTGTGAGACGGCGCCTGCCTCCCGGGAATTTGAACGAAAACGGACAAACTCATGTGTGCGACAAGACGCTCAGAAGAAGCCTTCGCTGCCGCAAAAAATGTTGACGGCAGCCGCAAAACGTGATATGATATGATTTACGGAAGGTTTTCGGTCAACACTTCCGAATAAAAAAACCGAGGTTTTTTCATGTTCAAGGAAATTTTCACCACCAAGCGTATCTGCCGCGCAGGCGTCATTGCCGCGCTGTACGTCGCGCTCTGCTATGCATTCATGCCTGTCGCGTATGGCGGCATCCTGCAGATCCGCCCCGCCGAAGCGCTGTGCATCCTGCCCCTTTTTTTCCCGGAAGCGGTTCCCGCGCTCTACATTGGCTGTATGCTGGCAAACCTGACGTCTCCCATGCTCATCTATGACGTATTTCTCGGCTCACTGGCGACGCTCGTCGCCGCAACGCTGACGGGGATCGTCGGATATCTCATGCGCAATAAGGACAGCGTCGGCGCGCACGTCGCCAGGATCGGCATCGGCGGATTCTTTCCCGTCGTCGCGAATGCTTTCATCATTCCGCTGATCATCGTCTTTTTATGCGGCGACCTGTCTGCGACCGAGCTTCTCGGCTGGGGCGAAAGCACCGTCACCTTTGCATATTGGGCAAATTGTATTTCCCTGCTTATCACCGAAGCGGTGTGGGTATACGCACTGGGGACGCCCGTTTATCTCTTCGTCCTCAGGATGCGCAAACGCGGCGTAAAAGTGTTCCTCGACGGCAAAAAGAAGCCGCTCAATGTGTCCGCCGAAGCAAAGCAGATCTGAATACCGCTGTAAACTGGCGGCGCCCCTCTGACCGAGAGGGGCGCCGTTTCATGTCCGCGGCTCATTTTCAATGTGATTGCGGCAATCTTCAAGGCAAGCAAAGCTGTACGGCGTCAAAGCGTGTTTTCGGTACGGACTTCCTGAAAAATATTTCCACGCAGTCTGCCCAGCGCCCAGCCGACTTTCCCGCCCGCCAGCAGGTATGCCTTCATCGCCCGCTGTAAAGCGGTCCCCTCTGCCAGCTGTCCATAGGGTAAATCAGAAACGGGGTACACCCATTCCAAATATGCAGAACTATCCTTCTCCCACCGCAACACCTCAAATTCGCGCTGAAATCGAACAATGTTGGACGTCGGCGGCAAGAGTGCGGGAAGTGCGGGCGAGAGAAGCCAGGAATCGCATAACATCGGCGCTTCTGCGTATTCCGGGTAAAAGGTTTTGAAAAATAAGCGGGCATCCCGGACGGAGCGCCGAACGGACAGCGGCGAAAGATCGGCATCGGACGGAATATGCATAAAAATATTTCCGCCCGACATTTCATATTCCAGCGCACCGAGACGAAACTCCTGCATGGCAAGCTGACGCGGGAACCACCATCCCCAACGAAATGCGATCGCGTGATTTCGTGTGATCTCGGCCGCCATAAAGCGCGACAAAAACTTCATGGTCGCAAAAAAAATATCGCGGGAAATGCCGCGTTCCCGATAGCGTTCGTACGTCCGAAGCGCACAGTGGGACATATAGACAAACATTTTCATGCCGTCCGCATCCTCGCCCAGATGCGCGGTCAGTTCCCGAAGCCCCTCTTCGCGGAGGCTTCCGTCAAAGAGCGCTTCGACATAGGGCGGCGGAAACAGCGTTTCAAAAGTTCTCTGTATCTGCTCGGCACGTATCCGCGCTTGTCCGTTGAATTCTATATTGTCGTAAAATTCGTCAATGGTCAATTTTTCATCTCCGCAGCCCTCTGTCTTTCCGAGAAGAACAAAAATATCCGCTCCTCGTGTCCGCTGTGCCTTTCCGCCTGCGTTCAGAGCATGGAAAGCAATTCCCTCAGGTCATGAATGACCGCCCTGACGTGCAATCCTTCGGACAAGCTCTCGCCGCGGCGATCAAACCAAACGCAGTCCATGCCGACGGCATTTGCGCCCGCAATGTCCGAACGGAGCGAATCGCCGATCATAAGACATTTATCCGGCGAAGTCTTCAGTTCTTCCAGCAAAAGATGAAAAAACGCGGCGTCCGGCTTGACGCATCCCATCTCCTCGGAGACAAAAATGCGAGCAAACCGCGGACGCAGCGCAGACAGCCGTCCCGCCTGCATGCCGGAAAGCCCGTTCGTCGCTATGCACAGTTTATAATGCTGCGCAAGAGCGTCAAGGACTTCCAAAGCGCCGTCCACAGGGTGCGCGGCTCGGGAAAGCTCGTCCGAAAAAGTGCGCGCGGCGACCGTTTTGCCGCTGCCGAGGGAATACCTGTCATCCATATAATCCACGATGCCGCGAACGTGCTCATGATACAGTGCATGAAAGCGCGCGCGAAGTACGGGGGAATCCACCTCCGTCAGGCCAAGATCTGCCCAATTTTTTGCCGAAAAGCGCCAGCAATCTTCGATCATATCCTCCGAACAGGAGACCCCCGCCGCACGGAATGCAGCACGAAACGCGCGCTTTTCATCCAGGTCAAAATCAATGACTGTATGGTCGGCGTCAAAGATCAGATAATCGTATCGCACCGCGCTCACCAGTCCTGCTTCTTGAGCGATTTGTCTTTGACGTCATCGTAAAAGGAGAAATATGCAGCTTTCCACTCCGAAAGCGTATGCGGCGCGCCGGAACGATCGGCGCCATCCCGCAACGAAAGATATTCCATGAGCTCTTCGGGCGTGAAATCGCCTTCGCAGATCTCGCTGTCATATTTCTCAAATAACTTCATCAAATCGTATTCGGACATGATATTCTCTATTCCTCACTGCAAAATAAGTTATCCCCAATGGTTTTGGGGATAAGTGGATAACTTTATCGAAAACAATTATGGTCGGCATCGTAAAATGCTCCGATGGATGCAAGAAGCGATTCTATCTCGCCACGATCGAGATCAAGATCGTCGCAGAGTTCGTCAAGCGAATCATATTGATCTCGCAACTTCATATTGATATAACTGAGAAGCATTGCCGGATCGTTCGGTATCATGGAAACAGTATAGCACAAAAGACGACAAAAGGCAACGTCGGAAAGCATTTCCTTGACATTTTTCGTGCACTATCGTATAATGTAGGCATTGATACACGGAGCGGAAACATGAAACAAAACATAGATGAAAATCTTATTACGGCATGGGTACAGCTGACAGGCATTCTTAAAAATACGCGGATCACAAAAGGACTTGTATATAACGAATCCATTGTGATGCTGACCGCCTATAAAAAATATATTGAGGACGGGGAAGGTCTGGTATCGTTCCAGGCTCTGGTACGGGAAACGAGGATGCTGAAGTCGCTTGTCAACCGAACGATCGACTCGCTTGTCGGAAAAAAGCTTTTGACGCGCTGTGAGGGAAAAGACAAGCGGACGACGTTCGTCAGGATCATTCCGGAAAACCTGGGTGAGTTCCTTGCCGTACACGAACAGTCTCTTTCCCTGGCACGACGTCTGCGGGAGATCATCGGCGATGACGATGCCGAGGCATTTATTCGGATCTCGCAGAAGATCGCCGCACAGTATGATGCGTGAGGTCAGCTGATCCGGCAGGATGATGCGACGGTGACCTGTCGTGCCGTTGAGGTTGGATAAACATAGGCGGAATCATTGCTTATTTCTATCAGAGAAAAGACAGTTTTCCATCAAAGAACAGCCCGGCCGCGGAGTTAATCCGCGGCCGGGCTGTTCTTTGCAAAAATCAATGCAAAACAGATAAACAGAAGAACGGCAGACGCATGTCTGCCGTTCTCCTGAACATATTTGGGTGATGGGTAAATTTTTATGATCGATCGGGCAAAAGCGACGATATGTCAGGCGCCGCGGCACCCGTTCGAAGCATTTTGTCAATCTTGCTCGCCCACAGGCTGCTGCAAACAGCAGCCTGTGCACGAAACAATTTCAGCGAAAGTCTTACGCCCGAATCAGGCACGGGTAATCAGAACGCCCGAGTCAGAAACGGTAGCGCCGTCAAGAGTGAGCGTGAGATTGTAGGAATCCTGCGTCATACCGGTGAAGGTGTGAACGAATTCATACGCAACCGTGCCATCCGCATTGAACAGCGTGTAGGTAACCGTCATCGTATCATCGGCGAGCGCGATCTCAACTTCAAACTCAGCCGTTGCCTTCAGCGTTCTGAACGCAGCCCAATCCATGTCAGCGGGAACACCGGTCACCGTGCCGTAGAGGGGCTTCTCCAGACCGAACTGAGCCGCCCAAGCATCGCTGCGGACAAAGAAGTCGGTGTCCGCTTCAGCATAGTTACCGTTGTTGTTCGCATCGACAGCTACGAAGAAACCATACCAGTTATCCGTCGTATTTGTCGTCGAAGCATACTGACCGGAGATCGTCAAGGTTTCGCCATCCGCAATTGCATTGGTGTATGCGGGAAGCGCATCCTCACCATTCCAGGTGCCGAGCGCGTTGTTATCAAGCACACCGACATACTCGGGAAGTGCCTTGCCGTCTGCATCGTAGCAGATACCATTCTCCTCGTCGTAGCGGACGCCGGCGCCGACAAAGACGAAGCCATCTTCAACAACGAACTTCTCGCAGGTATCGCAGAACTTACCGACGGAGGTAAGAAGCAGACCGTTCTCGTAGTGCTTGACAAGGTAGTAAGGCGAATTGCCGAAGGTGTGCATATCCGATTCAGGCTCGCGGGTGAAGGTGAACGCATAGGTGTAGACAACCTCTTCGCCATCCATGACCTTGAACTCAACGCTGTACTGTGCGGCCTGACCGCAGGTAAGAACGTTGACCTGCTCGAACTTGCTGTAACCGGCTTTGATCGCAGCCTCGATCTTAGCGCCTGCCTGGTTAATATTCTCGAACCAGGTTGCCTGGATCTGAGGAAGCTCTGCCTCCACCGTAGCGGGCTGAGCGCCTTCCGTCACGTCATCCGTATCGCAGCCTTCGCGGTTGCAGACGACCACGACCTGACCTGCCGCCTCGAGCGTAGCGTCGAAGGTGTTCTCCTCGTCGACAACATAGTTGTGACCGAGCGCCTCGAGCGTAGGATCCTTTTCGGGACCGTAGGTATCTGTTGCCTTACAGGTATTGCAGGTTGCGGTGACGCTGCCGTCCGTCGTGCAGGTGGGTTCGGTTCTCACGCCGTCAGCAAAGTCGTGCTCTCTGACGGTGACGACGTTGATCGTCTTCTGAGCGCAATCTTCGTTCTTGCAAGTGAAGGTACCCGCACCCTTGGTCGGATCCGTAGGACCGCAGGTAGCCTTCGTATCAGCACCCTCGGTGATGCCTGCAGCGGTAAGCTGAGCATCGGTCGAGAAGGTGAATGTACCGCCCTCAAGGATCAGATCGCCGTTTGCAAGGATATGGAAGACCTCATCCGTTTCGACAACGAAGTCCTTAGGAAGCGTGCCGAGCAGATCGGCAAGCGCCTTGTTCGTGGTCGTTGCATCCACAACGGATTCGACCGTGTAGGTATAAGTGGTCTTCTTCTCGGGATCGCTCTCGCAGGTAGCCGCATCGCGAACGACCTTGGAGACGTTGACCACGCCGGTAACTTCCGTGAAGCCGCAGCCTGTCTCATCCTTACGCGAGCAGTTGACCGTCATCGTGTACTGACCGACACCTTCCGCATCGACCTTCTCGTCGACAGGGGTGAAGGTGTACACGTAGTCGTGACCGAGCGCCTCCGTCTCCATCTGCGCATCTTTCTGACCGCAGACAGTGCAGACGCCCTGAACAAGGCCGCCCGTCGTGCAGGTAGGAGCGGAACCCTCGACTTCCGTCGTCGTATCTGCATCGAGGTCGACGACGTGAGAACGCCAGACAGGGATGATCGTGTACTGCGTGACGTCATCGTGTGCAGCCGCACATGCGGGATCCGCGCAGTAGAAGTAACCAAGACCAACGGATGCACCGTTCTCGCCGCCGCAAACAGCAGCCCAGTCACGGTAATCCTTGACCTTATCGCTGTACTTGGTGATGTCAAGGAAGCTCAGCTTGCTCTTCTCGACGCCGAAGAAGCCTGCAACCGCATCGATCTTGCCATAGCCGGTAAGATCGCCTGCCGACTTGCCTTCCTCTGCAAGAATTTCGGAGAGATAGATCGGCGTCTTGCCGTCTGCCTTATAACCGAAGATGTGATCGGTCATAGGAACGATGACAGGGCAGGTTGCCTTGATCTTGTCCTCGCCGTTCGTACCCTCATAGGTGTACGTCCAGGTGCCTTCGCCGTAGCAGGTAGGCGCAGTCGTAACGACGTGCGTCAGAGCGCCGCTCGACGTATCTTCCGTGACGTTGTCCACAACGATCTTGACGTGGTCAGTATTCTCTTCGGTGCAGCCTTCCACAGTGCAGGTAGCGACAACGTCAAAGGTGTGCACGCCGTTCTCGCTTTCGACCTGAACAAGCTCGTAAGAATACTTGTGGCCCGCGTTGGCTTCGTTGATCCACTTATCGCAGACGGAGCAGTGGTGTTCCATGCCGCCGATACAGCCGTCAGCAGCCGGCGTTTCGGAAACTCTCTCATCGTCCCAGACGTGATCGAGATAGGTGTTGACGGGAACGGTGACGCCGCCGTAAACTTCGTCCCAATAAGCGCCGTGCTCGCCCGTTTCGTTGTTGATACCGCAGTTGGGGTTCTCGCAGACAAACATTGCCTCGCCGAGCTTACCCGTTCCGCAGTTTGCAAGCGAATCGGTGTTGAGCATGATGCCGGGCGTGTTCTGGTCGATCGCGCCTTCATATGCGGAATTGTAATCCCATGCATCCGCGTCATGCGTTTTCTCGTAGAGGAGAGAGCCGACGCCTACGCCGTTCAGGATGTGCTCGCCCGCATCGATCTTGAGCGTGAACTGCTGTTCAACGACAGGGATCTCCTCGGACAGATCAACCGTAAGAGGCAGCTCCTCTTCAGGGATCTCAACGCCCTCGGCAAGCTTGACTTCGTATACCTTGCTCGTAGCCTCGAGGTAAACGGTGTACTTCTCCTCACCGGGATCGGTACAATAGGTACGCGCCTGAACGATCTCATCAAGACGGTAATTTCTCGTATCGATGATGCCGAGCTGGTAAATGGTGGGAAGCTCGGTTTCGAACTTCTCGCCGCAGTACATGCAGACGCCTTCCGCAAGACCGGTCGTCGTGTAGGTAGGCTCCTGCGTAATCGTATAAGCGGATGCATGATGACCGATAGGATCGATCGTACCGACGACTCTCGTCGCCTCGTCGCTCTCCAGCTTATCAGCCGTCAGACCGCAGTCGCAGTCAGCCTTGTGCAGCGTGCCGTCCTCGTGGAAGAGTCTGCCGCACTTCTGCGCAACGAACGCACCGTGCGTGCAGATAGGAAGCTGCTCGATGTTGGAAAGATACGTCTCGCCCCACTCGTGACCAAGTGCAGGATTTTTCTCATCGTACACCTTGTTTGCAGCATAGCCGCACTCGCAGGTGTCGCCGGTGTATGCACCCTCTTCGCAGGTTGCGGGAACGTAGTTGCTCGTAAGCGTATTGCTGTTGTGGATGGGATCAACGTTGACAAACAGCTCCGTATGACCCGCATCGGAATCAGCATCATGCCCACCGTTGCAGTGATATGTAACGATATAGCTGGTCTTGGTGAACGTCTCTACGCCGTCAACGACCGTTCTCGTATGCTCGCCAAGCTCGACGATGTCATACTCGCCCGCTTTCCACATTGCTTCGTGGTCGCAGCTGAAATCGGGGATCGCAACCGTGATCGGGTCAGCATCGGGATCGGTCAGCGTGATGACAAGAGACTTGCCGTCTTCGCTGAGCGTGATGCTCTCAATGCCCGTACCGGTCGCACCGGTCGCGCCCTCGACGGAACCGAGGTTCTCGCTCGTACCGTCGCTATAGGTGATGACAAGCTCGCCGTTCTCATTGATCTCAGCTTTCGTGATACCTCTGCCGTCTTCTCCGGCATCAGCAGTGACTTTACCGAGCGTTTCGGAAGTGTTGTCCGTATAGGTAACAACGAGCTCGCCGTTTGCGTTGATTGTAAACGAACTGATGCCCTTCGTCTCGCCGGAGCAACCGGTAAACGCAAGCGCAAAACCGATCACGCAACAGACGACAAGAAGAATCATCAGAAGTTTGACAGCCAACTTTCTGACTCTTTGAACCATTGCCTTTTCTCCTTATAAAATGTTTTTGTTCTTAAAGATTCAAATTTTTGTTCCTGCTTTTTTGTTACGTCATGTACTTGTGTCAATCATCGTTCCTATCACCCTCCCAAAAGATTGCCGCCGATCCGCGCCCCGAAAAGGCATCGCAAATGCGCGAAAACCTTTCCGCTGGCCATATGGTCAGCGAAAGCCCTTTTGTAAGCAACATTATATCGCAATCTATGAGTGCTGTCAACTATTTTTTTCATTTTTTTTTGTTGCTAAATTTAGGAAAAATCACCGTGATTTCCCTTGCGCATACCCGCGATTTGCCGGGTTTTACCACAAAACTTTGTGGTTTCCCTTTGATTTATCGCTATTTGTTGGGTTGTAATTTTCACTCACGGCATTCCGAACCGGCCACATCGGATAAAAATCCGATGAAAAATTTTGTCATATGAAAAAATTTTCGCAAATGACAAGTTAAGTTTTCCCCAAAATGACCGCGTTTCGCCGTCCGAGGGGCATGGCGATATGATCTTTGCCCGGTTCAGTCTTTCGTCCCGTCCCTGTATGCGACGGGCAAAAGGAAACGCGCGGCAACGCGCTCATCGATGACTGCGGACAAGCGGGCACGTCTTATGATCGCAGCCGAAACATGCCTCGCCCCGTACGCGTACGTTGTCCTGTCCGATCCTTCACATTTGTTTCGGGCGGGATACGCCACGTTTCGTACGACACACAAAACCGACCTCGACAAAATCATATCGCGGCCACTCGGCGTAAAACGTTATATCCTTATATAATTATATCCATATATAATATGGTATACATCCCTGTTTCCGATTCGCTGACGGAGTGCCCGACCGTGGAAAACATCTCGACCGTGGGACACGTCGATCGGGGTCTGCTCACGGGTTATCTCGTACGGTATAACATTGCCGTTGCGTCCATACGGATAAAACCGTGCTTCTCGTAAAATGACGAGGCGCTGCCTTCTGCGTGGAGCACGATTCTCGTGTACGTATGGTATTTTCGCATCACACGGCAGAGAAGTTCACTGCCGACCCCGCGCCGCTGAGCGTCGGGATGCACCAAAAGATAGTGAACGTATGCCGTCATCTCACCGTCGTCAAGCACAGCGATCAAACCGCACAGACTGTCTGCTTCCCAGGCGGAGTACACCGTCGAAAATCCGCGCATCGCACGCGCCAGCCGCTCCGGATACTTCGCCGACTCCCAATCGACGGAAGCAAAAAGCGTCTCCAACTGTTTTTGAGGGATATCTTTTCTGTCAGAGTATTCGATCAATCCTATTTCTCCTTATTTCTGCGTAAAGGCGGCAACACGACCCGAATCGCACGCACATCGGCTCCATGTCTGTTCTGTATGGCAAAATCACTGTATGCTGCCAAATATGTGTACATCGGCCGCAATGCACGTTCCGAACGGAAAGGCTGCCGGCGCCGGAAGATAATAATCAAAAAAGACGCGGGCTGCAACTTGCAACTCGCGTCCGTGTATGAAAGGCGGCAACTACCTATCCTCCCGGGTGATTAGACCAAGTACTTTGGGCGTAA
>ERZ1090879.556-NODE-556-length-23053-cov-40.979042_pt1 | contig 23053 bp, 23 predicted proteins | sample MGYA00478472_ERZ1090879 | MGnify/ENA primary metagenome ERZ1090879 (study PRJEB33644, sample SAMEA5815723) | chicken gut metagenome | biome: Chicken; feature: Gastrointestinal Tract; material: Caecum | place: Ireland | collected 2019-01-01 | study: A study of the... | reverse complement strand
TACTCCCCTATAAAAATGGCTATTTATCAACTGTTTGTTGTGACATAGCCTTTCAAAAAAAGATTGGCAATGCTTTCCGCTTTTAGCTTTTCTTGCAAGTAGGGTTAATACCCTCTGCGGTCATAGCCGCACTCTATATCCTCTTAAAAAGTGCTCCTTGTCTGCTCATCAACGTACCGAGCCAAAAAATAGACCGCGCAACGGTTACAAAGACGCGCCGAAAGAAAAGGGGTAAGACGCAGTATGAGCGGAAAAGATCCGCTCCTTGCCTGTATGTCGTTGAACCACGCCCAAAAAAAAGACCGCGCAACGGGCAGGTGAGCAAGCCGACAAAAAACCGGCGGATGTTTTCCGTCGGTTTATTTGTCGGTGCGTAGCAGTTTTGAGCGAGGAATTTTGCGCGCAGACGAGTCGCGTCCCCGAAACTCAATCCTTTATGGCTTAGCAAGTGGCAAGACGCGGTATGAGCGGAAAAGATCCGCTCCTTGCCTGTCTGTCGTTGAACCAAGCCCAAAAAAGACCGCGCAACGGGCAGGTGAGCAAGCCGACAAAAAACGACAGCGGTTTTGCTGTCGTTTGTTTGTCGGTGCGTAGCAGTTTTGAGCACGCTATTTCGGGATGAATTTGCGCGGCGCGCGTGCAGGGTCAATACCCTCTGCGGTCTTAGCCGCACGCCGACGCGCTAAGGCGCCCGAAAGAGCGGCTCAAAACCTTGCTCACCTGCCCGCTTGCGCGGTCAACAAACCTCAGTGACCCAGCCGAATTCGTCCGGTTCTTTCTCCTGTTGTATGCCGGTGATCTTGTCGTACAGGAAGGACGTGATCTCGCCCATCTTGCCGCCGCCGACGACCATGTCTTTGCCGCGATAGCCGATCACGCCGACAGGCGAGATGACCGCCGCGGTGCCGGAACCGAAGCTCTCTTTGAGCGTGCCGTTGTTGTATGCCTCGACGATCTCGTCCATCGAGATGCGGCGCTCGCTGACCTTGTAGCCGTACTTTTTGAGCACTTGAATGCAGCTGTTGCGCGTGATGCCGGGCAAAATGCTGCCGACAAGCGCGGGTGTGACGACCTCGTCGCCGATCACGAAGAAGATGTTCATCGAGCCGACCTCTTCGACATACTTGTGCTCTTTGCCGTCGAGCCAAAGCGCCTGATCATAGCCCTTTTGGTTGGCGATCTCACCGCCCATCAGCGAGCACGCGTAATTGCCGGCGCACTTCGCCTCGCCCGTGCCGCCGATGAACGCGCGCACAAGCGTCTCTTCGACCATGATCTTGGTCGGCTCAAGCCCGTTGGCGTAGTACGACCCGACCGGCGAGAGGATGATGCAGAAGGTGTACTTGTGGCTTGCGTGCACGCCGAGCACCTCTTCGTTGGCGAACATGAACGGACGGATGTAGAGCGCGGTGCCGGGAAGCGTCGGGATCCAATCCTTCTCCAATTTGAGCAATTCGAACAGCGCCGCCTTGACGACCTTGGCGTCGAACTCGGGCATGCACATGCGCTTGGCGGAGTTATTCATGCGGACGAAGTTGTCGTCGATGCGGAAGACCGTGATCTTGCCTTCGGCATTCTTGTACGCCTTCGCGCCCTCGAAGATGCTCTGCGCATAGTGGAGCACATTGGTCGCCGGCGCCATCGCAAACGGCGCGTACGGCACGATCTCGGGCTCGCTCCACTTGCCGCCCTCGTATGTCATCACCAACATGTGGTCGGTGAAATACTTGCCGAACCCGAGCTTGGAGAAGTCGGGTTTTTGCTTCAATGTTGCAGCTTTGGTTATCTTCATAAAACACCTCTACAAGGTAATTGTTTTCGTGTTGTCATAGCCGAAAAATTCGGTGCCCGTGTAGGTTATCCGCACATTTTTCGACGTCAGCGCCTGCATTGACGTATCGAGCGCCGCCCTTGCCGTGAGCGGGATCGCAAAGCGCGTCGTGACCTCGTCCGAGTACTCGATGCCGACGACCTCGCCGCCCGCTTTCGCTATCGCGCGCGCCACCGTCTCCGCCTGCGGATAGGGGCAGACCGCCGTGCCGAGCGCGCTCTCGACAAAGCGTTTGAGCCCCGCCTCTTTGAGCGCGTCCGCGACGCATCCGGAATATGCCCCGACAAGCCCCGACGCACCCAATTTGACTCCGCCGAAGTATCGCGTGACGACCGCGAGGGTCTTGCCGACGCCGAACTTTTTGAGCACCTCGAGCATGGGCAGCCCCGCCGTACCGGACGGCTCGCCGTCGTCGGAAAAGCGCTGGCAAAGCCCCGTCTCGTCGGCGATGTACGCATAGCAGCTGTGAGTCGCGTCCGAGTGCTTTTTGCGCACCGCGGCGATCGCCGCGACCGCGTCCTCTTCACTCTCCACCCCGATTATCCTCGTTATGAAACGCGACTTGCGGATGACCGTCTCCCTGACAAATTCGCCCTGCGCGCCGAGGTAGGATGTCATCCTCTCACTATGCGCGTGTGCGACTTCTTACCCTTGTGCAGCACGACGCCGGACGCAAGACGCGCGTCGTCGACGCAATAGTCGAACGCGCTCACCTTTTCATCGTCGATCTTGACGCCGCCGCCTGTGATCAATTGGCGCGCCTCACTCTTGGACTTGCACACCTTGGCGGCAAGCATGATGTCGATGATGTTGTTGACGCCCGCCCCGACGGTGACGGTCGGCATCTCGCCGCCCTCTCCCCCGAACGCCGCGCGCGCCTGCGACATCGCCTTGTCCGCCTCTTCCTTGCCGTGAACGATCGCGGTGACCTCGTACGCCAGCCTCTCCTTGGCGGCGTTGATGCGCTCGTCGCGGTGCTTGCAAAGCTCGGCGATCTCGCCGAGGTCGACGAAGGTCAAAAGTTTGAGGCACTTCTCGACGTCGTCGTCGGCGGTGTTGCGCCAATATTGGAAGAACTCGTACGGGGTCGTCTTGTTCGCGTCGAGCCAGACCGCGCCCTTTTGAGTCTTGCCCATCTTTTTGCCCTCGGACGTCGTCAGCAGCGTGAAAGTCATCGCATACGCCTCGCCGCCCTCTTTGCGGCGGATCAGATCCGCGCCGGCGAGAATGTTTGACCATTGGTCGTCGCCGCCGCACTCCAGCTTGACGCCGCGCGTGCGGTAGAGGTGCAAAAAGTCATAGCTCTGCATGAGCATATAGCTGAATTCGAGGAAGGACAAACCCTTCTCCATACGCGTCTTGAAGCACTCTGCGGTCAGCATCTTGTTGACCGAAAAAGCCGAGCCGATCTCGCGCATGAAGTCGAGGAATTTGAGCTGATCGAGCCATTCGGCGTTGTCGACGATCGTCGCGGCGTTTTCGCCCTCGAACGAGAGGAAGCGCGACATCTGCACCTTGAAGCACTCGACATTGTGGCGGATGGTCTCGTCCGTCATCATCTTGCGCATGTCCGACCTTCCGGACGGATCGCCGATCTTGCCCGTGCCGCCGCCGATCAAAATGATGGGCTTGTGCCCCGCCTTTTGCATGTGGCTCATCGCCATCAGCGCAAGGAAGTGACCGACGTGCAGACTGTCCGCGGTCGGGTCGAAACCTATATAGAAAGACACGCTCTCCGAGCCGAGAAGTTTGTAGAGCTCCTCTTCGTAGACGACTTGCTTGACGAAGCCGCGCGCTTTGAGCGTATCCATTACGTTTGCCATAAAAAACCTCCGAACGTTTGAAAATATTATAATACTATGCGCGCGATAAGTAAAGCGATATTTCGCTTTTTGCACGCCTTGCGCCGCGATGATTATTTCGGCGCGCTCCGCGCACGCTATATTCGGAGGAAAATATGAAATTGCCCGATAGAAAGATCTTGATATGCGTCGCGGCGCTCGCGCTCGCGCTGACGGTCGCGCTGATCTGGACAAGCTCCGGCAAAGAACTGTCCGCCGCGATCGTCCCAAGCGTGTCCATGCAAGCCGCCCCGGGCGCGCAAAGCGCCGCGCTCGGCAGCCCCGAAGAGGCGGAAGAGCCGCTCTCGCCTCTCCCCGAACTCGCGGACGGAGGCGCGTTCGAAAAACTCAAAGAAGCGCTCGAAGACGCGTTCGAACGCCTCTCCGCCGAAAACGTCTACCGCCTCATCTCAAACAAAAAAGTCGACCTGTCTTGGAAAAAGGCGATCGCCGTCTTTGCGGCGAGATGACGCTCTCGCCGCCGTCTTTGCCGTTGACGACAAACCGTGACGAAAAGATCTGCGCGATCAAACCGGCAACATTTCTCCTCAAAAATTTTTGAAAATTAGGTTGAATTTTAGCTAATATATGTTGTATAATATATATGAACGATACGGAGGTGAAAAATGATCGTCAACACCAACCAAATGCTTTCAATCAGCGAAGTAAACCAAAATTTCTCCAAAGCGACCAAGCTCGCCGACTCGCTCGGAAGCGTCGTGATCTTGCGCAACAACAAGCCCGAATATATGTTGATCAGTCTCGTCGATCACTCGAACGTGATCTTGTCCGACGACGAAAAGATCGATGTTGTCGCTCGCCGCATATTGGATCGTCACCGCAAAGCATTTGAGGGACTTGAAAAAATCAAATAGCCATTCAAAAACAACGCGCCCGGATCGGGCGCGTGATTTTTTTGAGACTTTGTCGTCAGATCGAGAACAATCCGCCCAGCCTTGCGGTCTGCGCGTGGGTCAAGGCGACCGCGAGCGCGTCCGCCGCGTCGTCGGGCTTTGGGACGCTCTTCAATCCCAAAAGGCGCGTGACCATGAATTGCATCTGCTTCTTGTCCGCCTTGCCATAGCCGGTGATCGCCTGCTTGATCTGCATGGGCGTGTACTCGAAGAGGTTGCCGCACTTGTCGCACGCGACGAGCAGGATGACACCCCTCGCCTGCGCGACGTTGATGCCGGTCGTGATGTTCTTGGTGAAGAACAATTCCTCGATCGCGACGCAGTCGGGCTTGTACTTGTCGAAAAGGTCGTTGAGCCCGTCATAGATCATATGAAGGCGCGCCGGAACGTTTTCGCACTTGGGGGTCTTGATCTCGCCGTAATCGACGACGGCGACCTTGCCGCGCTCGGAGTCGATGACGCCGTAGCCGAGATCGGCAAGCCCCGGATCTATGCCGAGTATCCTCACGGTCTGATCTGCCCGTTGCCGCGTACGACGTATTTTTCGGACGTCAATTGTTCGGGACCGAGCGGACCTCTCGCGTGCAGCTTTTGCGTCGAGATGCCGATCTCCGCGCCGAAACCGAATTGGAAGCCGTCGGTGAAACGCGTGCTGGCGTTGACATATACGCAGCCGCTGTCGACCTTGCGCGCGAAATAGTCCGCCGCCCTGTCGTCGCGGGTGATGATGCCGTCGCTGTGGTTGGTGCTGTTGGCGTTGATCCTGCCGATCGCCTCCTCGATGCCGCCGACGACGAACACGGTCAGCTCCTTGTCGAGATGTTCGAGCAGATAGTCCTCGTCCGTCGCGAGCTTGATCTCGGGGACGATGTCCTTCGCCTCGGCGCAGCCGGTGACGCGGCAGCCCTTTTCGAACAAAGCCTTGCACACCTTGGGCAAAAACTCGGCGGCTATCTCTCTGTCCACAAGCAATTGCTCGAGCGCGTTGCAGGTGGAGGGGCGGGACAACTTGGCGTTGCAGACGACCTCGACAGCCATGTCTTGATCGGCGGTCTTGTCGACATAGAGGTGGCAGTTGCCGCCGGCGCTGGCGATGACGGGCATCGTCGCGTGTTCGAGCACGAATTTTTTGAGTCCGTCGCCGCCTCGCGGAATGACGACGTCGACATATTTGCCTTGGCGGAGCAGCTCGGCGGAGCCTTCGCGCGACACGTCGTCGATGAAACCGACCGCGTCCGGAGAGACGCCCTTGCTCTGCAATGCCTCGGCGATCGCGCGATAGATGCGCTTGTTGCTGCGGATCGCCTCTTTGCCGCCGCGGAGCACGACCGCGTTGCCGCTTTTGAGACAGAGCGCGGCGACGTCGGCGGTGACGTTGGGGCGAGCCTCGTATATGACGCCGATCACGCCCAACGGGACGCGGACTTTGTCGATCTTCAAGCCGTTGGGGCGCGTCCACTCCGCGGTGACCTTGCCGATCGGGTCGGGCAAGTCGGCGACGTCGTCGACGCCCTGCGCCATATCCTCTACCCTCTTTTCGGTCAGCGCGAGCCTGTCTTTCATGCTCTCGCGAAGCGTGTCGGCGCGGGCGACATCCTCGGCGTTCGCCGCCAAGATCTCGTCCTTTGCCGCGCGGATGTATGCCGCGACCGCGTGCAAAACCTCGCGCTTTGCCTCGGCGCTCATCACCGCGACCTCGAAGGATTGCTCCTTCGCCCTCTTGCAGATCTCTTCGACCGTCATATCAGTCCTCCTCCGGCTCCTCCGTGAGCTCGGCGTTGTGGTAGACGTCCTGGACGTCGTCGCTCTCTTCGAGCATATCCAAAAGGCGTTTGACCTTCGCCTCTGTCGCCTCGTCCAACTTGACGGTGTTGGACGGGATCATATCCTGTTCGGCTGACAGCACCTTGACCGACTTGTCCGCCTCGATCGCCTTTGCGACGGCGTCAAGGTCGTTCGGCGCGGTGTAGATCTCGTAAACGCCGTCCTCGTCGGGAATGACGTCCTCGGCGCCGGCGTCGAGCGCGAGCATCATCACGTCGTCTTCGGAAAGAGCCGTCTCGACGACGATCACGCCCTTGCTGTCGAACATATAGCTGACGCAGCCGCTCGTGCCGAGATTGCCGCCGCACTTGTCAAAGTGGTGCCTGATCTCGCTGGCGGTGCGGTTCTTGTTGTCGGTCAAAGTCTTGACGATGACCGCGACGCCGCCCGGCGCGTAGCCCTCGTAGACGTTCTCTTCGTAATTGACCGCGTCGAGAGCGCCGCTCGCCTTTTTGATGCCTCTCTCGATGTTGTCGTTGGGCATGTTCGCCGCCTTCGCCTTGGCGATGACATTGGCGAGTTTCGCATTGGTGTTGGGGTCGGGACCGCCCGCCTTGACGGCGACGGCGATCTCTCTGCCTATCTTGGTGAAGACGTTGGCGCGCTTTGCGTCAGCCGCGCCCTTCTTGTTTTTGATATTAGCCCATTTGCTGTGTCCGGACATAAGGACCTCCGTATATAAAATATCTATATAATTTTATAACAAATGCGCGCCGATTGCAAGCGCGCAAATGCCCAAAACTCGATTTTTTGCCATTTCGCGCGTCAAACGCGGCAGACGAGCTCGTACAATGCGACCGACGCGGCGATCGCGGCGTTGAGCGACTCCACGCCGTTTGTCATCGGCAGCGACAAGGTCTTGTCCGCCCTCGCGCGGAAAAACGGGCTCACGCCGTGCGCCTCGCTGCCTACGACGAGCGCAAACGGCTTGTCGTCCGGACGCTTGAAACGGAAGATGTTCTCGCCGCCCATGTCGAGCGCGTATACGGCATGACCTGCGAGCGCGGCAGCCGCCTCGTCGATGCCGCACTCCGCGATCCGCGTGCGGAACACGCAGCCCATCGACGCCCTCACCACCTTGGGCGAAGTGAAGTCCGTGCAGCCGACAGCGACGATCTGCTCTATGCCGCAAGCGGCGCATGTGCGAACGATCGTCCCGAAGTTGCCGGGGTCGGAGACGCCGTCCAAGACTACGCAATCGGCAGCGGTGACGCGCGCCGGCGGCGGAGTCGCGACGACCGCGATCACTCCGCTCGGGGTCACGGTGTCGGACAGCGACTCAAACAATTTGTCGGGAACGACGATGGTCTCCGCCGCACCTTTGCTCTCGGCGAGATGGGCGAACCTGTCCGCCTGCGACTTGGCGAGCACGAGCATGCGCACCGCGCATTCGTCGGGGAGGTCCGCGACCGTCCTCTCCCCCTCGGCGAGCATCAGCCCGAGCTGTTTGCGCGCCGCCTTTGTCTTGAGTGACTTGATGCGCTTGAATGTTTCGTTGGTTGCCGAAGCGATCTCTTTCATGGTCTTTCCTCCCTTATTTACGACGCCGCATGCGTCATTCTTTTTTCGTATCCGTGTCGGTGATTTGCGCATTTTGCGCTTGGTCCGCTCCCTGCTCGGACGGCTTTCGGACCGCTTGGACGGGCTCGCTCTGCGCCGCCGCGCACACCTCGGGCGGAGGGACGAGCGCCGCGTCAGAGGGCGCGTCGGCAGGCTCGGCGACGGCTTCGTCGACCGGCTTTGCGTGACGCTTTGGGACGAACAATCCCTTCAATTTTACGCCCATGCCGCCGCTCTTTTGGGTGTCGTAGTTGTTTTGCTTGAAGCGCACGTTGACGCCCATCGTGTCGCTGATCTCATAGATCGCGACGAATGCCTTGTGATCGATGCTCTTGACGATGCTCTTGAGCTTGGCGATCTCGAAACGGTTGACGACGACGTAGAGTATCTTGCGGTTTTCTCCGCTGTAATAGCCGGTCGCCTCGAGCACCGTGATGCCGCGGATGAGCTCCTTGCTGAGCTCCGCCGCGATCTTTTCGTGCTCGGACGAGACGATCCACGCCGCCTTGCCCTTGTCCAGACCGTCGACGATGAAGTCCACCGCTTTGAGCCCGACCGCGTACGCGAGCACCGAATAGAGCGGGATGTCCCACGACTTGAAGATGATCGCCGAGACGGAATAGAGCAGCACGTTGTACGCCATAATGAACGTGCCCACGGTCATCCCTATCTTTTTGGCGAACATCACCGCCATGACTTCGACGCCGTCGATCGCGCCGCCGTAGCGTATTGTCATGCCCGAACCTATGCCCGAAATCAAGCCGCCGAAGATCGCCGCAAGCAATTTGTCCTCTTGCACGATGGGCGAGCCCAAACTCCAATCGATGGGGAACACGCTTTGATAGAGGAATGAAAACAGCGAGTATATCCCGATCGCATAGAGCGAACAGCACACGAACTTCGCGCCCATCTTTTTTAGCCCGAACAGATAGAACGGAAAGTTGAGCACGAGAAGGAAAAACCAAAGCCCCAGCCAATCGGGCGTCAATTGATTGAACAGATACGCCGTGCCCGAAAGTCCGCTGTCAAACAGCCTGAGCGGCGCCAAAAACACCGTCACGCCCGTCGCGTTGATGACGCCGGCAAGCGTCAGCATCACAAAATCGCGCGCCCGAAATTGAGAGAAAAACGTCTTGAATTTTTGCATAGCGCCTCCTCTCCCCTTACCTAACGACTTGTCCTATATCTATAATATCATATATCCGCCACAAACGCCACACGGAATTGCAAAAAAATTTTCAAGAGAATGAACGCCGAGCGTCGAAACAACACGCGCCGCCACGAGCGAAGGATGTTACCTCCGCTCGAACAGCACGCAACGTGAGAATTTTGTTGCGAATGTGCGGCAAACGCATCATCTTCTTTCGCAAAACAAAAAGAGGGGAGCCGACGCCAAGCGCGACTCTCCTTCTTTGTTGATTGTCCGATAGCTTGTCTCGCAAATGCTCCGAAAAGCAAGCACGGAACTACAGCTTGATGTTCATTGCCGGAACAACGCCTAAGGGGCTGCTAACATTACAACCGCCGTTTGGAATGGAACCTCCTTTCATAATAAAACGCACAAGATCACTACGGTCATTAAACATAGCTGGCGACCTTAATATCCACTCATGAAGAGTCATGGAGCTCGACTTGTTTATGAGAGCATAATCACTCTCTGTCATTTGCCTTGCATCATCACTTGTATACTTGCTCGAAAAACCGTAAGAACTGTTCAACGCCTCTCTGTAACTGAGCAAGAATACCCGGTCAGAGGTGTTTGCGCATGCATATATATTCCCATCATAGCCTGTACTATATGCGCTGTTATTCACAGTGGTCATTTTTATCAAACTTTGTGCAAGATCTTCAAATGCAATGTCCAAAAAATCTTCATTTAACCATGCACGTATGTCGCTGTTCATATAGTTATTACTTCCACCGGCATCATATACTTTATTCTCTATTATACTATCTGCAAGAATAAATGCACCGTTTTCGTTTTCTGATAAAATACGCCAACGTATAGGCTCCACCTTGAAGTAATAGGTTTCGCCCCCTATCCTTTGGCTTCCATCCGAAAAGGTTAAACTGCCGCTATACGGATCTGCGAACATTTTAGCATACCTCTCTCCGTCCGAACCAAGATAGTATCCGTCCTCGTCTGCAACATCCCCTACCGTTACATTTGATGATTTTATCGTTTGAGGATATTCGCCGAAGTAGATATAGTCACTATTGCGAGTGTAAACTTGAACCTGCTGCGTTTGTGACACAGGCTCGCCCCACTTGGCATACAATGTCGCTTCTCCAAGGTCGAGAGTAAGCGCGGTCACCTTTTGCTCAAACGACGCGTCTTTGTACCAACCGAGGAAAGTATAGACATTTCGTTTACCCTCAAAAACGCCATCTCCGATATACTTGTAATCCTTAGCTTCTTCTATTTTGACCGGGTCGACAAGCTCTATCCTGCCGTCCGTGCCACCCAACGTCAAAATTGTATAGCTCGACGGATTGGACTCTGCGTTTACTCCACCGTTTAAAATATATTCCACACTGCAATTCACTATTTCCCAGCATGCTGTCAATGTTATGTCTTTGTGGCTGCCTTGAGCAATTTCTGTCACTTTTTGCTCGCCGTCATACCAACCGACGAAGTCATACCCTACGCGGCTCGCGTCCTGCAAGACGATCGTTTCGCTCTCGATCGTATATTCACTCGCATTGGAGTGAGTGCCGTCCGCAAGCCCTTCATAGGCAATGGTATATCCAATCGCCTGCCACTTCGCGGTCAACGTCTTGTCGCCGTGGCTGCCGCTCGCGATCTCGGTCACCTCTTGTTCGCCGTCGTACCAACCGACGAAGTCATACCCTACGCGGCTTGCGTCCTGCAAGACGATCGTTTCGCTCTCGATCGTATATTCGCTCACGTTGGAGTGTGTGCCGTCTTCGAGCCCGACATATTCAATGCCGTATACGATCGCGGTATAGACCGCCTCGACTGTGATGTCGTCGGCGACGATGTCATACTCTTCCCACTCGCCGGTATAGCCGACTTTGCTCGGCACGGTCGGCTCGGTCAAAGCCTCGTCCTCGACGGTGAACTCGACCTCGTCGACAGTCTCGCCGTCCGCGACAAAGGTCGCGGTGTATTCGATGGGTTTTTGATTATTGCTGTCATACTCGTGATCACACGCCGTAAAAGCAAACATCAAAAATATCGACATCACCAATACGACTGCGATCGCTACACCACTTTTTCCTCTTTTCATAATGCCCTCCGAGTGACATTTTTCGGTCGATTTTGGGTATCGAATATACTATTCGATACCTACTTTGCATCTATATTATAAACTTGGATATTATTCTATGTCAATAGATTATGAAAAATTAAAATTTTTGACCTCTAAAACCCTCTAAATCATACACATATGTCCATTATCCTCGATTTTCGGGCGAAAAATCGCAAATTTTGGGTATCGAATAGTATCTTCGATACCTTAGGCAGAGCGAAAAAGCGGTTTTGAAAAACATTCTCAAAGCCGCTTTTCACTTGCCAAAACAACTAATTTTGTTGAGAATTTCAGATGTATGTGAAAGGTATGATCTTCACTCCGTTGCCCAGCGGCAGCAGATCGTCGGCGTTGCAGATCACGCCGCCCTCGCCTATCTTCACCGCGGGAAAGGATGACGCAAGCGCCTTGAAGTGCTTGACGTCTTTGATGTTGGGAGACGACGTCTTTTTGATCTCCGCAGGATACAGCGTGCCATCGCGATAGAACAGCAGATCGACCTCCTGCCCGTCCGTGTTGCGGAAGTAATAGATGTCCGGCTCTTTGCCTGCGTTGAGATAGGATTTGATCACCTCGCTGATGATGAACGTCTCGTAGACCGCGCCCGACATCGCGCCGTTTACCAACGTTTCGGGCGTAAACCAGCGGCAGAGATAGGCGACAAGCCCGGTGTCGGTGAAATAGAGCTTGGGCGCCTTGACCACGCGCTTGCCGATGTTGAGCGAGAATGGGCGCAAGAGATAGATCACCCCCGAAGCCTGCAAGATGGACAGCCAGCTTTTGATCGTCTTGTTGTCCACGCCGACTTCGCGTGCAAGTGCAGCCTCGTTGAGCAATTCGCCCGTTCTGCTCGCCAGCACGACCATGAACCGCGCAAAGACCAACGTATCGCCCACCGCGCTCAATTGCTTGACGTCGCGTTCGATATAGGTGTCTACATAGGCGGCGTAGTATCGCTCCCACTCCATGCGATCGTTGGAATAGAGCTCGGGCATGCTGCCGCGGTGTATGCGCTTCCACAGCTCGGTCAAATCGCACGGGATCTCGCTGTTGCGCCCGAGCAAATAGCTCTCCGTCGGCAAAAACGGCTCGCGGAACGAGTCGCCGTATATCTCGCGATCGCTCAAACCAAGCATATTCACGACCCCTATACGCCCTGCCAAACTTTCGCTGACACCCTTCATCAATTCAAAGCGCTGTGAGCCGGTCAGCAGATACATCCCTGCCCTGCGATCGCGATCAATCATATGCTTAAACACAGCAAAGCACTCGGGCGCGCGCTGCACTTCGTCAACGATCAGAGGCGTGCCGCGCAACTTGAAGTAACCGATCGGATCTTGCTTGAGCGCCAGCAATTGCAGCGGATCGTCAAGCGAAACATATTTCATCCCCGCAAACTTGTTAAACAACAATGTGCTCTTGCCCACCTGCCTCGGACCCGTGACAAGTACGGACGGGAACGCCGAGAACATCTTTTCGATTGTCGTTTCGATGTGTCGAGATATATACATGACCACCTCTTTTTCTGTTAAATTGGATTCTAACTCCATTATAACCGAAAAATTGCATATTGTCAACACTCAAAATCGCCAAAATTGACACCGATTGCCATACTTTGTCTAATTTATGTTCCGCGCTCGCTTTGCGGCGCGGCACATCTCACGTCTCGGTCGGCTCATTTTCGCCATTTTGCGCCGTGTGTCGCTTGCATACCGGCAGGTAAGCGGCGTTCCACACGGCACAAAATCTTCGAAAATCGCTCGCCCGATACTTCGCGGTTCTGTTAAACCAATCGGTTCTTATCAAACTCAGATATGAGATAAGTATTCATTTCACCCAACCGCGCTTCTCGCGCGACTCGGTAACGCGATCGTCGAATGACCGCGCGAAAAGCTGATGCAGAACCGATCAGATCAACGCAACCAAATTATTAAAAGTTGGCATAGAACCGATTAGATAAACGTAATCACGAAGCATTGAGCGAAAGATTTTGCGTAAATTTTACGCCGAAAGGGTTGCGAGGTGTACCTCAATGGTACCCGAGCGTTCCGAGAGGCGCAAAAGGACGCAAAAGATTTGCTCAAGGCGTGTACTGAGCCGCGCCGCAAAGCGAGCGCGGAACAGAAAAGGACCGCGAGCGGTGAGCGAGCGCTTGTCCCGTGGGAAGGGGTATTTTAGGGGAAAACCGAAAATAGCGAGTATGAGAAACGGACGTGATTGCGATTTGCAATCACGTCCGTTGCGATTCGATGCGTTATTTTCGGGTTGCCAAAAATCCTCATAAAATGTCAAAGACAAAGCCCTGTTCAAGCGGATAAACCGACGACAACCGTCGCGCGGAACCGCGCTTCCCGCGCGACTCGATAACGAAGTCCCCGAATGACCGCGCTCTTCGGGGACTTCCCCTTGCGCGGTCGCGAATGGCGAATGAGCGTGCCGTGTGGGAAGGGGTATTTTAGGGGAAAACCGAAAATAGCGAGTATGAGAAACGGACGTGATTGCAATTTGCAATCACGTCCGTTGCGATTCGATGCGTTATTTTCGGGTTGCCCCTAAAAGCGAAGCCCTTACGCCTTCGCCTTCTCGCACAGCGTCGCGAACGCCGCCGCGTCGTTGACGGCGAGGTCCGCCAAAACCTTGCGGTTGAGGTCGATGCCGTTCTTCTTCAAGCCGTACATGAACTTGCTGTAAGAAAGTCCGTTCATGCGAGCCGCCGCGTTGATACGCGCGATCCAGAGCTTGCGGAAGTCTCTCTTCTTGTTCTTTCTGCCGACGTACGCATACATTTGCGACTTCATCACCGCTTGACGCGCGACGCGGTAGAGTTTGGACTTGGCGCCCCAATACCCCTTGGCTTGCTTCAATATCTTTCTGCGCTTCTTGATTGCGTTTACGCCTCTTTTGATCCTCATATCTATACCTCCGTCAGATCAAGTCCTTGATCGTCTTTTGTTGGGTGCTGTCGACGAAAGCCGCCTTTCTGAGGCCGCGCTTTCTCTTGGGTGCTTTCTTGCTAAGGATATGCCTTCTGTTCATCTTAGCTCTCTTGATTTTGCCGGTTGCGGTCAAGCTGAAACGCTTCTTTGCGCCGCTCTTGGTCTTTTGCTTGGGCATGATGTTATCCTCCGATATTTATTTTTTCGCAATGGGTGCAAGCATCATTGTGATGTTGCGGCCGTCCTGAACGGGAGCCTTTTCCATTTGCGCTTTTTCTTTGACCATCTCGAAAAATTCTTGCATGACTTTGACTGCAAGTTCGGGACGCGCCATCTGTCTGCCTCTGAGCCTCAGCGAGACTTTGACCCTGTTCTCTTCACCGAGGAATTTGAGCGCCTGCTTTGACTTGGTGACCATGTCGCCGGTGTCGATGGTCGCGGACAAGCGGACCTCTTTGATCTCGACGACCTTTTGGTTCTTCTTGTTCTCCTTCTCGCGCTTGATCATCTCGTACTTGTACTTGCCGTAGTCCATGATCTTGCACACGGGCGGCTTCGCGGTCGGCGAAATGAGCACAAGGTCGAGCTCCTTGGAATCGGCGATGGCGGCAGCCTCGCGCGATGACATAATGCCCAATTGGGCGCCGTCGGTGTCGAGCAGTCTGACTTCTCTTTCCCTGATTTGGTGGTTGATCAGCAGTTCTTTGATAGCCGTAGTCCTCCGAAAAATAATTCGAGCTCGAAACAGAATTCGGACTCGAAATACGCGCACGGCAAGCCGTGACCTTTGCGAATTTGAACCGCGTCCGACGCAATTGTCGACGGGTGAGAACCTCGTTCTGCTTCGTTTGCTCTAATATAATATCCTATCTTTGCGGCGATGTCAACTTTTTTGCACCGCTTTTTTGCGAAATTATGCCTTTTCGCCGCCGTTCGGCTTGCCGTCTTTCTCGTCAGAGACGGGATCGGGATCATGCGCAACTTTTTGCACGTCGTTCACTTCGATCACCGTTTCTTGCGGACGCTCATTCTTTTCAAGGCTCTCCTCGATCTCGTCGCCCTCTTCGAGCCTCTCCTCGACCGCGGAGAACTTTTCCGCCGCTGCGTGCGTCACGCCTCTTTCGTAATCGCCGATGACCTTGTACATTTGATTGCGCATATACTTACTCGCCATCAATATGAACGCGCCCAGCACGCAGATCGCGCCGTCCGGGAACACATACAGCGCGTTGTAGGTGAACGAATAGGTCCACTCGTTGGCAAAGCCGTAATCGGCGGCGTATTCGCCGAAATAGACCGCGCCCGAGACGACGTGGCAGAAGTAGCGCAGCGTCACGCCGCACAATATCCCGAGCGACAGCGCGATGCCGTCGCGGACGACGTCGGGGATCGCCTTCAAGCGGTCGAACACCTTGCGGAACAGCCCTCCGCACAACCCCACCATCGTGAACGCGAGCGGATAGTCGAGGATGAATTGCAGCGGGTTGACGATCCACGGATCCTGCACCGAGTTGAGCATGCCGTAGACAAGCCCGCAAAGCACGCCCTTGCGAATGCCGAACATGTACGAATAGAGCGCGATCGGCAGCAGCGAGAACAGCGTCACCGAGCCGCCGTACGGCGCGTCATACATCTTGACATACGACAGACCGAACGCCAGCGCGATGCAGACCGCCGCATAGACGACCGACATCGTGTGCGCCCTGCCCGTGTGCTGCTTGCGGTCGATGAGCGCGAACAAGATCGCTATGCCGACCACCAAGATGACGACGATCGCGATCAGCACCGCCTGATAGTCCTCGGTGTAGGTCTCGCCCTCCTTGAAGTCCTTGACGATGTTGGCGACCGCCACCGCGACCGCGTACAGCAACATCAAGCCGACGCAAACCGTCACCACGGGACGCATCTTGTCACGGCGGACAAACCACGTCACCGCGACCGCGACGACGAGCGCCGCAAGCAAGATCAGCCCCAAGCACACCGTCGTGCCGAGGAATGAGTCAAAATTGAAATAGGCGGTGTAGTCCGCGCCGATCAAAGTTTGACCGAACATAAAAAAATCTCCTTGGCTTAGGAGAACTCAAAATACCGGAAAGATTTTTGCTTCCTTACGCGAGTGCTGACTCGACAAGTTCAAAGGGTATTTCTCAGCCGCGATGAGGTCGCGGCACCCCTAGCCGTCCCCTATTATACAACCCCCGTCCCACAACGTCAAACATTTTGCGCAATTTGTCAAAATTCGCCGCCGCTTACCGTCTATATATCATATTATACATTGCGGTCGACGCGCCGACTTCAAATATTCAGCCAATAGATGACCGCGTTTTCTTTGTCGGGATAAAAATTTTTGCGAATGCCCGCCGATTTGAAGCCGAACTTTTCGTAGAGGGCGCGGGCGGCGGAATTGCTCTCCCTCACCTCGAGCGTGACCGCGGTCACGCCTGAAAGCGACGCGGCGTACATCATGTCTTGCATGAGCGAATTGCCGACGCCTCTGCCGCGCATGTCGGGCGCAACGGCGAGGTTGTTGACAAACCCTTCGCCGGCGACGACGTACATGCTGTAATAGGCGGCGACTTTGCCGTCCCTGACGAGCACTCGGGCGATCGCATTGGGATCGTCGGCAAGCGCGGCGATCGACTTTTCGCTCCACGGCTCGGCGAAGGTCGCGCGCTCTATCGCGGCGATATCGGCGGCGTGCGCCGCGGTCATATCCTCAAATTCAGTCACCGTCCTTCATCCTCTCCGCCTGCGACTTGCGCAGATATTTGGGCTCGAGCGCGGCGTCGAACCGCTTTGCCTCGACCTTCTCGACCGCGATCGCGGTCAGCCTCTTGCCTATGTCGTCGGGGCGCACGTCGATCACAGCCACGCCTGCGGCGTCCGCTTGCGCTCGCGGCATGAGCTTTTCTTCGAGCATATTGCCCTCTTTGTCAAATCGCGCGGCATAGCAATTGCCGTTGCGCGCGTCGATCGCGGCAATGCACTCGCCCTCGCCGTACGCGATCGCTTCGAGAGCGTCTATCGCGACGGACGGCTTGCCGGTCGCGAGACACAGCGCCTTGATCGTCGCCACCCCTATCCTGATGCCGGTGAACGACCCGGGACCGACGACTGCCGCGTACGCGTCGAAGTCGGACGGCTTTGCGCCGAGCGCGGTCATCACCTTGTCGACACAGCCGAGCACCGCGCCGTTGTGCCTTTGCGCGCCTCCGCTGCGGCTCTCGGCGTACGCTCCGCCGAAGACCGCACAGACGATCAGTTCGTCCGCGCTGCAATCAACCGTCAATACGTTTGTCATCGATCTCTATCTCCCTGACGTCCCCGCCGAGCGAGCGTATGCTCACCTCGATCGGACGCTCTATGCCGTCGAACTTGTTCCACTCGACGACGACCACGCCTCCGCGGTAAAAATATTCCTCGAGACCGAGCTCGTACACCTCGTCGGCGTCGGACACGCGGTACATGTCAAAGTGAAAGAGGGGCAGCCTGCCGCCTTGATATTCCTTGACATAGTTGAATGTGGGGCTGGTCACCGTCTCCTCTATCCCGAGCGCCTTGGCAAGTCCCTTGGTGAACGTGGTCTTGCCCGCGCCGAGCTCGCCGTGCAGCAAGATCACATCGCCGGCGCGCAATGTCTTCGCGACGTCGGCGGCAAGCGCAAAGGTGTCTTTTTCGCATCTCGAGATCATTTTCATACAGATATTATACAACGCTTGACTTTTTTGCGCAAATGTTTCATAATGAGTTTATCTCAGACTTGAGGCGGAGTGAAATTCTCCACCGGCGGTATAGTCCGCAAACGCCGCAAATATTGCTGCGGCGCCGACGGGGCGCAATTCCCCGACCGACGGTATAGTCCGGATGGGAAGGTTGAGGTATGTCCAAATTCCATTATTCCAAAAGTCGGTATATCGCATATACCGCAATTTTCGCGGCTCTGTCCGCAGCTCTGATGGCGCTGTCTTTTTCGGTGCCGTTCATGCCGAGTTTCATCAAGCTCGATTTCTCCGAAGTGCCCGCTCTCATCGCGTCCTTTGCCTTGGGACCTGTGTCGGGAGTGCTGGTCTGTCTGATCAAAAATTTGATCAATGTGACAATGACCACTACGGGCGGCGTCGGCGAATTGAGCAACTTCATCCTCGGCGTGCTGTTTGTCGTACCGGCAGGTCTGATCTACAAGAAAAAGCGCGACCGCGTCGGCGCGTTGATCGGGTCGGTCGTCGGCTCGGTGATCATGGGCGTGCTCAGCCTGCTGACAAACTACTACATCGCCTACCCCGTCTACGAAAACTTCATGCCGATCGAGGCGATCGTCGGCATGTATCAAGAGATCTTCGGCGGCGTGAACGGCTTGTGGGAATGCCTGCTCATCTTCAACATGCCGTATACCATATTCAAGGGGCTCTTGTGCGCGGCGATCACCTTCCTCATCTACAAGCCGATAAGCTACGCGATGAAGACGATCGACATCAAGATGCGCGTGCACCGCTATGACAAGCTGGTCGAAAAGCGTGAAAAACAGCAAGAGGAAAAGGCGGCGGCGACCGCCGAAGAGGGCGCTCACGTCTCTGTACGCTGTCCGTTCTGCGGCGCGGTCACGGACAAGGACGTCTGCCCTTTCTGCGGCGCAAGGCTCCATGAAAAGAGCGTAGGCTCCGCTGCCGATCCCTCATCTCAAAACAGCCGATAACGCACACCGGCACAAAAAATTGCCGCGCGGAAATTCCGCGCGGCGTTTGTTTTACAGCAAGTTTTCTCTGCTTCGCTCGAAGTGTCTGTTCTCGCCCGTCATCGCGGCGAATCGTTTGGCAAACGCGGCTATGCCGTCGCAATTGCCGAGGGTGAGCACGCCTCTGTCCTCGCACGGCTTGTCGTCCGTCGAGACGACCGCCTTGAATGCCGACGCAAGCAAAGTTCTCGCGTCGCCGCATGCCGCGATCGGTTTGCAATGGCGGTAGCTTTCCGCAAGAAATTCGCGCACCTCGTATATCTTGCCGAGCGCCGCGGCGCAATTGCACGGCACGAACACCGCGTCGAAGAGCACGGACGAAGCTGTCGCAAAGGTCTCCGCCGCGTCGATGCCGCCGCCGCTCTTTGCGGCGATATAGCCCTGCCCCGGCGCGATGACTTTGACGCACGCGCCGACAGCGGTCAGCTCCGCGCACACCGCGTCCAAGCACTTCTTGTCAAAGCCCTCGGCGACGAGCACCGCGACCTTTGTACCCTTGGGACACGGCGTACGCCCCGCCATCGACAGCGCGGGCGACGCGGCGGTGGAGGCACGATATCCCGACTTTGCGTCCGTCTTGGCTCCGCATCCTGCGGCGACTTCGCGCGCCAGCGAGCCGTCTATCTTTGCCAAAAGATCGACCGCGCCCTGCCTGACGTTCATATTTTTGCATTTGCCCAGCTCGAAACGGAACGCGTCGACGATATGCCCCCTCTCCCAATCGCACATGCTGTTGTAAAACAGCGACGCCTGCGTGTAGAAGTCAAGGAAGGAATTTGCCCTGTCGCGAGTGACCGCGCCCTTTACGACGCTCTCGTTGTCGCCGAGACCGTTGCCCGCGCCGCCGTCGGGGTGCGGCTGACCGTGCTGCAACGCGTTGCGGAAATAGGCGGTCGTGCCCTCGTCGATCGCCATGCGGTGCATGCCGTCACGCTGATTGTTGTCGACCGCGGCGACCGCCCTGTTGATGGGCAGTTCGTGGAAGTTGGGTCCGCCCAGCCTCGACAATTGCGTGTCGAGATAGGAAAACAACCTGCCCTGCAACATCGGGTCGTTGCTCAGCTCTATCCCGGGCACGAGATTGGCGGGACAGAACGCGACCTGCTCCGTCTCGGCAAAGAAGTTGGTGACGTTTCGGTTGAGCGTGAGCTTGCCGAGCGGCTTGATCGGGATCAGCTCTTCCGGCCACAGCTTTGTGCAATCGAGCACGTCGAAGTCGAATTTGAATTCGTCTTTGGGGTCGAGCACCTGCACGCCGAGCTCCCACTCGGGATAGTTGCCGTTCTCGATCGCCTCCCAAAGGTCGCGGCGATTGAAATCGGGGTCTTTGCCGGCGATCTTTTGCGTCTCGTCCCACACGAGCGACTGCACGCCCTGCAAACACTTCCAATGCAATTTGACGAACTTGTACTCCCCGTTTGCGTTGACGAATTTGAATGTGTGGATGCCGAAGCCGTCCATCATCCTGTACGACCTCGGGATCGCTCTGTCCGACATCAGCCACATCATATTGTGCGCGCATTCGTGGTTGCTCGCGACGAAGTCCCAAAAGGTGTCGTGCGCCGATTGCGCTTGCGGGATCTCGTTGTTGGGCTCGGGTTTGAGCGCGTGGATGAGGTCGGGGAATTTGATCGCGTCCTGCACAAAGAACACGGGCATGTTGTTGCCCACGATGTCGTAGTTGCCCTCTTCGGTGTAGAATTTGACCGCAAAACCGCGCACATCCCTGACCGTGTCGGGCGAGCCGCGAAAGCCCGCGACCGTCGAAAAGCGCACAAACACCGGCGTCTGCTTGCCCTTTGCGTTCAGAAACGCCGCCTTTGTCAACGCGCTCGCGTCGCCGTACGAAACGAACACGCCGTGAGCGCCCGTGCCGCGCGCGTGAACTATCCTCTCGGGTATGCGCTCGTGATCGAAATGCGTCAGCTTTTCACGAAACACAAAGTCCTGAATGAGCGCCGGACCGCGCTCCCCCGCCCTTTGCACCTCTTGATCGTTGACGATCGGCGCGCCTTGATCGGTCGTCATCGCTCGCCCGCCGTGCGGCACCCTCGCCGCGTCTATCTGCTTTATCTTCGCGTTGGGCTCGTCACCCGAAATTATCCTTGCCATCGGCAATACCTCCTTGTTTGAAAAAAGTATTGACAAAGCGCAAAAAATAAAACTTAAAGCGAAAATATCGGGAAAAGTAAAATAAACTCCTCGTCAAAAAACGAGCGAAAGGCAGAAGGCACCTTTGGAGTATATTAATACATTTGTATTGACATTATCATTACCGTGTGTTAAAATTGTATCAGAAAGAAAATAAAGTCATTAATTTAATCGTATAAGGGATATAAGGATGAAAAAAATTTTTATAAGCTATAGGAGAAAATCGGCGATTGATATTGCTGCGCGTATTGCTGACTATTTTAAAAGTCGTAATTTTGATGTGTTTTATGATATTGATTCAATGAAAATGGGTAAATTTAATATTCAAATTGAAGAAAATATAAAAAACAGCGATTTCTTTATACTCATTTTATCGCATGGCGCATTAGATCAATGTAATAATGTAGAAGATTGGGTTAGAAAAGAAATAGAGTATGCCTTCAAATATAAGATTAATATTATACCCCTAGTGTTACCCGGGGCTTCATATCCTCAAACTTTACCGGATAGCATTACGGAGATTCGAAATTACCATGGGGTTGAATATAATGCAGTCTTATTCAATTTGGTAATGCAACATCTTGAAAGTTTGCTGAGCGGAAAAGCAAATTCCAATATAAACAGCACCCAAAACAATGTAGTAATCGATGAACTAATTGATTTGCTTACCAATGTATATGATATCACAATTCGGTATAGGGCTTCTTTTTTAGAGGCTAATGAAGCAGAAATAATAAATTCAACTTCTAATTTGATTAAAGCAGTGCGCGCTCTCTTCTTTTTTAGAGAAAAAAACGAATATCAACTGTATAACCATAACGATCAGATCCAAAAAATCATCGAATACTTTAATAGTTATGCGGAATCTTATAATAAATATATAAATAGTCCTGACCGTATATCTGCTGATGCGCAAGAATTGGCGCATTCTTCTGAAATCAAGTTTAAGGCGTTTGTAGATTCCGTTTTAGATACTCTTAACGATTTAAAAAATATATAATTTTTGTAGTGGCAGCGCAAAATATTTTCTATTGGGTCAAATACAGAAACATTATAAAGTCTTTAAAAATACCAAACGGCAGCTCACCCAAGCTGCCGTCACGGTCTGGCGAGGCAAGCAGCCTCGTTTGTTTGCCTTCGCCAAGGGCGAAGTCCCTGACCGAGGTGACCGGATTTGTAAGGACGAGCGAAGCGAGGACGGAATAGCGATTGCCGTTAGGGCATGCCGAGATATCATCATATCGAGGTGCAATCGCGTCACTGGGGGAATCCATGTTGTATTGGTAAAAAACAAACTCCTCGATTTGAGGAGTTTGTTTTGGAGGCACCACCCGGATTTGTAAGGAGCGCAGCGACGGAATAGCGATTGCCGTCAGGGAACGCCGCGATATTTCCGTATCGCGGCGCGATCGCGTCACTGGGGTATCCGTATTAAATTAGTAAAAAACAAACTCCTCGATTTGAGGAGTTTGTTTTGGAGGCACCACCCGGATTTGTAAGGAGCGCAGCGACGGAATAGCGATTGCCGTCAGGGAACGCCGCGATATTTCCGTATCGCGGCGCGATCGCGTCACTGGGGTATCCGTATTAAATTAGTAAAAAACAAACTCCTCGATTTGAGGAGTTTGTTTTGGAGGCACCACCCAGATTTGTAAGGAGCGCAGCGACGGAATAGCGATTGCCGTCAGGGAACGCCGCGATATTTCCGTATCGCGGCGCGATCGCGTCACTGGGGTATCCGTATTAAATTAGTAAAAAACAAACTCCTCGATTTGAGGAGTTTGTTTTGGAGGCACCACCCAGATTTGTAAGGAGCGCAGCGACGGAATAGCGATTGCCGTCAGGGAACGCCGCGATATTTCCGTATCGCGGCGCGATCGCGTCACTGGGGGAATCCGTATTACAATAGTAAAAAACAAGCTCCTCTGTTTGAGGGGCTTGTTTTGGAGGCACCACCCGGATTTGTAAGGAGCGAAGCGACGGAATAGCGAT
>ERZ1090879.555-NODE-555-length-23113-cov-18.494752_pt1 | contig 23113 bp, 26 predicted proteins | sample MGYA00478472_ERZ1090879 | MGnify/ENA primary metagenome ERZ1090879 (study PRJEB33644, sample SAMEA5815723) | chicken gut metagenome | biome: Chicken; feature: Gastrointestinal Tract; material: Caecum | place: Ireland | collected 2019-01-01 | study: A study of the... | reverse complement strand
ATCTCCAAACTTACAAATATTATAGCATACAGAAAACGAAAATGCAATAGAAAACAATAGAATTTAGTAAAAAAACGAGGGGCTTTGTAGTACTTTTACTGTATTGAATCGTTTGCCTTGTTTATGCGGTTATGATATAATTAAATGGGAGAATTTTATAAATTTACCGTTAAATTTTTAACTTTTTGGCATTGCAGTAAAAGTACACATAAACTGCAAGGTCGAGGGAGGTTTCGTCATGAAAAAGAAACTGCTTGCATTCATCACGGCGGCAATGAGCCTTGTTTTTGCGCTCTCGGCTTGCAACGGCGGCGACGAAACTACGGGCGGGAACGGCACGCATACACATACCTATTCGGAGCAATGGGCGTATAACGATACCGACCATTGGCACGCCTGCACGGGCGCGGAGTGCGACGAGGTAAAGGACAAAGCCGCGCATACTTGGGATAACGGCACGATTATCGCTGAGCCGACCTGCACGGCAAAGGGCGAAAAGACCTATACTTGTACGGTATGCAGCGCGACGAAAACTGAAGAAATTGCAACAACAGACCATACCTTTTCTGACAAATGGGAAAGCGACGACACTCACCATTGGCACAAGTGTATCAACTGCGACGAGATAAGCGGCAAAGCGGAACATTCGTATAATGCGGACGGCGTTTGCGTGTGCGGTTATACTCTCCCTACTACGTTGAATGAACTTATGCAAGAGGGAAACGAAAAGTATCGGGCAGTCGTCGTTAAAACATTGAACGACCATTTGCTCGAAGATATGCTGTATAAAACACTTAGTAATAATTACGATGTAAATTGCGTTGAAATCGAGCAATGGGAAGTCGTTGATAGCGATAAAGACGGTATTATCGATTGCATAAAACTACATTTCTTCTACGATAACGCAATAATTTCGACGCTTTACAGAATATCTTGCGTTGAACCTAAAACGGAAATAACCCTGCAGGATTTGTTAACCGAAACCCCTGACGCCGCAAAACTTGACGAAGCATTCGACAGAGGGACTTATGTCATCGGCGCCAAATATTCTGCTGAATATGCTTTTGGTTATAACCCTACAATACAGGAGATGAGGAAGGTATTGTTAAATGCGGTCAATGAGAAACTTGCGGATGACGGCATTATCTCTGCGGTTGGCGAGAATACCCGCTCATTTATTATAAGAGATGATAAATCTACGGAAGATACAACATTAGGGAAGGCAAGACGAATAGTGGTTATGAATTTAGCAGAGAACGGCTATGAAGAAATTGCCATAATAATTCAAGAAGCGCAAACCGACAATGATGATGCAAAACTGATAGAAAACTTAAACGCGGGCAAATATAAAGTTACAAGTGCCGCAAAACGCGGCAAATTTACGGGCGCGCTTCTGAAAGCCGATATGTCCGAAAATGGCGGCACGGTAACAACGGATTGAGCTGCCGCACGCAGGCAAAAGACAAAGAGAAAAACGAAAACAACTAAATAGCAAAATTAAGGCGTTCACGCACAAAAGCGTGAGCGCTTTTTTTATGCCTTGCGAAAAAAGTCGCATTATAAAAGCCCGAAGTCCTCCCGCGCGAATTTTGGAAATTTTATCGTTTTCAAAATTCAATCGGGAGGACAATTTTTTTGCAGACAATCAAGTAAATATTTGCGGACGGCACGACAAGCGAAATCGAGGTAACGGACGAATTTTACACGCTATACGCCGAACTGGTGCAACAGGAAAAGCGCAACCATTGGAAAGAAACGCGGCGGCATATCTCATTGGAAAACTTAAACGAAAACGGGATAGATTTTGCAAGTCCTGCCGCCGATCTTCTTTCCGTTCTCATACAACAAGAGGACGAAAAGCGAATACATCTCGTATTGCGGTATTCCCGTGTTGTTTTTTTCTTCTCGCCACTCCCCATTGTTTCCTGTCTGTACGGGAGACGTCGGGAAAACGATCGCTTTGGAAGAGAAGTCCCGTCGGTGCCGTTTTATGCGCACGGATGAGAGCCGCGGCGCGGTAGCGCGCATTTTGATGTTCAGAAAATAGCAAAAAGCATCGCTTTGGCGAGAAAATTTGCGTGAAAATTGTGCAAATAGTACGAAATGTGCGCCAAGTAGTTTACTTTTTTCAAAAAAAAGTGTACAATAAAAGCCGAAAATACATCGGAGCCGTAAACAATGGGATTTTTCGCAAAACTCAAATCGCTGTTTGTCCGCAAAGCGCCCAAGGTCACGCTCGGGCTGGCGCTCGGCAGCGGCGGGGCAAAGGGGATGGCGCACCTCGGGGCGCTCAAGGCGTTTGCGGAGGCGGGGCTCTCCTTTTCGGTCGTCACGGGTACGTCCATCGGCTCCATCGTCGGAGCGCTGTACTGCAAGGGATATACTTGGGCGGATATGGTCGGCATCGTCGATAATCTCAATAAAAAGGAATTTGCCAAAAATATCCGTCCGTTTGCGGATATGGCGCCCATAGAGGACTTTCTGGAACAGTTTCTCGAAGGGGAGATCTCCGATCTGCCCCTTCCGTTCGCAGCATGGGCGACGGACGCGGAGAGCAACGAGGGCGTGCTCCTCAATACGGGGAAAACGGCGAAAGTGCTCACGGCGTCGGCGGCGATCCCGCCCTTTTTCCGCGGCGTGGAGATCGACGGAAAAAAACTTTACGACGGCGCCTATACCAACGCCATCCCTGCGGATGTCTGCCGCGGGATGGGGGCGGACGTCGTCGTGGCTGCCGATCTCTCCGCATACGTCAAGCCGGAGGAGGAGAAGGGGCGCATCGCCCGCCTGCTCGGCTCCGCGATCAACTATTTCGTACCCGTCAAAACGCTGGAAAACGCCAAGTCGCGCGGGTATGACGCGGCGGACGTGATGCTCCGCCCCAATCTTTACGACTTCAAGCCGACGGACGTCTCCCGCGCCGCAACGGACGCGATGTTCGAGATCGGGTACGAGGAGGCGAAGGCGCGGATCCCCGAGATCGAAGCTGCGATCAGGGAAGCGGGCAAGCGCAAAAAACGCTGATGCGAACGGATCCGCGCCGCCGCACCGCTCTGTTCCGTGCGCTGAAAGCCGCGCTCGCCGTGCTGATCGTGGCGGCGCTTGCCGTCGGCGCCGCGCTCGTGCCGTACCGCCTGCTCCTGCCCGCCGTCCCCGTTCCCGCGCGTGCGGAGGGGGAATTGCGCATCCATTTTCTCAGCGTGGGGCAGGGAGACTGCACGCTCGTCGAGTTTCCGAGCGGCGCCGTGGTCGTCGTCGACGCGGGCGACGGTTCCTTTGCGAACGACGGCTATGTGATACGGTATCTCAAGGGGCTTGCGCCCCGTTCCGTCACGCTGGCGGCAACGCATGCGGACGCCGACCACTTCGGCGGCTTTGCGGAGATCCTCCGCGTGTTCGACGTGGAAAAGGTGATCCTCCCCGCCGTCGGCGCCGGGACGGAGGCGTACAGGCGGCTGCTCGCCGCGGTGGAACGCGAGGGCTGCGCAACGGAAACGGCGGTGCGGTACATGTCCGTTCTCGACGGCTCGGGCGCGTACATGGTATGCCTTTCGCCGCACTTTGCGGGCGAGACGGACGAGAACGAATCCGCCGCGGTCTTTTATCTCGAATACGAGGGCGTGCGCGTCGTATTTTCCTCGGATATTTCCGCCGCGCGGGAGGAGGCTCTGCTTGCGGAACATGCGCTCTGCGGGAATATTTTCGATAACGGCATGCTGCGCGTCGATCTCAGCGGCGTGGATATACTGAAAACGGGGCATCACGGGTCTGCCGGCGCGACGTCCGCGCCGTGGCTCGGGCTGCTGCAGCCGTCCGCGGCGGTCATTTCGTGCGGGGCGGGGAATCCCTACGGGCATCCTGCCGCCGAAACGCTCGCGCGGCTCTCCGACGCAGGCGCGGAAATATACCGCACGGACGAACTCGGAACCATCGTCGCCGTCATCTCGGACGGCACATATACCATCGATTACGGAGAACGGACATGAAAATGACAACGGCGGGCGAATCGCACGGAAAGGGGCTCTTCTGCATCATCGAAGGGCTCCCCGCGGGACTTGCCATCGATATGCGGGAAGTGGACGAATACCTCGCCCTGCGCCAGAGCGGCTACGGACGGGGCGCCCGGCAGAAGATCGAAAAGGACAGAGCGGAATTTTTATCGGGGGTGCGCAACGGCGTCACGCTCGGCAGTCCCGTCGCCGTCGCGGTGTGGAACCGCGACTACGAGAACTGGAAGGCGTACATGGCGCCCGAAGGGTGCGATACCGCCGCCCGCGCGCTCACGAAAGTGCGCCCCGGGCATGCGGATCTCACGGGGCTGAAAAAGTACGGCGGCGAGGACGCGCGCAACATTCTGGAACGCGCCTCCGCCCGCGAGACGGCGATCCGCGTGGCGGCGGGAACGGTGTGCCGCCAGCTGCTCCGCGCGCTCGGCGTGGAGGTCGCGGGCTATGTGCGCGCCGTCGGCGGCGTCTCCGACGAAAACGAATATACCTTTGAGCAGCTCGGGGAGCGCTCGCCCGAACTCTTCATGATGGATCGCGGCATACAGGCGCGCGCGAAACAGGTCATCGACGCCTGCGCGGCGGAGGGAGATACCTGCGGCGGCGTCGTCGAACTGCGGGTGCGCGGGCTCAAATGCGGATTCGGGAGCTGTATGACGTATGCGGAAAAACTCGACGGCCGCCTTGCCGCGGCGCTCATGAGCATACAGGCGGTCAAGGGCGTGGAGGTCGGACTGGGGTTCGCCGCCGCCGCCCGCCGCGGGAGCGCCGTTCACGACGAGATCTTTTTCGGCGAAGAGGGTTTTGCGCGCAAGACCAACCGCGCAGGTGGGATCGAGGGCGGCATGTCCAACGGCGGGGAGATCGTGCTCCGCGCCGCCATGAAGCCCATTCCCACGCTCATGCGCGGGCTCGCCACGGTGGATTATCGCACGCACGAGGCGGTGCGTGCCGCAACCGAACGCAGCGACGTGTGCGCGATCCTTGCATGCGAGATCATTGCGGAGAGCGCGCTCTGCACGGAGCTTGCGGAGGCGGTGCTCGAACGGCTCGGCGGGGATCGCATGGACGAAGTCGCCGCGCGCTATGCGCAGCTTGCAGACTGAAGGAGGTAGGGGTATCATGAAATCCTTTGTTATACGGACAAAGACGGCGGAAGAGAGCCGCATCGTCTGCCGGGCGGGGGTGCTGCGTACGGCGCTCGTCCGCGCGCTCGGGGACTATAAAGAGGTGTTTTTCTTTTCCGACAGAAACGTCTGGGAACTGTACGGCAGAAAGATCGGGCGGGCGTACCGCGACGCGCCCGTACATATCATGCCCGCGGGAGAGGCGAACAAGACGCCCGAAACGCTCCTGAAACTTCTCGCCGCCATGGCGGAGGCGCAGCTGCACCGCGGCGCCTGCCTCGTCGCGCTCGGCGGCGGCGTGGTGGGGGATATCGGCGGGCTTGCCGCCGCCCTCTATATGCGGGGCATCGACTGTATCCAGATCCCCACGACGCTGCTCGCGCAGGTGGATTCCTCCGTGGGCGGCAAGACCGCGGTGGATTTCGCGGGGGTGAAAAACCTCATCGGAGCCTTCCGTCAGCCCAGGTACGTGTTCGCCGATCCCACCTTTTTCGCCACGCTCCCGCCACGCGAAGTGCGCTGCGGACTGGGCGAGATCATCAAACACGGCGCGCTCTCCGCGGAGCTCTTCGATCTCCTGTGGGCGCACCGCAGCCGCCTTGCGGACGGGGAGTTCCTTGCGGCGGTCGTGCCCGAAAACATCGCTTTCAAGGCGGAAGTCGTACGCCGCGACGCAACGGAAAAGGGGCTGCGCAAGTGTCTCAATCTCGGGCATACCACGGCGCACGCCTTCGAACTGACGGACGGAAAGCTCTCGCACGGGGAGTATGTGCTTGCGGGCATCGTGTTCGAGGCGGAATTTGCCAAACGATACGCGGACGGCGACGCGGAATATCTTGCAAAGCTCGAAGAGCTCTGCCTGACCGCGCTCGGCGGGATGCCTGCGCTTCCTCCCGCAAAGGACGCCGCTCGCCTCGCGCGGCTGGATAAAAAGAACGCCTCGCCCGACGAGGTCGTGCTCACCGTGCCCGTGCGGAAGGGGGAGTACAGGCTGCTCACGCTCGGCTACGACGAATACGCCGCCGGGCTCGAAGAGATCCGGAATAAATTTACGGCAGGAGGGGTGCAATGCTGAAACTTGCCGTGGTGGGGAAGGACGTCTCGCAGTCGCAGAGCCCTTCCATGCACACATATATCCTCAGGAACCTCGGCGCAAAGTGCTCGTACGAGACGGTCTCCGTCCCGCCCGCGCAGTTTACGGAACGGGCGGAGGAGCTCTTCTCCCGTTTCGACGCCTTCAACGTGACCATCCCTTTCAAGGGGGAGATCATCCCCTTTCTCAGGCGCACGGAGGGAGACGCCCGCGTGTTCGGCGCGGTGAATACCGTCGTTTCGGCGACGCGCACGGGGTACAACACGGACGGCGAGGGATTTTCGCTCATGCTGAAAAACGCGGGCGTGGAGATCGCCGGGAAAACGGCGCTCGTGCTCGGCGCGGGCGGCGCGGGCAGGAGCTGCTGCAAAAAACTTGCGGACGGCGGCGCGGCCGTTTCCGTCTATGAGCGCGACGAAGAGCGGCTCTACGGCGTATACCGCGAGCTCGGCGGCTTTTCCCCGCTCACAGAGGTACCCGTCGCGCCCTTCGACATCGTCGTCAACTGTACGGGGATCGGCATGCACGATACGGTCGGAAAAACGCCGGCGGTCGTCTTCAGCGGCGGCACGGCGGAACCCGTCGGCGGACAGCTCCTTTCGCTGTGCGGCACGGCGGTCGATCTCATCTATGTGCCCGCGCAGTCCGAATTTCTGCGCATCGCGGCGTCGCTCGGCAAAAAGACGGTGAACGGCGCGCCGATGCTCTTCTATCAGGCGTACTACGCAGACTGCATCTATCTCGGGCGCACGCCCGATGCCGCCGAAGCGAAGGCGCTCTACGAAGGATACAGGGGGTGATATCATGAAAATACTTGTGCTCAACGGCGTCAACCTCAATCTCACGGGGCGGCGCGAGAAGGGCGTCTACGGCAGCGAGACGCTGGAAGACATCAACAAGGAGATCGCCGCGTACGCAAAGGCGCGCGGCGCGGAGACGGCGTTTTTCCAGAGCAATCTCGAGGGTGAGATCTGTACCGCGATCCAGCAGGCGGAGGGCAAGTACGACGGCATCGTGCTCAACGCGGGCGCCTTCACGCACTATTCCTACGCCATCCGCGACGCGATCGCCTCCGTTTCGGTTCCCGTGGTGGAGGTGCATATAAGCAACGTGCACGCGCGCGAAGAGTTCCGCCGCAATTCCGTGCTCACGCCCGTCTGCCGCGGCGAGGTGCTCGGATTCGGAAAGAACAGCTATATTCTTGCATTGGAGAGTTTCTTATTATGAACATCATACTTTGCGGCATGATGGGCGTCGGGAAATCGACGGTCGGGGTGCGCATCGCGGAACTTACGGGGCGCATGTGGTACGATACCGACGTGGTGATCACCGACCGCCACGGCAGGATATCCGATATCTTCGAATATTACGGCGAGGCGCATTTCCGCTCGCTCGAGACGGAGGTCGTCCGCGAACTTTCGGGGCGGGACGGGCTCGTCATCTCCACGGGCGGCGGACTCGTCCTGAAGCCCGAAAACAGCGAGCTGCTCAAGCAGAACGGCAAGATCTTTTTCATGCGCGCCTCTTTCGAGACCCTCCTCAAACGCGTGCGCGCGGACGAGACGCGTCCGCTCCTCAAAAACACGGGCAAGACGGCGGAGTCGCTCGGCAAGCTGCTTGCGCAGCGCACGCCCGTCTATGAACACGTTGCCGATTACATCGTGGATACCGACGGAAAATCCATCGACGAGGTGGCGAAAGAGATCGTCCGCCTTGCGGGGGAGGAGGCGTGAACGCGCTCGTCACGGGCGGAACGCGCGGCATCGGGCTTGCCTGCTGCCGCCTTTTTTCCCGCATGGGGTATCGCGTGACGGCGACCTATTCCGCCGACGAACGTGCGGCGGAGGCGGCGCGGGCGGAACTTCCCGAAGTCGCGTTCGTGCGCGCGGACGTCTCGGACGAGACCGCCGTTTCCGCGCTCTTTGCCTCCTTCGGCAGTCTCGACGTGCTCGTCAACAACGCGGGTAGGGCGCTCTTCGCGCAGGTGCAGGATACCGCGTGGGCGGACTACGCGCGCCTGATGGACGTGAACATGGGCGGGGTGTTCCTCGCCTGCAAATACGCCGTAAAAAAGATGCTCGCCCGCGGCGGCGCCATCGTCAACGTCTCCTCCGTGTGGGGCGTGACGGGCGGCAGCTGCGAGAGCGCGTATTCAGCCTCGAAGGGGGCGGTCATCGCCTTTACGAAGGCGCTCGCCAAGGAGCTTGCGCCCTCGCGCATCACCGTCAACTGCGTGGCGCCGGGGGTGATCGACACCGCCATGAACGGCAGGCTGAACGCCGCGGAACGCCGCGCGCTCGCGGAGGAGATCCCGCTCGGCAGGTTCGGCACGCCCGAGGAAGTCGCCGAATGCGTGTATTATCTCGCAACGGCAAAATACGTTACGGGGCAGATCGTGGGCGCGGACGGCGGGTTTTCGCTCTGATGTGAAAATTTTTGAAAATTTTTCCAAAAAACAAGGAGTTTTCGCTTTTTTTACGAAATAACGTGTGATGAAGGAAAAGACCTACGAAAAAGAACGCGCGTTTCTCTCGCAGTATGCCACAAAGTCGTACGAGAGCAAGGGGCGGCTGCGGGAGGAACCCGCCTGTCCCATGCGAACCGACTTTCAGCGCGACCGCGACCGCATCATCTATTCCAAGGCGTTCCTGCGGCTGAAAAATAAGACGCAGGTCTTTTTCGCGCCCGACGGCGATCACTATATGTCGCGCCTCACGCACACGCTCGACGTCTCGCAGATCGCCCGTTCGCTTGCACGCTGTCTTTCGCTCAACGAGGATCTCGCCGAGGCGATCGCGCTGGGGCACGATCTGGGGCATACGCCCTTCGGGCACGTCGGCGAACGCGTGCTCGCCTCCCTCAATCCCGCGGGATTCCGCCACAGCGAGCAGTCGCTGCGCGTGGTGGACGTGCTCGAAAAGGACGGAAAAGGGCTCAATCTCACCTTCGAGGTGCGCAACGGCATCGTCAACCACACCAAGAGCGGGCATCCCGCCACGCTGGAGGGGGCGGCGGTGTCTCTCGCCGACCGCATCGCTTATATCAATCACGACATCGAGGACGCCATCCGCGCGGGCGTCATCCGCGAAGAGGAACTTCCCGCCGAGGCGGTGAAGGTGTTCGGGCGGGATACCTCCGCGCGCATCAATGCCGCGATCCTGGATATTTACGAGACCTCCAAAGACAAGCCGTACGTGAGAATGTCCGAAGAAAAGGGGCGCGCGCTCGACAATCTGCGCTCGTTCATGTTCGAGCACGTCTACGAGCACGCCAACCATCTCATTCAGGAGAGCGCCGAACGCATGCTCCGCGCGCTGTACGGCTATTTTTACGAGCGCCCCGAGGAGCTTCCCGACCTGTACCGCAGGACGGCGGAGACGGACGTCCCCCGCGCGATATGCGATTATCTCTCCTCCATGTCCGACCGCTATGCGATCAATGTGTTCAAGCGTCTGTTTGTGCCGCGGGAGGGGAGCGTATGAAGGATTTTCAGGCGTTTATCCGCGAACTCAAAGAAAAAAACGACATCGTGGAGGTCATCGGCAGTTATATCCCGCTCGAGAGAAGGGGATATAATTACTGGGCGTGCTGTCCGTTCCACCACGAAAAGACGCCCTCCTTTTCCGTGAACGCCGCCGACGGCTACTATCACTGTTTCGGGTGCGGCGTTTCGGGCGACGTCATCGGATTCGTGAAGGGGTACGAGAACGTCGATTTCATGCAGGCAGTGCAGATCCTGGCGGCGCGCGCCCATCTGGAGGTGCCCGCCTACGACGACCGTTCCGCCGAGGAGGCCGCCGCCAAGAAAAAGAAGCGGGACAGGCTGTCTGCGCTCATGCGCGATACCGCGCGTTTTTACTTCAAAAATCTCTATTCGGGGCGCGCGGAGGCGCACATCGCCTATCTTCACAAGCGCGGGTTTTCGCCCTCCACCGTCAAAAAATTCGGCATCGGCGCTTCGCTCGATTATCATTCCTTGCCGTCCTATCTGCTCGCGCAGGGGTACACGCCGGAGGAGTGCGTGGAGAGCGGCGCCTGCGCCCGTACCGACGAGGGCAGGCTCATCGATTCGGAGGGGGAGCGGCTCATCATCCCCATCATCAACCACATGGACGAGGTGGTGGCGTTCGGCGGGCGGCTGCTGAAAAACGCCGACCGCGCAAAGTACAAGAACACGCGCGAGACCATGCTCTTCAACAAGAGCAAGACGCTTTACAATATCAACCTCGTCAAAAAGGAAAAGCGCGCGGGCGGGCTCGCCTCGCTCATCATGGTGGAGGGGTATATGGACGCGATCTCCCTCTACGAGGCGGGGTTCCGCGGCGTCGTCGCGAGCATGGGGACGTCGCTCACCAAGGAGCAGGCGCGCCTTGCCAAACGCTATACCGAGAATGTGTTCATCAGTTACGACGGCGACTTTGCGGGGCAGAAGGCAAATCTGCGCGGGCTCGAGATCCTCAAACAGGAGGGGCTGAAAGTGCGCGTCGTGCCCATGCCCGACGGCATGGATCCCGACGACGTGGTGCAGAAACTCGGCGCCGAAGGGTACCGGGAGTGCCTCGGCAAGGCGATGCCCCTCATCGATTTCCGCCTGTTCGCGGCAAAGCGCAAGTACGATCTGACCAAGACGGAGGAACGGCGCGACTATGTTTCGGAGGCGCTGTCCATCGTGCGCGAGGCGGAGAGCGCGGCGGAACGGGAGGAGCTTTTAAGGCGTATCTCGGAGGAGACGCGCATCAGCGTCGGCGCGCTCCAGCGCGATCTTGAGAACGCGCCCGTCGTGCCGAAGGCGGCGGAACCCGTCCGTCCGAAAGAGGACGACGCTAACAGAGAAAAAAAAGCGGCGCGGTTCCTGCTTGCGGCATGCCTTCTGGGCAAGCCGTATGCGGAGAGTTTCGACCTCTCCTCCGTCGATTTCGACGATCCCGCGCACCGCACCATCGCGCTGTACGTCATTTCCGGAAGGAAGGCGGGGCGCGTGCGGGCGAGCGGGATCTTCGATCTCATGCCCGCCGACGGCGAGCTCGCCGAGATCCTCAACCTCGACTACGGCGACAATCTCGATTCTCCCGCCGCCGAAAAATATTTTCAGGACTGCGTGAGAACGCTCAGGGAAAAATCGCTTTCCGAGAAGATCGCCGCGGCGCGCGTGCGCTACGCGGACGCCTCCGACGAGGAACGGCGCGAACTTCTCAGGGCGATCGACGAATATACAAAACAACTCAAAAGCCTTTCGGCAGGAGGAAGAATATGAACGTAACGGAAGAAAAGCTGAACGAACTGATCGGGAATATCGCATCCGATTACCGCATGAAGGGGAGCATCTCCACGAATGCCCTGTGCGATATTCTGGAAAAATACGATCTTGCGCCGCAGCAGATCGAGCAGATCTATAAGGAACTGCCCGAAAAAGGCGTCTCCATTTTCGACGAGGACGAACGCGACAAGGAGCTCTTCGAGCAGGCGCTCTCCGATATCGGGCTGGACGACCCGGTCAAAATGTACCTCAAAGATATCGGCCGCGTGCCGCTTTTGTCGAGCGACGACGAGATCGAACTTGCCCGCAAGATGCAGGACGGCGACGAAGAGGCGAAACGCCGCCTTTCCGAGGCGAATTTAAGGCTCGTCGTCTCCATCGCAAAGCGCTACGTCGGGCGCGGCATGCTCTTTCTGGATCTCATCCAGGAGGGCAACCTCGGGCTCATGAAGGCGGTCGAAAAATTCGACTACCAGAAGGGCTTCAAATTCTCCACGTACGCGACGTGGTGGATCCGTCAGTCCATTACCCGCGCCATCGCCGATCAGGCGCGCACCATCCGCATTCCCGTGCACATGGTGGAAACGATCAACAAGCTCACCCGTGTTTCGCGCATGCTCCTGCAGGAGAACGGCCGCGAACCTTCCCCCGAAGAGATCGCCGAGGCGATGGGCGTGGAGGTGAGCAAGGTGCGCGAGATCCAGAAGATCGCCCAGGACCCCGTCTCGCTCGAAACGCCCATCGGCGAAGAGGAGGACTCCCACCTCGGCGACTTCATCGAGGACGACAAGACGCAGACCCCCGGCGATTCCGTGGCGTTCATCATGCTCAAGGAACAGCTCCTCGGCGTGCTCGATACGCTCACCCCGCGCGAAGAGAAGGTGCTCCGCCTCAGATACGGCATCGACGACGGCAAGCCCCGCACGCTCGAAGAGGTGGGGCGCGAGTTCAACGTCACCCGCGAGCGCATCCGCCAGATCGAGGCGAAGGCGCTCAGAAAGCTCCGTCATCCCAGCCGCAGCAAAAAGCTCAAAGATTTCCTCGACTGATGGGGCGCATCGAAGTCATCTGCGCGCATATCCCGAAGAGCCGCGTGTTTGCCGATATCGGCTGCGACCACGGATACTGCACGCAGTATGCGCTCGCGCACGGGCTGTGCGAACGCGCATATATCAGCGATATCAGCGCCGCGTGCCTGAAAAAGGCGGAGGAACTCCTCGGCGCGGAGATCGCGGCGGGGCGCTGCGTTCCCGTCTGTGCCGACGGCATGGACGGACTGCCCGAACCGCCCGACTGCGTGCTCATCGCGGGCATGGGCGGGGAGGAGATCGTCTCCATCCTCTCGCGGGCGGCGCGCCTGCCCGCGCGGTTCGTGCTCCAGCCCATGAAAAACGCCGAGAAGGTGCGCGCCTTCCTCGTTGCGCGCGGGGCGCGGATCGGGACGGACATCACCTTCCGCGACGGAAAATTTTACGACCTCATCGCGGGCGAAGGAGAGGGCGGCACGCAGTATTCCGCCTTCGAACTCCGCTACGGGCGGGATAATCTTCTCTCGCCCTCGCGCGATTTTCTGCAAAAGATCGAAAAAGACGCGGCTACGCTGCGCGCCGCGCTCCTTGCGGGAGCGGAGGGGGTGCGGCGGGAGAAGCTCCGCGCAAGACTACATGAACTGGAGGCGATCGCCGATGCGATTGAAGAACGTATTTGACGCCGTGGACGCGCTTGCGCCCTTCCGTCTGAGCAAGGAATACTGCGAGACGTATAACTTTCACGATAACAGCGGCGTCCTCGTGGACTGCGGCGAAGAGGTGCGCGGGGTGCTTTGCTCGCTCGATCTCTCGCGGCGCGCCGTCGAAGAGGCAAGGCGCACGGGGGCGAACGTCATCGTCACCCATCATCCCGCCATCTTCTATCCCATATCCTGTCTGAAGGCGGAGGACGCCGTGCTCATGTGTGCGCGGGCGGGCATTTCCGTCATTTCCGCGCATCTCAACCTCGATTCCGCGCCCGGCGGCATCGACGAGGAGCTCATGCTCGGGCTGGGCGGCAGCTCCTGTTCCGTCATGCATCAGCTCAGCGACGGCGGGTACGGCAGGGCGTTTGAAGTGCCGGAGGAGCCGCTTGCCGACTTCGCCGCCCGCGTGAAGGCGCGCTTTTGCACGGAGCGCATCGTCGTCTACGGCGAGCGCCCCGTCAGGAAGGTGGCAAGTTTTTGCGGCGCGGGGCTGGATGAGAGCACCGTCGCCTATGCGCTGAGCCGCGGCGCCGATACCGTCGTCACGGCGGACGGAAAGCATCATCTCATCGCTGCGCTCGTCGAGGCGGACGTCAACGTCGTACTCATGACGCATTACGCCTGCGAGCAGTACGGGTTTGTCCGCTTTGCGGAAAACCTGAAAGAGAAAATAAAGGGGACGCCCGTCCATGTGTTCACGGACGACCGTCTGATGTAAGGAGATATTATGACCGTTTTAGAACAGCTTTTGGAGTATCAGAAGGTAGACGCGGATCTTCGCAAGATCGAGCAGTCTGTTGCGGGGAGCGAGGAACGGAAAAAGTTTTCTCAGGCAAAGAAATTCATGGAATCCGCGCGCGAAAAACTCGAGGCGCAGGATAAGCGCGCGTCGGAGCTCAGGCGCCTGCGCGACGATCTCGTGCGGCGCGCCGAGGAGATCGGAAAGCAGATCGCTGAGTATTCCGATATCGACGAGATGGTGGACGAAGAGGGCGGCGACATTTCCTTCTATAAAAAGAACGCGCAGGCGCTGTTGGATCGTCTCCGCGCCGTCAAGGGCGAACTTGCGAAACTCACTTCCGACGTAAACGCCGCGGTGGAGGAGTACGATCGTTTCAAAAAGCAGACCATCGCCATGCAGAAGCAGGGCGAGGAGTACAGTAAAAAGTTCAAGGAGCTGAAAAACGCGCACGCCGCCGAGGCGGACGCCATCTCGAAACGGCTCGCGGCGCTTGCGAAAAATATCCCCGCAGATCTCATGGCGAAGTATCAGCAGAAGCGGAAGGAGAAGATCTTCCCCATCATCGCGCCGCTCAACGGCGACCGCTGTATCTGCGGCATGGATTTCCCGCTCGCCCAGCAGGGCAGACTTGCGGGAGGGAACGTCGTCGAGTGCGAGCACTGCCGCAGGTTCGTGTATAAGGCGTAAGCCTGCATAACGTTTCGCGTGCGCGGGCGCATATAATGGGGGTATGCAAAGTACGCTTGCCGTCATATCGCTCGGCGCGGTCAGAGCCAACGCGCGCGCCGTCATTGCCGCCTCGGGCGCCCCGCTCATCGCCGTCGTAAAAGACGACGCCTACGGGCACGGCGCACTCAGGATCGCGCACGCGCTTTCAGACATGGTATGCGCGTTTGCCGTCTCGACCGTGGACGAAGGCGCGCAGCTCGTACATGGCGGGGTGCAGAAGGATATCCTCGTACTCACGCCGCCGCTCTCCGCGGAGGAGGCGGCGCGCGCAAAGGCGCTGGGGCTCGTCCTCCCGCTTTCCTCCGCGCCCGTGCTGCGCGTTCTTATGCGCGCGGGGCGGGGCGTAAGGGCGCATCTCGCCGTCAACACGGGCATGAACCGTTACGGTTTTCCGCCCGGGGAGGCGGAGGAGGCGTGCCGCGCGGCAAAGCGCTTCGGCGTCTGCGTGGAGGGGGTGTTTTCCCATCTCTACGAGCCGTCTTGCCCGCATGCTCTGCAGGCGCAGGAGCGCGCCTTCGAGGAGGCGTGCGCGCGGGCGGAGCGCGTGTTCCCGCACCTTATCTGTCATCTCGCCGCAACGGGCGGGATCGCGTACGGCGGCAAGGCATATCACGCCGTGCGCGCCGGGCTCGCGCTCTACGGGTATGCGCCGCAGAACGCGCCCGTGCGGCTTGCGGTAAAGCCGGCTATGAAAATATACGCCTTCGTCGCGCAGAGCGGGACGCCCTTCGGCGGCGGCGCGGGGTATGCGGCTGCCGCAAAACGGTACGCGGCGCTCCATACGCTCCGCGTCGGGTACGGAGACGGCTTTTTCCGCGAAGGGGGACTGGGCGCCGAGGGAAAACTGTGCATGGACGCCTGCGTGCGGGAGGGAGAACTTCCCTTCGGGAGGCGCGTGTGCGTGCTCGCCGACGCGGAACGGTATGCGCGGGAGCACGGGACGACGGCATACGAAGTGCTCGTCAGCGCAGGCAGGAGGGCGGAAAAGAGATATGTGCGATAAAAGAGAACTGCGCCGCCGTTTTTCGGCGCTGCGCGCCGCCGCCCGCTCCCCCGAGGCGGACAGGCTCATCCTGAAAAATCTGATGCATTCTCCCTTCTGGGAGGCGGATTCCTTTTTTGTGTACCATGCCGTCGGCACGGAGGCGGGCACCGCGGAGATCATCGCGGCGCTGCGTGCCGCGGGCAAGGCGGTGCGGCTGCCCCGCATCTGCGGCGGCGTGATGCTCGCCGCGCCGTACGGGAAACTTGAGACCGGCGCCTACGGCATCCCCGCGCCCGCGGAGGGGGAGGACGCCCCCTGCGAAGTCGCGCTCGCGCCCCTTCTGGCGGCGGACGGGGAGGGATACCGCCTCGGCTACGGCGGAGGGTATTACGACGCATATTTTGCGGCGCATCCCGGCGTGGCGCGGGTGGGACTGTGCTACGAGGCGCAGCGGACGGACAGGCTCCCGCACGAGGCGCACGACGTGCCGCTGCAAGCCGTCGTTACGGAGCGCGGCGTCGTCCTGTTCGAAGACGGGTCTCCCGCGCGGCGGGGATAACGGAAAAAGAAAAGCGGGTCAGCCCGCGGAGGTCGTATGTTAAACGAATTACCGAAGAAAGAGAAGGTGCGCAAGCCCGATACGAAGTGGCGGCACTTCTGGCGCGTTCAGAAGGTGTGCCTGCTGCGCTCCGTCACGCCATGCATGATGTATCTCTTCATGAGCCTCATCGCGCTCGCTCTGCAGGCGCTCGCCGCCGACGTGGAGGCGTACGAGGTCGTGCTCGGCAGCGTGTGCATCGCGTGCGGCGCGGCGTTCAACGCGCACCTTGCCTTCAATTACGGAAAGATGCATTTCGATTCCTATCTCACGGGATGCCTGCACCGTCAGAACGTGCGCATGGGCATCGTCTCGGGCGGCGATCACCGCCCCGAACAGGAGTACCGCCCGTGGAAGGGATTTCTCATCGGGTTCTATGTCGGGATTCCCGTGCTCATCTTCGGCACGCTCGCCATCTTCCCCGCAACGTGGGACTGGGCGGAGGTCGTTCTCGATATGTTTGCGGCTTGGGCGATCCTTCCCATCCAGTGGTACCGCGGCATCGTCTGGGCGGGAACGGATGACTGGGCGTATCCTCCCGTCAGCGGCGGCTGGTCGCTCCTTCTCATCCTGCTCCCCGTGATCGTTACGGGCGTGTTCTACATCGTCGGCGCGTATGCGGAAAAACGCAAGAAAGAGGCGGAGAGCCGCCGCACCGAGGAGGTCAACTCCGTTATGAAGGGGAAAAAGAAGTGAGGATCGTTGCGGGAAAATACCGCGGGCGCGTGCTCGCCTCTTTTCGGGGGGACGACGTCCGCCCGACTTCCGACCGCGTAAAGGAGTCGCTCTTTCAGATCCTCGGCGCAAAGCTCGTCGGCGCGCGCGTGCTCGATCTCTTCTGCGGGAGCGGCGCGCTCGGGCTGGAGAGCCTCTCGCGCGGGGCGCGGGAAGCCGTGTTCAACGACGTCTCCCGCGACAGCCTCGCCATCTGCAAAAAAAATCTCGCGGCGCTCGGCGTAGTCGCCCCCGTGACCTGCCTCGATTACCGCGCCTGCCTTTCGCGGACGGCGGGAAAGTTCGGCGTCGTCTTTGCCGATCCGCCCTATAAAATGGACTGCGCGGCGGAGATCCTCTCGCTCATTGCCGCGCGCGGGCTTCTGGAAGAGGGCGGTGCCGTCGTGTATGAGAGCGAGCGCGAAGAGAACGCGCCCGCGGGGTGGGAACGGTACGATCTGAGAAATTACGGAAGAACGAAAATTGCGTTTTTCCGCCAAGTCCAAGGGGAATGATATGAAAAAATGTGTGTTTGCCGGCACGTTCGACCCGTTCACCGTCGGACACGAGGACACCGTGAAAAAGTGCCTCGCGCTCTTCGACGAGGTGCTCGTCGTCGTTGCGGAGAATAAACAGAAACGGTGCATGTTTACGGCGGACATGCGCGAAACGATGATACGCGCCGTCTTTGCGGACGAGCCCCGCGTGCGCGTCCTGCGCTGGGATGGGGTCATCGTCGACCTGCTGAAACGGGAAAATACGCCCTTCTATGTGCGCGGCATCCGCAATACGGTGGACTTCGAATACGAGAACGCCGATTTTTACGCGAGCCGCGATCTCGACGATTCGCTCGTCACGCTGTATATCCCCGCCGAGCAGAGACATCTGCACATCAGTTCCACGCTCGTCAAAAACTGCATCGCCTTCGGGAAACCTTACAGGGAATACGTTCCCGCGGCGGTGTACGAATATATCAACGCTCATACAGAGGAGTAAGGCAATGTTTGAAAAACAGATCGAAATTCCGTCCGCGGAAGAGATTTTAAGCGAGATCCCGCTCTCCGCGGAACTTGCGGCGATCAAGGCGGAGCGCGACGCGCTCGCCAAAGACGTGATCGCCGGCAGGAGCGATAAGCTGCTCGTCATCGTCGGGCCGTGTTCCGCGCACGAGGCTGCGCCTGTGCTCGAATATGTGCGCCGCCTCGGCAGGCTCAACGAGCGCGTAAAGGATAAGCTCGTGCTCATTCCGCGCATCTATACCAACAAACCGCGCACCAAGGGCGTCGGGTACAAGGGGATGTTCTCCCAGCCCGATCCCGAAAACCGCGAGAACATCCTCAAAGGCATCTATGCCATCCGCGATCTGCACATCAAAGCCATCGGGGAATCGGGGCTCTCCGCCGCGGACGAAATGCTGTACCCCGAAAATTATGCCTATGTGGAGGATCTGCTCACTTACGTCGCGGTGGGCGCGCGTTCGAGCGAAAACCAGCTCCACCGCCTTGTATCGAGCGGGATCGAACTGCCCGTCGGGATCAAAAACCCCACGGGCGGCAGCATTCCCGTCACGCTCAATTCGGTGTATGCCGCGCAGAGCCCGCAGGTGTTCAAATATCACAACTGGCAGGTCGCCACGAACGGGAACGAATATGCGCACGTCGTCCTGCGCGGGCGCGTCGATCACTACGGCAACGATATCCCCAACTACCATTACGAGACGGTCATGCAGGTCTTTGAGGGCTACGCCAAGTCCGAAGAGCTGAAAAATCCCGCCATCGTCATCGACTCCAATCACTCCAACTCCAAAAAGCAGTTCCGTCAGCAGATCCGCATCGTGGAGGAGGTTCTGCAAAACCGCCTGTACGATGCCGATTTCAAGCGCATCGTAAAAGGATTTATGATCGAGAGTTTCCTCGAAGAGGGCAATCAGAAACACGATATCGTGTTCGGCAAGTCGATCACGGATCCCTGCCTCGGCTGGGCGGATACGGAGAGGCTCATCCTCGATATCGCCGAAAAAGCGTAACGCGGCTGACCCGCCGCCAAGCGGGGCGGTATGAGAACCGGAACGCAGAGGAGGACGTCTATGAACGGTGCAAAAAAAGTGAGTTGCCTCGGCCCTGCGGGGAGCTATTCCCACCTCGCCGCCGAGACGCTCTGCCCGGGGAGCGAGGTGCTCCTGAAAAACAATTTTCCCGCCGTGTTCGCGTCCCTTGCGGAGGGCGAGGCGGAGGACGCCGTCATTCCCATCGAAAACTCCATCCAGGGCGGCGTTTTGCAGAACCTCGACCTTCTCGAACGCGAGGACGTGTACGCCGTCGAGCAGACCGTGCTCAGGATCGATCACCGCCTCGCGCTCCGCGAAGGCGTCTGCCTCTCCGATGTCACGCGCGTGTTCTCGCACGAGCAGGCGATCGGTCAGTGCTCGGAGTATCTGCAAAAGTACCTGCCGGACGCGCAGTGCATCTTCGTCGATTCGACGGCGAAGAGCCTCTCTATGGTCGACGGCCACAGCGCGGGCATCGTCGGCGCGCACGCGCACAGGGAGGGCGTCGTACTCTCCGAAGAGAACATCGCCAACGAAAAGAACAACTTCACGCAGTTTTTCCGCCTCAGAAGGCGGGAAGAGGGGCTGCCCGCGCACAGCAGAACGGTGTTTTTCTGCGCCGTCTGCGAACATCGCCCGGGGAGCCTTCTCGCGCTTTTGCAGGTGTTTTCCGAGGAGGGCATCAATCTTACCCGCATCGAATCGCGCCCCATCCGCAACGTTCTGGGCGAGTATCGTTTTTTCATCGTGATCGAGGGCGACATCGCCGCGCCGCGCATCCGTTCGTCGCTGGAACGCGCGCGTTCCGTCTGCCGCACCTTCCGCATCCTGGGCGCATACAGTTAAAGCAGCAGCGCGAGTGCGTATGCCGCGAGCGCGGCGGCGATCCCCTGCGCAGCTTTTACGAGCAGGAAGGGAAACAGCCGTATGCCCGTGCGGCGCAGGAAACTCCATTGCTGCACGAGCACGCACGCGCCGCCGAACGTGACAAGAAAGGCGCAGAGGGCGATGTGCGCGGGCAGGGGATCCTGCAGCAGGAACACGCAGCCGGAGGTCATTTCGGCGAGCCCCTGCAGGAACGCCGCTGCGGCAGGGGGAAGCCGGACCGGCGCAAGGAGATCCCCGATCATGCAGCCGAACGAATAGAACAGCGCGATCGCTCCGCCAACGGCGAGCACAGACAGCACGGCGGCGGAGAGGCTCTCCGTTACGGCGTTGCCCGTCTGCACCTGCGCCTGCGCGGGCGGCGGCACGGCGGCAGGCGCTTCTGCCCGCCGACCGAGCAAAAAACTTACGCTCCACACGCCCGCAAGATGCGCCGCGAAGAGCAGCCAGCCGACGGCGCTCCCCGCGATCGCGCCGAGCGTTCCTGCCAGAAAGGCGGGGCCGCTCGTCGTTGCAAGGCATGCGGCGCGCAGCCGCTCCTCGCGCGCGAGACAGCCGCGCTCCCACAGATCGAGCACCGCCCGCGCGCCTGCGGGGTATCCCGAGAGGACGGAGAGCACCGCCGCGCACCCGCCCGCGCCCGATACGCGGAAACATCCTGCAAACGCGGGCGAGAGTTTGCGCGAGACGCGCGCAAATGCGGGCATGCGCGATAACAGCAGCGTTAGGAAGAGGAAGGGCAGCGTCACGGGCAGTACCGAAACAGCCCAAAGCGATATGCCCTCCGATACACGCTCCGCATAGCGCGCGGGGAACAGGAGAAAGGCGATAAAGGCGGCGAGCGCGAGGAGTGCGGGCGCTGCGGAAGATCGTATGCGTTTTTTCACGATAAAATATACGAAAGGGAGAATGAAATTATGAAAAAATTGGGTCTGGCGCTCGGGTCGGGCGGCGCGCGCGGCGTGGCGCACATCGGATTTTTAGAGGCGCTCGAAGAGGCGGGCATCCGTGCGGATTATGTTTCCGGCTGTTCGATGGGCTCCATCGTGGGCGCCTGTTATTGCGCGGGCGTTCCGCTCGACGTGGTAAAGGAGCGCATCCTTTCGCTCAGACTTTCGCACGTGGCGGCGCTCAACGTCAATCCCATCCGCTCGAACGGGCTCTTCAAATTCACGAAGGCGCGCAAACTCATCGAAGAGTATATCCCGCCCGAAACGACGTTTGCAGACCTGAAGATCCCGTTTACCTGCGTGGCGACGGATCTCGTTTCCGGGGTGACGGTGGAACTCAAGGAGGGGAACGTGATCGACGCGATCCTCGCCTCGAGCTGCATCCCGGGAGCATTTTCGCCCCAGATCGTCGGCAATCAGATGCTTGTGGACGGCGGCGTTTTGGAGCGCGTTCCCACGCGCGAGGTCAAAAAGCTCGGCGCAGAGGTCATCGTGGCGGTGGACGTGCTCGGCGATCTCACGGCGATCCGCGCGGAACCGCCCAAAAATCTCGTCGATACGCTCCTGCGTTACGTCGATATCGTGGATACGCGCATCACGCAGCAAAAACAGAGCATGCGCCGCAAGAGCATCGATCTGTGGCTGGAACCCGACCTCGGCGATATGAGCCAGTACAAGGTGAAAAATCTCGATTTTGCCTGCGAGCGCGGCTATGAGCTCGGCAGGGCGAACGCGGAAAAGATACGCGCGCTCCTCGAGGAGGACGCGCCCCGTACAGAGTGATCCATGGATTTATTTGACTTTAACGACAACGAAGAAAAGGCGAAACCGCTCGCCGAGCGCATGCGTGCCTCCACGCTCGACGACTTTGTGGGGCAGAAGCACATCGTCGCGGAGGGGAGCCTTCTGCGGCGCGCCATTGCGCTCGACCGTTTGGGAAGCTGTATCTTCTGGGGACCTCCCGGCTGCGGCAAGACGACGCTCGCCAACATCATCTCCGCGCAGACGAACGGAGAATTTATCAAGCTCAACGCCGTCAACGCGGGCGTGGCAGACGTGAAGAAGGCGGTCGACAGGGCGCGCGACAACTTAAAGCTCTATAACCGCCGCACCTATCTCATGCTCGACGAGTGCCACCGCTTCAATAAAACGCAGTCCGACTCCCTGCTCCCCGCCATCGAGCAGGGCACCATCGTATTTATCGGCTCCACGACGGAGAATCCGTACGCCTCCATGACGCCCGCGATCGTCTCCCGCTGCCGTGTGTTCGAATTCAGGCGGCTCACCTGCGAAGAGATCCGCGGCGCGCTCGTGCGGGCGCTCAAAGATAAGCGCAAGGGGCTGGGCGGCTATGTCGCCGTTGTGGAGGACGCGGCGCTCGGTCACATCGCCGATACGGCGGGAGGGGATCTGCGCACCGCCTACAATGCGCTCGAGCTCGCCGTGCTTACCACGCCGCCGCAGGCGGACGGCACCATCCGCGTAACGCTGTCAGACGCCGAACAGTCCATTCAGAAAAAGGCGCTCTCCTATAACGGGGATCTCTATTACGATATTCTCTCCGCCTTCTGCAAATCGCTCCGCGGGAGCGATCCTGACGCGGCGCTCTATTACGCGATGCGCCTCATCGAGGGCGGGTGCGATCCGCTCCTCATTCTGCGCCGTCTCGTCGTGCATGCGGCGGAGGATGTGGGCATGGCGGATCCGAACGCGCTCGTCGTCGCCACTTCGGCGCTCACGGCGTTCCAGAACATCGGCTATCCCGAGGGGCTCCTGCCGCTCTCGGAGGCGATCGTCTATGTGTGCGAGGCGGAAAAGAGCGGCGCGGTGAAAAATGCCATGTTCGCCGCGAAGGACGACGCCGTACACACGCGCGACGACGCGATCCCCGCATATCTCCGGGACGTCTCCTACGGCTCGCGCGAGATGAAGGAGGCGCGGGAAAAATATCTCTATCCGCACGATTTCGGCGGCTGGGTGGAACAGCAGTATCTGCCCGATTCCCTCAAAGACAGGGTGTACTATCATCCGACCGGAAACGGCTTCGAGGCGCAGGTGCGCGCGACCCGTCTGCGGAAGGGCATCAGAAAGGAATAGGGAAAGAGTATGATCCGGCCATCGTTACAGCAGGAAGGGTCATAGCAAGAAGGCGCCCCCCCCCGGCAAATGAGCCGGGGGGGGCGGGTGGGCGAGGCGGGGGCGCTCGGGGGCCTGCGTGCGCCCCAAGGGGCGCCGCGTGCCCCGCGC
>ERZ1090879.552-NODE-552-length-23158-cov-11.767779_pt1 | contig 23158 bp, 20 predicted proteins | sample MGYA00478472_ERZ1090879 | MGnify/ENA primary metagenome ERZ1090879 (study PRJEB33644, sample SAMEA5815723) | chicken gut metagenome | biome: Chicken; feature: Gastrointestinal Tract; material: Caecum | place: Ireland | collected 2019-01-01 | study: A study of the... | reverse complement strand
CCCTGGCTGGCGGTGTAGGTGGTGGTCAGCGCGCCGGCGGAAAGGGAGCCGTGCACGGCGCCTGCGGCGCCGCCTTCGCTCTGCATCTCGGCAAGGCGAAGCTTCTGACCGAACATGTTCACTCTGCCCGCGGTTGCCCATTCGTCCGCAACTTCCGCCATGGGGGAAGAAGGGGTGATCGGGTAGATGGCCGCTACTTCAGAGAACGCGTAGGCGACGTGGCTGGCGGCGGTATTGCCGTCAATCGTCATCTTCTTCATAGAAAAAACAACCTCCGAATCGTTAGTTTACGTAATGTGAGGAACGGGCAGGTCCTTTCCTTCCCGTCCGTTTCTTATTATAATGTTTTTTCAGACAATAGTCAATATAAATCGGTGAAAATTGTTAAAGTTTTATCACAAACAAATGAAAATCGGCGCAGATCGCCTCAAAATCGTTGTGTTAATTTTTAGCATTTGATATAATGTTTACCTATGGAAGCGGTTCATTTCGACAACGTAAAATATTCCTACCGCGAGGACGGGGCGGAGTACGCCGTCAACGGCGTCACCCTCTCCGTGGAGGAAGGGCAGTTTGTGGCCGTCCTGGGCAGGAACGGCAGCGGCAAAAGCACGCTCGCCAAGCTCATCAACGCCCTGCTCGAACCCTCTTCCGGCAAAGTCACCGTGTTCGGCATGGATACGTCCGATCCCAAAAACACCTTCGAGATCCGCAAGAGCGCGGGCATGGTGTTCCAGAATCCGGACAACCAGACGGTCGCCTCCATCGTGGAGGACGACGTGGCGTTCGGCCCCGAAAACATCGGCGTGCCGCGAAAGGAGATCGGCGAGCGCATCGATTTCGCCCTGCGCGCCGTCGGCATGGAGGCGTTCCGCAACGCCACTCCTTCCCGCCTTTCGGGCGGTCAGAAACAGCGCATCGCCATCGCGGGCGTGCTGGCCATCCGTCCCAAGATCATGATCCTCGACGAATCCACCGCCATGCTCGATCCCAGGGGCAGGCGCGAAGTGATGGAAGTCATCAAAAAGCTCAACAGAGAACAGGGCATGACCGTCCTGCTCATCACCCACTTTATGGAAGAAGCTTTGCAGGCGGACAGGGCCGTCGTCATGCACCGCGGCGAAGTGGTGATGGACGGCACGCCCGAAGAGATCTTTGCGCGCAGCGAGGAACTGGAAACGTACAACCTCACCCTTCCCCGCGCCGCATACATCTGCAAACAGTTGCAGGCGGCGGGTCTGCCCGTCGCAAACGCGTTTACAGCAAAGGAGCTGGCGGAGGAAATATGCAAATCGTTGCAAAAGGGCTGACCTACGTCTACAATCCAAAATCTCCCTTTGCGGGGAAGGCGCTCAGCGGCGTCGACCTCACCATCGACGAAGGGGAGTTTTTCGGGATCATCGGGCATACGGGCAGCGGAAAATCCACCTTTGTGCAGCACCTCAACGCGCTCCTGCGCCTCACGGGCGGAAGCCTGAAAGTGGGGGAGTACGACCTCGCGGACAAAAAGTGCAACTTTTTGGAACTGCGCAGCAAGGTGGGCATGGTCTTTCAGTATCCCGAATACCAGCTGTTTGCCGAAACGGTGGAACAGGACGTCGCCTTCGGCCTGAAAAATTTCCGCAAGGATCTGGATAAAGACGGCGTGCAGGCGGCGGTGAAAGAGGCGCTGGAAACGGTGGGGCTGGACTGGCAGCAGGTAAAGGATTCCTCCCCGTTCGAGCTTTCGGGCGGACAAAAGCGCCGTGTCGCCATTGCGGGCGTCATCGTCACCAAGCCGGAGATCCTCATTCTGGACGAACCCGCCGCGGGGCTGGATCCGCTGGGCAAGCAGGAACTCATGCAGCTTCTTCACTCCATTCACGGAGGCTGGTGCAAGACCATCGTCATCGTCTCCCACGATATGGACGAGATCGCGGAAAACTGCACCCGCGCCGCCGTTTTTTCGGCAGGGAAAGTGGTCATGTGCGGCACGCCCGCCGAGATCTTTTCCCGCAGCGGCGAACTCATTTCGCTCGGATTGGACATCCCCGTCACCGCAAAATGCGTAAATATCCTCAAACAGCACGGCTATGTCGTGGACACCGATTTTACCTGCGACGACTTCGTGAAAAAGGTGCTCGCCCTCCGCGGAAAGGAGGCTGCCCATGCTGAATGACGTCACTTTCGGACAATACTATCCCGCCAAGTCTTTCGTGCACAACATGGACCCGCGCGCCAAGATCGTTTTGCTCATCGCCTATCTCGTGGCGGTGTTCCTGGCAGACAACTTTTTTGCGCTGGCGGCGGTCATCGTCTTTCTCATTCTCGCGGTCATTTTCTCGCGCGTACCCTTCGGCAGCGTCTTAAGATCGGTGAAAATGATCCTGTTCATCATTGTCTTTACCGCCATTCTGAATTTGTTTTTCTACGCTTCCGACGGCGAATTGCACATTCTCTGGCAGTGGAAGATCATCACCGTTTCGTGGGAAGCGATCATCAATATGATCTTTCTCGCCATGCGGCTCTTCCTTTTGGTGATGGGGACGTCCATTCTCACCCTCACCACCACGCCCGTGGCGCTGACGGACGGGCTGGAAAGTCTGCTCACCCCCCTCAAATGGATCCGTTTCCCCGTGCATGAGCTGGCGCTCATCATGAGTATCGCCCTGCGCTTTATCCCCACGCTCATCGACGAGACAAACCGCATCATTTCCGCGCAGAAAGCGCGCGGGGCGGACTTTGAAACGGGCGGACTCATCCGCCGCGCCAAGGCGATGATCCCCGTACTTGTGCCTCTGCTCGTCAGTTCGCTGCGCCGCGCGGAGGAACTGGGCGACGCGATGGACGCGCGCTGTTACAGCGGCGCCAAGGGCAGGACAAAGTACAAAAAACTCACCTTTTCCTGGCGCGACCTGCTGGGGCTTCTCGTGCTGGCGGGGCTGATCACGGGCATCGTCTTTCTCAACCTGTATTTGGGCGGAAAGTTTGCCATTCTCAATTACTTTTTCGCGTCTTAGTTTCAAAAACAGGGGTACGTACCCGAAAAAACGGAACAAAACCACATGAATATCGCATTAAAAGTCTGCTACGACGGGACGAATTTCTGCGGCTGGCAGGTGCAAAACAACGGCCGTACGGTGCAGGGGGAGCTGGAAAGCGCCCTGCAAAAGCGGTTCGGATTTTTTGCCCGCGTCACGGGCAGCGGCAGGACGGATGCGGGCGTACACGCGGCGGGGCAAGTGTGCAACTTTGCCATGGCGGAGGGGGTAAAGATCTCTCCCAAGCGCATCGCGGACGCGCTGAACACCGTTCTCCCTGCGGACGTGAAGGTGCTGGAAAGCGCCGCCGCGGAGGAAAGCTTCGATGCCTGCCGCAGCGCCAAAAAAAAGACATACCGCTACCGCACCTACTTTTCCGCGCAGGAAGTGCCTCTTTTGGAGAGGTACGCCGTCCGCGCGGAGGGGAAGTACGATCTCTCCCTCATGCGCGCCTGCGCACAGTTGCTGGAAGGGGAACACGATTTTTCCGCCTTTTCCGCGACGGGTTCGTCGGTAAAGACCACGGTTCGCACCGTGTATTCCCTGACGTTGAACGAGCGGGAGGAGTACGGCGTCCCCGTGCTGGAAACGGACATATGCGGCAGCGGATTTTTATATAATATGGTACGCATCATCGAGGGCGCACTGCTCGCCTGCGGGTGCGGCAAGATCTCTGCGGAAGCAATTTCCCGCGCGCTGGAATGCGGGGACAGGGAATTGCTCGGCAAAACCATGCCTGCAAAGGGGCTCATCCTGCTGCGGGCGGAATACGAAGCCGATCCGTTCGGCAAAGCCGCCGAATAAAGGCGGTGGGGGTAATATGGAATTTTTTATTGTTTTCGGAGCCATCGTAAACCTCTGCAATCCCATTGTGGAACTGATTTACGGGATCACGCCGCTGCCCGTCTACTGGGCATACATCATTGCGGCGGCCGTCTTTGCGGTCATTTATGCGCTCAAAGCGGTCGGGCTGTACACCATGGCAAAAAAGCGCGGCATGAACAAAAAGATCTGGGCGGCGTTTGTTCCCTTCGCGTCCACCTGGCTGATCGGCGAACTGGCTGGCCCCGTCCGCGTGGGAAAGAGCAAGTTTGCCTATTTCGGCCTGCTCGCCATGTTCACGGAAATTCTCCTCTGCGTCTGCTACGCCCTGCAATTTATTCCCATGGCATACGCCATTTCGCAGGGGATGTACGTCATCAACACCTTTGAACAGAACGGAATGCAGTACGCTTCCGTCGATTTTCTCATCGGCAACTGGAACACCGTGATGAACGCGGCCGTCATCGCCGATTACATTGTCTGGATCCTCAACGTCATCTGCTGCGCGTTCCTGTTTATGGGATTTTTCCGCGCCTATGCGCCCGCTTCCTATATCTGGCTGATCATCGTCTGCATCCTGTTCCCCATCCTGACGGGAATCTTCGTGTTCGCCTTCCGCAACAGGAATTTTGTGGATTACGACAAATATATGCAGGCGCGCATGGAACAGATCCGCCGCGCACAGCAGCAATACGGCCCTTACGGTCCCTATGGGCCTTACGGCCCGTACAGGCAGAACCCCGGCGCGCCTTACGGGCAGAATCCGGGCGCCCCGTACGGACAAAACCCGGGTGCGCCGTACGGACAGAACCCCGGCGCGGGTGCGCAGGGGGGCGCTCCCGACCCGTTCAGCGAATTTTCCTCTCCCAAGGCCTCTTCGCAGAGCGATCCTTTCGGCGAGTTTACGCAGGGGAAGGACAAAGACGATCAGGGCAAAGACGATCAGGGCAAAGACGGGGGCGACGGGCAGGACGGCCCCGCTTCCTGAACAAGAAAATAAGGCGTTTGGGTTTGCCGCCCTCCGCATATTTTTTGCGGAGGGCGGCAAACTGTTTTTATGCAGTGCGGACAGACGATGTTTTTTAAAAGCAAGCCGAAAATTATTTCCTCCGCCGCGGTGGCGGGGCCGAAAGAAAGTGCGGGAAGGGTAGGCAGGTACGTCGATTACGCTTTGGAGGACGATATGTTTGCCGAAACCACTTTCGAGCGGGCGGAGCGCAAGATGCTCCTGTATTCCATCCGCCGCAGTCTGGAAAAGGCGGAGCTGAGGGGGGCGGACGTCCTCATTTCGGGCGATCTGTTGAATCAGATCATTTCCGCGTCCTTTGCCGCGCGGGAAACGGGCATTCCCTATCTGGGCATTTACGGCGCGTGTTCGACGATGAGCGAGGGGCTCTTGCTCGCCTCGGTGCTGACGGACGGCGGGTATGCAAAAAACGCCGTCGTCGCTACGGGCAGCCACTTTTCTTCGGCGGAACGGCAGTACCGCTATCCGCTGGAACTGGGCTGTACGCGGCCGCCGCAGTCGCAGTGGACGGTGACGGGCGCGGGCAGCTGCGTCGTTTCCCGCGAGGGGAAAGGGCCGTCCATAACCTGCGCCACGGTGGGGCGCGTGGTGGATTACGGCGTTTCCGACGTCAACAACATGGGCGCGGCAATGGCGCCCGCGGCGTGCAAAGTCATTCTCGCGCACCTGCGCGATACGGGCAGAAAGCCGGGATATTACGATTTGATCCTGACGGGTGATCTGGGCATTCTGGGCAGCCGCATCGTCAAAGATCTGCTGTGGGAAAAGGGGACGGACGTCTTTCCCAATCACGACGACTGCGGCGCCATGATCTACGCGCACGCCGAGGACGAGTTTCAGGGCGGCAGCGGCGCGGGTTGCAGTGCGGTGGTGTTCGGTTCGTACATCCTGCACGAGATGGCGGCGGGCAGGCTGAACAAAGTTCTGTTTGTCGCGACGGGCGCGCTCCTCTCCACCGTCTCTTCGGGGCAGGGGGAAACCATTCCCTGCATTGCCCATGCGGTGGCGGTGGAAAACGATTTGTCCTGAAAAGTTGTACACGTATGCGGAAAAATTGTGCATAAGCGGGAGGAATGTATGGAAAAATACGCGGAGATCGCGCTGATGTTTTTAAAGGCGTTTGCGGTGGGCGGCGCAATTTGCACGGCGGCGCAGGTGGTCATCAACTTTACCAAGCTCACGTCGGGGCGCATTCTCGTCTTTTTTATGCTGGCGGGCGTCGCGCTGGAAGCGCTGGGATTATACGGGTATCTGGTGGAATTTGCGGGCGCGGGCGCAACGGTGCCAATCAGCGGATTCGGGTATCTGCTGGCGCGCGGCGCCATGCGCGGCGCGGAGCGCGGTCTGTTCGGTGCGCTGACGGGCGCGCTGTCCGCGGCCGGTGCGGGCGTGACGGCGGCCATCGTTTTTGCCTTCCTGTTCGCCCTCGTTTTCAAGGCAAGATCCAAAAAGAATTGAAAAATCGCCGCTTTTGCGGCGATTTTTTTTGTGAATGTGTGTACAAACGCGCGGGCGCGTTGTATAATAATGAGGAAGAGCCGCACTCCGTGCGGCAAACGGAGGCCTTTATGTTTCTGCCCGAAAACCTTTCCTTTTACGGCGCCCTGAACGCTTCACAGCGCGAGCGCCTGCGCTCCTCGGCGCGCGAACATTCCTTTGCGCGCGGCGCGCCCGTGTACGACGGCGACTGCACGGGTCTCTTGCTCGTGCAGGAGGGGAGGCTGCGAGTCTACACCCTTTCCGAAGAGGGAAAGGAGATCACGCTGTACAGGCTGAATGCAGGCGACGTCTGCCTTTTCAGCGCTTCCTGCGCCCTGCGCGGCGTTTCGTTTACCCTGTTTGTGTCGGCGGAGGCGGATACGCGCGTCTGCCTGATCCCCGCGGACGTGTACAAGGCGCTTTCGGAAGAGAGCGCCGCCGTCGGCGCGTTTACGGCGCAGCTGATGGCGGAACGCTTTTCGCAGGTCATGTGGGTGCTGGATGAAGTTCTCAGCAAAAAGTTCGATGCAAGGCTGGCGGCACTCCTGCTCAGGGAGAGGGAGTACGCGGGCGGGGACGAGCTGAAACTCACGCACGAACAGCTCGCCGCGCACCTGGGAACGGTGCGGGAAGCCGTTTCGCGGATGCTCAAATATTTTGAGACGGAAGGGCTGGTTTCTCTCTCCCGCGGCAGCATCCGCCTGACGGACAAAGAGGGCCTGCGCGAGCTCGCTCAAAAAAATTAAAAAAAGTTTTCCGTTGTGTAACAATGTTACGGTAAAACGTCCTCGTTTGGGTTATACTGTGGGTACAAACAAACAAGGAGGACACAGCCATGGCTGTAGAAAAGATCACGGAAAGCAATTTCAGGGAAAAGGTTTTGGAAAACAAGGGGACGGTGCTTTTGGATTTCTGGGCAACCTGGTGCGGGCCCTGCCGCATGATGAGTCCCGTTGTCGACGAAATAGCAAAAGATCACCCCGAAATTTTTGTAGGGAAAGTCAACGTGGACGAGGAGGAAGCGCTCTCCCGTCAGTTCAACATCTTTTCCATCCCCACGTTTATCATTCTCAAGGACGGAAAAGTTCAGGCGCAGACGGCGGGGGCACGCCCCAAAGCCGCGCTGGAAGCCATGCTCTGAGCGCACTTCCTGAATGGTGCGTTTTGGAAAACGGAGGCAGCCGCACAATAGTGCGGCTGCCTCCGTGTGTTTTTGGCTGATTATTCTTCGGCGGGCGGATCGTCCCGCTCTTTTATCTCCTGATCCGAGGCATCGCAAGCTTTTCCTTCCTGCGGCGGCTCTTCCTGTCCTTCTGCGGGGGAGGGCGCCACGTTTCGCCTGATCTTTTTCCAGGTCGGGCGCGAAAACACGCCAAGACAGATGGAAATTGCGTACACGATCATGAACAGCGGGGAAAGAAATATGGCGGGCAGCAATTTGTGAAAGGGAGCGTTGATGCGCTTTCTTTCCAGCAGTGCCGCCAGGAGAGACTGCAGGGTAAAGGGCAGGTAAAAGGCGAACAAAAGGATGTACCCGATGAGTTTCCCGAACATGATCAGCGTTGCGGTATCGCCCAGCACGGCGGCCGCGATGATCTTATACCCGTAATAGAGCGGGAACCACGTGCAGGCCACCACGGCAATGGGGACGAACAGCAGGGTGAGGAACAGGTCGAGAAAGCCGAATCGGAAGGTGGTAAAAAATTTCCCGAAACAGCGCAATCCGTGCGTAAAAAACAGCTTGAAAAGTCCGTTTCCCATGCGCTTGTTGCGGTTGACCGTATCTCTCAGGGTAGAGGGCTGGTCCTCGTACACGATGGCGTCCGGCACATAACGGGTGCGTTCGCCTTCCAGCATCGCCTGCAGGGTAAACTCGGCGTCCTCGCTCACGCCCATACATTTCCAGCCGTTGTGGCGGCGCAGGATGTCCGCACTCACCATCATTCCCGCGCCCGTCAGCATCTGATCGGTGTGCAGGGCGGAGCGCACATGGCAGGCAATGCGGCTGTCGCGTATGTAATACAGTCCGGACACGCCCGACCACACGTTCTGGTCGATATTTTTGCTGTTTTCAAAGCATTTTGCAATTTTCACGCCCGCGTCAAAGGCGTCGTTCATGCGGGCGATGAAATCGTCGTTCATCAGATTGTCCGCGTCAAAGCGGATAAAGGCCTCGTAATTGTCGTACTCTTCCAGAATTTTGCGGAATCCGTATTGCAGGGCATAGCTCACGCGCTTATGTTTGGGGTCGTCGTCGTTGCATTCAAAGACAACGGCGCCCGCCTCCCGCGCGCGTTCGGCGGTTTTGTCCGTGCAGTTGTGCGCCACCACAAAGATGTCGTACAGTTCGCGCGGGTAGTTTTGCTGCAAAAGTTTGCGTACGGTATCGCCGATGACCTCTTCCTCGTTGCGGGCGGGAATGATGATCCCGAATCTGTGCTGTGTTTTGGCGGGGGGATACTTTTTCGGCTTCAGCCAGAAAAACAGAACGTAAATGATCTGTACAGCAAAAGCGATCGAACACAGAACAAGAAATACGTTGTTGACAATGTCGATCACTCTGTTGAAAATTTCCATGTCGTCTCCCGTTGCCCTTCTGCGGAAAGGGCGGTGTGATCTCCTGTATTGTAGCACGGCAGAGGCAGGAAAGCAAGGAGTTTGCAAAAAAAGTCCGCTTTACAGAATATGCCGTCTTTGGAAAGGGTGTTCAGATCTCCAATTCCGCATGGCGGACGGGATCGGCAAGAATGGTTTTGAAATCGGTGTAAGTGACAAACCCCGCCTTGGCGCGCGGCGGTTTTTTGACGAATCGGCGTTCGCAGTAGTCCACGGGGACTTTGTTTCCCTGTTTTGCGTCCGAAAAGCAGGCGCAGATCTCCGCGGCGGCGAGCAGAACGTCGTCGGGGACTTTTCGCCCGTCCGTGCGGATGAGCACGTGCGAGCTGTGGTATTTCTGCGTGTGCAGCCAGACGTCGTCGGGCGCCGCCTCGCGCAGGAGCCTGTCGTTCTGCACGTTGTTCCTGCCCGCAAAGATGCGGAATTTTCCCTTTTCAAAGGCGCGGAAGGGGACGGCGGGCGGATTTTTCACCTTTTTCTTTTCGGGGGGAAGAAGTCCCGCGCCGCGCAGTTCTTCCTCGATTTCCGCAAGATCGAGCGCGTTTTCCGCGCGCTCCAGCGCGGAGAGCATACTCTGCGTGTAGTCGAGGTCGGCCTCCGCTTCCTCCCTCTGCGGAAGGACGGCGGCGAGGGTGCGCTTCTGCTTGTTGTACTTTTTATAGTATTTCTGCGCGTTCTGCGCGGGCGTGAGCGTCTTATCCAGCGGAATTTTTACCGTGGCGGCGTTTTCGTCGTAGTAGTTGACGAGTTCGCACCCCTCCGCGCCCTTTTTCAGCGCGTACAGGTTGGCGGTGATCAGTTCGCCGTAAATGCGGTTTTTTTCCATGTCCGCACAGCTGTGTTCGCGCTCGCGCAGGAGGGCGAGCTTTTTCTCCTCTTTCTTGCGGCGGGCAAGGAGCAGGCTTTCCAGCTTTCTCTTTTTTTCCGCAAAGGCTTTGCCCGTCTCCCGCTCCGTGTAGTACACGTCCGCGGCGGCGTTGACGGTGGGATAGCGTTCCCCGTCAAAGCGGGCGTGGAAATCTTTTGCCTCGCCGCCGATGCGTTCCACGGCAGGGAAAACTTCGTCGGAAAACACGAAATCGTGGATACGTTGTGAAATTTCCGCGACGTTTTGCCCGTAAGGGGGCGGGGGAAGAAGGTTCGCCAGAAGGCGGCAGGTGGGCAGGGCAAGCCCCGAAATGCGGTTGAAGAGAAACTCCGCAACATCCCCTCCGCCAAAGGCGGAAAGCGCCGCCGCCACGGCGGCGACGTCGGAAGGGTTCGCCTTGTCCTGCGGCCGGGGCGGCTCGTACTTCACTCCGGGAAAGAGCACCCTTTTAAAGTTCTCCTGCAGGGAGGAAATTTTCAGCGCGCCCGAAATGATCCCGCCCTCCGTGAGGATGAGGTTGGAATATTTTCCCATGATCTCCGCGTACAGGATGCGCTCCGCGCAGGAAAATTCGCTGCGGCAGTCGAAAGTGAAGGCGAGGATGCGCTCAAATCCCTGCAACGCCACGCTCGTCAGCGTGGCGCCCGTCAGGTGCTTGCGCAGCAGCATACAAAAGTTCGGCGCGACGTCGGGCGCGGTGCGCGGAATGTCGGACAGAATGGCGCGCGCCAGCGAAGCGTTGGTGTTGAGCACCAGTTTTCTCGTCTTTCCGCCCGCGTAGAAGAGGATGTCCGCCTCGTCGCGGGAGGGCTGGATGATCTTATTTACTTTTCCGCCGCGAAGAGCTTGGTCGAGTTCGCGGGCAACGTGTCTTAAAGTAAAGGCGTCCTGTGGCATAGTAGTCTCCTTTGGTGGTATTATAGCGTATTCTTGAAAAAAAGTAAATCAAATGTGTAAAAACGCTTTGCAAATCAGCGCGATTGTGCTAAAATACTATAACGAGTAAAAAGGCAACTAATAGCAGGAGAAACTACTATGAAATACGAAGTAAATTCCGCTGAAAAGAGCACAGTCAAAATTACCATGACCTTCGACGCGAAGGAATGGGAAGCCGCAAATCAGAAAGCGTACGAACAGACGCGCGGCAAATATTTCGTCAACGGATTCCGCAAGGGGAAGGCTCCCAGACACGTGATCGAGCTCAACTACGGCAAGGGCGTTTTCTATGAGGACGCGCTCAACAATCTCTATTCCGAACACTATTACGACATCATCGAAAAGGAAAAGGACAACTTCACCGTTGTCGGCCAGCCCGAACTGTCCGTCGAGGACATCAGCGACAAGGGCGCCGTTCTCGTCGCCACCGTTCCCGTCAAACCCGACGTCAAGCTGGGCGCTTACAAGGGTATAAACATTCAGAAAGTGGAGTATAATGTTAAGGATGAGGACGTGGAAGCGGAGCTGAAACGTCTGCAGGAGCGCAACTCCCGCCTCGTGGCGGTAGAGGGCCGCGCGGCAGAAAACGGAGATACCGCCACCATCGACTTCTCGGGCAGCGTGGACGGAGAAAAGTTTGAGGGCGGCACGTCCGAAAACTATCCCCTCGTTCTGGGCAGCGGCTCCTTTATCCCCGGCTTTGAAGAACAGGTCGTGGGCATGAACGTGGGCGAAAGCAAGGACGTCAAGGTCAAATTCCCCGAAAATTACCAGGCGGAAAACCTCAAGGGCAAGGACGCCGTGTTTGCGGTCACCCTGCACAAGCTGGAAAAGAAAGAGCTTCCCGAGATAAACGACGAGTTCATCAAGGACGCGGCTGGCGCGGAGAGCGTGGACGCGTATAAGAAAGAGACGCGCGAACGTCTGGAAAAACAGGCGAAGGAAAAGGGCGACGCGGAGACGGAAAACAACATCGTCAAGGCGATCACCGAAACTTCCGAAGTGGAGATCCCCGACGCCATGATCGAGAGCCAGATGGACATGATGATGCGCAACATGGAGTACCGCCTCGGAATGCAGTACGGCGGCATGAAACTTGCCGACTATCTCAGATACATGGGCACCGATCTTGCAACCTTCCGCGAGGGATACCGCGCGCAGGCGACGGAAACGGTGAAGAGCCAGCTGGTCGTGGATAAGATCATCCGCGAAGAGGGGATCAAGGCGGAAGAAGCCGAGATCGACGCCAAGCTCGAAGAGTTTGCAAAGGCGGCCAATAAGACGCTGGAAGAGTACAAAAAAGACGTGGACGCTTCCCAGCGCGAATACATCGCCAACGACATCGTCATCAACAAGCTGTTTGAAATGCTCAGAGCGAGCAACAACATGGTCTCCGAACCCGTAAAGGCAGAGGAGAAGAAGCCCGCAGCCAAGAAGACGGCGAAAAAGGCGGAGGGCGAAGAAAAGCCCGCAGCCAAGAAGACGGCAAAGAAGGAGGAGGGCGAAGAAAAACCCGCAGCCAAAAAGACCGCGAAGAAGGCAGAGAGCGCAGAAAAACCCGCAGCCAAAAAGACTGCAAAGAAAGCGGAAGGCGAGGAAAAGCCTGCCAAAAAGGCTCCCGCAAAGAAAACCGCAAAGAAGGCAGAGGACAAAGCGGAGTAATTCCCGCGCCGAAGCCCCAATTTATAAAACGGAGTGAAAATGAACGAGATCAGAAATAACCTGATCCCCATGGTCGTGGAGCAATCCAGCCGCGGGGAACGCTCGTATGACATCTATTCGAGATTGCTCGAGGACAGGATCATCTTCCTTTCGGGTGAGATCGGCGACGGCATGGCAAACACCATCGTTGCCCAGCTCATCTACCTCGAAGCCAAGGACATGAACAAGGACATCAGCCTGTACATCAACAGCCCCGGCGGCAGCGTGACGGCGGGCATGGCGATCTACGACACCATGCAGTACATCCATTGCGACGTCTCCACCATCTGCATCGGCATGGCGGCAAGCATGGGCGCCTTCCTCCTGTCCAGCGGCACAAAGGGCAAGCGCTTTGCTCTGCCCAACAGCGAGATCATGATCCATCAGCCCCTCGGCGGTGCGCAGGGTCAGGCGAGCGACATCAAAATTCAGGCGGAACATATCCTCAAAATCAAGGATAAAATGAACCGCATCCTCGCCCAGAACACGGGCAGGAGCATCCAGGAAATCGAACGCGATACGGACAGAGACAATTATCTCTCCGCGGAAGAAGCCAAAAATTACGGGCTTGTAGACAACGTATTCTATAAAAGATAAGCCTGCACTTTGCAGGAGAGGGCAACGCCGCCGTTCGTTCATACACTGTACGCAACCGCGGCGTCTCTTTGTTCTCAGCCCTCACAAGTCCCGCAGGCGCACGGCCTGCGGAAGGAGGTAAAAGATATGGAAGAACAGTGCTGTTCCTTCTGCGGCAAACCCAAAAGCCGCACAAAAGTACTCATCAGCGGCCCGGACGGGCTGGCAATCTGCGACGAGTGCGTGGAGATCTGCAACGAGGAGATCCGCGCCGCGGAAGAAAAACCCGCAGGAGCCGTGGAACTCAAAAAACCTGCCGAAATCAAGGCAGAACTGGATAAATACATCGTCGGCCAGGACAAAGCCAAAAAGGTGCTGTCCGTCGCCGTGTACAATCATTATAAACGCATCAACAGCGAAATGACGGCAAAAAAGGATGACGTGGAGATCGAAAAGAGCAACATCCTTCTGCTCGGCCCCACGGGCTGCGGCAAAACGCTGCTCGCCCGCACGCTGGCAAGGATCCTCAACGTCCCGTTTGCCACGTCGGACGCCACCACCCTCACGGAAGCGGGGTACGTGGGCGAGGACGTGGAAAATATCCTGCTCAAACTCATTCAGAATGCCGATTACGATATCGAAAAGGCCCAGCGCGGCATCATCTACATCGACGAGATTGATAAGATCGCCCGCAAGAGCGAAAACGTTTCCATCACCCGCGACGTTTCGGGCGAGGGTGTCCAGCAGGCTCTTTTGAAGATCATCGAAAGCACCATCGCCAACGTTCCCCCGCAGGGCGGCAGAAAACACCCCCAGCAGGAATGTATGCGCATCGATACCACAAACATTCTCTTTATCTGTGGCGGCGCGTTTGTCGGGCTCGACAAGATCGTGCAGGCGCGCAAGGACGACACTTCCCTCGGCTTCGGCGGCAAGGTGAAAAACACGGACGAGATGGATTACCAGCTGTTTGACGACGTCAAGCCGCAGGATCTCACCAAGTTCGGCCTGATCCCCGAATTTGTGGGGCGCGTTCCCATCGTCGTCAACCTGCAGCCGTTGGATGAAAGCGCTCTGGTCAAAATTCTCACCGAACCCAAAAACGCGCTCATCAAACAGTACCAGAAGCTCATCGGAATGGACGGCGTCAAGCTTTCCTTCGATCCCGCCGCGGTCAGCGAGATCGCCAATACGGCCATCAAGCTCAAGACGGGGGCGCGCGGACTGCGCACCATCATCGAAAATCTGATGACGGACGTCATGTACGAGATCCCCTCGGACGGCGACATCAGCGAAGTGAAGATCACGCGCGACTGCGTGCTCGGCAATGCAAAACCTCAGCTCATCAAAAAGAGCGCCTGAAAATTTCCGCCCCCCCCTTCGCGGGGGCGGATTTTATACATACGTAGCTGCATTTTTTGTACGAAAAGGAGGAAAACATGACCATTCATCACGACAAAATGGCTTACGGAAAACTCGCCTCTATGCAGGAAGATTTTTCGCAGGAACAGCTGAACCGCATGGCGGAACAGCTGAATGAGGAGAGCGAATACGACAGAATGGTGCGCGGAGAGCTGTACAATCCCGCCGAGGAGCATCTTGTACAGATGCGCAAGCGTGCACGCAGGCTTTATTACCGCTACAACAACAGCGAGGAGGACGAGACAGAACTCCGCATCGGCCTTTTGGCACAGCTGTTCGGAAGCCACGGGGAGCGCTATTTCTGCGAACCGCCCATCCGCTTCGATTACGGCTGCAATCTGCACGTAGGGGAGGATTTCTATTCCAATTTTAACCTCACCGTGCTGGATACGGCGCCCGTTTACGTCGGTAAAAATTGTATGTTCGGCCCCAACGTCACCATCGCCACGCCCGTGCATCCCATGCTCGCCTGCGACAGAAATATGCGCAGGGACAGGCAGGGGAATACGTTCGATTACGAGTATGCAAAGCCCATCACCATCGGGGATAACGTCTGGCTTGCCAGCTGCGTCGTGGTGTGCGGCGGCGTGACCATCGGTCACGACAGCGTCATCGGCGCGGGCAGTGTGGTCACGAGGGACATTCCCGCAGGCGTCTTTGCGGCGGGCAATCCCTGCCGCGTCATCCGCCCCCTTTCCGAAAAGGACAAAATGCAGCTGCCCGACAGATTTTAAAAAAACGCCCGCAAACGCGGGCGTTTTTTTTGTTGCATAGCGGACGGATTGCCGTATAGCAGGGCTTTGTTTTCGGGCGTGTGGTTGCCTGTCTATGTCCGAAAAGTCTTGCAACGTATGTCAGTTTTGTAAAAAAAAGCCTCACAAAAGTGAGGCAAAGCGTAAAATTACGCAAATTGAATTTTGATTAGTCGAAACGGTAGAGAACAATTTCAATTAAAGAGGTTGTAACCCCAGTATTACCCGTCATAGGGATACCTGTTGCCGTTCCCCCATTAAGATAGGTTCTATCAGAATTATGGTCGGCTCTTGAAAGATATATGCTAATATTAGAGGTTTGCTCATTATAAGTGACAGAAACTTCACACGTTAAGAGTTGATAATGGAAAAGTTTGGCGGAAAATTCTATCCCGCATCCAATAATAAGTTCTCCCTCAGAATTACTGGAAGACAGACTGCAATATTTGATCATTTTATCAGTTCCGATATCTTCTTCCTTTATAATAACTCTTTCAATGTATGTAGCATTCTGAACGCTGGCGGTAAGGGTGTTGTAATTGGAAGTAAGTTCGGCGAGGTCTTCTGTAAATGTTGCGGAAGAGGTATCCAAAGCGGCGAGTTGCTGCTGGAAGTTCGCGTTTGCGGCTTCAAGCGCCTCCACTTTTGCTTCGAGTGCATCTATATTTGATTCCAGTGCATCGAGACGGTTTAAAACGTCCTGGTTGTTGCCGCAAGCGGTAAACCCGAACAAGGAGACCGCGGTAAAAATTGCCAGGCAAAGGCAACAAAGAAATCTCTTTTTCATCATTTCTATTCCCTCCTTATTGTGAGAAAAGTATAACACAGGAGGGATAAAAAGTCAATCTCTTTTCCGAAATAGCCGAAAGCCGGGCGTTTTTAAGTCATTTTTAAACAGGGGAGGCAATGCGCCCGTGCTTTTCGGCTTTGCAAGGAGAGAAAAAGATACGTTTTTTTCATAAATCGACGGGTTGCGCCAACTCTTTCCAAAAAAACAGCCGTGAGCAGATTTATACTGTCATGGACGGAAGGAGGTGCGACGTGGTCGTCTATCTCGATCTTCTCATCCTCGATAACTTCTGTGCGGATGCCGCCCTTCTCTGGCTCGCCGTGCGCACGGTCCGCGGAAAATGCGTTTTGCCGCGTATCCTGCTTTCCGCCCTTCTCGGAACGGCGCTCGGGGTAGGGTACACGGTCTTGTGTCTGTACTACACCTTTCCCGCCGCGGCGGACTTTTTTTTAAAATACGCGGTGGCGCTTCTGCTTCCGCTCACGGCCGCACACTTTAAAAAAAAGCGCAGTTATGCGTACTGTTCTCTCGCCTTTGTGGGGTATATGTTCGCCTTTGCGGGCGCGCTCACCGCTCTTTGCGGGCAGAGCACGGGCGCGCAGGGGAGCACGCTCGTCTACACCGTGTACGGCATTCCGTCGGGCGCGCTGGTGGCGGGGTGCGTGTGCTTTGTCTTTTTGGGGGAAAAGCTTGTCAGGGCGCTTCTGGCGCATACAAAAGTGCTTTCCTGCACGCTGGAATGCGTCCTTCACCAAGGAGAAAAGGAGCTGCGCCTGCGCGGATTTGCCGATACGGGCAACCGCCTGCGGGACGGGCGGGGAAAGCCCGTCGTCGTGGCGGAGCGCGCGGCGGTCTTGCAGCTGTGCGGCGATTTTTACGGCTGCAAAACGGAAAAGATCGCGGTGAAAACGGTCAACGGAAGTTCGGAATTTTTTGCCGTCCGCATCGACCTTTTAGAGATATATTTTCAGGAAAAGCGGCATACAATAGAGGATGTGACGGTTGCGGTCAGCCCTTCCCCGCTGTCGGGGGAATATTCGCTGATCCTTCCCGCTTCGTTTGCGGAAGAGAAAAATTTTCAGGCGCGGGGGTGAAAGGGATGCTCAGGTGGATTCGCGCATCGCTTTTAAGATTTGTACGTCAGCTGAAAGGGGAACAGAACGTTCTCGACTATATCTGCGGCAGCGAGGCGCTGCCCCTTCCCTTCTCCACGGAGGAGGAAAACGACCTTCTCGGCAAGCTTTCGGACGGGGACGAACAGGTGAAGGCGTCGCTGGTGGAGCACAACCTGCGCCTTGTCGTGTACATTGCGCGCAAGTTCGACAACACGGGCGCGGACGCGGACGACCTCGTTTCCGTCGGCACCATCGGGCTGATCAAGGCGGTCAACTCTTTCCGTCCCGACAAAAACATCAAACTCGCCACGTATGCCTCCCGCTGTATCGAAAACGAAATTCTGATGTACCTGCGCAGGCTGGTGCGGGTGCGCAACGAAGTCTCCTTCGACGAACCGCTCAACACAGACTGGGAGGGCAACGAATTGCTCTTGTCCGATATTCTCGGCACCGAGACGGACGCGGTGTACAAGGACGTGGAATCGGGGGTGGAGCGCGATCTTCTGCGCGGCGCGCTGAAAAAACTTCCCGAACGGGACAGGCGCATCATGAACCTTCGCTTCGGGCTGGACGGGCGGGAGGAAATGACGCAAAAGGACGTTGCCGAGCTGTTGGGGATCTCGCAGTCGTACATATCCCGTCTGGAAAAAAAGATCATCGCAAAGCTGAAAAGCGAGATCGGAAAACTCGTATAAAAAAGACGCGCGCCGCAAAGTAAGCGGCGCGCGTAAATTTTATTTTCTGATATATTTGGCTGCAATGATCTTGTTGTTTCGCGCGATCATGTTCAGATATCCGTCTACCGTTCTCGGAAAATTGTCACATTCTGCGGGTTTTTCCGAAAAGTCGCGGTACCTTGCCACATAGCCTTTGATCTGCGTGACGATGTTGATGAGGGAGCGGAACAGCTCGAACACGGTAAACTTATAAAACTTATCGTCGCGTATGGTCACCACCCATGCCGAGGGGTGCAAGATCTTGCTGGCGCTGGCGTAGGCGGCGTGCCGTGCGCTCAGCCCCGCGATCTTTTGCAGGCCGTCCTTGAAGTTCAGCCTGTATTCTTTGCCGAACCCTTCGCGGAATCCGTCCACGTATTCCAGCCAGCCGTAGTTGATGAAGGCGTTGCGCTCCTTTACGCCGAACGCCTTGCATTCTTCCGAAAGGCGCTGCTGCAGTTCCTCCGCGCGGGGATTTCCCTCCATGTCGAAGTATTCCATGTGCTTGATGTAGCGGAAAAACAAGTCCTCGCCCTTGGTGCAGAGGACGATGAGCACGCATTCCAGCTCGTGCAGGTGCCGCCAGAGGATGACGGCGTCGCAGCTGTTGCCCGCGGCAAGCAGGTGAATGACGCTCTTGATGGTCACCATCGCCTTTTTGAACAGGTTGTTGATGCCGTTCATGCGCCTGTCCGTGCCTTTAAAGCTGCCCAAAATGTATAAAGAATAGCTGCACGCCATGTTGTAGGCGGCGATCTCGGGGGAATATTCGGAGGTGTTGGAGATCTTCTCCACGTTCAGGTGCTCGTTGATGACGATGTAGACGGCCACGTCGCGCACGAGCATTTCCCTGTATTTTTCGTCCGATTCCAGTTTTTTTGTCAGTTCTTCGGGCAGGTGCGAGGTGTGAAAGAGATGATAATAATAGATATAGCTGACAATTTCGTCCAGCCGTGCGCCGTCCAGCGTGCGCAGACGGATCTTGCGGTTTTGCAGCTCCTCGACGTAGCGGTCTTTGACGCGTTCGTACATTTCGCGGATAAAATCCGCGTTTGCCGTCTTGCCCGTCAGGCGGGAAAGGCGCGCCAGCTGCGCGGCAAAGATATGAACTTCCATCTGATCGATAATATTCGGCACGGCGTTTCCCTCCCGGATCATTTCCAATATTATAGTACAATCGCCCGTAAAAATCAAGAAAAAAAATCCCTCGCGATTTTTTTGTGCATCGATTGACTTTTCCCCGCGGCGGTGCTATCATTAAGAAAAATCACAGGGAGGAAGAAATATGCAGTATCGCAATCTGGGAAAATGGGGGCTGAAAGTCAGCGAGATCTCCATAGGCAGCTGGATGACCGATCTCAACGGATTGGGCGCATCGGAAACGGCGCGCCAGAGCATCCGCGCCGCCTACGACGCGGGCGTCAACTTTTTCGACTGTGCCGATGCTTACAGCGGCGGGGAAGCGGAAAAATTCCTGGGCAGCGCCCTGCGCGATTACAAGCGCAGCTCGTACGTCGTCTCCTCCAAGGTCTTTTTCCCGATGGGCAGGGGAGCCAACGATTGGGGCCTTTCCCGCAAACACATCATCGAACAGCTGGATACGTCCCTCAAAAATATGAAACTCGACTATCTCGACCTGTATTTCTGCCACCGTTTCGACCCCACCACGCCCGTGGAAGAGACGTTGCAGACTCTTTCGGACATGGTGGCGCAGGGCAAGATCCTGTACTACGGCGTCAGCGAATGGTCGCCCGTGCAGATCATGAAGGCGCTCTCCGTCATCAAGGAACTGCACCTGCGCCCGATGAGCGTCATTCAGCCGCAGTACAACATGATCGACCGCTACATTGAGGACGAGATCGTGCAGATCTGTGCGGAAAACGGAATCGGTATCGTGCCTTTTTCCCCGCTGGCGCAAGGACTTCTGACGGGAAAATACCGCAAGGGTCAGCCGCTGCCCGCGGGTTCGCGCGCGACGCACCAGGCGGACAAACAGATCAACAAATTGCTCACGGACGAAAATCTCGATAAAGTGGAAAAACTGTCTGCCGTTGCGGCGGAACTGGGCGTCCCGCTCGCCGTGCTGGCGCTGGCGTGGATTTTGCGCCTGCCGCAGATCTCCTCCGTCATCACGGGCGCAAGCAAGCCCGAACAGCTGGAATCCAACCTCGCCGCAAGCGGGTTCCGCATCCCGCAGGAGGCGCTGGACGTAATAGAGGGCATCCTCGGCTATCATCCGTTTGTGCGCAAGATCGGATAAAGTGAAATCGCTTCGTGGCGCAGGCTTTTGGCAAGGCCTGCGCCTTTCTTTTCACAAACTTTTCTCGGTTTACGGCGGATTTTACCACGGGCAGGTCCTTGAAATTTTTCCGAAATTGTGTTAAAATAATACAGAATATTCACAGTCTGAGTTTTTATCGACGAAAAAAGGTTTGAGGACAGAAGAAAATGCCGAAAAAAATGGGGATCGACGTAGGATCGACCACGGTAAAAGTGACCGTGCTTTCCGAAGATCTGCAAGTTTTATATACGAGTTACGAGCGCCATTTTGCGCGCGTCAAAGAGTGCGTTCTCAACCAGCTCTCCATTGTGGAACAGAAGTTCGGCGCGCAGGAGTTCTGCGTCAGCGTAACGGGTTCCGCGGGGCTGGGGCTTGCCGAACGCGCAAAGCTTTCCTTCGTACAGGAAGTGCAGGCGGCGTTTACCGCCATTCGCAAGTACTATCCCGACGCGGACGCGGCGGTGGAGCTGGGCGGCGAGGACGCGAAGATCATCTTTATCACGGGCGGCACCGAACAGCGCATGAACGGTTCCTGCGCGGGCGGCACGGGCGCCTTTATCGACCAGATGGCCACCCTGCTCAACCTCACCGTGGACGAGATGGACAAGCTCTCCCTGCAGGCGGAAAAGGTGTATCCCATCGCTTCCCGCTGCGGCGTGTTTGCCAAATCGGACATTCAGCCGCTTTTAAACCAGGGCGCCAAAAAGGAGGACATCTCCGCCAGCATTTTCCAGGCGGTGGTCGATCAGACGGTCTCCGGCCTGGCGCAGGGCAGGCGCATCAAGGGCAAAGTGCTCTTTTTGGGCGGGCCTCTGTACTTTATCAAGGGGCTGCGCAAGGCCTTCTGCGACACCCTTCATCTGGACGGCGAGCACGCGATTTTCCCCGAAAACGCGCCCTGCTTCATGTCCATCGGCGCGGCACTGTATTCGCAGAACGTGGAGCCGCTCCCTTTGGAAGAGATCATTTCCCGCATTTCTTCCGTGAAGGAGAGTGACGACATCGTCACGGGCGAACCGCTGTTTGCCGACAGGGAAGAGTACGAAGAATTTGTCTCCCGCCACAAGGCGAGCGACCTCGCCTTTGCGGACATCAAGGAATACAAAGGGGACGCCTATCTCGGCGTGGACAGCGGTTCCACCACGACCAAACTCGTGCTCATCACCCCCGATTGCAGGCTTTTGTACCAGCATTACCAGTCCAACAACGGCCAGCCGCTGGACATCGTCGCCGAGCGCCTGCGCGAGATCTACGCGCTCAGCGAGGGGCGCCTCCGCATTGCGGGCGCGGCGGTCACGGGCTACGGCGAGGACATGATGAAGGCCGCCTTCAAGGCGGATTTCGGCATCGTCGAGACGGTGGCACACTTCAAAGCCGCCGTGCATTTCGATCCCAAAGTGGATTTCATCATCGACATCGGCGGGCAGGACATCAAGTGCTTTAAAATCAAAAACGGCGCCATCGACAACATCATGCTCAACGAGGCGTGCTCGTCGGGGTGCGGCTCCTTTATCCAGACTTTTGCCAAGGCGATGGGCATGGAAATAGACGAGTTTTCCAAACTCGGCCTGTTTGCAAAACACCCCGTCGAACTGGGCAGCCGCTGCACCGTGTTCATGAACAGCTCGGTCAAGCAGGCGCAGAAAGAGGGGGCAAGCGTGGAGGACATCTCCGCGGGGCTCTCTTCCTCCATCGTCAAAAACGCCATTTACAAGGTCATCCGCGCCAAAACGCCGGACGAACTGGGCGAACATATCCTCGTGCAGGGCGGCACTTTCCTGAACGACGCCGTGCTGCGCTGTTTTGAAAAGGAGACGGGCAAGCGCGTTGTCCGCCCCGGCATTGCGGGGCTGATGGGCGCCTTCGGCGCGGCTCTGTACGCCAAGGAAAACATCCGCGGCGAAAGCACGGTCATCACGGAAGAGGAACTCAAAAACTTTACATACACTTCCAAAAGCCATACCTGCAAGGGCTGTACTTCCCACTGCAACGTCAACGTCATCGGCTTTTCGGACGGCAGAAAATTTATTTCCGGCAACAAGTGCGAAAAGGGCGCGGGGCTCAAACCGCATTCGGACGAGCTGGATATGTACAACTATAAGTACGAGCGGCTGTTCCAAAGCGTGGAAGGCAGCAAGGGAAAGCGCGGCAGGGTAGGGCTTCCGCTCGCGCTGGGATTTTACGAACAGCTGCCGCTGTGGGCGGGCTTTTTCGAGCGCTGCGGCTTTGAGGTGGTGCTCAGCGAGCGCTCCTCGCGCAGTCTGTACTTCAAGGGCCAGCACACCGTCGCCAGCGACACCGTGTGCTATCCCGCAAAGCTCACGCACGGGCACATCGAAAGCCTGCTGGACGCGGGCGTGGATTTCATTTTCTTCCCCTGTGAAAGCTACAATCTGGACGAACACGATTCCGTCAACCATTACAACTGCCCCGTGGTGGCGTACTATCCCGAACTTCTCAAAGCCAACAACGAGCGCCTGACAAACGACAACTTTATCATGCCCTATCTCGACCTGAACGACGAGAAAACGGCGGTACGTGCCCTCAAAAATGCGTTGAAACGCTATAAACTCTCCGCCGCGGAGGTCAAAGCGGGGATGAAAGAAGGCTTTGCCCGCCTGAACAAATTCTATGCGGACGTGCACGCGAAAGGGGAGGAGATCCTGCTCAAAGCGCGCAAGGAAGGCAAACCCGTCATCGTGCTGGCGGGCAGGCCGTACCACGTCGATCCGGAAATCAACCACGGCATCGGCAAACTGCTCACTTCGCTTGGCATCGCTGTCCTGTCGGAGGACAGCGTCTTTGAAAAGGGCAAGCACGTTTTGGTCAACGTGCTCAATCAGTGGACGTACCACGCGCGCCTGTACCGCGCCGCCGAATACGTCACCGAACACAGCGACGTCAATCTCGTACAGCTCGTGTCTTTCGGGTGCGGCATCGACGCCATCACGACGGACGAGGTGCGCGCCATGCTGGAAAGCCGCGGCAGGCTGTACACGCAGATCAAGATCGACGAGATCAACAACCTCGGCGTGGT
>ERZ1090879.549-NODE-549-length-23201-cov-42.246868_pt1 | contig 23201 bp, 24 predicted proteins | sample MGYA00478472_ERZ1090879 | MGnify/ENA primary metagenome ERZ1090879 (study PRJEB33644, sample SAMEA5815723) | chicken gut metagenome | biome: Chicken; feature: Gastrointestinal Tract; material: Caecum | place: Ireland | collected 2019-01-01 | study: A study of the... | reverse complement strand
TAAACGTAAAAACTTCTTTTTCCCCAATAAAAAACCCCCCCCCCCCGGCTTCAATGCCCGCATTAAAAAACGTCCCCCCCCCCCCCCCCATCCACCGGGGGGCGCGCTGAACTTTTTTGAATACAATCCGGCATTCAATTACTAAAATAGGTAATCAGCGGCTCAAGATATGCTCTATCCGTCCAATCTGCCTTCCCGTCTCTTACACTCATCAGCGCCTGCATCCACGGCTCATACGTTGCGGGATCGCGCTTTTCCAAAGACTTTCTCAGCATATTACAGAGTGCCCTGTCCACTACAGTCATCTCATCCGTATTCCATGCTCCCCTGCCGTAAAAGACGGGAGTCTGTGCCGTTTCCCCGCTGAAATGGCGCTGTCTGAATGATGAGAACGCGGTTTCATCGTAAGGTGATGCCCCTACGCAGAACACGGCCAGACGTTTTCCGCGCAGCTTCTCCGCGTTTTTTCTGAGCAAAGAAAATCCTTTGAGGCCGGAAGCATAAATTGCTCCGCAAAATATCACCGCATCATATTCTCCCGCCCGACGGAACGCAGCGCCGGTAGCTTGTTCACAGTCATACCCGAGCGCCTCTTGCAGCCATTTTGCATATTGTTTCGTTGCGCCGTATTTTGAACGATAGAGTATGATTCCTTTTGCCATACAATTACCTCCTTGACCCGCAGATCGGGCAGTCTTGAAAAGATTTCAAAAAAAGCACGGGCAAATGACCCGTGCTTCCTATATCAATACTTGGTAACTTCCACCGACTTGATAATGATCGGCATCGAAACAGGCGTCTCGAAATCATCCGTAAGCCCCGCCGTCTGAACACTGCGAAAATAATCATACTGATTGAGCGGGACTGCAGTCTGCGCTTCGGTAAAGGTCACGCCTTCGTCCAAAGTATCCTCATACTCGTTAATGGCGGCAAGAAGCCCGTTCGTCATTGCTTCCTCATAATTTGTCGCCATGCCGATCACGCAATAGATAGAGTCTGCCGACGTGCGCGATTCACCCGTAAAGGTATAGAAGAGCGACGTTGTGCTGTTGTATCCATAGCTGAGCTGCTGATAAGCATTGCCGTCGTTGTCGGCTCCGCCGTCCGCACGCTCTACCCACACCTGCTCGTTGCCCGAACCTTTGTCGGTATAGTACATGACGAGCGCACCCTGTGAATGTACATACTCTTTGCCGTTTTCATTTTCGACGCCGTTCGCCGAGAACTCGCCGTAAACGGAATAGAGCGGAATGGTACGCTCTTCGTCCGCCCAAACAGATTGCGTAAACGCATTCCCCTCCTCTTCAAGGCGCCTGACTTCGCTCAGGTAATCCACCTCGACAAGCTCTCCGTCTACAAGACGGTATCCGCCCGTTTTCATCGTATAGTCCTGATAGTCGTGTACAACCATTCCATTATAGAAGCCCGCATCGGCAAGCTCGATAAAGTGCTGTACCGTCTTGGGCGCATCGACACGCGAGAGCCGGTAATTGACGGCGTAATCCTCACCGTTGAAGGAATAAGTGATGGTGACTTCGGGATAGTTGGACGTCGTACAGCCGGCAAGCATGGCAACAGACCCCGCCAAAACGAGAGCGGATGTTCCGATGGCGGCTACACGATACAGAAATTTCTTTTTCATAGCAATGTCTCCAAATAATTCCTCTTTATTTTAACGTGAAAATGCCGTTTCGTCAAGTGGTTTCCCCGAATTACGCATGAAAATCTTGTGTATGTCGATGATTTTCCGCTAATCGGAAAAAATCGTACGGACTGTGCCTGCGCTTTCCGACAACGCCGGACGAGGAATCGAGCGAAAAATCGGCTCCGTCCCCTTCCAAAACGATAAGCAGCACAACGAAAACAATGACGATCACGGAAAGACCGTCCGATGCCGCAGGTCAACAGACTGTAAAAGAAAAATACGGAGTTCAATTCTCCCCACGCGGTAAAATATGTCCACCATGCGGGCTTCATTCAAGATAAGTAAACAAGCTTCTTGATGCAAGTTCGCCCCAGATCGCACTGAAGAAGAGGATCGGCCAGTTTGCTGCCTGCCATTCCTCATGCATTGTTACAAAACAGGAAAGACATGCCGCCGGACATAGTCCCGTCCCGACGCCAACGCCCACATAAACATGTGATCGGGAAGGGTCATCAGACCGCATGCAGCGAACGCAAGCGCTGTGAACTGCGCAAACAATCCCATAGAAATCCGACTCTCCGATACATCTCAACTCCCTGCCGCCACCGAAAAGAGGCGTTGCATGCGCCGATTATATCACGGAAAGGTTTCACTGTCAAGAGTGAAAAAGTCTGCCGTCGCCCTGCTTCCACGAGGATCGCCGTCGATCGGCCTTCGCGCTTTCTCCCGATCGTGCCGCGCTCCCGCCTTGCGCGACTATGCCTCTGCGGCAGGCGTGCGGCACGACAAAATCACGATTGCCGTGACGGTCCCAACCCACAGCATTCCGAGGAGAATGACACCCCTCAGGCGATATACTCAAGAGATCGTTCAGTGCTTTGTCGCTGTTCCGGTTTTTGGGAGATTTCCGTCCGTCACAATGTCGCCATTTCCTGTATTGTCACGAAACGCTGCGCAAGATTTCTCCGTTGCGCGTAATTGTTTAATTCGCCGCACGAAAAAAGCTCACGCCGATGCGTGAGCTTTTGAAAGTCGATCCGATTACTCGAGGACGGCGGTAGCGCCTGCTTCCTTGAGCTTGGCAACGGCTGCCTCTGCATCTGCCTTCGGCACGCCTTCCTTGAGGACGCCGAGACCCTCGACTGCCTTCTTTGCCTCTGCAAGGCCAAGACCCGTGAACTCGCGGACAACTTTGATGACGCCGATCTTGTTTGCGCCGAAATCCTTGAGGACGATGTTGAACTCGGTCTTCTCCTCTTCTGCAGGAGCAGCTTCTGCTGCGCCTGCGCCTGCGACTGCAACGGGAGCGGCAGCGGAAACGCCGAACTCCTCTTCAAGCGCCTTGACGAACTCGTTGAGCTCGACAACGGTCATCGACTTGACTTCTTCGATAAACTTCTGGATATCCATGATCAATTCTCCTTAATTTCTTTTTTAAGATTTCTGACCCGCGATGGCGTTCATGACATACGCGAGATTTGCGATGGGCGCCTGCAGGCAGCCGACCATCTTTGCAAGCAATACCTCTCTCGAAGGGATCGCTGCGAGCTTCTTCACGCCCTCGGCGTCCACATAGGCGCCTGCGACGTATGCGCTCTTGGGAACGATCTTCTCCTCGAGCGCGGGGTTCTCCTTAACTGCCTTGGCGATGATGGAGCAGCCGCTCGTCTCATCGGGGCAGAACACGAAAGCAGTTGCGCCGTTCAGGTCGTTGTCGAATGCCGTGACGCCCAGCTCATCGAATGCCTTGCGGACAAGGGTGTTCTTGTACACCTTGTATTCGCAGTTCGCATCGCGGAACTTGCCGCGCAGTGCGGTGACTTCCGCAACGGTGAGACGGTCATACTTGGCGAGGACAACGGACTTGCTTGCGGAGATCTTTTCTTTGATCTCCTCGACGACTGCCTTCTTCGCTTCAAAATTTGCCGACATAGTTACCTCCGTAAACTCCTCTCGGAGCCGCATTAAAAAACTTCCGCACCGCAGACAGGCACGGAAGTTGGCAATTACAAAGTATTTGCTTTATCCTACCTCGACGGGATATTGAGCCGAAGCACCCGTTGTCTGCGGTATATTTATATTGTAGCACACGAAGCGCCAATCGTCAAGCGATTTTATGCTTCTCTTTAGCCCTTGTTGTAAGCAACCTTGACGCCGGGGCCCATCGTGCTTGTGAGCGTGACGCTCTTGACGTACTGACCCTTTGCTGCGGCGGGCTTTGCGCGGACGATCGCGTCCATCAGCGCGTTGAAGTTCTCGAGGATCTTCTCGGTGCCGAAGCTCTTCTTGCCGATGGGGCAGTGGATGATCGCGGTCTTGTCGAGACGATACTCGACCTTACCTGCTTTGACTTCCTGTACCGCACGCGCCACATCCATCGTGACCGTACCCGACTTGGGGTTGGGCATCAAGCCCTTGGGACCGAGGATACGGCCGATACGACCGACCATGCCCATCATGTCGGGCGTGGTGATCATGACATCGAAGCCGAACCAGTTCTCCGTCTGGATCTTCTGGATCATCTCCTCTGCGCCGACGAAATCTGCGCCGGCGGCAGCTGCCGCATCCGCTCTTTCGCCCTTTGCGATGACGAGGACCTTCTTGGTCTTACCGGTACCGTTGGGCAGGACGAGGACACCTCTGACCTGCTGATCCGCCTGACGGGGATCGATACCGAGACGGACGTGAAGCTCCACGGTCTCGTCGAACTTTGCCTTTGCGTTTTCGAGCACGATGCCGACTGCCTCGCCTGCCTCGTACGCGCGCTGCTTATCGTAGGACTTGATACTTTCAGCGTACTTTTTACCGTATTTCATCAATAACCTCCCGTGGTTCCTGCGAGAATTTCTTCTCTCCCACTTACTCCTCGACGGTGACGCCCATACTGCGCGCCGTGCCCTTGATCATGCTCATCGCGCTCTCAAGCGTGGTACAGTTCAGATCGGGCATCTTGAGCTTGGCGATCTCTTCCACCTGCGCCTTCGTCAGCTTGCCGACCTTGACCTTGTTGGGCGTCGCGCTTGCCGTTTCCAGACCCAAAGCCTTCTTGATAAGGACGGGTGCGGGCGGCGTCTTGAGGACGAACGTGAAAGAACGATCTTGATAGATCGTCATCACGACGGGAATGATAAGTCCTTCCTGACCTGCCGTCTTAGCGTTAAATTCCTTCGTGAAGCCGGGGATGTTGATGCCGTGAGGACCAAGCGTCGAACCGACAGGGGGGCCTGGCGTCGCTTTCCCTGCAGGGAGCTGCAATTTGACGACTGCCGTAACTTTCTTTGCCATTGTTACTTCCTCCGTTTGTGGTACATGCAAGGCGGCAGGAAAAAATTTACCGCCTCTCCCACTTATTCATACGCTTCCCTCGGGAAGCGGTTGAATCTTACGATTCTGTAGTCTCCGCAGGCGTCTGTGCACCCTCGGGAACTTTCTGCATCTGGACGTACTCCACTTCGACGTCCTGCTGTCTGCCGAACATGACGATGGAAACCTTTGCACGCTGCGACTCAGCATTGATCTCACGAATGGTGCCGACAAAGCCTTCCAAGGGACCGTTGTCGATCGCGACCTTGTCACCGACCGCAAAATCGGCATCCGCAACATACTCTTCCAGCCGAAGTCTGCGGATCTCTTCTTCTTTCATGGGGATAGGTCGCCCCTGCGGTCCGCAGAAACCCGTCACCCCACGCGTATTCGTCACAAGATACCAGATCTGATTGGAATAGATCATCTTTATGAAGACGTAGCAGGGAAGAAGCTTGCGCTCCACGACCTTCTTTTTCCCGTTTGCCTTTTCCTCAATCGTCTGTTCGGTAGGGATCTTGACGTCTACTATGCTGTCTTGCAGGTTATTGTTTTCGATCAGACGAAGAAGGCTCTCCTTCACCATGGCTTCGTAGCCGGAATAGGTGTGAAGAATATACCACTTCGGTTCACTGTCTACGTTTGCCATATTTTACTCCTGCAAAATTATACACCGACATTGATCATGAGCTCGAGCAGTTCCATGAGCCCATAATTGATTGCCGTGATCACAACCATGAAAATAAGAACAATGACAAGCACCACGCCCGTCGCCTTGAGCGCCTTTCCGAAGGTCGGCCAGGTAACCCGCTTCAGTTCGGAAAAGGTCTCCTTGAGTTTGCGACCTGCACGCACGAAAACATTGGGTCTCTTGTTCTTTACGGGAGCCTTCTTGCGCTGTGAATCGTTTTTATTTGCGGAAACAGCAGGCTGCTCCTGCACCTCTTTATCCTTTTTCGCCATACTCTTTCCCCTTCCGTGGGCTTACTTGGACTCTTTGTGCACCGTGTGCTTCTTGCAAGTGGGGCAGTACTTCTTCAGCTCAAGACGATCGGGATCGTTGCGCTTATTCTTGAAGCTGTCGTAATTGCGGTTTTTGCACTCCGTGCACTCGAACGTTATTTTCATTCTCGTGGATTTGGTAGCCATCGTAAGAAAACTCCATACAAAAAAATTACACCCCTTTCGGTGCGTGAGTATAGTTTAGCACAAACGCCGCGGGGTGTCAACTTATTTTTTCGCATTTTACAAGGATTTTTGAAATATTTTGGACGGAATCTTATGTGGGTCTGTCTCTTGCCTGAAGCAAGCCGCATTGCGTAAAAAATTGGCCGGAACTCCCCTGCAGATAAAAAAGCTGCCGCATTCCAACCGCCGCCACACCTGCGCAAAACATACGTTTTACGGCATGAAAAAAGCCTACCCTTACGGATAGGCTTTTTTTCAGTTCTCAGACGTTTCCGTCCTGTTGCTTATTCGGCTGCGGGATAGGTGTAGGACTGCGCTACCGTAGAAACGGATTCCAAAGTAGTCGCATCCGGACCGATCCAAAGATCCATGACGCTGACAGAATCGCTGACGACCAGGTACTGCGTAGCCGTCTTGCTGGGCGCACCGGACAAATCTGCATCCGCTTCCCAAACGTCAAGCGTCACGGTGAAGGCATTATCGGACGCCCAAACGATCGTGAGCTTCCAGGTGAAGCCGGTCTTATCCACGGTGTACGCCGCAAGCGTTTCGTTCAGCGTATGGCCTTCTGCAACCGTGAAGTTGCTCTTGATTCCATCCAGAACGAACAGGTTACCCTGGAAGAACAGCGACTCACCAGCCTGATTATTCGTGAAGATTCTCGTAACGAATCCGGACCAATCAGCCGTATTGGAGTTGCTTGCAAACTTCGCAGTGAACGTGAACGTGGAGTTCTTGTACAGACCGTAATGTCTGGAACCCTCACCCCATCCTGCGTTCATTGCCGCAATTTCCTCTGCCGTCAGAGTTGCCGGGGTTTCCGTAAGCGTACCGCCGCAAACCGTACAGGTGTCGCCGACTTTCTCCACATTCTCATGGCCGCAAAGGAGACCGCAGACGGAGCATGCGCCGTTCACATAGTCGTGCGTCGTATGGCTGGGATCGATCGCCCCGCAGTACATGCACTTGCCCTGGACATAGTTGTGCTCGTGTCCCTCGCTGCCGTGATCGGGATGGAGCGCACCGCATGCGATACAATGATCATACGTTGCAAGCGACTGATCCGTCAGATAAACGTGGGGATACTTCGCCGTGCCGTGCAGAGGATTGAACACTTCGCAGCCCTCTTCCGTGCAGGAATCATAGTCGGGAGACGTCGTATCCGTGTTCCAGGTATGACCGGAAGGATAATCCTCTCTGATGAGCTGGTAGTTCTCGTAACGCTTAAGAACGCCTGCCGCATCGGTGGCGCCGACTTCCGCAATCGCAAAGCTTGCGCTCGAGAAATCCTGCGCGGCAACCGTCACGCCGCCCTGTTCTGCAAGATACAGGAAGAGGTCAACGATAGACTCGACCGTTGCGGGACCGTACTTGGAATCCGTATCGTTGGTCGACGTGTGCTCGTTGTTGTAGTAGATCTTAAGTTCGCCGTTGATATAGAAGAAGATACCGCCTTCCTCGGAAGGATCAACGACGATCGTCGCATAACCGGACTTCGTCTCAACGAAAGGCGAAGGGCTTGCGCCGACCTGAGCGCCCGTTGCCTTGCTGGGATAGAGGTTGGTCTGCTGCATCTTCTGCGCGGCAGCCAGCATGTCGCCTTCCAGGCCGTCCGTCGAAACGTTCCAAGGATCGACAACACCGCCGCCGATGATCAGGTTATTTGTCATCGTCTTAACGGGAATGATCGACCAGTCATTGGTTCCGCCCGTCACATACTCGAAGGAGATCGTAAGTCCCTTCTCCACTGCACCGTCCAGTGCTCCGGTTGCGAATGCAAGAGCGGAATCCGTATAAACTGCTCCGCAGACTTCGCACTTCAACACACCGTGCTTATCGGTCTCAACAAACTTATGCTCTGCAGGCGTGATCGTAAGATCGCCGTAGAACAGAACGGTACCGTCCTGCGACAGAACAGGCCGTGCCAGGACCGTAGAGGTATAGCAATCCTTGCCCTGAACCGCAGTTACAGTATCTTCCGACAGCTCGACTCCGCTGATCGTAACGACGCCATCCGCAACAACTACATGAACGGGGATCATATCCTCTTCCGAGAATCCGTATTCAAAGTAGTAATCGTTATTCGTCTTGATGCCGAACTTCGTAAGGTCGATCGCCTGCGTGATCACATAGTTGAAGTCGTTATCGTAAGCATTGACGCTGTCGATCGTACCGTTGAGCGTGATCGATGCGGACAGTCTGTCCGTGAGTTCCTCATCCGCATAGACGAATCTGTCAATATCGTACGTCACGCCGACGTTGTAGTATCCGGGAACGGAACCAGCGCCGTTGTTGATGTTGACAAGGATATCGCCCGTGGTCAGCCGGCTGCCAAGAATGTTATCCGACGTGCCGACAACAACAAGGTAGAGATTATTGCCGCTCGAGGTGAAGTAGCCCTTTTCGCCGGAAGGAAGTTCGACGACCGCGCTGCCCTCTGCCGCAACCGGCTCACCGTAATACACTCTTGTAATGTTGTTCGTTCCGGTATAGAAGTTGATGAACGCATAGCCCGTTCCGCCGACTTCCATCGCGGGGATCTCTACGGTAAGCGTAAGAGTTGTAATACCGTCTGCCTCTTCCGTTTTTGCGGTATACGCAACGCCGTTACGGAAGGTTCCCGAATCACCGAGAGCACTCGTCACCGTGCAAGTCGTGAACGCCTCGGACATACCGACACGCGCAGACTCATAAATATCCGTCGAAACCGTGAAGACGAACGTAACGTTTGCACCTGTATTGGCAGGGATGTAATCCGTATCCACGGAAACCGCATAAACGGGAGCCGTGACGCCGGAGACATCGATGACGATATCCGTATCCTGAGCGCCTGTAATGGTCGCCGTGCTTTCCGCACCGCCAACCGTTACCTTCACGTCAAAGTAATCTTTGTTCGTTTCAAGGATCTCCGCGATACCGGAGGTCGTAGCTGTGCCGAGATCGGTACCGTAGACACGCAAAACGATATAGCCCGTATCGTTTCCGATGTCGCCTGCAACAGCGTTCGCAGTGCCGATGGGGCTGATGACAAGCTTGGGAGCCGCCGCATTGTCGGAAGCAAACCCAACGTTGCCGAGCGTCGCGCTGTCGCCGACGCCATATACTTCGGTGACACTGTTTTCTTCGATCAGCGTAACGAAGTCACTGTCGCCAAGATTCATGTAATCATAGACCGTCATACTGCCGGACTTGACCATGATACGGAAATTCTTATCCGTTGCCAGCAGGCGCGTATTGTCATCCAACGTCACCCAAGCATCGGAATCTTCCGTCGCTTCGCCCTCTCCGCGATAGACCTGAAGCGAGAAGCTGTCGGGATCGACTTCCACATCGCTGTTTGCATATGTGACCTTGACGTTGCCGTCGAGATCATCCAGATTGAACACCTCGCCTGCAAGGTAATTCTTCTTCGCATCGCTCCCGAGACCTTTGAACGAAACGGTGTCAAGCTTCTGCTGCTCGATGATTTCCATGCTCGTAAAGGTCATGTTCGTATATTCGCCGTGAACGATCGTATCGAAAGAAGAGTTTGCGTATGCTTCGGGGATCTTGATGCAGCAGGTAAAGACATCGCCTGCCGTTCCGTCCTCTGCATAAACGGTATACACGATCTCGATCACGTTATCGTTGCGGAACGTATACGTAAAGGAGATCTGCTGCTGCTCATAATAGGACGCCTCGCTGAACGTTGCGCCCGAAGAATACACTGCCCAGTCACCCCATGTGCTCGTGTCTGCGGGACGCTGTGTGCAGTCATAATCGGGCCAAGGAAGCGTAATGCTGGAATTGTTTCCGTTGGGAACGGAAGTATAGTTGAAGTTAGCATTGTTTCCGCCGACAAGACCTGCGAGCATACGGGTCCCGTAGCGGGAATTTCCGTTGTCACCGATACCGTCCATCAGGACCCAGCCGTCCGATCTGACGATAACGGACATGCCGCCGACGTAACTCTTCGCCGAATCTGTAATGGGGAAGATCGTGGAACTGGTATCAAAGTTACGCAGCGCGATACCAAGGTTGGGATAATCATAGAAATCCGTACCGGTTCCTTCGCCTCCGTTGACCGCAGTACCATACAGGGTAACGGTCATGCCCTTACGGATCGTACCGGCCGTCATCGTCAGGACTTCCGTATTGTTAGAACCCTGCGCAACAGTGCCGAACGGCGCAAGAAGCTCGAGGTCGCCGTTCGTCGTATTGTTGGTGATCCCGGCATGGAAAGCACCGATATTGTAAACTTCCGCCTGACCTTCCTCCAATGCGTCGACCGTCTTGGTCGCTCCGCACTGGCAGGTAGCCGTGCCGTCCACAACTTCACCGAACGCGTGATCGATACGGATGCTGACCTTATTGCTCAGAACAACGCCCTCACCGCAATCATACCCTTCCATCGTTTCAAGCGTAGCGGTCGCCGTATAAACGCCGACAGTGGTCCAATCCACGCCTTCGGTGTTATATACCAGCTCGTCGCCCTTCACGATCTGAACGCGAGATTCCCCTTCGATGGTAACCTGAACGTTCAGAGTCGCCGCGCTCTTTTCAATTGCGGCGTTGCGGGTCGCTTCGTCTTTTGCCTGCTCGTCCGTCAAAGTGATGGTCGCAGTATCCGATTGGAACCGCGCGCTCAGCACCTTGCCGGTCTCTCCGGAAGAATCATCCGGATTCGGATTTTCCTCCGCAGGAGTACAAGCGAACAAGCACAAAGACATCATAATCGAAAATAAAAGTACCAAACCGGCTTTTAATTTTCTCATAGTCTTGTTTGTCCTCCCCCTTTATTAGTTTACATTTTCTCCATTGGATCAATGGTATCACAATTCTACAACAAATCTTGCATACTGTCAATACATTTTTGGGAAAATTTTTCGTCATATTGTGCAAACAGCACCCTTTTGAACCTATTTTTCAGTATTTTCATTTTCCGGAAAAGCATGTAGGCGAAAGCGAATTTCATAGAAATTTTTCCGCATTTTTTCTGTCCCGCTTCCGCGTCGGAACGCCCCGAAAGACAAAAAGAGCGCGCGGCAGTTCCCGTCCGGAACTGCCGCGCGCCAAAGCCGATCAAAAATTATTCTATTGCATGCAGATGCTTGAGGGAGACGTCAAGGATCGGCGCACTGTGCGTCAGCGCACCGGAAGAGATATAGTCCACGCCGAGCGCCGCATAATATGCGATATTTTCCCTCGTAACATTTCCGGAAACTTCTGTCTTTGCCCGACCCTTCGCACGACGTACGGCTTCCAGCAGGTCATCGCCTTTCATATTGTCCAGCATGATAATATCCGCGCCCGCCTCCAACGCCTCATCCAGCTGTGCGAGCGTCTCCACTTCGATTTCGATCATTCTGACAAAGGGCGCATATTCCCGGGCGCGCGCAACGGCATTGGCCACTCCGCCCGCAGCACCGATATGATTGTCTTTGAGCAGCACGCCGTCCGAAAGATTGAACCGATGGTTTTTTCCGCCGCCCACAGTGACCGCATATTTTTCAAAACTCCTCAGAAGAGGCGTCGTCTTGCGCGTGTCGAGCAAAACGGTCCGCGTTCCCTCCAGCAGATCCGCCATCTCGCGGGTATACGTCGCGATCCCGCTCATGCGCTGTAAAAAATTGAGCGCCGTCCGCTCTCCCGAAAGAATGGCGCGCATATCGCCCGTAACTTCCGCTATGAGCGCCCCCTTCTGCACGCGGGCGCCCTCTTTGACATGAAAAATAATTTCCGCTCCCTCATCCAAAAGACGGAAAACGCGTGCAAAGACGGGAAGTCCCGCTATGACGCCGTCCGCTTTCGCAATAAGATCGGCATGCCCGCGGAAAGCGGCGGGAACAACGGCGTTGGCAGAGACATCCTCCCACGGGATATCCTCTCTGAGCGCCGCGAGCAAAATTTCATCCCAATGCAGTTTTTGCGTGACCTTACTCGTGTTCAAGGTCCACCTCCTTCTTTACACGCAGATGACGTGCGTAATCTGTATGCTTGTCGTATATTTGTTCGGGAATTACCGCCCGTCCTTCCGCAAATTCGCCTTTTGCGATATCGTCTACGGCACGGCGGGCAAAGATAAGCGCTTCCAGCAAAGAATTTGACGCCAATCGGTTCTTCCCGTGAACGCCGTTGCAGCAAGTCTCTCCTACAGCATAGAGATGCGGCATGGTCGTGCGCCCTTTCAGATCGCTGCGGACGCCTCCCATAAAATAATGCTGGGCAGGGACAACGGGAATGGGTTCCGAATATACGTCATACCCTTCCTCCCGGCAGCGTTCCACGATACCGGGAAAGTGATGCGCCAGCGTCTGCGCTCCTCCCGCGACAGTTCTGAGGTCAAGACGAACAAAACGGCTTCCCTCCCTTCGCATTTCCCTGCGGATCGCCGCAGTGACAACATCTCTGGGAAGAAGTTCGTCCACAAACCGTTCGCCTGCCGCATTGATCAGTTGTGCCCCTTCGCCGCGCACCGATTCGGAAATGAGGAAGCTCCTGCCGCGGCGCTGCGTATAAAGCGTTGTCGGATGGAACTGAACGTACTCCGGATGATCAACCGCGATACCGTGTTCCAGCGCGACCCCCACGCCGTCTCCCGTCAGAATACGGAAATTGGTAGAATGCGGGAACAGTCCGCCGACGCCCCCCGTTGCAAGCACGGTATTCCCCGCATGTACGGCAGTCAGTTCCTTTGTTTTATTGTCCCGCACGATTGCTCCAAGGCATTGCGTCTTAGTCTCGTCAAAGAGAAGATCGACCATCGTCGTGTGCGGACGCAGGATTACGTTCGGCAATTTCTGCACCGCGCGCAACAGATGCGAGCTGATCTCTTTGCCCGTGCAGTCGGCATGAAACACGATACGCGGACGGGAATGCGCTCCCTCACGCGTATAAGCAAGTTCACCGTTTGCTTCACGTTCAAATCGCACCCCGCGGGCAATCAGTTCCTCGATCGTCTCCCGCGAATGGCGGATCATGCAGCGCACGGTGTCCGGATTATTCTCGTAATGTCCCGCGCGCATCGTATCTTCAAAATAGCTTTGTTCGTCTCCCCGGTCGTGCAGGACGCAGATGCCTCCCTGCGCGAGAAAGGAATCGCTTTCCCTCAGTCCGCCCTTGCAGACGACCAGCGCCCGCATTTCGGCGGGCAGATGCAACGCGCAGTTCATCCCCGCCACGCCCGCGCCCACGATGAGCGTGTCAATGTATTCTTCCTTCATTGTGCAAGCTCCAACATCCTCTTCAGTGCACGCGCCGCTTTTTCCGCTACGACGGGTTCGACCTCCAAGGGCGTTCCTTCCCCCGCAAAAATCCGTTCGATCGCCTCAAGCGTGATCTTTTTCATGTCCGCGCACAAAAAATCGGGTCGGGTGGGATAAAATTTTTTCTCGGGACAACGACGGGAAAGTTCGTAGAGCGTACCCGCCTCCGTGCCGACGAGAAATTCCTTTTCCGCACTTTTCTGCGCATAGGCAATGATCCCCGCGGTAGATCCGACATACGCCGCTTGCGCGCACACCTCTCCGGGACATTCGGGATGCGCGAGAAGAAGCGCTCCGGGATGCGCCTCTTTCGCCGCAGCGATCTCGTTTAAGCTCGTCGCATTATGGATGGGACAGCAGCCCCATCCGAAATAAAAGTTCTTTTCCGGAAGCTGCGCCGCGACATAGCGCCCCAAATTTTTATCGGGAATAAAATAGATATTCTTTTCTTTCAGTCTTGAAACGACCTTCACCGCATTGGAACTGGTGACGATGACGTCGGAGAGCGCCTTAAGGCGTGCCGAAGAGTTGACGTAGGTGACGACGGCAAGATCTTCGATGCTCTCACGCATATGTAATATCTCCTCTTCCGACGCCATGTCCGCCATCGCACAGTGCGCATCGGGGACGGGCAGGTAGACCTGCTTTTCGGGGCAGAGAATCTTGGCGCTTTCCCCCATAAAGGTGACCCCGCAAAAGACGATGACGGGTTTATCGCTCGCAACCGCCTTCTGGGCAAGCGCAAAACTGTCGCCCACAAAATCTGCCGCCGCCTGAACTGCGTCGGGAACGTAATAGTGCGCAAGGACAAGCGCGTCCTCGCGGCGAATGCGACCCATACTCCGTTTCCTCCCAAAAATAAAAACTCACGGCATGCCGCAAGAGGCGGTAAATTCCTCTCTGCCTGAGAAAAACCCTCAAATGGTTACAAGTATAGACATTTTTTTACAAATGTCAAGCAAATGCTATTCGACTGACTTTACAATCCGCAGATATTCTTCCAGTGTTGAAAGTTCCGCTCCGACCTGACGGGAAAAATAAGCGCCGAGCAGGCGCAGCGCCCGCAGAATACCGTCCTGCGTCGCAGCCCCGGTCCCCCGTGCCGCCCTCAGCGCAAGATAGGTGCTCTCCGACGCGGGCGTCGCCTCTGAAAAGCAGCCGTCGCAGAAAAACGCGCCGTCTGCAAAGGAAAAGCGCATTCTGCCCGAAGGTATGTTGCCGCAGACAGGACACACGCCCGTGTCAACGGGATATCCTGCGAAATCAAGTGCGGAAAGCAAGAACTTTACGAGTGCAAGCGGCTCATCTGCGCACAATCCCTCGAGAGCAGTGATCGCGGCAACGAGCAGCGCGCCCGCCTGCATCCCCTCCAGCGCGAGCTTGCCGCATGCATCCGTGACGACCGCGGCGGCATAATAGCGCCCGACATCCTCGCACAGGGCATAAAACGCATCATGCAGGGAGGCGGACGTCACCGTACAACGCGTTCCGCGCGCAGCCACCACATACTCTGCAAAACAAAAAGGCTGGGCTGCAAACCGCAGTTTTGCGCCCGCCTTTCTTACGCCTTTCAAAGCGGCGGATATCTTGCCGCGCTCCGCCGTAAGGAGCGTTGCGATCCTGTCGTTTTCGCCGTAATCGACCGCCCTCAGCAAGAGCGCATCCGCCTTGAATTCCATAGTGTTCCCTTCTGTTTCTTACGATCAGCCCTTCAGCCGTTTGTACAGCATATAATAGCTGAGGTTCCCCGTCTGTTCGAACAGTTCCCAAGCAACCTCCGCGGCACCTTTTTCCCGCATACATACCCCCGAAATACAGTATGTAGCGGGACCGTCAAACTATTCTTCTCCGTATCCGAACTCTTTCAGGAAACGAGTGCTGTCCCGCCAGTCCTCACGAACTTTGACATACACCGTAAGGAAAACCTTCGCACCCAGGAACTTCTCCATATCCATGCGCGCGAAAGAGGCAACCTCTTTGAGCGCCCTCCCTTGCTTGCCGATAAGGATCGCTTTGTGATTGGGCTTTTCGCACACAATATCCAGATTCACTTCATACGTTCCGTTCTCGCCGCGCTCGAACGTATTGACAACGACTGCCACACCGTGCGGAATTTCCTGGTCGTATTTTAAGAGGATTTTTTCGCGCATGAGTTCGGCGACCATAAATTTTTCGCTGCGGTCGGAAACGACATCCTCGGAAAAGAGAGCGTCTCCTTCGGGCAGCATTGCCGCGATCCCTTCCTCCAGTTTTCGGAGATTTGTTCCTTTGCGCGCAGAGACGGGATAAATATCCGCCTCTACGCCCGCATCGGCAAGTTTTTTCAGTTCGGCGGGAATATTCCCCTTCGGCATGATATCGATCTTCGTAAACGCGACAAGAAGCGGCACGCCGAGGGAAGCGTATTTTCCGATCAGCTCCGCATCCTCCTCCCGCACTCCTTCATGTCCGTCCAAAACAAAGAGAATGGCGTCCACATCGCGCGAAGCCGTCTCCGTCGTCTTCATCATGACGTCCGTCAGCGCATTGCGCTGACGGTAGATGCCCGGAGTATCGACAAATACGATCTGATGCGTTTCACGCGTCAGAATGCCGAGGATGCGATCGCGCGTGGTCTGCGGTTTCGGAGACACGATCGCAACCTTTTCTCCTACAAGCACGTTAATGAGTGTACTTTTCCCTGCGTTAGCACGTCCGATGACGGCGACCGTTCCGCTTCTCACACTTCCCTCCGAAGATCAAGTTTTTGCATTACGTATTCTTCTTTTTCGCGCATTTCGCGCCGTTCTTCCTCTGTCTCGTGATCGTATCCCAGACAGTGCAGCAGGCCGTGCACCGCAAGATACCAGAGTTCGCGCTCGAAGCTGTGTCCGTACTCTTCCGCCTGTTCCCGCGCGCGCTGCTCACAAATGACGATGCTTCCCAGAAACACGGTTCCGTCTTCCGGCCGCACGCTGTCCGCATGTTCTTCTGCCAATATCGGCTTGTCCTTAATATCGTCCATGGACGGGAAACTCAATACGTCGGTGACACGGTCGACACCGCGTTCCCGCTTATTGAGCGCACGGATCTCCTCCGCCGGAATGAGCCAAATTTCCGCAGAAAGATCGTCGCCCTCCCACAAGCCGTCCATCGCTTCCGCAAGGCGCGCGAGACCTGCTGCGGGAAGATCGGAATCGAAGGTGATGCGCATCAGGACTTGTCCTCCTCTCTCACCGCCTTTCTGTCGCGATTAAATCGGATAGCGGGATACTCCACGCGATGATGATGTACGCCCGAGAGCGTCTCCACCAGCGTCTGGCGGATCACGGAAAGATCGCGGATGGTTATCGCACAATCCGCAAACTGATCAAGGTCCATGCGTTCCTCGATGATGGTACGGATGGTGCGTTCCACCTTTTCGGGCGAACGATCTTTCAGGGCGCGCGTCGCCGCCTCCGATGCGTCCGCGATCATGATGATCGCCGCAATGCGCGAGCGGGGCGTTGGTCCGAGATAGGAATAATCTCCCACATCCGCCTCCCCGCCCGAAAGGCGCATCGCCTTGTTATAGAAGTACTTGATGGGGAGCGTACCGTGATGCTCTCGGGCGCAGTCCGCAATGATCTTGGGGAAGTGCGACGCCGTAAGCAGTTCATACCCGTCACGCGCATGCGAACGGATAATATCCGCGGAAAGTTCCGGCATCAACTCGTCGTGTACGTTATAGTCCGTCTGGTTTTCCGTAAAACAATCCGGCTGTTTTAATTTTCCGACGTCATGATAATATGCTGCGGCACGCGCAAGTTCGGCATTTTCGCCGATAGCGACCGCACAGGACTCGGCAAGCTGGGCAACGACGAGCGAGTGATTGAACGTCCCGGGCGCTTCCTGCTTGAGCCGCACGAGCAGCGGCGCGTTGGTACTGGTAAGTTCTCTGAGGCGAAACACCGTCAGACGGTTGAAGATCTTTTCAAAGATGGGAAGTCCCGCCAGCGCAAGGATGCCGGACACGATACAGCCGAAGACAGCACAGCCGATGGAAATAAAAAAGACAACAGGCTCGGTATAGATGACGGGAACCTGCAGCAGCGTGACAATGATAACGGTGGGAATAGAGATGGCGCAGCCCGTCAGAAGCAGTCCGCCGCGCGTCTTGGCGCCGGCCGCCGCAAAAATCGCGAAGGTGCCGCAGACAAAACTGAGCATCAGGGAATAGTATACCTGCGTCGTCGCGCCGTCCGCGGAAAAATTATTGGTGTAAGTATCGATGACGAACATAAACACCGAAAAGATAAAGTTGAGCAGGATCGCCTGTCTGCGGTTAAAGAGAAACACGCAGAGCAAAGCGAAGAGCGCGCACGGGCGTGCGTAGATGTCGATGAGCTTCCCGAAGGCATAACTCAGCACAATACACACTATGAACAACGAAAAGACAAGTGCGACGTTGTGCGCCTGCGCAACAAATTCCCGATCCTCAAAATAATAATAATAGTAAACGATAAAGCTAAGCAGCAGAGCACATACCGCCAATGTCAGCAGGTCGGTATAATTTTCGAGGAAATATGCCGTCCAATTTATCGGATCGTTAATGACGATCATTACAAAACATACGAGACAAAGCACGATGTAGCACGCTGCCAGTACAAGCGCACTGCCGACAAGTCCGCCGTTCTTCTTTTCCCCTTCGTGTTTCATCGTTTTTCTCCTTTCCGTTTACGAACGTCCTCCCGTTTCTGTTCGTCTCGCTCATAAGCACGAACGATCGCCATGACCAGCGGATGCCGTACGACGTCACGCTCCGTGAGACGGATGACGGCGATGTCATCCACGTCTCTGAGGACGCTCACGGCATGCGCCAGCCCGCTCGTCTTTCCGTCGGGGAGGTCTGTCTGCGTCAGATCGCCCGTGATAACCATCTTGCTTCCCTCGCCCAACCGGGTCAGGAACATTTTCATCTGCTCCCGCGTCGCGTTCTGCGCCTCGTCCAGGATGACAAAGGCATTGGATAACGTCCTGCCGCGCATATAGGCAAGCGGGGCAACCTCAATCACGCCCTTCTCCATGAGTTTGGCGTACGTCTCCAGCCCGAACAGCTCCTGAAGCGCATCGTAAAGCGGGCGCAGGTAGGGATCGACCTTGGTCTGCAAGTCCCCCGGCAGGAAGCCGAGCTTTTCGCCCGCTTCAACAGCGGGGCGGGTGAGGATGATCTTCTCCACCAGCTTGGACTTGTAACACGCAACCGCATAGCTGACGGCAAGATAGGTCTTGCCCGTGCCCGCAGGTCCCGTGCCGAACGTGACTGTATTTTCGCGCATCGCCGCAACATAGTGCTGTTGTCCGAGCGTCTTGCACTTGACGGGCTTGCCCCGCGATGTGACTGCGACGACGTCCTTGAGTGCCGCGCCGAATTCCTCGCCGTCCCCCTCGCGCGCGAGAGAGATACAGTAGAGCAGACTGCTCTTGTCGATCAGTTCACCCGCGTCTACAACGGTGAGCAAACTCCTGATGACGGAGGCGCCCGCCTGGGCCGCCTCACCCGAAAGTACGATCTTTGTCCCGTCGATGCGGGTGGAGAGCGAGAGTTCCCGCGCGATCGTCGTCAAATTTTCATCCAGGACCCCAATGACTGTCCGAAGCCTGTCCAGACTGCCTGTGTCCACCGTAACCGTCTTATCCGTGGTCTCCTCCTCAACCGAGATTGCGGGAGGCCCTCACGCGCGCTTCGCCCGTTACGCGCCAGCCCGAATCGGTCTTTTCCGTCTGTAGTTGATTTATATCTCCGTGATCGAGATACGCCTGTGCCAGCGCGGACTCTTCGCCGCCCGGATAGATCTCGTCCACAGAATAGGCTATGGTCACACCTGCAATGGTCGCCTGCGTGCCATTTTCCGCGAGCACGTCGCCCGCCTTGACACTGTCGCCGACGGCAACCAGTGCCGTACCCGCCACGACCGTAATAGAATAAACGATGCCGTCTACGGGAGCATAAAGCGGTTCCGTGGAGAGCGGAAGTACGTCATCGGACAGTTCCACCTGCACCGTAAGAACGCCGCCCTCGTGATGCATCGAACAAAAACTCACTCGTGGCAGGGCAAGAATGCACGCGGTCAGCGCACCACCCTCCGGCGCGGGCGAAAAAAATCCCGTCCCGCTCTCAGCAAGCAGCGCAAGAATCTCCGGGGTGTAACAGGCGCCGCTGCCGACAACCTCGATGCGCAGCACACGGCTTTGGCAAAACAGGACTGCGCCCGCGAACACCGCCGCCCCCGCCAGTAGCCCCGCGCACCGTTGCAGCCGCGCAAGAACTTTGCGCCACCCGGAAAACGAAACTTTTTTTACATTATAGCACGAACCGCGCAAAATTGCAAAAACTTTTTTGCAATGTTTGGCGTCCACCTTGATAAGGACGCCCTTTTTTTGCAATTTTGCCCCGAGGACGGGCACGCCGCCCTGTACGAGCTTTTCCACCGCCCGCGCCGCACCGATGCCCTCGATCTCGATCTGAGCGCTCCGCATCCTCTCCCGCCTCCTTCCGCAACCCCGCGGCTCACAACCATGTACGCACCGTGGATGCCGCGCCTGCGCCCATACCCGATGCTCTGTCTCATCTGCGTAAACGGGGCTGTACGTCTATGTTCGCCCTTCTTTGCGTTCAATGCGCACAATATCGCCGAAAACGACCAAATCTCCCGCTTCATACTTGCCGAGCGAAAGAGACGCACCGCTGACGGAGATCGTTTCCCGTCTGCTGCGGACGACGATCTCCGTCTCCGAGAATGCGGCGAGCCTGTACACATTCTGAAAGTACGCGCCCTTCCCGCTCACGATGGTATAGCGAAGGCTCAAGGCGTCAGCCCCGAGTACCGCACAGATCTCCCGCACAAACTCCATACAGGTATTATATGTATTTTCTCTGCATTTTACGACAAAACGCATCCGTGCGCACCTCGCCGCTTTGGGCACTCGCTGCATATTCGCACGCAAAATCCAGCCTTGTATCACAAGCGCGCCGCGCGGCAGAAAGCCGCGCGGCGCGCTAATTACATAAGAATACAAACAGAACACAAAATTGCTGCTTATTCTTCCATTTCTTTCCTCTTCATTTCGGAACCCTCGTCCTGCAAAAGACCGCTAACAGACAATACGCCGGCCGCCGCGATTAATATCGCCGGAACGATGCCGTCCTTTACCGCACTCCACCATGACGAAATGATTTCGTCAGTCACATGAAAACCGCCGTCGGAACCTATTGCAGAAAACAACCCTGTCAGAAGCGCGTATACGGCAATCAGAATCAGAATACGCAGCCAAAGTTTTTTAAGATCGTGATTCGCCCCCCGGCGAACCCCGGAAGAAACGCTGACCCCTGTCAGCGACAGTTGAATCAACGAAAACAAGAAAGCAAATGCTATAAGATAAATAACATTTTCCGCCAAAGAATAATATATCGTATTAAAAAATCCGCTTACGCCGTGAAAATATCCGCCAAACAAGACCTGAAGTCCAAAAGCGAGATCGTATCCTGCCGGTTTTCCCAGAGCAAAAGCCATGCAACCGACGCAGAGCAAGAGAAGTACCTGCCGCCCGACAAGAAAAAGATATTGCCGCCACACGCCCTTATCGGAGAAAGTTTTACCGGATTCTTTTCTCGGCAAAGCCGCTAAACAAACCAAAATGATTGCATACACTGCGCCTACCGCAATGCCGATCCAGGAACCGGCCGTCAGCGGATCACCGCTTAAAATATACGCCACAATGAGAAAGGCATAAAACCTTATTAAAATCGATGCGGTATATTCACAGATAAAATTTGCCGTCGTTTCAGGCCGTTTCGGCGTGTTCCGCATGACTTTATGAGAAACAGTCTTGTATACATTTCCCGTGATCCAAACGAGTTTTTTAACGGAAATCACAAACAGCACAACATATAGGACGGATAAGAAACATTTTGCAAGCGTCACATAAATCGTTCCCGAACGAATAGAAAAAATCGAAAACAAAAACTCAAATATCGTTACAACGGAAACCGCCTCTCCGAATGCGGAAGTGATATTCCAGATCGTTAACAGCATTATGATCCACGATACAACTGTGCCGCATACGGATATCCAACCGAATCTTGTGAGCGGACCGGAAGTCCTTTTCTCTTTCTCCTCAGAATACTCCTCCGCGTTTTCAGTCTCCCGCGCAACCGTCTGTGCGGGATTCAGCTGATCGTCATCTGTCAGACACATCTCTTCCGACATATTCCTTTCTTCGGCTTTCATCAAAGTTCCTCCTTGAGAATATCCGTAAGATCAACGGCATCAATATTATCTGCAAGTCTGATCACCGTGTTATCTATATTTTCAAAATAAAACGCTTCATGAATACTTGCTTTTATGCTGTCCGTTCCCGAGACAGAATTGCTCATATCCAAAACAATGGACGGCGTCTCTGCGGATGAAAGATCAATGTTCAGCGACCCCCTGAAGCTATCCGTGCTTAGCCCATTGTCCGACGATAATCCGAAAAGGGCAAGCAGGCCGCGCTCGTCTACGGTATAGAGATCTCCTGTCTGTTGAAATGGAGAGTCCTCGCTATGTACAGCGTCCTCCACAAAATCCCCGATAGAGCCAAGCGTCTGGATATTGCTTTCATTGATCGAAAGAAATTGTTTTGCGACATCGGGATCGGAGGAACAATCGATCCACTGTCCTAAATGGGCGCCAAACTGCATAATCGCCTGGTCCTCATCCCAAGTTTCTTTTTCTTCGTTTTTATCCGAATCAGAAGAGTTAATATACTTATAGTAGTCATATGAACTATATTCTAGCCGATTGACCTTAAGCAAAACATATGAGGCGCTCATATATATGTTAATGGAGAAATCCAAGAAAATTTTTGACTCCCGCTCCGTTGTAGTGGAATAAAACTGTCCGTTCTGCAAGGTATGCCTTACAGTTTGTTCCGAAGAAGATCTGCTGATCATTTGTCCGTCCGAAACATAATAAGCCGCATTGCTTGTCAATGCGATCTGCAGTTTTCTGCGAAAAGAAACGTAGGACGAAGAGGAATAATCCCCCTCTGAATGAGAACGGTCGGAAAGCATGTTCGTGTTTTCCGTCACCGTAACGCTGGAATATCTCTGCGCGGCGTTTTCCCCGGAATCCAACGATAATGTCATCGCGTTTTCCGCTTCCCCAAGCGATTTCAAAGATTGCAAAACATCGCTCATGTCTTCGATCGATCGGATCTGCGCGTTTTCCCCTGTCCCCTTTCCGACAATTACCACAGGAGGGTCATACGATAAGACAATTGCGCCTGCAAGAAGCGCAAAAGAAACCAAGCCGACGATCATACGCCTTGCCCACATTGTTTTTTACCTTCCTATTTTTTTCATATTTACTCATAGTATATACGAGAATATCTCGTAAGTCAAATGATTTACGAATATTTTTCGTAAAACGGTGGGCATGAACGCAAGTATTATTGCAGCAAGGATCAAAGAGACAAGGCTGGAAAATCACCTCAATCAGTCACAATTCGGGGAAAAACTTGCCGTCTCGCAGGACACTGTCTCGCTGTGGGAGAACGGAAAGAGTATCCCGACGACGGAATATGTCATCCTCATTGCCACGACGTTCGGCGTGAGCGCCGACTATCTGCTTGGATTGACGGAATATTGAGAAAAACCAAAGCGCGGCCCCCCGGGGTGTGGCCCCCCGGGGCGGGGGGTGGTATAACCGGGGGGCGGGGGGACGTTATGAAGAGGAGGGGGGGGGGGGGGGGGGGGGGGGGGCGGGGGGGGGGGGGGGGGGGGGCGTGGGCGGGGGGGGGGGGGGGGGGGGGGGGGTGGG
>ERZ1090879.543-NODE-543-length-23384-cov-38.556389_pt1 | contig 23384 bp, 22 predicted proteins | sample MGYA00478472_ERZ1090879 | MGnify/ENA primary metagenome ERZ1090879 (study PRJEB33644, sample SAMEA5815723) | chicken gut metagenome | biome: Chicken; feature: Gastrointestinal Tract; material: Caecum | place: Ireland | collected 2019-01-01 | study: A study of the... | reverse complement strand
AACCAAAACACACCAATATACAGCCGCCCCCGCCCGCGCGGGGGGGGGCTTCCCCGGGGGCGGCGCGGGGGGCGGGGGGCCCCCCCCCGCGCAGGCAGTCGGCAGGCATCCATGCGATAAGGAAATCATCATGAAAAAGAAGTATTCGATCACAGGTATGACGTGCGCGGCATGCTCTTCGGGCATCGAGCGTACGGTGAAAAAACTGGACGGCGTGCAGAATTGCGCGGTCTCCCTGATGGGGGAGAGCATGGAGGTCGAGTTTGACGACAAAAAGCTTTCGGACGGGCGCATCAAACGCGCCGTCACGGCGCTTGGCTACGGCGCGTACGACTTCGGGCAGGTCCCCGTCAAAAAAAAGAAGCGGCTGACGCTCGGCGTGCGCTTTCTCCTGTCGCTCATCCTGCTGCTGCCCGAAATGTACCTCGCCATGGGGCACATGTGGGGCGTCCCCGTACCGCACGGCTGGTGGAATTACGGCTTCCAGACGGGATTGACGCTCGTCATCCTGCTCATCAACTATCAGTTTTTCGTCAGCGGCGTGCGCGCGCTCTTCAAATTGGTGCCCAACATGGACACCCTCGTCACGATGGGCGCGGCGGTATCTTTTATTTACAGCCTCGTCATGGCGATCCTCACGCCCGAGGAGCCGACGCTCTTCTTTGAGTCTGCGGCGATGATCGTCACATTGGTGACGCTGGGCAAATGGCTGGAGGACAAGAGCAAGCGCCGCACGGGCAGGGAGGTGGAGAAGCTCCGCTCGCTCGCGCCCGACACCGTCACCGTCGAGCGGGAGGGGAAAACGGAGAAGGTGCCCGTCTCCGAAGTCGCGATCGGCGATATCATCGTCGTGCGGCAGGGTGAATCGGTCGCCGTGGACGGCACGATCTGCGAGGGGCACGCCTTTGCCGACCAGTCCGCCGTTACGGGCGAGAGTCTGCCCGTCGAGCTGACGGAGGGCATGCACGCGACCAGCGCGTCCATCGTGACGAGCGGGTATCTCAAGATCAGAGCGGAAAAGGTGGGCGAGGACACCATGCTCGCCTCCATCATCCGTATGGTGCGCGAGGCGGGCGCGAGCAAGGCGCCCATTCAGAAGCTCGCCGACAAGATCTCCGCGATCTTCGTGCCCGCCGTGTTCACGATCGCGCTCGTCACCTTCCTCGTCTGGCTGTTCACGACCTGGGACGTGCAGGCGGCGTTCAACTACGGTGTGAGCGTCATCGTCATCTCCTGCCCGTGCGCGCTGGGGCTTGCGACGCCCGTCGCAGTCATGGCGGCAACGGGGCGGGGCGCGTCGCTCGGCATCCTCTTCAAGAATGCCGAGGCATTGCAGCGTTCGGCGACCCTCTCGACCGCGCTGCTCGATAAGACCGCGACGCTCACCGAGGGCAAACCCAAGGTCGTCGGCTTTGTGGCGTACGCGGACGAGACGCACGTCAAAGCGGTCGCCTATGCGCTGGAAAGCAAGCTCAATCACCCGCTCGCGCAGTGTCTTTGCGACTTCTGCGGGCAGGGCACGCTGACGGCAGAGGGTGTGGAATACGTCGTCGGACAGGGCGCACGCGGCATCGTGGAGGGAAAGACGTACCTTCTCGGCAACGAGCGCATTCTGGGGGGCGTTTCGGGCGATACTTCCGCCGTCCGCGCGGAGGCGGCGCGGCTGTCCGCCGAGGGCAAGACGGTGCTGTTTTTATCGGACGGGGTGCAGGTCTTGGCGACGTTCGCCCTTGCCGACACCCTGAAGGAGGGCAGCGTCGAGGCGGTGCATGATCTGCAGGCGCAGGGCGTCAGGACATATATGCTCACGGGCGACAACCGTGCGTGCGCCAACTTCATCGCCGCGCAGGCGGGGATTTCAAAGGACTGCGTCTATGCCGAGGTCCTGCCCGAAGATAAGCTCAACGCCGTCCTGGAGCACAAGGGCGCGTCCGGGCTTACGGACGGCGTGAACGGCAGGGCGGGCAAAACGGCGGGCGGCGTTGCGATGATCGGTGACGGCATCAACGATTCCCCCGCGCTCAAGGAGGCGGACGTCGGCTTTGCGATGGGCAACGGGACGGATGTCGCCATCGAGAGCGCGGACGTCGTGTTGGTCAGCGGCGACCTGCGCGCCGCGTCCAGGGCGATACGGCTCGCCAAAAAGACCATGCGCATCATCAAACAGAACTTATTTTGGGCGTTTTTCTACAACTGCGTGTGTATTCCGCTCGCGGCGGGGTGCTTTGCCTCGCTGGGCGTGTCGCTCAATCCGATGATCGCGTCGGCGGCGATGAGCCTTTCTTCCCTCTTCGTCGTGTGCAATGCGCTGCGCCTGACGGTGTTCATGCGCGGCAAGAAATATAAAAATCAACTCCCGCTGGGAGAGCAAAAAGGAGATATTACCATGAAAAAGTTACTCAAAGTGGAAGGCATGATGTGCCAGCATTGCGTCAAGCACGTCACCGACGCGCTGATGGGCGTTGCGGGCGTGACGAGCGTGGACGTCAACCTCAAAAAGAAGGGCGCGCTTGTCGAGTGCGGCGAGGGTGTGACGAATGAAGCGCTCACCGCCGCCGTCAAGGAAGCCGGGTACGAAGTCACGCAGATCATGTAAAAGGTATGTGCGCGCGCCGCCGTCCGTGTTCAGACGGCGGCGCGCACTTTCTGTTGGGTCTGCAAGCGTTTTTCTTCTAACCTATTGACAGGGGTTGAGTGGTGTGATACAATGCAGAAGAGATATTGTCGGGAGGGAAAGAGATGAAAAAAGCGATCTGCCTGATGCTCTGCGTATGTATGGCGGCGGTCAGCGCGATATGCTTTACCGGGTGCAGGGCGTTTAATCTCGACCAATGGCAGCGTGTCTATACCAATTATGTAGACCACCCTGAAAGATTTCGCACATTGCAGTTAAAGATCACTGAGTTGCGAGAACCTTATGAAGAGAACGTCTATTTATCTGTAGAGATCGATCGGGAAGATTTTATGGAAAAGTACGGCGACGAACAGTTTGCCGATTCCGAAGTGCAATATTATGATGGGCATAGATTTAAGATCATATCGGAAAGCACAGAAATTTTACAGGAAAGCGGTTTTTTCGAGGAATTTTCTAACGATACGATTTATACCGTTTTAACGTTTGACTATATTGGTTGGGACGGATGGGCTTATCCGGTTTTAGGGATTGAGACAGAAGAAAAAGTCTACCTGGATACGGAGCGCGGAACACAAAATTGGGAAAACTATATTTTGGATTTTATCGAATCATATCAGTGAAATATGCGCCGCCGTCCGTTGTATCGGGCGGCGGCGTGCGCTTTGAAGTATATTTTGGAAACAGAGCAAAACAGGAGTTTCAGACAAAATGTCCCCATTTTCGTCACGGCTTTCGCGCATGCGCACGCGTGCAAGTGTTATACTGTCACAAAAACAGGGAGGCGCAGTATGCAGACCTTGCTTCTGGACAGACGCACGCAGGATATGATCGAGGGATATGTCCCCGAAGGGGAGATTTTGTCGGGGCTGGTGCGCTTTTTTTCCATCTTCTCCGATCCGACGCGCATCCGTATTCTTTCCGCGCTCGCCATCTCCGAAATGTGTGTCACGGACATCTCGCGGGTCCTGGGCATCAATCAGACGACGGTCAGCCATCAGCTCCGCTTTCTGAAGGATACGGGCATGGTCAAGACCGACCGCCACGGCAAGATCATCTTCTATTCGCTCGCGAACGACCTTGTCAACGACGTCATGCTCAAGGGCGTGGAATTCCTCGGGTATTAAGCCGAACAGTTGCCGTATCAGGGTGCGGGGCAGGCATGATTTCATGCCTGCCCCGCACCCTTTGCAAATATTTTCCCGAATTGCTTGAAAAATGCGTGCAAAGCGTGTATAATGGAATTATGAGTGACGTGGTGCGCGAAAAACTCAAATTACTGCCCGATAATCCCGGCGTCTATATCATGCTGGATCAGGACGGCACGATCATCTATGTGGGCAAAGCGCGCAATCTCAAAAACCGCGTGCGGCAGTACTTTCACTCCTCCGCCAAGCCCGTCAAGGTACAGGCGATGGTGGAGTGCATCGCCGATTTTTCCTATATCGTCACCCCCAGCGAGGTGGACGCCCTCGCGCTGGAAAATACCTATATCAAGAAGTATAAGCCCAAGTACAATATCCTGTTAAAGGACGATAAGACCTATCCCTACGTCAAGGTGACGCGCGAGGAATACCCCCGCATCGTCATCACCCGCAAGGTGCGGCGCGGGGACGGCAAGTACTTCGGCCCCTTTATGGCGGGTATTGCCGCCAAGGACGTCGTGGAGATCGCGGCGCGCGTCTATCATATCCGTACCTGCTCGGTCGCCATCACGGAAAAGTACAAAAAGCCCTGCCTTGAATACCACCTCGGCAGATGCGGCGCGCCCTGTGCGCATGCCATCGACAAAGATGCCTATATGGCGCAGGTGGAAAAGGCGATCGCCTTCTTATCGGGCGACTACGAGGAGGCGCAGACGCTTCTCACCGAGAAGATGACCGCCTTTGCCGAGAACGAGGAATTTGAACTCGCCCTTGACTACCGCAACAAGATCGAGATGCTCTCCCGCCTCGGCGAGCGCAGGATCACCGCCATGCCCCGCGACGTGGACGCCGATATCTGGGCGTTCGAGAGCAATGGGCTGTATGCGACGGTGAGCGTCATCGTCACGCGCGGCGGCATCATGCAGGGCGGCAGGAACTTTTCCCTCACCGAGGGTGCGGGCGAGCGCGGGGAGAGCTTTCTCTCCTTCCTCACCCAGTACTACGCCGCACATGAACTCCCGCACGAGATCGTCGCGGACGAACCCTTTGACGAGGAGTTGTTCCGCTCCTTCGCGCAGGCGCGTGTGGGGCGCAGGGTGACGATCACCCGTCCCAAATTCGGCATCCGCCGCGAACTTTTGGACATGGCGCAGGGCAACGCAAAGGAGTACCTTGAAAAGTCCGTCTCCGCTGTCGAGCACCGCAACGACATGACCGTCAACGCCTGCGAGCGACTCCGGACGCTTTTGCATCTCGCGCGCTATCCAAAGCGCATGGAGTGCTACGATATCTCCAACATTTCGGGCGTGGACAAGGTCGCGAGCATGGTCGTTTTTACCGACGGCGAGGCGGATAAAGTGCAGTACCGGCGATTCCGCATCAAGACGGTCGAGGGCGCCAACGACTTTGCCTCGTTGCAGGAGGTCCTGCGGCGCAGGCTTGCAAAGCTCGGCACGGAGGAAGAGGAGCGCTTTATGCGCCCCCAGCTCATCGTCATCGACGGTGGCAAGGGACAGCTTTCGGCGGTCAAGGCGATCTTCGACGAGATGGGTGTTTCCGATATCGACCTTATCTCCCTCGCCAAGAAGGAAGAGGAGGTGTTTGTCCTCTGGCAGGACGAACCCGTCATCCTCGATCGGCGTGACTATGCTTTAAAGACGTTGCAGCGCATCCGCGACGAGGCGCACCGCTTTGCCATTACATACTTCAGAAGCCTGCACAGCAAGCGCAATCTGGAGTCTGTTTTGGACGAGATCGAAGGGGTCGGCAGGCAGAAGCGGACGGCGCTCATGCGCACGTTCGGCAATATCGACAAGATCATGCACGCAGGCGTGGAGGAGCTCTCCGCCGTGGAGGGCATCGGTCCCTCGCTCGCCGCGCGCATCAAACAGCATTTCGAGGAATTATGAAGTATCCGCTTTTCTTATCTGATTTCGACGGCACGCTCGTGCGCTCGGACGGCACGATTTCCGAGGGCAACAAGCGCGCTATTGCAGCTTACCGCAAGGCGGGCGGGACGTTCGCCGTCTGCACGGGGCGAATGCTTACCTCCATCCTGCCCAGACTCAAAGAACTGGGCATTGAGGACGGTTTGGTCATCGCCTATCAGGGCGCGACCATTGCAGACGTCGCCACGGGCAAGCTCGTCAAGGACGACGGGTTCTCCCGCGAGGATGCGCTGCGCGTCGTGCGTCTTTTGGAGGAGAACGGACGGCATGTACACGTCTATACGGTAAACGACCTGTACGCCAATCGCCGCGACGAGGCGCTGGAGATCTATGAACACATATGCGGCGTCAGGGCGACGATCGTCAGCGATATGTCGCTTACGGAGTTTATCGAAAAGAACGACCTGCGTGTCGTCAAGGCGCTTGCCATGGTGCGAAAGGATGATCGCGCCGCGCTGATCGAAGAACTTCGTCCTAAGCTGGGAGACGGGTTTTTTGTGACTTGTTCGGCGGACGTTCTTGTTGAGGTAATGCCGGAAGGGCAGTCAAAGGCGGCTGCTGTGGACTTTTTGTCAATAAAATACAATATTCCCGTGGAGAAAATTGCTGCGATCGGAGATCAGATGAACGATCTGCCCATGATCCTGCGGGCGGGGGGAAAGTTTGCTGTTTCCAATGCGGCGCAGCCATTAAAGGATGCGGCGCAAGTGGTAGCTGATTTTGAATCGGATGGCGTCGCCGAGGCGCTCGCCATCGCCATGCAGGACTGACGGTACAAAATTGAGGGGGACGTCCCCGCTTTTGCACAAAATTTACGTTGACGACGACGCTATAAAGGAGGGAGAGATGAACGAGACAATATTACCCAAGGAAACCGTGATGCTCGATAAGTTTGCATCCGATCTCGGACTGGAGATGCTGTATGCGGGCAGGGGCATCATTACGCTCACGACGATCAGCGTCGATCGCCCCGGACTGCGTCTTGCGGGGTTTTTCAGCTATTTCGATACCCAGCGTATTATGGTCATCGGACTGACTGAGCATGAATACATGCACTCATTTCCCTCCGATCAGCGGCTGGAAAAAATCAGAAAACTTTTTGACTGCGGCGAGATCCCGTGCGTCATCTTTGCACGCGATCTTCCCGTGTTGCCCGAGTTTATGGAGTGCGCCCGAGCGACGGGGACGCCTATTTTTCGTACGAGCAAAATGACGTCCTCGCTCATTGTCGATCTGAGCATCTACCTCAACCGTCTGCTCGCGCCCATGACGACAGTACACGGTGTGCTCATGGACGTGTTCGGCGCGGGAATCCTGCTCATGGGGAACAGCGGCGTTGGCAAGAGTGAGACGGCAATGGAACTCATCAAGCGCGGTCACCGCCTCGTCGCGGATGACTCAGTGCTCATTCGACGTATTGAAAATGATTTGGTTGGTACAGCGCCCGAACGTATCCGTTATTTCATGGAGCTGAGGGGGATCGGAATTATCAATGTTAAAAATATGTACGGTTCGGGTGCAGTCATGACGGAGAAGGCGATTGAACTGGTAATGGAACTCGAACCATGGAGGAAGGACAAGGAGTACGATCGCATCGGCGGTGAGGAGAACGTGGAGACAATTCTGGGTCTTAACGTCCCCAAACTCACGGTACCCGTCAGTGCGGGACGCAATCTTGCCATTCTCATTGAGGTGGCGGCGCGCGATCAGCGTCTTAAGAACATGGGCTACGATGCGGCGAGCGAACTCATTGCAAGAACGATAGGACGATAAATGACGGAACTGCTTGCCCCTGCGGGGGATGAAAGATCGGCATACGCGGCGCTCCGAGCGGGCGCCGACGCCGTATATCTGGGACTGACGCGATTTTCCGCGCGTGAAAGCGCGGAAAATTTTTGCGTTTCTGCGTTGGAAAAGGTTACACGTGAGGCGCATCTTCTCGGCGCAAAGGTATATGTCGCACTCAATACACTCGTCAAGGACGAGGAACTTACCGCCTTCTTTGCCCAGGCGCGGGAGGCGTGGAACGCGGGCGCGGATGCCATCTTGTTGCAGGATATTTTTCTCGGCCGCAAGCTGAAGGAGACGTACCCCGAAATCACGCTGCACCTTTCCACACAGGCGGGCTGCTGCAACGTATACGGCGCGCAGCTCGCCAAGGAATGTGGCTTTTCCCGCGTCGTGCTCGCGCGCGAGACGCCCGTCGGGGACATCCCCGCGATCGCGCAGCTGCTCGAGGTCGAGGCGTTCGTGCAGGGAGCGCTGTGCACCTGTTTTTCGGGGCAATGCTATTTCTCCAGCTTCGCGGGCAATAACTCGGGCAACCGCGGCAGATGCAAACAGCCTTGCCGCAAGAAATATACGATCGACCGTGCGGGCTTCGATGCGCCCGCCTATGCGCTTTCCCTTTCCGATCTCTCGGTGGGGGAGGGCGTGCAAAAACTTGTTGACGCAGGCGTCGTGTCCCTCAAGATTGAGGGAAGAATGCGCTCGCCCGCGTACGTCGCGGCGGCGGTCTCCTACTACCGCGCCCTGCTGGACGGCAAGCCTGCGGGGGAGGCGTTTTCCGAGATGCGGCGCGCCTACAACCGCGGCGACTACACCCGCGGGCTCGCCTTCGGGCAGGACGCGCGCCTGCTCTCGCGCGACGTGCAGGGGCATATCGGCGAACGTGTGGGCGAGATCGTCCGCGCGCAGGGGAAAGCCTACCTCTGCAAGAGCGATTATGCGGCGGAACAGGGCGACGGATTCAAGGTCCTACGCGGTGGCCAGGAGGTGGGCGGCGCCCGCTTTTTCGCGCCCGCGCGGGACGGATTTTTGCTCACGTCCCCCGAAAAACTGCACATCGGCGACGAAGTGCGCCTGACGCTGTGCGCAAAGTCGGAAGAAAAGGCGCTCGCTCTGCGCCGTCTGCGTACGGTGGAAGTCTGCGTGACGCTGCTTGCAGGGCAGCCCATGCGCGCCGTCTGCGAGGGCGTGGAACTGACGGGTGAGGTGTGTGAGGCGGCAAAGAACGCGCCGCTCTCCGAGGCGGACGTTGTGGCGAACTTTTCCAAAGTGGACGTGCTCTCCCTCGCGCCCCGCGTCACGGTACAAACGGACGGAGTGTTCGTGCCGAGATCTGTGCTCAACGCCTTCCGCCGCGCCTTCTATGAAAAGCTGTATGATGCGCTCTCGCCCGCCCGTGCGCCACTTTCCGAGCGCACGCCTTTTATTCCGTCGCTCTCTTTTGAAAAGAGTACGCATTCGGCGGCGATCGTGCCCGCGGGGATTGCTGCGAATACCGATCTCGTCATCGAAAAACTTTCCGATTATCAAAGCGCCGCGCTCACGAAGGGGGCGTGGTTATACCTGCCGCCCCTGTTCACGCAGGCGGACGAAGCGCTGCTCGCGCCTGTCCTGCGGGAGGCGGAAGGCATCTATTGCGAGGGGACGTACGGCGTTTTTCTCGCCAAAAAGTACGGCTGCAAGCTGTTCGCGGGAACGGGCTGGAATTTATCCAACCGCGTCGCTGTGGCGGCGGCGCTGGAAAGAGCGGAATACGTTGCGCTTTCCAAGGAACTCACCGTGCGCGAGCAGGACGCGCTCTCTGCGACGCGGACGTTCGTCCTTTCGGGCGGGGACTGCAAGCTCATGGATCTGTGTTACTGCCCGTTCGGAAAAAGTTGCAGGACGTGCGATCGGCGCGTCGTCTATCGCCTCACGGACGAGGCGGGGCGCGCTTTTCCGCTCAGGCGGTACGCGGCGGCGGATGGCTGCCGCTTTGAAGTGTACAACTGTCTGCCTCTCGCGGCGGGCGTCGGAAAGGCGGGTGCGCTCGTCGATTGCTCGCTGGGGGATAAAACCGTCCTCAAAAACGTGCGCGATCCCGCCGCCGTGCTGCCTGCCTCAACGCGCGGTCACGGCGCAAGGAGTTTACTATGAACGAACATGCAAAGCGACTGGAACTGGATAAGATCTTAACGGCGTGCGCTTCGCACGCCGTACTCGAGGCGGGGAAGAGGAAGATCCTCGCCCTGGAACCCGTGCGCACCGTCGGCGAGGCGAAGGAACTCCTCGATCTCACCGAGGAAGCGAGCCTTCTTTTATTTTCGCTTGGCTCAGGCAAGGTGGAGGAATTTCCCGCCTGCGAGGACAGTCTCGCTCGTGCGCGCAAGGGGGCTTCGCTCTCCATGGCGGAGCTTCTCGGTGTTGCGCGCCTTCTGCGTGCGGCGCGCGTGCTCTATTCGTCCGTGCGCTCTTTTACGGATGAACGCATCGTAAAAATGCGCGCTCTCACCGAGCATCTCATGTTCGATCGCAATTTGGAGGAGGACATCGGGCGCAAGATCCTCAATGAAAACGAGCTTTCCGATCACGCGAGTGAAAAGCTCTTTTCGTTGCGTTCGCAGATCAGACAGCTGGGCGAGCGCATCCGTGCCCGTCTGCAAGGGTATCTGGCAGGCGAGGAAAAGAAATATTTACAGGACGGCATCGTCACCGTCCGTGGGGATAGATTCGTCATTCCCGTCAAGGCGGAATACAAGCGCAGCGTCAAGGGCTTCGTGCACGATCGCTCCCAGAGCGGCGCGACGGTGTTCATCGAGCCGGAGGAAGTGCTGGAGATGAACAACGAGCTGCGCAGTCTCATGCTGGACGAGCGCGAGGAGGTCGAGCGCATTTTGGCGGAGCTCTCCCGCGCGGTCGGGCGCATGCACGACGCGCTTCTGCACGACATGGCGGTGCTCGCCGAGGCGGACAGCTTCTATGCGCGCGCCGAGTACGCCTATTCCGTCAAGGGCGTCAAGCCCGCGCTCAATGCGAGCGGCGTGGTCGAAATTTTGAAGGGGCGTCACCCGCTTCTGGATGCCAAAAAGGCGGTGCCCGTCACGCTCTCGGTGGGCGGGGAATATCGCTTTTTACTCATCAGCGGCGCTAATACGGGCGGCAAGACGGTCACGCTCAAGATGTGCGGGCTGTTCTGCCTGATGGCGGCGTGCGGGCTGTTTGTGCCCGCGGCGGAGGGAACGCGGCTCGCCGTCTTTGACAACGTCTGGTGCGACGTGGGGGACAGCCAGTCCATCGAAGAAAATCTTTCCACCTTCTCCTCGCATGTTGCGCATCTCAAGGAGATCTTGGAGGGCGCGACGGAAAAGTCTCTCGTCCTCATCGACGAGCCGGGCGGCGGCACCGACCCCGAGGAGGGCGCGGCGCTCGCGCGCGCGGTGCTGACCGATCTGCTGCGCAGGGGCTGCAGGGGTATCGTCACGACGCACTATTCCGCGCTCAAGGAGTTCGCCTATGCCGAGGAGGGCATCGAGAACGGCTGTATGGAGTTTGACGCCGCCGACTTCCGCCCCCTGTACCGCCTGAGAATCGGCGCGCCGGGCTCGTCCAACGCGCTGCTCATTTGCACGCGTCTGGGACTTCCCGCGCAGACCATCGAGGAGGCGCGCGGGTATCTCTCCGAGGGCGCGCGCTCCTTTGAGCACACCCTGCGGGCGGCGGAGGAGAGCCGCGTGCAGACGGAGGCTGCGATGCGGGCGGCGCGCGAAAAACAACAGGAGTGGGAGCAAAAGCTTTCCGAACTTGGCAAGGAAGAGGAGAAGTTCCGGCGCGAGCGAGAGCGTTTTCTTGCCTCTTCCAAGGCGGAAGCGCGGCGCATCGTCGCAGAGCGCACGGCAGACGCTGAGGAATTGCTCGCCGAGATGGAGAAGATCTTTGAAAAGCAGAACTATTCCGAAGCCGACCTCATCCGCGCAAGGACGCTCAAGAACAAGCTGGAAAATGCGCCCACGGAAGAGGAACCTGTGCGTGCCGTGCCCGTGGATGCCGCGACGCTCAATGCCGGCGATCGGGTCATGGTCGGCTCGCTGGGAACGGAGGGCGCCGTGCTTTCCGTCCGCAGGGAAAAGGGGATGTGCGACGTGCATGCGGGCGCCCTCAGAGTGACGGTCAAAATTTCCGACTTATACCGCGCCGCACCACAAAAGCAGGGGCAGGGAGAAAAAGTGCAGGTCACGCGCGAGCTCGTCCAACGCCCCGTTGTCAGGCGGGAAGTCAACCTTATCGGCATGACGACGGGCGAGGGCGTCGCGGAGGCGGAGGCGTTTCTGGACAGCGCCGTACTCGCCAATCTGCACGAAGTGCGTATCGTGCACGGCGTCGGCACGGGAAAACTCCGCGCCGCGGTGCAGGAGATGCTGCGCCGCCACCCCCGCGTCGAGAGCTTCCGCCTCGGCAAATACGGCGAGGGTGAGAACGGCGTCACCGTCGTCACGCTCAAATAAATTTTAAGGTTTTTTTGCAAAGGCGTGCCTCTCCCCGCCGGAGCGGCGTCCCGTCTCCTGCGCTTGCACGCGGGCAAATGGCATACTCTCACGGTTTTTCTCATACAATGTGGGTAAAACTGCTCTGTTTGAGGTAAACTGTGAAAAAGTTATCTTCGCGCGCCGTGACGGCGATCACCAACGGCGTTCTGGCGCTCGTGCTCGTCGTCGTGGCCGTCGTCTGCTTTTACCCGACCGCCGCGCACGTCTCGGGTCTGGAGGATCGCGTCCACTACCGCGGCACGAGCGCGGACGGGGTGTCCCTCATGTTCAACGTCTACTGGGGGACGCAGGAGGTGGAGGGTATCCTCGAAGCGCTCGCGGAATACGACGCTAAGGCGACCTTTTTCATTGGCGGGAGCTGGGCGGACGACAACACCGCCTGCGTCCGCAAGATCGTTGAAGAGGGGCACGAAGTCGGATCGCACGGTTATTTCCACCGCGATCACACGACGCTCGGCTATAAAGGCAACGTCGAGGAGATCTCCCGCAGCGTACAGTTTTTGCAGCTTGCGGCGGGCGTGCCCGTTACGCTGTTCGCGCCGCCTTCGGGCGCGTACGACGAGGATACCGTCAACGCGGCAGAATCCCTCGGGCTTCGGACGGTCATGTGGTCGCGCGATACCATCGACTGGCGGGATAAGGACGAAGAGACCTGCTATCTGCGGGCGACGGAAGATCTTCAGGCGGGTGAACTCATCCTCATGCACCCGATGGAGCACACTTTAGCTGCGCTCCCGCGCATTCTGGAGTACTGCAAATCCCATTCTCTTCGCCCCATTACGGTGGGCGAAAATTTAGCGAATACATAGGAGAACTATATGATCGAGACCAAAGAACTTTCCAACGGCGTGCGCGTCATCGTCAAACACATGGAGGGGCTGCTGTCCGTCTCCATGGGCGTGCTGGTCGGCACGGGCGCCGCGTATGAAACGGACGCCGAGGACGGCATCTCGCACTTTATCGAGCACATGCTCTTCAAGGGCACCAACACCCGCACCGCCTTTGAGCTTTCGGACGCTTTCGATGCGCTCGGCGCGCAGGTCAACGCCTTCACGGGCAAGGATATGACCTGCTTTTACTCCAAAGCGACCAGCGATCACGCGGCGGAGGCGTTTGCACTGCTTGCGGACCTGTTTTTGAACTCCGTCTTTCCCGAGGATGAGATGGCGCGCGAAAAGGGGGTCGTCGTTGAAGAGATCCACATGGACGAGGACACGCCCGAAGATCTCTGCCTCGACCTTTTGGCGCGCACGGCGTTCGGTAACCGCAACTACGGCAGAAACATCTTAGGACCCGCATCCAACGTCGAGGGCTTCACCCGCGAGGACCTGTTTTCCTATCGCAGGGAGCGTTATTGCCCGGAGAACATCGTCATCTCCTTTGCGGGGAACATTGCGACCGCCGAGGCGCTCGCGCTCGCCGAGGCATATTTCGGCGGCATGGAGCGCACCGGGTTTACGGACAGGAAGAAGGAGGTCGTGCAGACCGCGGGCAGCATGCTCCGCAAGAAGCCCATCGAGCAGGCGCACTTCGCTTTAGGATTTCCCACCGTTGCGCGCGAGGATAAAATGCGCCCCGCCGTGCAGGTCATGAACGCCATTCTGGGCGGCGGAATGAGTTCCCGCCTCTTCAAAAAAGTGCGCGAGGAGCTGGGGCTTGCCTATTCCGTGTACTCCTATTGTTCGCATTTTACCGAGACGGGCTTGCTCACCGTGTACGCGGGCGTCAATCCTGCAAAGGCGAAAGATGCCTTCTGCGCGGTACGCGCCGTCATCGATGGCTTCAGACGGGAGGGAGTCACTGAGGAGGAGTTTTCGCGCGGAAAAGAGCAGGTCAAGTCGGGCAGTATTTTCTCTCAGGAGAACACCTCCTCGCAGATGCTCTTATACGGCAAAGAGATGCTCTACAACAACGCCGTGTACGATTTCGAGCGCCGCATGGCGGAGATCGCGGCATTGACGCGCGCGGACATCATGGACGCGATCGAACAAAACTTTGATTTCTCGCGCGCCGCAGTCGCCGCGGTGGGCAATCTGGACGAAGGCTTGTCGCTGTGAGCGGGCGTATCGTGGGCTTTGCGCCCTGTGCAGACGCGGAGAGCCGTCTGCTCATTCTGGGGAGCTTTCCTTCGGTCAAAAGCCGTGCGGAGGGCTTCTACTACGGCAATCCGCACAACCGGTTCTGGAAAACGGTGTGCGCGTATTTCGGCGAGGAAGTGCCTTCGGACGTGGCGGGCAAACGAGATTTTCTCGCGCGGCGTCACATCGCGCTGTGGGATGTCGTCCTCTCCTGCGAGATCCGGGGTTCCGCCGACGCGTCCATCCGAGAGGAGGAGGTCGCCGACGTCGCGGGGTTGGTAGAGGGCAGCAGGATCGCAGCGGTATTCTGCAACGGGAAACTTTCGCATAAGCTGCTCACGGCGCGTGTAACACCCTTATCCGTGCCGGTCGTTTGTCTGCCGTCCACCTCTCCCGCCAACCCGCGTTTTGATGCTGCCGTCTGGCACAATGCTTTACAGGGCGTATTCGGAGGACGGTCATGATTACATATGAAGAACTTTTGCAGGAACTGTTTTCACACGCGGACGAGGGGTACCGTGCGTTTCATAAGAAGCTTTTAAAGGACGATACTATCGCGGTGATCGGGGTACGGATACCCGTTTTGCGTGCCATCGCGAAAAAATATAAAGGGGAGTTGCAGTCTCTGCTCGCCTTTCCGGACGAATGGTATGAAGTCAAATTTTTAAAGTGCGCCGTAGCGTCCTTCCTGCCCTATCATGAATTGTGCGCGCAAATCGAAGGGCTTGTGTCGCTGCTGGATAATTGGGCGACGTGCGACGGGTTTGCCCCCGGATGTATTGCGAAAAATAAAGAGGATTTTCTCACTTATATCGATCGTTTTCTTGCGGATGAACGCGTTTTTGTTCGCAGGTTTGCGCTCACGACACTGCTTCATTTTTATGTGGAGGCGAAGTATCTTCCCGAAGTTACGGAACGTTTACGGCGCGTGCATGCGGGAGAATACTATGTTTCCATGGCGGCGGCGTGGCTTGCCGCGGAGATCGTCATTAAGTTTTGGAATGCCGGCATTGCAATGCTCGAAGAAAACAGCCTTGATCCGGTCACGCATAACCGTGCCATCCGCAAGGCGTGTGAGAGCCTGCGCCTTTCCGCCCGGGAAAAGGATGCGCTGCGCGCGCTCAAACGCCCTGTCACAGCATGATATGACTTTTTTCGCCTGATTTTCAAAAAGGTATTGACAAAGCGAACAAAATGGGGTAGAATAGTTGTCATAATAAGTGAGAGTCCGCCGCTGACGGATTGATACGGAGGAGAACGATATGTACGAAAAGGTTTGCAATATGCTTGCGAAGCAGTTGGAGATATCTGCCGATTCCATTACGCCTCAGTCTGAGGTCGTGAAGGATCTCGGAGCAGATTCGCTGGATGTCGTTGAACTGATGATGGACCTTGAAGACGAATACGGCATTACCCTTCCCGAGGGAGACGTCGAAAAGATCAAGACGGTGCAGGACATTGTCGACATGATGGAAAAGATCGCAAAATAACAAAAAGAACTTCCCCGTAGCGGGAAGTTCTTTCACGTTTGTATTCTTTCGGGACAAACGGCGCGCCGCCGATGCTGCTGCATCGGCGGCGCGCATGTTTATGGTCGCGAAAATCGCGTACGTTATCATAATATAGTGTTATTTGGTGTAAACGCTCATACCGTAGCTGTCGTGCGCGACGACGGCAGGGAAGTTTTCGACCTTCATTTTGTAGATTGCTTCGCTCAGAAGATCGGGAAAAGCGACAAGCTCGCACGTTTTGACGGCATTTCCGCACAGCGCGCCCGCGCCTCCGATCGCGGCAAAGTACACCTTTTTGTTGCGCACGAGCGCCTCGCGTGTTTCCCGGCTCATTTCTCCCTTCCCGATCATGCCGCAAAGTCCTAGATCGAGCAGACGGGGCGCAAACGAATTCATACGCGCGGCTGTGGTCGGTCCGCAGCTCCCGCATGCCTTTCCTGCAGGCGCGGGACAGGGACCCGCATAGTAGATATAGGAGTTTTTCAAATCGATTGGCAGCGCTTTGCCTGCATCCAAAAGTTCAAAAAGCCTTCGGTGCGCGCAGTCACGGGCGGTGTAGATGGTGCCTGTGAGCAGAACGCCGTCTCCTGCATGAAGGCCGGCGATATCCTCGGGCGAGAGAGGCAGATAGATCTGTTTCATAGTGTCTCCTTGTGGGTAAGTTCCCTGCGTATGACCGCTTTGACGGCGTCAAGATCTTTGCTGCAAAGAACGGGCAGGAACTCCGTGAGTTTTTCGGGCGGGAAATTCCACCATTTCAGCGCGAGCAAAAGCTCGGTCAGTTCGTCGTCAAATCGCTTTTTGAGCACACGCGCGGGATTGCCGCCGACGACGGTATAGGGAGGGACGTCCCTGCTGACGACCGATTGTGCCGCAATGATCGCACCGTCGCCGATCTTCACGCCGGGCAAAATGACGCAGTTTCTGCCGAACCAGACGTCGTTGCCGACGATGGTATCGCCTTTGTGCGGGAGATCCAGGATGTGCGCGGGCACGATCTCCCGCCAGACGCCGCCGATGATGTTGAACGGATATGTGCTCGCCGTTCCGAGGCGGTGGTTGGCAGCGCCCATGATGAACTGCGTGCCGCTCGCGATCTGGCAGAATTTTCCGATGATGAGTTTGTCTCCGAACTCCGGGTAGTTGAAGAGAATGTTGCGCGATTCGAATTCCTCCGGGGAATGTTCGTCGTCGTAGTAGGTATAGTCGCCGATGAATACGTTGGGAGCCTTGACGGCGTTCTTAATGAAGCACGTCGTGCCGAATTCGTTGGGAAACGTGACGTCGGGGGAGGGGATCTGATCGGAAGGTATCACAGCGTCTCCTTTTCGCAGCGGATGCAGTGGCACTGGATATTGACGGCAACGGGCAGTCCCGCAATGTGTGTGGGCGCGATCTCGCAGGCAACGCCAAGAGCCGTCACCTTGCCGCCAAAGCCTTGCGCGCCGATCGAAAGGGAATTGATCTTTTCAAGCGCCGCTTGTTCGATGGCCGCCACGTCCTCGCGCGCGTTTGGCGTTCCCGCATCGCGCGTCAAAGCCTTTTTTGCAAGGAAGGCGCAGGAATCGAACGCGCCGCCGATGCCAACGCCCACATAGACGGGCGGGCAGGGACGCGAACCCGCGAGGCGCACCGTCTCGACGATGGCATTGACGATGCCCGCGCGCCCCTCGGCGGGGGTGAGCATATACAGCCTTGACATATTCTCGCTGCCGAATCCTTTGGGCAGGAAGGTGATGTGCACCTGTTCGCCCGGGACGATCTCGATATGCAGGTGCGCGGGGGTGTTGTCGCCCGTATTGACGCGGGTCAGGGGGTCGCAGATGCTCTTGCGGAAGCAGCCGTCCGCATAGGCGCGGCGCACGCCGTCGTCGACGGCAACAGAAAGCGGCTCGCCCGTCAGGTGCACGTCCTGTCCCAGCTCCATTAAAATGATCGCCATGCCCGTATCCTGGCAGACGGGCATCTGCTCTTTTGCGGCAGTCTGTTCATTTTCGAGGAGAGTGTCGAGCGCAAATTTAGCCGCACCCGATTCCGTATCGCGCGCCTGTTCCAACAGCGCATGACATGCGGGCGTGAGCGTAATGCCCGCCTTGCGGGCAAGACGATAGACGCATTGGGAGATGAGGGAAGTATCCAAAGTTCTCATAAAGCTATTATAGAACAAATTTCGCAAATTGCAAAGTTTTTCCTGGACTTTTCATAAAAATTTAGTATAATGTTGGCATGGAAGAGAGAGAATTCTTCAATCGAAAAGCGCTCACCGAGGCGGGGACGTCTTACTCCGTCGGGATCGTAATGGTTGTCGTGGTGTCGCTTGTCTTTCAGGTCATCGCAATGCTTTGCCTGGGCGAGTCGTACGGGGAAGATCCCGCCGTGCGCTTTCTTAGCTATCTCCTGCCGCAGGTCTGCTTTGCGGCGGCAGCGCTCATCTTTTTCCGCCGCAGCAAGGTGCCCGTGCGCACGGTGTACCGCGGCGGCAAGGTAAAGTACTTTGTGCTCGCCCTGTTGCTCCAGTTCGGACTGTTTTTTTCGCTTGCCGAATTGAATACGCTGTTTCTGGACTGGCTGTCTTCCCTCGGCTACACCAACCCAACAAGCGAATTGCCGCCTCTTTCCGGGTGGAATCTGCTGCCGGCGATTCTCATCATTGCCCTTCTGCCGGCAGTGTTTGAAGAGACGCTCTTCCGCGGCATCCTCGTAGGACGTATGCAGGCTTCGGGCTGGGGAACGATTGCCACGGTCTGTGTTTCGGGTGCGCTGTTCGCGCTCTATCACGGCAGTCCTGTGCAGACCATCTATCAGTTTTTCTGCGGCGTTTTCTTTGCACTGCTCGCGCTGCGTGCGGGGAGCGTCCTTCCCACGGCCGTCGCGCACTTTTGCAACAATGCCGCCATTCTCATCCTGACGGCCACAGGTTACGGCGTCGAGGGAGGCTGGACGATGCCGCAGGCATGGCGTATCGGGCTATGCGTTTCGGCGGCGGCTGTCCTTATCGGCGTGCTCGTCTTTCTTATTTTTTTTGATAAGTCGAACGCGCAAAAGGGCGGCGTCAAGGACGGAAAACAATTTCTTGTGGGGGCAGGGGTCGGCATCGCTGTGTGTGCGGTGCTGTGGATCTCTAATCTCATCACGGGGTTTCTCGGTGGTTAAAGTCAATCTCGTCTGCGTCGGGAAATTAAAGGAGAGCTACTGGCGGGACGCCGTCACGGAATACGCAAAGCGCCTTTCCCGCTTCTGCAAGTGGGAAGTGCGTGAACTGCCGGAGCGCCGTTCGCCCGAAGAGGAGGCGGAGAGCATTCTGAAAGAATGCCGCGGCTATACCGTTGCGCTCGCGATCGAGGGGAAGATGTGCTCCTCCGAACAGCTCGCGGCAAAGCTGAAACAGCTTTGCGATGCGGGACGGGAAATCACGTTTGTCATCGGCTCCTCGTGCGGGCTTGCGCCCCGCGTCAAGCAGGCGGCGGACGAACTTTTGTCCTTCTCGCCCATGACCTTTCCGCATCAGATGATGCGCGTTATCCTGTCCGAACAGGTCTACCGCGCCTTTATGATCAACGCGGGGGCAGAGTACCACAAGTAACGTCACGGCGTGCCGCAAATCGCGCCGCGCCGCATATAATGGACGGTGAACGTCTATCAGGATATCGAAGCATTTTACAGGGACTATCGCGGCGAAAAGCGCATTATCGGGAAGAGCGCCGAGGGGCGCGATCTGTTCGCGCTGCTTGTCGGTACGCATACCCGCCCCGTCGGCATCGCGACGTATGCCATGCATGCGCGCGAATGGGTGACGGCGTATCTTGCCATGCAGCATGTGCGCAGGGGACTGGTGACGGGCGGCGTGTGGGTGGTCCCGCTCGTCAATCCGGACGGCGCGCTGCTCGTGCAGGAGGGCGCGGGGTCAGTGCGAGAAGAGGCGCGGGAACGGCTTTGCGCCCTGAATGGCGGAACGGACTTTTCGCTCTGGAAGGCGAACGCGCGGGGCGTCGATCTCAATGTCAACTGGGACGCAAAGTGGGGAACGGGCGCGCAGAACGTGCGCCAACCCGCGCCTGCAAATTATATCGGTTCCGTGCCCTGCTCGGAGCCGGAGACGCGGGCGCTGCGCGATTTTACACTGCAAGTCAGACCTGACTTCACGCTCTCCTACCATACCAAGGGAGAGGTCGTCTACTGGCATTTTCATCAGCCGCCGCTGCGGAAGCGGCGCGATCGGCGGCTCGCGGAGGTGCTCTCGCGCGTCACGGGCTATCCCTTGGCGGAGGCGAAGGGTTCGGCGGGCGGCTACAAGGACTGGTGCGTGGAGAAGCTCAAGATCCCCGCGTTCACGGTGGAAGCGGGACGGGACGATCTGTCTCATCCGCTCGGGTTCTCCGCATTGCCCGACATTCTGGAGAAAAATCTGGACGTGCTCGTCACGTTGACAAGGGAGTTTTAGCATGGAAGAGCGCTTTATGCGCGAGGCGCTGCGCCTTGCCAAAAAAGCGAAAGACTTGGGAGAAGTGCCCATCGGGGCGGTCGTCGTCGTGGACGGCAAGATCGTCGGGCGGGGCTACAATACGCGCACGCGCATGCAGCTCGCGACGGCGCATGCCGAGATGCGCGCCATTGACAGGGCGTGCAAAAAGCTAGGCTCCTGGCGGCTTCCGGGCGCGGAGCTGTATGTCACGCTGGAGCCATGCCCCATGTGCATGGGCGCCGTCCTCAACGCCCGCATCGATCGGGTGTACTTCGGCGCGTACGAGCAAAAGGGCAGGAGCCTGACGGCAGAACTCGCAAACGCCAACCTGCTCAACCACACCGTGGAGGTCATGGGCGGGGTCATGGAGGCAGAGTGCGCCGCCGTGCTCACCTCCTTCTTTACCGAGATGCGCGCCCGCGAAAAGGTGAAAAAGACGGAACAGCCGCTAATATGTGCAGAGAGTATCGATTCCGATAAAAAATAGGTATTTGACAAATTACACATGCCCGACTATAATATATAGTCGGGCATGTGTTCATCATCGGGACGCAAATGCCCGATATAACAATGAGATCACAAGGAGGAATTTGATATGCTCGGCAATTTCACCTATTGCAATCCCACCAAACTCTACTTCGGCAAAAATGCCTTAGAGGGGCTGAAGGAGGAACTCCCCAAGTACGGGAAGAACGTGCTGCTCGTCTACGGCGGCGGCTCGATCAAGAAGAACGGCATCTATGACAAGGTCGTCGCCGTTCTCAAGGAGTGCGGTAAGCAGATTTTTGAGGACGCGGGCGTCATGCCCAATCCCACGACGGACAAGCTCGCGGAAGGCGTCGCGCGCGCACGGGAAGCGAAGGCCGATCTCATCCTCGCCGTCGGAGGCGGTTCGGTCTGCGACTATGCAAAAGCGGTATCCGTTTCCGTCAACTGCGACGAAGATCCGTGGGACAAGTATTACATCCGCTTTGAGGAGCCGACCTGCGAGATCGTCCCCGTCGGCTGTGTGCTCACGATGGTCGGCACGGGCAGCGAGATGAACGGCGGTTCGGTCATCACCAACCGCGAACAGAAGCTCAAGATCGGGCACGTGTTCGGCGAGGAAGTGTTTCCCAAGTTTTCCGTGCTCGATCCCGAATATACCTACACGCTGCCCAAGTATCAGATGGTCTCGGGCATCTACGACATCATGTCGCACATTCTCGAGCAGTACTTCTCCGGCACGGACGACAACACGTCCGACTATATCATGGAAGGGCTGCTGCGCTCGCTCATCCACAGTGCGAACGTCGCGGTGAAAGATCCCGCCAACTACGAGGCGCGCAGCAATATCATGTGGACGGCGACCTGGGCGCTCAATACCCTCATCGCCAAGGGCAAGGACACCGACTGGGAAGTGCACATGCTCGGTCAGGCGGTGGGCGCGCACACGGACGCGACGCACGGCATGACGCTTGCCGCCGTCTCCATGCCCTACTATCGCCTCATTATGCCCTACGGGCTTGCCAAGTTCGCGCGCTATGCCGTCGCGGTCTGGGGCGTCGATCCCGCAGGCAAGTCACAGGAGACCGTTGCAAGCGAAGGACTTGCAAAAATGGAGGCGTGGATGAAGTCCATCGGGCTTGTCATGAACATTACCGACCTCGGCGCTACGCCCGAGATGGTAGACGGGCTTGTAGAGAGTACGCTCGTCATGGAGGGCGGCTATAAGGTGCTGACTAAGGAAGATATCCGCAATATCTTCGTGCAGAGTTTGTAAGGAGATCACTATGAAAGTATTGCTTGTCAACGGCAGCCCGCGCGCAAAGGGCTGCACTTATACGGCGCTTTCGGAAGTCGCGCGCATTCTGGAGCAGGAGGGGATCGAGACGGAGATCTTCCAGCTGGGCGCAAAGCCCGTGCAGGACTGCATCGCCTGCATGAAGTGCAGGGAGAACGGCGCTAAGTGCGTCTTTGACGACGTTGCCAACGAACTCATCGAAAAGGCAAAGGGCGCGGACGGCTTCGTGTTCGGCTCGCCCGTCTACTATGCGCACCCCTCGGGACGCATCCAGTCCGTTCTGGACCGCGCGTTCTATGCGGGCAGCTATGCGTTTGCGGGCAAGCCGGGCGCATCCGTCGTCTCCGCGCGCAGGGGCGGTACGGCGGCTTCCTTTGACGTCATCAACAAGTATTTCGGCATTACGGGCATGCCCGTCGTCTCGTCCACCTATTGGAACATGGTGTACGGCAAGACGCCCGACGAAGTGCGTCGGGACGAGGAGGGCATGCAGACCATGCGCAACCTCGCAAGGAACATGGCGTACATGCTCAAGTGCTTCGAGGCGGGCAAAAAGGCAGGCATCGAAGCGCCCGCCATGGAGCGCACGCATCAGACCAACTTCATCCGCTGATGCGGCCCTGACATGACGGACGGGACGATCTATCGCGGATGGATCAGCGGCAATCAGCTCAAGATCGTCGCTTGTATCACCATGCTCATCGACCATATCGGGATGATCCTGCTCCCCGATATGGTCTTTTTGCGCATCATCGGCAGGATCGCCATGCCGCTGTTCGCCTTCACGTTCGCAGAGGGCTGTTTCTACTCCAAGCACAAGCTGCGCCGCTTCTTGCTCATCCTCGGGCTGGGACTTGTCACGAGCGCCGTCATGAGCTTTGCTGAAGGAGAGCTGCAGGGCAATATTCTCATCACGCTCTCGCTCTCCTCGCTCATCATCTACGCACTGGACGCGCTCAAAAAGAGCATCTTCCGCCGCGAACGGGGCAAGATCGTCTGCTTCTCCTTTGCGCTCCTTGCCGCCCTCGCGCTCGCGGTGGGCGTCTGCTGTTTTTCGGGCATTGAGATCGATTACGGCATCATGGGCGTCCTGCTTCCCGTCACCGTGCGCCTGCCGGACTTCGGCTCTTTCGGCGCAAAGGCCGCGCTTGCGTCGATCTATACGCCCGTCACGGTGTTTTTGCTCTTTTTCGTGTGGCTGATCGCGCTCTCCCTCGTCCTCGGCGGCGTGCAGTTTTTCTGTCTTTCGTCGATTATCCTCATCGCCTGTTACAGCGGACAGCGCGGAAAACATAACTTAAAAGGGCTATTCTACGTCTTTTATCCCGCACACCTTGCCCTGCTCGGTGCGATCTACCTCATCCTCAATCCCGATTTTTTGTCGACGTTATTTTAATATGACGGCGCGGGGGGGGGGGGGGAAAAAAAACCCCCCCCCGCGCGGAATTATTATATTGTATGTGGGTTGTTTGTATTATATTATCGCCCCGCGTTTGTGGGGGCCAAAAAAATA
>ERZ1090879.540-NODE-540-length-23489-cov-13.011266_pt1 | contig 23489 bp, 22 predicted proteins | sample MGYA00478472_ERZ1090879 | MGnify/ENA primary metagenome ERZ1090879 (study PRJEB33644, sample SAMEA5815723) | chicken gut metagenome | biome: Chicken; feature: Gastrointestinal Tract; material: Caecum | place: Ireland | collected 2019-01-01 | study: A study of the... | reverse complement strand
TAATTTGCCTGTTTGCGTTGGTACTTGCTTTAGGTGTTTGCGGTAGTTTTGTTGGGTGCCAAAGCAATGAGGATGAAGGAAAAAACTCTTTGAATCGTATTTACTTGCAAGTGTTTGACAATCAGGGGAATAATTTTTACCTTGGTAAAGATAATACCACGCACGAAAAGGATTTAGAATACGAATACAAGAGCGATGAATTGAAGTTTACCACAAAAGCATTTTACGAAAACGGTGAAGAGTGTTTAGCGCAAACTTTTATAAGTTTTAAACAAAACACAATACATTTGGATGAACCGGGGGTATATAATATACAGCAAATATATAAAGATACGGATGACTTAGACATTATCTTCAAATTGAACATAACAGTAAAAGAACTACCGGATACACGCCCTGTACCGAGGATCGAAATTTTGCCGGATGAAAACTGTGTTTCTTATGAAATGAATAAGAGATATGTTTATAAGTATAATGGCGAGCGGCAAAGGCCTAAATATTTTAAGGCATACGATCCAGATTATCCGGAACTTTTGATTGCTAAGCTGGAAGTTGATGCGTACGCGAGAAATGTAGAAATAGTAGAAGGAGCAGAAACTAATCGTAATTTTACGGATGTAGGAATTTATAAATTTGATTTATCTGTCAAAGCGCCCAGTTATGGTATTGGCGGCGATGGCGGACATTATGCACAAACTTTCATTGAAGACATTATCATAGAAATAATAAAATAACAAAAAAGGGGAAAATGTTATGAAAAAAGATTTGTGTATCACAAAAAAGTATTGTGCCATAAGGATGTCGTCTTTCTCTGCTTTTTCTTTGATTAGAGATTCTTCTAGAGTCGCGCGAGCCATGAATTCCGAGATATGGTAGGGGGGTAAAGAATTGCCCCGTGTTTTTGTTGCCGAGGTCACAGCGCATAAATAATTCTCCGAGATTGTCATTGAATTTCTCGTCGTCGTAGATAACGGAATTGAGCTGTGCATAGATTTTTGCAAAGTATTTTTTTAACATTGATTGATCGGGAAGTTTGCAGTTGCGGATGATCTGAAAATACCGTTCTTCGCGCATATTATATTGATTCAGATCGACCATATTGGATACGGTAATCGCGCTGCATTCAAACAGATCGGAAATAAATTTTTGTTTATCCGTGCGGTAGGATGCCGATTCAATATCTACATAATTTTGTCGATGGTCAGAATACGATAGGGACACAGATTGTCTGTTTTGGTTGGCCGTTCTTCCTGTTCCAGTTGGGAGATTGGGATTTGTGTCGGCGGAGTTTATTTATCGAAAGAGAAGTCGAAAAAGAAAAAAGGTGTCATAGTTTTCTCCTGATAAAAAATACGGCTCACCGCAAACGCGATGAGCCGTAACTGTTGTTTATACCTCGTAAAATTTGCCGCTGACCTCAATGCGTGAACCGTTTCGGGCGGGTTCTCCTTTCTGACAGGCGCGGAGCAGGATCTTGTCGCTCTCTTGCACGCGGGGGATGTTCCCATCCGTAAAGTTTTCGCTTTTGCTGACTTCCAGGATGTCAAAGCCTTTTTTGACGAGGCAGGAACTGAATTGCCAAACCTTTTCAAACTTCCCGTTGGAATCGACGATCATTCCGATGTCCTCGGTAGGGCTGTATGCAGTGATACGAAAGTAATTTGCCATTTTCGGATGCGTTCTCTTTTTTTGTGTTTAATTCTCATATACGTTCGTCAAAAATGCGTAAAATGTTGTTTTTCTAAAAAAATAATAAAATGTAATACTTTTTTTGTATTTCCTATTGCAATTTGGCAATTTTTAGATTATAATGTAAGTAATCAGTCATAAAATTTGGTCTACGTTGTGTCGTAATTGTGTCAATATTTGAAAATAGGCACTTCCGGATCGGCAAGAGAGAGCGGATCCGTTGATAGATCAAAAACCAGAGAGGAGGGATAGTATGAGCAAAGTGAAAGCGAGAGGACTGAGAGTTCTGCTCGCCGTCGCGGCAGCTGTTTTGCTTGTGTTGGGCTTTTGTCTATGGACGCCCGTTACAAAAACACGAGCGGCAGATGGACAAATCGTGACAGCGAATGACTTGATGTTGGCCATTTACAATGTCCAGGACGGCGGTACGGTTACGCTGGGAGCAGACATTGCTCTTGACCTCAATCAGGATGGAGGAATTACAGGCGGAGAGCCGGGCGGACATATGTATATTCCGACCAGAGCGACGGGGCGTACAGCTTTACGCTCGATCTGAACGGAAATACGATCACCATTGATACGGTGAGCGGTTTCGGATGTATCGAAGTGCAATCCGGCGTCACCGTTACGGTGAAAAACGGCACGCTTGCAGGCAAGTCCAACGGGAATTTTGCCCGCGGCGCAGCGGGCTCTTCCATTTCGCTGGAAAACGTGACCATCGATTTTGAGGGGCTGAACGAGGAGGTCAAGCCCGCGATTGCAACGGATGGCGAACTCGCTGTCAGCAACGTCACGTTCGACCTCGTCAATGCCGAGGCGATCGACAAAAACACGGCTGTTACATATCAGACGCTGTGGGACGAGCTGAATCTTGCGGCGGACGGGGCCGTGGTCTCTCTGAAAGAGAATGCGGTTCTGGACAAGCAGTTCAAGTTTACGGAAGGGAAGAAGCTCACGCTGGATCTCGGCGAATACACGCTGACGATCGGCGAGGGGATGGGCAATGTCTGCGCCCTGGATGTACGCAGCGGAAGCCTGACCATCCGCGCGGGCGCGAAGGGCGCCATCGACGGGACGCAGGCGGATGAAACCACCGTCCCCGTCGGCGTTATGGCGCAAGGGGCGACCCTGACCATCGAGAGCGGCACCATCACGACAGACACGAAGTACGAATCCTGCGTGTATGCGGGCTTCGGCGGCATCGCCTATATCGAGGGCGGCAAGTTTGTCAATCTCTGCGAAGAACCGTTTGCGTATGATCAGACATCTCCCGCTTTGGCGGTCAACGTTCACGACAACACGAGCGGACAGCAGATGGTGATCAGCGGCGGTACCTTTGTGGGGCGCAACCCCGTTCTGGACGATACCAATGTCAACAGAACGGAAAGCTACATGGCGGCAGGCGCCAAAGTAGCGGGAATGGCGGACGGCAGTTTCGTGGCGTTTGCAGGCGAAGAAGTCCCCGAGGGAGCCGTGGCGGTGTACGCGCAGAGCGCGGACGAAGTTTCGGCGGAAGTGTACACGGCGGAAGCGCTTGCGGCGGCGCTGGCGGACGGCAATTTTGAAACGGTGGTGCTCGGCGCGGATATGACGGCGAGCGTCAGCGTGGAAAGGACGGTCACGCTGGATCTGAACGGCAAGACGCTGACGAACGTGGCAGGCAAGCATACGATCGAAAACTACGGCACTCTGACGGTGATCGGGGAAGGCACGGTAGACAACGTATCGCACGGCCGCGGCGCGGTGGTCAACTACGGAACGGCGTACCTGAACGGCGGAATGTACACGAGGAGCCTGGAGAACGGGCAGAACTCGGAGGACAGCGGCGGAAACAGCTGGTACGTCTTGAAGAATTACGGAAGCATGACGATCGACGGTGCGAAAGTGACGCAGGACGGGCATTATTCGAGCATGATCGCCAACGGATACCAGAATGCAGGCGACCGCAACACGAATTACGGAAAAGTGACGACAGCGGACAAGGTTCCCACGCTCGTGATCGAGAGCGGCGAATTTGCCGGAGGAATCAACACCGTCAAGAACGACGATTACGCGGTGATGACGATCAACGGCGGAACGTTTAAGAATGTATCGCAGGCAGCGGTGCTGAACTGGAACGAGCTGACGATCACGGACGGCGTGTTTGAAGTGGGCGAAGCGGCGCAAGCGGCGATCATCACATCGTACGCGGCGGGCGGCTACGACAACGGCACGACGACGATCAGCGGCGGAACGTTCAAGGGCGCGGTGACTGTGGACGCAGGGGCCGCATATGTGAAGTATTCCATTTCGGGCGGCAATTACAGCGAACTTCCCAAGGCGGAATACTTTGCGGAAGGTTTCGCGGCGGCCTGGGACGAAGAAACGCAGGCGTACGTGACGCAGGAAGGCACATACGTTGCAACGATCGGTGAGTACGGTTATACGACGCTTGCGGAAGCGATCGCGGCCGCAGACGGCGAGACGGTCAAACTGATCGCGGACGTGACGGAAAACGTGACGATCGAAAAATCCGTGACGATCGATCTGAACGGATACAGTATCTCGTCTGCACAGGGATATGCGATCGACGTCATCGGCGGACTCACGCAGGAAGAAAAGATCGAAGTGGTCATTCTTTCGACGGGCGAGCAGGGCACGGTCGGCAGCGACAGCAACAATGTCGGCCTGAACGTTAAAAACTTTGCGGACGTGACCGTAGAAAACGTGTACGCGAAGGGCAGCATTTACGGCGTTCAAATGGGCGATAACGGCAGCGCGTACCAGACGGTCGTGACGATGAAGGACAGCAAGGCGGAAGGCACGGGCTTTGCAGGCGTGTACGTCATGGGCACGTCGAATGCGGAGCTGCCCGTAACGCTGAAAGCGGAAAACAGCGAATTCATCGGCTATTGGTACGGTGTCACCGGCAACGGAACGTATCACAACACGTATATCGAACTCGTCAACTGCACGGTGACGGGAACGGCAGGCGATCCGGATTCCACGGATTATGCGAACATGGGATACGGTATCTATCAGCCTCAGGACGGAACGCTGATCATAGACGGCGGAACGGTGACGGGCGTATCGGCAGGTATCGAGATCCGTTCGGGCAAGCTGGTCGTGAAGGGCGGAGCGCAGATCACGGGAACGTGCAAGACGCTTTACGTTGTTGAAAACGGAAGCGGAACGACGGTGTCCGGCGCGGCGGTGGCGGTATCGCAGCACAGCACGCAGAAACCGATCGACGTGACGATCGAAGAGGGCACGCTGACAGGTCTGTACGCCCTGTATGAGACGGATACGTATGCGACGGCAACGCCGAGCGAAAACGTGGAGATCTCTGTAACGGGCGGCACGCTGGTCGGCGAGATCCACAGCGACAATAAGGCAGGCTTTATCTCTGGCGGCAGATTCTCGGCGCAGCCCGCGGAAGAGTATTTCGATCCCGACTATGCGGCGGTTTACCGCGACGGTTGGTATGTAACGGTCGAATCGACCGTACTTCGCGTGGCGCAGGCTCAGGCGCAGGCAGACGTGCGTATGTACGCGGCGGCGCTCGGCCTCAGCTGGTCGGACGTGGAAAGCAATGCGGCACAGGTCATCGAACTCTACGACGCCATTGCGGAAACGTTCAGCGAAAAAGCAGTTGTGGACGCGAAACTTGCGGCGATGGAAGCTTTGGAAGCGTATGCGGAAGAAGTGAAAGCGGCGGAAGAAGAAGCGGCGGAAGCGCAGGCTCTTGCACAGGCCAAGACGGCGGCGCAGGAAGAAGTGCGCGACTATGCGGCAATGCTGGGTACGACGTGGACTGCCATTGCAAATGCGGAAGGCGCAGAAGCGGCGGCGGCTGTTGAAAAATACAACGCGATCGCAGATGCGGCGGATACGCAGGGTGTAGCGGATGCGAAACTTGCAGCAAAGCAGGCAGTGGAAGCATACGTTGCGGCGGTGAATGCAGCGGAAGAAGAAGCGGCGGCAGCATGGGCGCAGGCGAAACAGGATGCGATTGCGGCTCTCGAACAGTGGAGAGACGAAAACGCGGAAGGTATCGTTATTCCCACCTCTGTCTATCTCGCCGTGAACAGCGCAGAAACACAGGACGAACTCAATACCTACATCGACAGCGCGAAAGCGGAACTCTCCGACATTCTCACTTACCGCGGACAGATCGCCGCTCTTGCGGAAGATCTCGGAAAGCAGATGACCTCTCTTGAGGAGCTGTCGGCGACACTCACCGCGCTGGACGAAGCTCTCACGGGCGAAAACAACTACTTTGAATTGCAGCTTACGGACATCGAAGAGATCGTTGCCAAGGCAAATGCGGAGATCAAACAGGCAGTGGAGGATGCGCAGGCGGCCATCGTCAGCGGCGATGCCGATTCCGAATCCCTCGCTTCCCTCAAGGCATATCTGGAAACGATCAACAACGAGACCCTCGGCGGCATTCTGACGGCGGTCAACGGATTGGGCAACGAACTTGCGGGCGTCGATACGGCGCTGTCGGGACTGTCCTCTCAGCTGAGCGGGCTTTCCGGTGCGCTGACCGACGTAGGCAAGACAATCGAAGAATCCATTGCGGCAACGCAGACAAAGGTTCAGTCCATCATCGATCAGCTGGGCAGCCTCGCCACCGGCGACGACATCACGGCCGTCACGGGCAGCCTCACCGCCATTTTGGAAGACATTGCAAAAGTTCAGGAAACGGTGGACGCCATTTCCGTCGAAGTGAATGTCGTTACGGAAGTGACTGAGGTCAAGACGCAGGCTTACAGCGACATCAAGGCATGGCTGGACGAATATCTCGACGAGATCATCGGAACGGACAGCGCAAGCGCAGACGTCTTTACGCTCCGCGCCTATACGCCCGAAACGACGGACGGCGAGATCTATGCAAAACTGACAAAGGCATTCAGCGAAGACAACGCAAAACTTGTCCTCAAATATTACAACGAAGCGCTCGCTTCCATCGACGCGGCCAAGACCGTTTCGGATGTGACGACGGCTGTCTCCACCTTCAAGGCGCAGGTAGCGTCCGTAGAGGCGGCGGCACAGAACACTCCCGACGTCAATCTCACGGCGGTGTATGTACTGCTTGCAGTCCTGCTGGTGGGCGTCGTTGCGGCAATCGTCATTCTGCTGGTCAGAAAGGCTCCCGCACAGGCGGCCGTGGCCGAAGAAGCCGCACCCGCTCCCGCAGAAGCATAGGCCGAAGCAGAACCCGTGGAAGAAGCAAAAGAAGCTCCCGCAGAAGAGGAAACGGCGGTCAGCGAGGCCGCTGCGGAAGACGACGACAGAGAACAGGTCGTCATTGCGGCGAGCGTGCGTACTTTCTCGGAAGCGTACGAGGAAATGAGTGAAGAGGACCGCGATCTGTTCAACAAGGTGCGCGAATACGCCCTTGCCAAGGACGATGCGAAGGAAGTAAAGCAAAGCACGGGCGTGTGCGTCAAACGGAACGGCAAGCAGATCGTAAAACTTACCATCCGCCGCGGCGCACCTGTGGCTCTGTTCTTCCTCGAAAACGAGATGCTTAAAGATTTCCGCAGGGCAACCAGCACCTCCGCAAAACTCAAGGTCCGCGCAACGGAACTTGTCCTGCGCGAGCCTGCCGACCTGGATACGGCTTACATGATGGTCGACCTCGCGGTAGAGCAGATCGAAAAGGACATCGAAAACGCGAAGGAACGCCGCAAGGAAGCAAGGCGCCTTCGCCGCCTGCAAAAGCAGGCAGAAGAGGAAGCAAAGGCCGAGGACGACAAAGCCTGATCTTCCGCGGCGGCCAAAGCGAAAGCGGCGGCTGACTGAGTAACCCGGGGCGCCTGCCCCGCCCGCACCCGTCAGGGTGCGGGCGGCGGCGGGCGCTTTTTTGTCTTTCGCGCGGGTACGTTTCAAAAGGTTCGGCGCGGGAAAAGGACGGCATTTTGCGGGTACGTTCCCTCAAAATCGCGTATTTTCTTTTTCATGGATGATGCAAAAACACGTCTGCGCCGCCGTAAAAGGCGCGACGATTTCAATGAACTCTCCCCGATGCAATTTTGCATCGGGGAAAGTTTTTGCAAAATTTTTTTGCAGAGGCTTGACAAATAAAAATATATTGTATATAATCAATATATACAATTTACGAGAGGAAGCCATGAATCTGTTTTTATCCAACCTTTCGGGGAAAGCGCTGTACGAGCAGATCTACGAACAGATCAAAAATCACATTCTGGAAGGAACGCTGAAGGAAGGGGAGGCGCTGCCTACCATCCGCGGGCTTGCAAAAGATCTGCGCATCAGCGTCATCACCACTTCCCGCGCCTATGCCGATCTCGAACGGGACGGCTACATTTACTCTGTCGTGGGGAAGGGGAGTTTTGTGGCGGAGCGCAACAAGCAGTTTGTGCGCGAAAAAAATCTTGCCGAAATGGAGCAAAAACTTTCTGAGGCGTCGGCGATCGCCCGCCGCTGTGAAATGAGCGAAGAGGAATTTTTAAAGGCCGCCCAAGCGGCCTTTCGGAGGTAGCGTATGCAGAGTTTACAGATACGATCTTTGACAAAAAAGTACGACGGGTTTCTTTTGGACAACGTTTCTTTTTCCGTGCCGCAGGGGGCGGTCGTCGGCCTCATCGGGGAAAACGGAGCGGGAAAGAGCACGGTCATGAAGGCGGTGCAGGGCGCCGTGCGTGCGGACAAGGGGAGCATTCTCTTCCAGGGCAAGCCCATTGAACAGCTGAGCAAAGAGGAAAAGCAGAAGATCGGTTTTGTTCAGGACGTCACCTGTCTGCCGCTGGAAATGGGGATCTCCATGCTGGACAAAGTCTTTTCGCACATCTTTGTGAGGTGGAACAGCGATCGCTTCTTCGATCTGTGCAGGAAGTTTTCCCTTCCCGAAAAGAAGGCTGTCAAAGATTTTTCCAAGGGGATGCGCATGAAAGCGGCCATTGCGGTCGCACTCTCGTATGACAACGATCTGCTCCTTCTGGACGAACCTACTTCCGGCCTCGATCCCGTCGTGCGGGACGAGATCCTGGAAATTTTGTACGATTATATGCAGGACGGAAAAAAGGCGGTGCTCATTTCCTCGCACATTTCTTCCGATCTGGAAAAACTTTGCGATTATATCGTGTATATTCACGAGGGGCGGGTGCTTTTCGACGAGGAAAAGGACGCGCTTTTGGAAAAGTTTGTCACCTTTTCCTGCGAAAAGGCGGCTTTGAAGGAGCTGGATCCCGCACGGGTGGAGCGCGTGCTTTTGCGCGAATACGGCGCGGACGTGCTGGTGCGCAAAGACTGCCTGCCGCAGGGATTTGGCGGGAACAGGGCGGGCCTGGATGAGATCATGCTCTTTTATGCAAAGGGGGAACGGTTATGTTCGGACTTCTGATCAAAGATTTTTTTAATATCCGCAAACAGATCGCCTGGTATATCGGGATGATCGTGATGTTTTTTGTCGTTTCGCTGTCCGTGCGCAATCTCACGTTCAGCGCGTCGATCGGGCTTTTGGTCACTATTTCCGTGCCGCTCACCGCGCTCGCGTACGAGGAGCGGGAAAACTGGCAGAGGTTTGCCGCGGCAAGCGGACTGGGCGCGAAGACCATGGTCGCGGAAAAGTATCTTTTGGGCATTCTCTTTGCTCTGTTCAGCTCGTTGGCATATCTCGCCGTCTTTCTGTTTTGCTTTGAAAATGGCACAACGTGGATGGAATTCTGGTTCCCCGTCTGTATGCAGTTTGTCATTTTGTCCGTGGTTTTACCCCTCGTGTTCAGGTACGGTGTCGAGCGCGGCAGGACGATGACAGTCCTCTTTGTGGTCGTACTGGTGGCGCTCTTTGCGGCGGGCATGGGACTGTTAGAGGATAGATTTTCTCTTGCGGCGCCCGCTGTCGGCATTGCGGCGGCTGTCACGCTTTTTCTGCTCGTCGGCTCCTTCTTCCTTTCTTTGAAGATCTACGAAAAAAAAGAGTTCTGAATAAATAAAAGCGAGGCGCTTTCCGTTGGAAAAGCGCCTCGCTTTTGTCTGTATTAAAAAACCCACCGAAAGCGGGGAGCTTTCGGTGGGTTGATTTTATATTTCGAGGAAGGCGCCGCAGGCGGAGCATTTTGCCGCCGATTTGTCGTTTTTGGTGCCGCAGTAGGGGCAGACGGTAAATTTGTTTTCCGGCTTGTCCTTGCTCAGCAATTCCTCTTTTTTCTGTTCGTATTCCGCTTTGGTGATGGCGCCGCTGTCCCAAAGGCGCTTGTATTTCATCAGCTCGTCCGCATCCGTTGCGGGGTGAGCGGCGGGATGGTAGGGCATGGCGGGCGGCACGGGCGCAGGCTGCGGCGCGGCAGGCTTGGCAAGCATATCTCGCAAAGCACACACAATGTCGATGATCCAGCCTATGTAGAACAATCCGAATGTGATCAGATACAGGATCCCGCGGAAATACTGCCGTTTGTAAAAGCGGTAAAACCCTGCCCATCCGAAAAGGATGGTAAGAATAAAAATAACCATTTTTCCCTCAGACGGCGCGCGCCGCACGGAAAAGCGGCGAAAAGACGCGCAATTTCTTCCTTATGTTACAAAAATAATTATATCTATGCGGTGGGAAATTGTCAAGCGGATGAAACTTTTCCTCCCGAAAAGCGGGCAAACTCAGCGGTAGAGGGGGATGAGCACGTCGGAAGAGACGGAAACGGAGCGCGTCTTGCCGTTTTCAAAGGCGACGAGGTATTCCCCGTCCTGCACGCTGAGGATCTTCCCCGCGCCGAAATGAGGGTGGCGTACCTCCTCTCCCGCGGCAAACACGCGGATATTTGGCGGCGCGTCCGTCACTCCCATTTCAAATTCCTGCTGTCGGATGTATTCTTTGGATCTTTGCATATGTTGTTCGGAGGGGACGCCCTTCTTTTCCAGCAGTTTTTCGTCGATGTTGAATAGAAAGCGCGAGGAATACAGGCTCCCGCCCGCCTGCGCGTCGTACCCCTCCGCATCGGACAAAAACAGCAGATTTTCCGCGCGCGTCATCGCAACGTACGCAACGCGCCGCTCCTCTTCCATTTCCTCCTTGGAACGGATCTTGCGGGAAGGGAACATTCCCTCGTTCATACAGCATACAAACACCACGGGAAATTCCAGCCCCTTTGCCGTGTGTATGGTCATCAGCCGCACGCAGTTTTCCCTGTCCTGCATATCCGCGCTCGTCAGCAGCGCGATGCCGTTGAGATAATCGTCGATGCTCACCTCCTCCTGCGCTTCGTCCAGATATTCGCGCAGGGAGGATTTGAGTTCGTTCAGGTTGTCCAGCTTGTCCTGGTTGCCGCACAGCATGAGGTACTCTTCATACCCGCTCTTTTGCAGGAGAAAATCCAGCGTGTCCGCCACGTCGTGCGATCTTGCGTATTCTGCGGAGGCTTCCAGCGCCTGCACCAGCTGCGCCGCCTTGGTGGCCTTGAATTTTTCGTGCGAGGAAAGCTCTTTGAGCGCGCCCAGCCAGCCGCTCGTGCGCGCCCGCTCCGACAGAAGGGCAAGCCGCGTCTTTCCGATGCCGCGCGGAGGAACGTTGACGATGCGCAGAAAGGAAAGTTCGTCCCCACACGCGAGAAAGCGCAGGTACGCGAGGGCGTCCTTGATCTCCTTGCGCTGGTAAAACGCCACGCCGCTGTACACGGCGTAGGGGACGTTTTTTTTGATCAGCGCCTCCTCGATGGGGCGGGACATATAGTTCCCGCGGTACAGGATGGCGATGTCGCGCAGGGGCGTTCCCGCTTCGTGCAGGCTCTGAATGGAGGAGGCGATCCATTCGCTCTCCTCTGCGCGCGATTTCGCGTGATAGTAGCAGGGCAGGGCGCCGCTCTTTCGCACGGCGTTCAGCTTCTTTTTCAGGCGCGCGGTGTTGTGGGAGATCAGCGAATTGCTCACGCCGAGGATCTCGGGCGTGGAACGGTAATTTTTGTCCAGAACGATCGTCTGCGTTCCCTCGAACCGTTTGTCAAAATTGAGGAAATATCCCACGCTCGCGCCCCGCCACGAGTAGATGGTCTGGTCGGGATCGCCCACGATGAACAGATTTTTGTGATAGGCGGAAAGGACGCACGCCAGTTGGTACTGTTCGGCGGAAACGTCCTGAAATTCGTCGATCTGAATGTATTCAAACTTTTTCTGCCATTTTTGTGCGATGTCCTCCCTCGTCTGGAACAGATACAGCACAAACTGAATGAGATCGTTGAAATCCAGATAAAAGTTTTTGCGCTGGCTCTGCAGATATTTCAAAATGACAAAGGACATCGAGCCCTTGTCGTCAGCGTCGGCAAGTCCCGGGGCGATCTCCTTGCGGGCGGGGTCGGTGAGGAAGGGGACGTAGGCGTTCTGCGATTTGTACACTTCCAGCGCGTCCAGACAGCGTCGGAAGGAAAAGTTTTTCAGCGTCAGCCCGTTTTCGTCAAAGATGCGCTGCAAAATGCCTTTCTGGTCCTCCTCGTCCAGCACGATAAAGTTGGAAGGATAGGCAAGGCAGGAAATATCCGATTGCAGAATTTTGTGGCAGGCGCTGTGAAAGGTGAGGATCCAGCCGCCGTCCTCGTCGGGCAGGGCGGCGCGGATGCGCTTGCGCATTTCCCAGGCCGCCTTGTTGGTAAAGGTGACGGAGAGGATGTGTTCGGCAGGCACGCCCAGCACTTTGGCAATGTATACATACCGGTTGGTCAGAACGCGCGTTTTGCCGCTCCCCGCGCCCGCCGCCACGCGCACATATCCTTCCGTACATCGGATCGCCTGCGCCTGTTCCGCGTTTAAATTTTCAAAAATTTTTTCTTCGATTCCCATGATTTTCCCTTTTTTACGAACTTTTGTTTGTCTCTTCTATTATAACCGCAATCGGGAGGAAAAGCAAGGGCTTTTCCCGTTTTTGCAGGGAAAAATCTGCAGAATGCGCGCGCAAAAAAAGACCGCAGACGTCATGCGTTTGCGGTCTTTTCTCTGTAAAGGAGCGCCGAAAGGGCGGCAAGCTGCTGCGGCGTAAGCGTTTCGCCGCGCGCCTTTTCGGGAATGCCCGCCTCGGCAAGCAGGGCCTGCGCCCGCTCGCGGGGGAGGGAAAATGCGTTGACAAGGTTGTTTTCCAGCGTCTTTCTGCGGGAAAGGAAGGCGGCGCGCACCGTGTCGCGGTAGCACTTGGCGTCGGGTACGGGAATGCGGTCCTTTTCAAAATCCAGTTTCACCACCGCGCTGTCCACGTTCGGCACGGGCTGGAACATCCTGCGCGGCACATACTTTACGATCTGCGCGCTCGCCCTGCGGGCGATGGCCGCCGTAATGGCGCCGTAATCCGCCGTTCCCGCCTGCGCGCAAAAGCGGCGCGCCACGTCGTCCTGCACCATGATGACGAGGGAACGCACCCTTTCCGCTTCCTCCACAAACCGCATGACGAGGGGGGAGGTGATATAGTAGGGCAGGTTTGCCACCACCGTATATTCGCCTAATTCTTCTTCCAGGGCGGGCAGATTTTCCCGCATGAAATCGCGGAAAACCACTTCCGCGTTGTCCACGCCCGCCAGCGTTTCCGCAAGCACGGGCTGCAGTTTTTTGTCGATCTCGTAGGAGACCACCCGCTTTGCCGCCGCGGCAAGCTCGCGCGTCAGCGTTCCCGCGCCGCAGCCGATTTCTAAAACGGTGGTGTCTTTGTCTACCCCCGCAAGGGCCACGATGCTCTTTAATAAGTTGACGTCCGAAATAAAGTTCTGCCCGAACTGCTTTTTGAAGGAAAAGCCGTGCCTGAGGAGAATGTCTTTCAAATTTTCCATGATCTTCCTGTAAACTGTGCGTATAATGTCCGCCGTACGGCGCAAACTGAGAATGTAAACTTTCCACCGAGCGAACGGATAACTGCTTTTGGGCAGAAGTGCGTTTGCCATGACGGAAAAAGTTTGCATACAAAGGAAAAAGAGGGATCTGAAAGGCTTTAGTCTTTGAGATCTCTTTTTTTATGTTTTGCCGCGGGCGGGGTTGCGCTTACTCGCTGTCCGCAAGGTAGGGGCGAACGCGCAGGGCGACGCCGCAGTCCGCCGCGATCTTGCGGCACTCTTCTATCTTTTTTTCGCCGATGATATCCACCACCGAAAACCAGACGGTTATGCCGCGCGCCGCGCATTTTTTTGCAAAGTCCTGCAATCCCGTAAAGGCGGCGGCGCCGTAGGCGGGGCGGCAGAGTTTTACATAATCTTCCGCGTTGCTCTCGTTGAGACTGACGTTGATCTTGTCCACCGCCTCGGCAAGATCGGCGGAAATGTCCCTGCCCGCCGTCATGCTTCCCTGGCCGTTGGTGTTCAGGCGCACCGTCGCGCCGCGCTTTTTCAGCTCTTTGCCGATCTGTACAAGGGCGGAAAGGCGCAGGGTGGGCTCGCCGAACCCGCAGAACACGTACTCTTTGTAGCGGGAAACGTCCTGCGGAATGCGCGCAAGCACCTCTTCGGGGGAAGGCTCGCGCGAGAGCCAGAGTTTGTGTCCGAAATAGGAGGAATGCTCGTTGCGCACGCAAAAAGTGCAGTCGTTGGAGCATTTGCTCGTCAGGTTGATGTACAGGTTTCCGTCCAGTTCGTAAGTGAAAGTTTCAAATTTTTCCATTGTCCGTACCGTTTAATTTTTTGAATAACGTGTGTGCGTTTCTGCGTATCTGTTCCTCTAAGAGGGGAAGGGGAGTTTCCCGCAGGAGGGCAAGCTTTTCGTACACGTACCGCACATTTTTGGGCGTGTTCTGCGTGCCGCGCAGGGGTTCGGGCGCAAGGTAGGGGCAGTCCGTCTCCGCCAGGATCCTGTCCGCGGGTACGATCTTTGCCACTTCGTCCAGCCGCCGCGCGTTTTTAAAAGTGACGGGGCCTGCAAAGGAAATGTACAGCCCCAGTTTCAGGTATTCCGCCGCCGTTTCGGGACTCCCCGAAAAGCAGTGCATCACGGCGCCGTATTCCAGCAGCCGCCTGTTCTGTTTCAACAGGGAAAGGGTGTCCGCGGCGGCGTCGCGGCTGTGGATGATAAAGGGCAGGCGGCACTCGTGCGCCAGCTCCATCTGCGCGGTAAAGGCGCGCTTTTGCGCCTCTTCGTCCGTGCCGTCGTAGTGATAATCCAGCCCGATCTCGCCCACGGCAACGCCCTTGGGGCGTCTGAGCAGCTGCGCAATGCGTTCAAGATCTCCCTCCTGAAAGTCCGCAAGGTTGGAGGGGTGGATGCCTGCCGCAAAGTACACAAACGGACAGCGCTCTGCCTGCTGTGCGGCATACAGGGAGGAATCATAATTCCAGCCCACGTCGATAAGTTTTTCTATCCCTGCGGCGGCAAGGTCGGCAAACAGCGCCCCTTCGTCGCCGTACCGCTCGGGATAGTTGATGTGTGCGTGCGTATCTATCATAGCGTCTCTATTGTATTCCTTTTTTGCGTTTCCGTCAACAAAATTTGCTCTTTTTTGCATATCTGCGCTCTGTTTGCGGGCAAAAAGGGAACGCCGCAAAAGGCGGCGTTCACGGAAAGTTCGTCTGGGGTGTCTCCCTTGCGGGAGGGGACATTGCGCCGGTCAAACGGTAAAAATAAAAAGACGTGCGCATTTTTTGCGCACGTCTTTGGGTTTTTGTTATTTTGCTTTGGGTTTGCGTTCCAGCCTAGATGCGCACCAAACGGCAAACGCCGCCAGCCATGCCAGCAGAAAGACCAGGAAAACGACCACGGAAGTGGTTGTATAATCCAGGATCAGCATGGTGAAGAAGCAGACGATCAGCGCGATGGTGACCACTGCAAACAAGATATTCATGAACAGAAATGTTGTAGGTGATTTTGCCTTCATGTGTTCCTCCTCCGAACTACACTTTTATACCAGTTCTCATTTTTTACCACATTATATCACAATAATGCGCGTTTGTAAAGGATTATGCACATATTTTTGAAAAAAACGCCGACTTTTTTGGTCGGCGCGCGGATACGTGTTGAGTTTTCGGAGGGGGCGGCACGTTGCCGGGGGACGAACGGTCTGTCCGTAATGCTGCAAAATCTTTTGCCGTTTTATCCCCGGTAAATGCCTTATTTGCAAATTTCCCTATTTGTTTTAGCGGTCACGCCCTATGGCGCGCCTTACCCGAAACGGTTTTCCGAGCCAAAGTCCCTCGGAAAATCGACAAGGGAATTTTACAACGTATGAAAAAAAGTGTCCACCTATTTTACATTGCAATGTGTCAACAAAACGTTACATTTTTAATTTTTTTCGCGTGCGATGCAAGGCGACGACGATGAGAATGGTAAACGTAGCCAGCATAATGGAGAAAAAAAGGGAAATTCCCAGCAGTACGGGGGGCGATAAAAAGAGGGGATAGGACTGCGATGTCCATTTTTCCGGGTCACGTATCATGGAAATCAGTTCCGACGTCGCAAACGCCGTCAAAAGCAGGGAGATCAGCGTCAGCGCGCACATAAAAATGCTGCCGCAGAGGTACAGCGCAAGCCTGTAGCGCAAATCTTCCCTGTCCTCTTCGCGTCGGCTGTGTTCCTGTTGCAGCAAAAGCTCCAGTTCCTGCTCTTTTGCCTGCATTTCCTGGGTACGTTGTTCGTCTTTTGCGGCAAATTTCTCTTCTCCGAACAGTAAAAAGTCGGCGCTTACCTCAAAAAGAACGCACAGCGCGCGCAGGTTTGACGATTCGGGGACCATGGCGCCCGATTCCCATTTGGAAACCGTCTGGCGGGATACGCCCGTACGGTGCGCAAGTTCCTCCTGCGACATTCCAGCTTTTTTGCGCAGGGTATATATTCTTTCGCAAAGTTTTTCCATGCGTTCCCCCTGTATGGAATGCTCAGTAAATGCCGCTCCCGTCCGCAATGTCCGTTTCGGGCGTCAGCAGGCAAAGCTTGCTTTCCGCGTCTTCCGCGCACAGGATCATGCCCTCGCTGAGCACGCCGCGCAGTTTGGCAGGCTTTAAGTTGGTGACCATGATCACCTTTTTTCCCACCATCTGTTCGGGCGTGTAGTATTTTGCAATGCCGCTCACTACCGTGCGCGTTTCGTTGCCCAGCTGCACCGTGGATTTTAAGAGCTTGTCGCTCTTTTCCACCTTTTCGCAGGCGATCACCTTTGCCACCTGCATCCGCACCTTGGCAAAATCGTCGATGGAGATCTCGGCGGGGTACTCGCTCTCGTGCGATTTGGCGGGCTTTTCCTGCTTGGGTTTTTCTTTTTCCGCTTCGGCGTGCATACGTTCGTATTCCGCCTCCACGTCCTTATAATTCTTGCGCGCAAACAGGTGCTGTTCGGTGGGGGAGACGCGGCTCCCGTTTTCGATCAGCCCGAATTTTTCCTGCGGAGCGCAGGGGCGCAGAGAAGTGTTGAATTGTTTTGCGATCTTTTCCGCCGTTTCGGGCAGGAAGGGGAACAAAAGTCCCGCCGCAATGACAATGCTCTCCGAAAGGTTGTACAGCACGGTGGAAAGCCTGTCCTTTTTGCTCTCGTCGCGGGCAAGCACCCACGGCGCCGTTTCGTCGATGTATTTGTTGCAGCGGCGCAGGAAGGAGAAGATCTCGTCCAGCGCGTCGGCAATTTTAAACTCGTCCATCTTTGCGGCAACTTTCCCGTACAGGGCAAGCGCCATCGAGCGCACTTCCTCGTCCACGGGTTCCGCCGCCCCTTTGTCGCACAGCACGCCGTCAAAGTATTTCAGGCTCATCGCCGCCGTGCGCGATACCAGGTTGCCCAGATTGTTGGCGAGATCTGCGTTCACGCGGTCGGTGATCAGCTCCCACGTGATGTTGCCGTCGTTGTCAAAGGGCATATCGCCCAGCACAAAATAACGCACCGCGTCCACGCCGAAGATCTTGACGAGCTCGTCCGCGTAGATCACGTTCCCGCGCGATTTGCTCATCTTGCTCCCGTCCATCAGAAGCCAGGGATGCCCGAACACTTTCTTGGGCAGGGGAAGCCCCAGCGCCATCAGGAAGATGGGCCAGTAAATGGTATGGAAACGGATGATGTCCTTGCCGATGACGTGCACGTCCGCGGGCCAGTACTTTTTGAACAGTTCGCCGGAATTGCCGTCCGCGTCATAGCCTAGTCCCGTGATGTAGTTGGTCAGCGCGTCCAGCCACACGTACACGACGTGTTTGGGGTCGAAATCGACGGGAATGCCCCAGCGGAAAGAGGTGCGCGAAACGCAGAGATCCTGCAATCCGGGTTTGAGGAAGTTGTTCACCATCTCGTTTTTGCGGGATACGGGCGTGATAAATTCGGGATGTTCCTCGTAGTAGGCGAGCAGTCTGTCCGCATACTTGCTCATTCTGAAGAAGTACGCCTCTTCCTTGGCGGGCTTGACTTCCCGTCCGCAGTCGGGGCATTTCCCGTCCTTGAGCTGGGAAGGGGTCCAGAACGCCTCGCAGGGAGTGCAGTACATTCCCTCGTAGGTGCCTTTGTAGATGTCGCCCTGTTCGTACAGTTTTTTGAAGATCTTTTGCACCTGCTTTTCGTGATCGGCGTCCGTCGTGCGGATAAACTTGTCGTAGGAGACGTTCATCAGGTCCCAGATGCCTTTGATCTGCGCCGCAACGCCGTCCACAAACTGCTTGGGCGTCATGTTCTGTGCGGCCGCTTTTTCCTCGATTTTTTGGCCGTGTTCGTCCGTTCCCGTCTGGAAGCGCACGTCGTAGCCCTGGCTGCGCTTGAAGCGCGCAATGGCGTCGCTGAGGATCGCTTCGTATGTGTTTCCGATGTGCGGCTTGCCCGACGTATAGGCGATCGCCGTCGTGATATAATAGGGTTTTTTAGCCATAATTCCCTCCGATTGTCCCTTGTTACCCGTCTATTATATCTTATTTTTCAAATAATGTAAAACTTTTTTGAAAGTTTTTTGCCCCGCAAGGGGATTTTTACGCCCCGTACGCATATTCGGCGGCCCGCGGTCATAAGGTTAGGTCGGAGGTATGTCCATGAACATCCTGTTCCTCTGTATTTTTGTCCTGTCGTCTGCGCTCGTCATTCTGCAAGACGCGTCCGCCTTCCTTCCCGCCCTTCTGGAAGGGGCGGGCAATGCCGTCACTCTCTCGCTGTCCCTGCTCGCCGCCTATGCCGTGTGGATGGGCTTTTTGCAGGTGGCGCAGGATGCGGGCGTTCTGCGCGGAATGTCCCGTGCCATGCTCCCGCTCACGCGGCGGCTGTTCGGCACGCAAAACGATCTCGCCCTCCAGAACATTTCCGTCAACCTCGCCGCCAACCTCTGCGGCATGGGCGGCGCCGCCACGGGCGCAGGCATTGCCGCCATGCGCCTGCTGGAAAAGGAGCGGTACGCGCAGGAAATGTTTTTTGTCGTCAACTGCGCGGGCCTGCAGCTCTTTCCGTCCACCGTTCTCTCCCTGCGCGTGCAGGCAGGCTCCGCCGCGCCGCTCTCCGTCCTGCTGCCCGCCCTGCTCGCCTCGCTGTTCTCTCTCGCGCTGGGGATCCTGCTCGTGCGCCTCTTTTGCCGAAAATGAACGCCGTCCTGCCCCTGGTTCTCGTCTTTCTCCTCGTTGCCGCGTCCTTCCGCAAGGTGCGCGTGTACGACAGCTTTGCCAAAGGCGCGGGCGGCGCCCTTCCTCTTGTGGGCAAGCTGTTTCCGTACATCGCCGCCGTCCTGATCCTGGCAAGTCTGTTTGAGGCAAGCGGACTCTCTTCCGCGCTGTCCAAGGCGCTGGAGCCGCTCTTTTCAAGACTCGGCGTTCCCGCGCCCGTCGTCCCGCTCGTACTCGTCAAACCCTTTTCGGGGAGCGGCTCTCTGGCGCTGGTAGGGCAGTTGTGTTCGCAGTACGGCGCAGATTCCTACATCGGGCGGTGCGCCTGCGCAGTATATGCCACGGGGGAGACGGTCTTCTACCTTTCCGCGCTCTACTTTGCGGGCGGCGGCAGGGCAAGGCCCGTCGTCATCGCCCTTTTTTCCAACCTTGCCGCCGCCCTTTTTGCTTGCCTGCTCTGCCAAATCCTATAATGTGATGAAATGTGTTAATTTTGTGAATTTTCATTTTTATTTTACTCAAAAGCATTTACAGTGTGAGTAATTAACACTATTAACGTGTTTTTAAGGGGAATTATGGCGGAAAAAGGGGAATAATGTTAAAAACTAACAAAAAATGTAAAGAAAATTTATTTCAAAAAATTTTAAAAAAAGTAAAAATTTTGCTTTACATTTTTTCTTTAAGGAAGTATAATATGCGTGTAATCAAACGAAACGCGAAACGCTTCCGCTTGGTTACCTTCAATAGCTCATCATTTTCCCCCTTATCATATATGGATCGGGCACAGAACCGCAAGGCTCTGTGCCCGGTTCATTTTTTATAAAAATCTGCGGGCGCGCCTGTCCTTGAAATAATCAGTCTGCAAAAAGCGCCGCCTGCGTTTCGTCGATGACAAGCGGCGGCCTCGCTTTTGAAATAAAAAACGGCTCGCAAAAAGTCGGGGCACGGAGAGAGGGGGGCGTCCGATCCGGATTTTGCGGCGAAAGGGGAGAAATTAAAAAAATCCCCCGCGCAAAGCTGCGGCAGGGGAAAGAGGGACGGGACAGAAAAAAGTTCGGTGTCCGATCCGGATTTTGCGGCAAAAGGGGAGAGACTGAAAAATCCCCCGCGCAAAGCTGCGGCAGGGGAGAGAGGGACGCCTCGCGGGAAATTTGCGAAAGGGCTTGCACAAAGAACGGATGTCTGCTATAATCTAAGTATAAAAACGGAGGATCAGACAATGCGGTTCAAAGCGGTACACGAAAATTACAACGTCAGCGATCTGGAAGCTTCCCTGCGCTTTTATCGGGAGGCGCTCGGGCTGGAAGAAGCGAGCAGAAAGCAAACGGACGATTTTATCATCGTCTATGTAAAAAACGAGAACAGTGATTTCGAGCTGGAACTCACCTGGCTGAAAGATCATCCGCAGAAATACGACCTGGGGGAATGCGAATTTCATCTCGCGTTCACGACGGACGATTTTGCGGGTGCACACAAAAAGCACGAAGAAATGGGCTGCATCTGTTTTGAAAATAAACAGATGGGCATTTATTTCATCCAGGACCCGGACGGATACTGGATCGAGATCATCCCCGAAAGAAGATAACAAAAAGGGAGCGCCCCGCAGGTCTTGCGGGGCGCTCCCTTTATTCATAAAAGATCATTGTCTGAGCAGCAGGGTAAGTACTGCCTTGTTCAGGTGCAGTCTGTTTTCCGCCTGCGTGTACACGATGGATTGCGGCCCGTCCACGACGTCCGCGCTCACCTCTTCGCCGCGGTGTACGGGCATGCAGTGCATAAACAGGGCGTCCGGCTTTGCTTTTGCCATCACTTCTTTGGTCACGCGGTAGCGGGAGAGTTTGTTCTTCTTTTCCTCGTCGTCCTGTTCGTTCATGGAAATGAACACGTCCGTATAGATGATGTCGGCATCTTTCACTGCTTCGTCAACGTCGCCCGTGATGGTGATGTTGCTGTACTGCATTCCGCGTTCCACGATCTCCCGTGCTGGGGTGTAGCCGCCGGGGCTTGCGATCGCGATGTCCATATTCACCTTGGAGCCGCCGATGATCAGGGAGTTTGCCACGTTGTTGCCGTCCCCGATGTAGGCAAGTTTCAAATCGTCCAGCCGCCCCTTGGCTTCCCAGATGGTAAACAGATCGGAAAGCACCTGCATGGGATGCGAACCTTCCGAAAGCCCGTTGATGACGGGAATGGTGCAGTGGGAAACGAAGTCTTCTATTTCCGATTGATAAAATCCGCGCAGGACCACGCAGGAAATGCCGTAGCGTTCCATCATGGCGGCGGTGTCTTTCATGCTCTCCCCGCGCGAGAGCTGCGTTTCGCGTTTGGGCAGAAAGAGGAAGTCTCCGCCCAGCTGGCGGATGCCGAGCTCAAAGGAAATGCGCGTGCGCGTGGAGACGTTGTCAAACAGCAGCGCCACCGTTTTCCCTTTCAGCGCGTGGGAATTTTCTCCCACCTGATAACGTTTTTTCGTGGCGCGCGCCGCGTACAGGATCTCAAAGATCTCCTCGCTCGTCAGCTGGGAAAGATCCAGCAGATCGCGGTGCGCAAGTTTATATTTGGGCAGATATTTGTTGATGTCCATTCTTTTGTTCTACCGCGCAGAAAGTCCGCGCGCTCCTTATCCTTTTATTATTATCATTATAGCAAACGCGCGGAAAAAATTCAACCCCCCGCCGGATATTTTTTCATTTCGTCGGAAAAAGGAAATGACGCAGGTCAAAGTTGGGCAGAATTAACAGATTGCCGCCCATTATTTGTAATGTTTGCCCATTGCCTTTTTTTCGTAAATGTTGTAAAATAAATACAATAGTAAAAACTACTCTCAAGGAGGAAATCACATGGCAAGCCTTTTGCTGAAAGGTATTTATAAGGTTTATCCGTCCGGAGTCACCGCCGTTACGGACTTCAACCTCGATATCAAGGACAAGGAATTTATCGTATTCGTCGGGCCTTCCGGCTGCGGTAAATCCACAACGCTGCGTATGATCGCCGGCCTGGAAGAAATTTCCAAAGGCGAACTTTATATCGACGGCAAGCTGGTCAACGACGTCGTTCCGAAAGACCGTGACATCGCAATGGTGTTCCAGAACTACGCTCTGTACCCGCACATGACCGTGTACGACAACATGGCGTTCGGTCTGAAACTGCGCAAAGTTCCCAAGCAGATCATCGACGAGCGCGTCAAAGAGGCGGCTGCCATCCTCGGCATCACCGATTACCTCACCCGTAAGCCGAAGGCTCTTTCCGGCGGTCAGCGCCAGCGTGTCGCTCTCGGCCGCGCCATCGTCCGTGAACCCAAAGTGTTCCTGCTCGACGAACCTCTGTCCAACCTCGATGCAAAGCTCCGCGCGCAGATGAGAACGGAAATTTCCAAACTGCACGCCCGCCTCGCCACCACCTTTATCTACGTCACGCACGACCAGATCGAGGCAATGACGATGGGTACCCGCATCGTCGTCATGAAGGACGGCTTCATGCAGCAGGTCGATACCCCGCAGAACCTGTACGATTATCCTATCAACCTGTTCGTCGCAGGCTTCATCGGGACCCCTCAGATGAACTTCTTCCCCGCCACCCTCACGCAGGAAAACGGCAAGACGTATGTCGAATTTGTCAACAACAAGATCCTCCTGCCCAAGACGGTTCAGGCGCGCATCCGCAACATCGAAGAGTATGCAAATACCGGAAAGCCCATCACGCTGGGCGTCCGTCCCGAAGATCTCCACGAAGAAGAGAGCTTTATCGCCGCTTCTCCCGACACCGTCATCAAGGCGTTTGTCGAAGTCGTCGAAAAACTGGGCGCAGAGACGCTCATCTACTGCAAGCTCGACTTTAAGGAAGGCGAAGAAGTCAGCACCGTCATCGGCGATTCTTCCAACATGATCGCCAAGATCGACAGCCGTTCCGTCATTTCCCGCGGCGAGATCACCGAACTCGCTATTGACGCACGTCACATCCATATCTTCGACGGCGCTACGGAAATGTCCTTGCTCGCCCGCGACGAAGGATACGAAGTCACGCCCGAAAACGAGACTTCTTCCGCGTTCGTGCCTCTGACTCCTCAGGAAATGCAGGCGATCATCGAAAAGAACAGGGTCGTCACCAAGGAAGAAAAGGCCGCTATGCGCCGCGAAGCCCGCGCCGCTGCGAGAAAGGAAAAGGCAGAAGCCAAAGCCGCCGCAGCCGCTCAGCAGGAAGCGCAGGAAGAAAAAGCGGAAGAACCCAAGGACGAAGAAAACAAGTAATCTTCAGAAAATTTCAAAAGCTCCCCGTTTTCGGGGAGCTTTTTTGTTGCAGTGGTGAATTATACTATTAAGTGCAACAGGTAAAGAAAAAAAAGGAGTTCATACAAA
>ERZ1090879.536-NODE-536-length-23554-cov-9.725478_pt1 | contig 23554 bp, 16 predicted proteins | sample MGYA00478472_ERZ1090879 | MGnify/ENA primary metagenome ERZ1090879 (study PRJEB33644, sample SAMEA5815723) | chicken gut metagenome | biome: Chicken; feature: Gastrointestinal Tract; material: Caecum | place: Ireland | collected 2019-01-01 | study: A study of the... | reverse complement strand
CAAAATCCGGCCTGGGGGCGGCCACGGACACCGGGGGGGGGGTTTTCGCCCCCCCGCCGCTCATCGTGTACGGACGGGCTGCGTCACTTCATGAAGAAACGCAACATCTTGATCGCACGCTTGCTCGTGTAAGGGCGGTAGCGCACTTTCATGTCCACGAAGTTCTTTTTGTGGAGTATGCTCTTGTAATGCGTGAACGTGTCGAAGCCCACGCGGCCGTGGTACGCGCCCATGCCGCTCTCGCCCACGCCGCCGAAAGGCAGGTCGGAGCACGCGAGGTGGATGACGGTGTCGTTTATGCACCCGCCGCCGTAGGATATGCGCTCGGTGACGGCGCGTATGCGCGCCTTGTCGTCCGAGAACAGGTACAGCGCGAGCGGTTTGGGCTTATCCGCCATGATCCTGAACACGTCGTCGAAACGCTCGTAAGTCAGCACGGGCAGTATGGGTCCGAAGATCTCCTCGCCCATGACCGCGTCCGACCAGTCGACGTCCGTCATGACGGTAGGCTCTATCTTGAGCGTTTTCTCGTCCGAGCCGCCGCCCCACGCCACCTTGTTCTTGTCAATAAGGCCGAGCAGACGACGGAAATGCTTTTCGTTTATTATCTTGCCGTACTCCGGGTTTTCCAGCGGATGTTCGCCCAGCTGCAGCACGATCTGCTTTTTGAGCTCTTCCACCAGCTTGTCCCGCACGCGCACGTCGCACAGGATGTGGTCGGGCGCGACGCACGTCTGGCCGCAGTTGAGGAACTTGCCGAACACGATGCGGCGGGCGGCGAGCGGAATGGGCGTGGTGTCGTCCACTATGCAGGGGCTCTTTCCGCCCAGCTCGAGCACGGCGGGCGTGAGCGTTTCGGCGGTGTGGCGGAGCACTTCCTTACCCACCGCCTGGCTGCCCGTGAAGAACACGAAGTCGAACTTGGTGTCGAGGAGGGCGGCGTTTTCCTTGCGTCCGCCCGTCACCACGGCGACGTGTTCGGTCGGGAACTGTTCGGACAGCAGTTTTTCGATGACCGCGCTCGTCGCGGGCGAGTACGCGCTGGGCTTGACGACCACTGTGTTCCCCGCCGCGACCGCGTCCACCACGGGATCGACGGTGAGCAGGAAGGGATAGTTCCACGGGCTCATAACGAGCACGCTGCCGTACGGCGTGGCCTTGCGGTAGCAGCGGGACGCGAACTGCGACATGGGCGTGTGGACGCGTTGGTCCTTCGCGTACGAGGGCAGGTGCTTTATCATGTGGCGAAGCTCGACGAGCACCATGCCTATCTCGCTCATGTAGCTTTCCGTCGCGCTCTTGCCGAGGTCGGCGTGCAACGCGTGGCATATCTCGTTCTCATGCGCGCTTATCGCGGCATACAGTCTTTTGAGCGCGTCCACGCGCGCTTTTACGGGCAACGTGGCGCCCGACGCGAAATACTCGCGCTGGCGACGCATGACGTCGCCGATGTCGTTGATGGTCATGTCGTACCTCCCGATACCATATGATAAAATTTTTCCAGCTCGCGCGCGTTCATGAGTCGCGGAACGGGATAGAGCGGGTTGGCTTCCTTTGCGGCGTGCCGCGCCATGACGGGAACGTCCTCCGCGCGGATGCCGTCCAGCGTCCGGGGTATCCCCATGCGCGCGTTCAGCCCGCGTATCGCCTCGACGAACTTCTTCGCGCCCGCTTCGTGAGAGTCGGACTCGTCCGCCACTCCCGCGGCGACGCCCAGGCGGTGCAGTTTCCTGTACGCGCACTTGCCGTAGCTTTCCAGCACGTAGGGCATGAGCACGGCGTTGGCCAGTCCGTGCGGTATGTTGTACTGCCCGCCCAGCGAGTGCGCCACGGCGTGGATATAGCCCACGTAGGACTTGGAGAACGCGATGCCCGCGTTGTACGCCGCTTTGAGCATACCCGCGCGCGCCTCACGGTCGTGACCGTCGCGGTACGCCCGCTCGACGTTGGCGAACACCAGCTTCGTCGCGAGCAGAGCGCGTGCGCGCGTTTCGCGGCTGGTAGACCGCCCTATGTACGCCTCCACGGCGTGCGTGAGCGCGTCCATGCCCGTCGTCGCCGTCAGAGAGGGCGGCAGCGAGTAGGTCATCTCGGGGTCCAGCACCGCGTAGCGCGGGATGAGCGCGAAATCGTTCATCGTGTACTTGTGTTTGCGCTCCCCGTCCGTTATGACGGCGGCGAGCGTCACTTCGCTGCCCGTGCCGGCCGTGGTCGGCACCGCGAACAGCGGCGGTATGCGGCGGAGCACGCGCAGCGTGCCTTTGAGCTTATACAGCTCCTTTTTGGGGTACGCGATGCGCGCGCCCAGCGCCTTGGCGCAGTCCATGGACGAGCCGCCGCCCACCGCGATCAGGCATTCGCAGCGCCCGTCGAGGTACGCCTTTCTCGCCTCCTCCACGTTGGCCACGGTGGGGTTGGCGCGCGTTTTGTCGTACACTACCGTCGCTATCCCCCGCTTTTCCAGCAGCTCTTCCAGCGGACGCGTCAGCCCCGCGGAGCGCAGCCCCGCGTCCGTCACCAGCATCGCGCGCGCGATGCCCTTTTCTTCCAGCACGTCCGCTATCTCGGATACGCCGCCCAGTATGCGCGGCTCCCGATAGGGCAGCACGGGCAGGGCGACGTGGAACACTGTCTGTACCGCCCTGCAATATATCTTCTCAAAAACGTTCATTTCTTCCTTTTCGCGGTCAGGACGGATAGCCTTCGCATATCTTTTCCAGGTCGTCCAGCACGACGGTCAGCCCGCGGTACAGCGCCGCCCTGTCCTCTTCGGACAGTCGGCCGCCCACGCGCGCCAGCACGTCGTCCGCCTTTTGCGCCACGCGCTCGCCCACGTCCCGTCCGGCGTCGGTCAGCTCCAACGGGCTCTGATACCGCTTGCCCGTCGCCGAGTAAGTCAGCATGCCCTTTTTCCGCAGCTCCGCCACCGTGCGCGACACGTTGGCTTTGTCCTCGCCGCTGCGCTCACACAGCTCCCCCGCCGACATCGGCCCGAACCGCGCGAGGTAGTACAGGCAGGACACGTGCGAGCCGCGCAGACCGAACTCCTCCATCTCCGCGGTCTTGATGCGATGTATGCGCCGCGCTATCTCCGAGATGAGCACGGTGAATCTTTCAAACCTTCCCGGCATTCCGTCACCCACTTGTTGTAATCACAACAAGTACATGATACCACAAGCGCGGGGAAAAATCAAGCGTTCACAGGGCGAAAAACGCTCCGCCGCAACACGATCGTGATGCGGCGGAGCCGTAAAAGCGACATAAAAGTCCTTATTTATCGAACGGGCGGTCAGCGCGCGTTTTGGGGAGCGCCTACCACTTCGTGCGAAGGCGGAGCATAACGGGTGTTGACGCGCATGGCGTTGAGTATGGCGAGTATGGCAACGCCCACGTCGCCGAACACCGCCACCCACATGTTGGTTATGCCGAACGCGGACAGCACGAGTATTGCGAGCTTGACGACGATGGAGAACACGATGTTCTGCATGACGATGGCCATCGTCTTTTTGGCTATGCGCTTGGCGAGGGGCAGACCGCGCAGGTCGTCCTTCATCAGCACGATGTCGGACGCCTCTATCGCGGCGTCGCTGCCCACGCCGCCCATGGCGATGCCTATATCCGAGCGCATGAGCACGGGCGCGTCGTTGATGCCGTCGCCCACGAAGCACAGCACGTCGCCCGGGGCTTTTTCGGCGAGCAGCTTTTCCACTTCCTCCACCTTGTTCTGAGGGAGCAGCGAGGCCTTGTAGCTCGAAACGCCCGCCTTTTCCGCCACGTTCGCGGCGATGGCGGCGTTGTCGCCCGTCAGCATGACGGTGCGGCAGCCCATGCCGTTCAGACCGTCCATGACCTCGCGGGTCTCGGGCTTGATCTCGTCCGCGATGAGCAGACGACCGACGAACTTGCCGTCGTGCGCGACGTAGACCACCGTGCCCACGCCGTCCGACGCGACGGGCTCCACGCCCTCGCGGCGCATGAGCTTGTCGTTGCCGCAGGCGATGCGCTCGCCCGCCTTTTGGGCGACGACGCCCTCGCCTGCCACGTTGGTGAGCGACCAGCCCGACTCGGGGGCCTTACCGTACTTCTCCACGATGGAGCGCGCTATGGGGTGTCCCGAGCCGTTCTCCGCGATGGCGGCGAGGCGGAGCACCTCGTCCGCGCGGTCGGCGGGATACACCTCGGCGACTGCGAAGTTGCCCTTGGTGAGCGTGCCCGTCTTATCGAACACGAATATGTCCGCTCTGTTGAACTTTTCCAGGTAGTTGGAGCCTTTGATGAGTATGCCGTAACGCGACGCCGCGCCTATGCCCGCGAAGAAGGACAGCGGGATGGATATGACGAGCGCGCACGGGCAGGACACGACCAGGAAGCTGAGCGCGCGGTATATCCACGTGGACCAGTCCGACGTGATCAGCCCGGGCAGTACGGCGAGTATCACCGCCACGCCCACGACGGCGGGAGTGTAGTACTTGGCGAACTTGGTTATGAAGTTCTCCGCCTTGGACTTCTGCTCGCCCGCGTTCTCCACCAGCTCGAGTATCTTGGACACGGTGGAGTCGTAGAACTTTTTGGTGACGCGCACTTCCAGACGGCTCGTGACGTTCACGCAGCCGCTGATGACCGCGTCGCCCTCCGCGACGTCGCGCGGGAGTGATTCGCCCGTCAGCGCCTTGGTGTCCAGCGCGGACGCGCCGCGCACGGTCACGCCGTCCAGCGGGATCTTCTCGCCGGGGTTGACGACTATGACGTCCCCCACTTCCACCTCATCGGGGTCCACACGCACGACCTCGTCGCCGCGCAGGAGGTTGGCGTAGTCGGGACGGATGTCCATCAGCGCGGATATCGATTTGCGGGACTTGCCCGTCGCGTAGCTCTGGAAGAACTCGCCCACCTGATAGAACAGCAGCACGGCGCACGCCTCGTCGAAACCCTCGATCTCCTGGCCCGTCGCGCCGCGGTATATCGCCAGCGCGAACGCGCCCAGCGTCGCCACGCACATCAGGAAGTTCTCGTCCAGCACCTGCCCGTGCACGATGTTGCGCGCCGCCCGCCACAACACGTCGTAGCCTATGATGAGGTATACGACGAGGTAGAGGCAGAACGGGAACACCCACGCGGTGGGGCCTTCGAACACCTTCCCCAGCCCGATCGCCTTATCCGTCACGAACAGCGCGACGAACAGCGCGAGCGCCACTATTATGCGGATGAGGTTCTTCCTCTCCTTTCTGCTCATCTGATATCGCATACGGCAAGCCTCGTCAGCGGATTATGCGGCAGTCGGGCTCCACCTTGCGGCAGACCTTGACCACTTTGTCCATTATCTCGTCGAAACGCGCTTCGTCCGCGTCTATGGCCATGCGCTGACCCATGAAACTGATGCTCACGGACTCCACGCCCTCTATCTTGGCGACGGCGCGCTCCATCTTTGCCGCGCAGTTCGCGCAATCCAGATCTTCCAGCTTGTAGACCTTTTTCATTTCTTGTTACCTCCGCTCCTCTTTCCCTCGCCGAGCCACCGCCGGCGTTCACGACCGTTAAACGTTTGGTCTATTGAGCAATTATTCAATCGTATGCCCGTAAAAAACAGGGTCGCCCCCGTTCGTCACCTTTCCTCGCAGACGTGCGTCAGCCCGCATTCCATGATGCGCGTGACGTGGTCGTCGTCCAGCGAGTACCTGACTTCCTTGCCTTCCTTGACGCCCTTGACCAGCTTTGCGGCGCGCAGCACGCGGAGCTGGTGGGACACGGCGGACACGCTCATGTTCAGAACGTCGGCTATCTCCCCCACGTTCAGCTCGCGTATCTGCAGACACCCCAGGATCTTGGCGCGCGTGGGATCGCCGAACATCTTGAACAGTTCGGCTACCTCCGCCATCGTTTCGTCGTCCGGCAACCTGCGCCTCACCGACTCCGCGAGCCCTTCGATCTTGCGTGCGTCCTCTTCCATTATACTCCTCACTCATTTGAATGTTTCTTCAAATGTTCAATCGTATTATAACGCCGCCTCGCCCGTTTGTCAACCGTTTTACGGAAAAAAAAAAATTTTTTGCTCAAAAAAACCCCCTAAAAACGCAACCCCGGGGGGCCCCTTCCCGGGGTACAGGGCGGCGCGGCCTTGTCGGCTTGTATCAAGTCGCCCGAGCGCGTCAGCCGGCGGCCGGGACTTGTTTGTTCTTACGCACGCTGAGCACGAGCATTACCACGCTCGCTATCGCAAGCACGGCGAACACGACGAGCAGCGCGATCACGAGCGCCTTCCACCAAGGGAATACGAGCACGATGTCGGCACGGCCGATGTTCATCGCGTGGCTGCGCGATATGGAGAAGGCTATGCGCTTGGCCGCAGTCTGGCAGGCGGTCACGATGGCGGGGTCGTCGTCCAGACCGTCCAGCGTCGCCATGCCCGAGCTGTAGCCGTCCCACAGATCCTGGCCCGCGAGCACGCCCAGGCGATAGTCCATGTATTTCGCGGACACGGAGCAGTCGGTTATCGCCGCGCCCTTCATGCCCCACTCGTCGCGCAGGATGCCCGTCATCAGGCCGCGGTGCGCGCCCGACCACACGACGCCTATGCGGTTGAACGAGCTCATGACGCCCAGACCGCCGCCGCGCACGGAGCCTTCGAAGCCCTCGAGGTAGATCTCGCGGATGGCCTGTTCGTTCGACCAGGTGGAGATGCCGTAACGGCCCTCTTCCTGATCGTTGAGCGCGAAGTGCTTGGTGAACACGTAGATGCCCTTGCTCTGGATGGCGGCCACCTCGACGGCGCAGATCTCGCCGGACAGCCAGCCGTCCTCGCTGTAATACTCGAAGTTACGACCGCTGTACGGCGTGCGGTGGATGTTGGCGCCGGGGCCGTAGATGCCCGCGTACACCGTTTCACCGCTGCCCAGCTCGACGGCGTGCAGGAAGTCCTCCGCGATGCACTTGCCCATCTCCTCGATGAGGTCGAGGTTGAAGGTCGCCGCCATGACGTCCTCGGAGGTGTAGCACATCGCGCTGCTGCCGCCCACCAGACCCTTGGTGAAGCCCTGGGGTCCGTTCTCGTCCAGCGTGCCGGGCAGGCTGATGCTCGGGCAGGCCTGGGTCAGGTGGAAGCCGTTATATATAAGGTTGGTCATCTCGGTGTAAGGCAGCTGAGATATGAGCGTGTCCCAGCGAGGATCGGATATGTCCACCTCGCACAGGTCGGCCACTTTCATCTCGCCATCCACGTCCATAGCGGGGACCGCCGTCACGTCGGGATAGTACAGATCCTTATACTTCTCCACGAGAGCGGCTCTGCCCGACTCTTCGTGGGTCAGACCGTCATTCCACATCTCGTCCGTCACGCGCAGCGTCACCGCGCCCGTCGGGAACGTGCCTTCCCAATCGTCACGCGTCAGGTACGTCACCGTCTGGCCGCCCGCTCCCGCGTACTTGTTGAGGTCGGCGTCGTCGAACAGGTTGGTTATATCGTTGCCCGTCGCGCTCGACACCGAATACGTCTCCGCGTCGAGCGTGTCGTTCGTCCACTTCTTCGCGAGGTCGGCGTTGCCCGTCCCCGACATGCGGTCGGTATGCACCGTTACGCCGTCGCGCTGCTTCGCCATCAGTATGTTGTTCACAGCGTCGTGCGCGTTGCGTCCCGCAGTGAAGTAATAGTCGCCGTCCTCGAGGATGTACGTCTTGGCGGTCTTGTGGTCGTAGGACGTCAGGTCCTCCTTGTCCACCGTTATCGTGTACGTCTCCGTCGCTCCCGCGGCTATCTCCTTCTTGTCGAACCCGCAGATCTCCACCGCGGATTTCTCCACGTCGTTATCCACGTCGTATTCCGTGTACTCCGACTGGAAGTATATCTGCACGGTGTGCTTGGCCGCGCGGTCGCCTTCGTTCTTGACGTTGACCGTCACCGTGAAGTCCTTCTCGTTCTCGCGCACGTCGAAGTCGGAATACGTGAAGTCCACGTACGACTCGCCGTAGCCGAAGGGGTACGCCACGTCCGCGTCGTAATCGTAGTCGCCCACGCCCGGACGGCCGAGCACGTAGTCCTCATACCGCGTTTCGTAGTAACGGTAGCCCACGTATATGCCTTCCTGATACACCACGTAGTTGCGGTTGGCCTTCACCACGCCCGCGTCCGTGTTGTTCTGAGCGGTCTCCAGCCCCAGCTCGTCCGCGTTGGTGTAGTCGTACGCGCCGAAGTTGGCCATCGCGGGCGAAGAGTGGTTGTCCTTGAGGAAGGTATCCACTATCCTGCCCGAGGGCACCACGTCGCCGCTGAGTATGTCGGCCACGCCGTTTATGCCCGTCATGCCCACGTCGCCTACCCACAGCGCGGCGTCCACGTCGTACTCGTCAAGGAAGTCGAGCTGGAGCGCGTTGGAGGAGTTGAGGAGCACGACTATCTTTTTGAACGTGCCGTCCTCCTTGTAGCCGCGGATCTGCGAGAGCATGTCGCGCTCGTCTTTGCTCAGACGGAGGTAGTCGCCGTCCGTGCTGTCGTAGTCCGTCGCGCCGTTGTTCGTGAAGCAGGAATCCTTGTCGGGAAGGTCGGCGCCCTCGCCGCCCGAGCGCGCGAGCACCACCAGCGCGACGTCGCCGTAAGAGGAGAACGTGCTTTTGAGCGGATCGGTGTATTTGTTCCACGGCACTTCGTTGATGCGATACTGGCCCTGATTGCCGCCCGTGGTCGCGGCGTTCTCACGCTTGTAGCCGCTCGTCACGTAGAACTTCCACAGCTCGGGATTGACCGTGCCTTCGCCGAAGTTCTCCTGGAGCGCCGCCATGAGCGTGACCGCGTCGTTGGCGGAGACCTGGCCCGAGCCGGTGCCGCCGTAGAGCAGGTTGACGGAGGACTGCGAGAAGCAGCTGAACTTGGTGCCCTCCGCGAGCGGGAGCGTGTCGTCCTTATTGAGCAGCAGCGCCGCGCCCTCGCCCTCTATGTCGCGGCACAGCTCTTTCTCGTATGCCACGAGGTCGTCCTCGTTCTCGTAGTCCGTCCAGAAATAGATGGTCGCGTCGGGATCGGGTATGATCTCCTGCGTCTTGACGTTGAGCGCGAGGTTGATGACCTGTTCGAAATAGGTCCCCACGGCCAGACCGACCGCCATGATCACGGCGAGCACGCCGAAGACTATGGTGGTGATCAGCCATAACTTCTTGGAAAATACTTTCATGTTTCCTCCTGATTATTATATTATCCGCGGTTCATTGTTCGGTTCTTTCGGAACGCGGACCGCGAGACACGATCCTTCCGACGACGTACAGTGCCGCGAGTATGACGGCGATCGCAGCGAACACGGAAAGCAACGCTATGATGAGCACCTTCCACCACGGCATTATGATGATTATCTGCGCTCTGCCGACGTTCATCGCGTGGCTGCGCGACACGGTGTACGCCACGCGTTTTGAGGCCTCGTGGCACGCATTGACTATGGCGGCGTCATCGGCATACGCGTCCATGGATATCATGCCGCTTTCGTATCCCAGCCATATATCCTGACCCGCGAGCAGTCCTGCGCGGTAATCCATATACTTGGCAGACGAAGCCATGTCCGTCACCGCCATGCCCTTCATGCCCCATTCGTCGCGCAGAACGCCCGTCATCAGGCCGTGATGCGCACCGGCCCACACGACGCCTATGCGGTTGAACGAGCTCATGATCGCAGTACCGCCCTCAACGGCGAATGTCTCGAAGCCTTCGAGGTAGACCTCGCGGATGGCCTGTTCGTTCGACCAGGTGGAGATGCCGTAACGGCCGTTTTCCTGGTCGTTGAGCGCGTAATGTTTGGCAACGGCTATTATGCCTTTACCGCGCATGCCGGCCGCTTCCGCAGAACACATCTCGCCGGACAGCCAACCGTCCTCGCTGTAATACTCGCCGTTTCTGCCGCTGTACGGCGTACGATGGATGTTTGCGCCGGGAGCGTACATGGCGGCATATATGGTCGAGCTGTCGCCCATGGACGCATGCATCAGATCTTCCGCGATGCCATTGCCCTCAGATCGGGCGAGATCGGTATCGAACGTCGCGGCAAGGACGCTTTCGCTCGGATAACACATACCTCGGCCGCCGCCCGACAACGCTTTGGTAAAGCCGTAGGGGCCGTCCGATGCGCGCGTTCCCGGCATGCCGATAGACGTTACGGTCTGCGTGGCATAAGCACCGTTGCATATAAGATCGATCATTTCATCGTAGGACATCTGGGATATGAGCGTGTTCCAGCGGGGATCGGACATGTCCGCCTCGCACAGGTCGGCCAACGCCAAACTGCCGGCAGTTCCGATGTCCGGCATCTCCGTTTTGCCGTATGCCTGTTTGTATCTCTCGGCGAGAGCGGCTCTGTCCGACTCTTCGTGGGTCAGACCGTCATTCCACATCTCGTCCGTCACGCGCAGCGTCACCGCGCCCGTCGGGAACGTGCCTTCCCAATCGTCACGCGTCAGGTACGTCACCGTCTGGCCGCCCGCTCCCGCGTACTTGTTGAGGTCGGCGTCGTCGAACAGGTTGGTTATATCGTTGCCCGTCGCGCTCGACACCGAATACGTCTCCGCGTCGAGCGTGTCGTTCGTCCACTTCTTCGCGAGGTCGGCGTTGCCCGTCCCCGACATGCGGTCGGTATGCACCGTTACGCCGTCGCGCTGCTTCGCCATCAGTATGTTGTTCACAGCGTCGTGCGCGTTGCGTCCCGCAGTGAAGTAATAGTCGCCGTCCTCGAGGATGTACGTCTTGGCGGTCTTGTGGTCGTAGGACGTCAGGTCCTCCTTGTCCACCGTTATCGTGTACGTCTCCGTCGCTCCCGCGGCTATCTCCTTCTTGTCGAACCCGCAGATCTCCACCGCGGATTTCTCCACGTCGTTATCCACGTCGTATTCCGTGTACTCCGACTGGAAGTATATCTGCACGGTGTGCTTGGCCGCGCGGTCGCCTTCGTTCTTGACGTTGACCGTCACAGTGAAGTCCTTCTCGTTCTCACGAACGTCGAATCCGGAATACGTGAAGTCCACGTACGACTCGCCGTAACCGAAGGGGTACGCCACGTCCGCGTCGTAATCGTAGTCGCCCACGCCGGGACGGCCGAGCACGTAATCCTCATACCGCGTTTCGTAGTAGCGGTAGCCCACGTATATGCCTTCCTGGTACACCACGTAGTTGCGGTTGGCCTTCACCACGCCCGCGTCGCCGTTGTTCTGAGCAGCTTCCAGTCCCAGCTCGTCCGCGTTGGTGTAGTCGTAAGCGTCGAAGTTGGCCATCGCGGGCGAAGAGTGGTTGTCCTTGAGGAAGGTGTCCACTATCCTGCCCGAGGGCACCACGTCGCCGCTGAGTATGTCGGCGACGGCTTGCATGCCCGTTGCACCCACGTTGCCTATCCAGAGCGCGGCGTCCACGTCGTACTCGTCAAGGAAGTCGAGCTGCAATATGTTGGCGGTATTGATGAGCACTATGATCCTGTCGAATACGCCGTCCTTTTTCATCTGCCGCAGTCCGGAAAGCATATCCGTTTCCTCTTTGCACAAACGAAGGTAATCGCCGTCCGTCATGTATTCGGACAAAGAGGGAATGCCGCTCGGCAGATCGGAGCCTTCGCCGCCCGAGCGAGACAGCATGACGATCGCGGCGTCGCCGTAAGAGGAGAACGTGCTTTTGAGCGGATCGGTGTATTTGTTCCACGGCACTTCGTTGATGCGGTAGTCGGCCGAACTGCCGCCCGATAACGCCGCGTTTACGCGTTTATATCCCGAAGTGGTGTAAAACTTGACGAGCTCCGTATTGGTGCTTCCCTCGCCGAGCGCAGAAGTGAGCGCGGCATTGAGCGATACCACTTCAACGCCCGCGACGCTCGCGGAACCCGTGCCCGCATATATCGGGTCCACGGACGACTGCGAAAAGCAGCTTACTTTGGCGCCTTCCGGCAACGGCAAAGCGTCGTTATCGTTTTTAAGCAGCGTCGCGCCTTCGCTTTCTATATCGTAGCATACCTGTTTCCCGTACTCCACCAGTTCTTCTTCGGTGGCGTATTCCGTCCAATAATAGATCTTAGCTCCCTCCTCGGGTATGATCTCCTGCGTGGGGGCTTCAAGATATACGTTTATGATGTCCTCATGATACGTACCCACTCCGAGCAATACCGCCATGACGACGGCTAATACTCCGAATACTATAGACGTGATCAGCCACGGTTTCTTGGCAAAAAATCTCATGTTTCCTCCCGATCATTTCGTTTTGACGGTGTATTCGCCCGCTTCGCTCACGGTGAGCACGGTGCAGCCGTCCTCCGTGCCGACGACGGTCAGTCCCTCGCGGGACTCGACTTCGCCGAACTCCAGCGGTATGCGCACGGTGCAGTCCGCGTCCACCGTCGTGAGCGTGAACGTCGTGCCGCCCGAAGAGCGAGCGTATTCCATCGAGATGCGGCCCTTGACGGTGTCGACGCTCGTTTTCAGCGAGTCGAACAGCGCCTGCGGGGCGATCTCGTAGCTCTCATAGCCCGCCGCGGTCGGGGCGATGCCGCCGAAGTACCTCGACAGTATCATGAGCGGTCCGCACGACCAGCCGTGATTGGGCGTGCCGCCCTCCAGCCCGTCGAACAGCTCCCATATGGTGGTGTAGTCCGAATCGATCATCTCGCCGTAGCGCAGTTTCATGCGCTCCGCCGCGAGCTCGTACTCTCCCATGACGCACAGCGCTTCGAGCACGAAACGCTCCATGAACGGGCTGGCCAGGCGCACGTCGCGCAGCACGCCCGTGACGAGCGCGTAGTCGTCCTCGCCCGCCAGACCGGAGAGCACCGCGAGCGCGTTTGCGCGGTCATCGAGGTCGTCGCCGCTGCGGAAGCCGTCCGCTTTCTTGTACAGCTCGTCGAAGGACGCGCGCATGCCCGCCATGCGTTCGTTCAGGAAGGCGTCGTCCGCCGAGATGCCCAGCGCGTCCGCCATATTTTGCGCGCACGCCATGGAATAGTAATACCAGCACACCTGTATCAGCCCGACGTCCGCGCCCGAACCCCAGTCCGTCCACGTCCATTCGCCCGCGCGATATACGGGCATGCCGTCCTCGTCGACGTTCCACACTTTGAGATACTCGATGAGCGCGGCGTAGTATGCCTTCACCGTTTCCGTGTCACCCGTCTGCATCAGATAGTTGTACACGGCGGTGGAGAACGCCAGGCTCTGCGCGGGTATCTCGTGCGACTTGTTGCTGGGCGCGCGGCTGGGTATGAGCTTGTCCTTACCCGTCCAGCCCACGCAGGCGAGTATGGTCTTCTTTATGAGCGCGAGCGCGTCGGTGTCCATGGCGTAATACGCGATGTCCATCTCGTTGGTAGCGTCGCCCATGTACGGGCCGCGTTCGCGTTCGGGGCAGTCCATGAAGGAGTCGCGCATGCAGAGCTCCAGCGTGTTGGCGCACTTCTCCCACAGCACGTTCAGATCCTCGTCCGAGCTGACGAACTCGCCCGTGCGTTCGCTCCCGTAACCGCTGGGGCGATAGCCTATGCGCGTGAACTTGACGCCCGCCTCCGCCTCCACGATCAGCTCCGAGCCGCTGCGCCACGGGTAGCTCTCGTAGCTCTGCGCGCCCTCTTTGGTGACGTAAGTGTCCTTGAACGTGCCCGTCGTCGTGCCGCCTATCGTGAACGTGTCGGTATAATAGGTTATCTTCTTCCCCGCGGGCGCCTCCAGCTCGAAATAGGGCGAGAACTGCATGTTCTCGGGCAGAGCGAAAGTAAGCGTCCTGTCCTCGGTAAGCGTCTCGCCCAGCACGGACTCGGCGGACTTAAGATCGGTCAGTTCACCGAACTTTATGAGCGGCATGTCCGACGCGTAGAGGTCGCCGAAGGGCAGCGCGCCCGCTTTGGCGATGAGCGTTGCGCTCTCCCAAGCGGAGTCGTCGTAAGACTCGCTCATGAAATCGCCCACGCTGTCGCGCGCGTCGTACCACATGTTGCGCTCGGCGAGCATGGAGGTCTGGGAATACGCGGGGTATTCCGCGCCCAGCAGTATGCGGTTCTTGTATTCGGTCAGTCGGCGCGCCTTGAACGTGTGGTCGGACTTGATCACGGTGTCGCCCGCCTTCATCTCGAACAGCAGTCCGCCCTGCACTTCGCCCTCGCCCAGCGCCAACATGCCGTCTATGGACGAGTCGCCCGAGCGGCCGTTGTACGGCACGAGGAAGGCCAGCGTGTTCTTACCCGCTTTCAGCCCGTCCACGGCGACGGTGTCGTAGTAAGAGTCATACGGCGTGGGGCCGCGCTTGACGCTCCCGTCGTATACCGTCAGCTCGCCGTTCACCCACATAAAATACTTGGATTCGGCGGACACGTAAGCGGTGACCTCGCCGGGCGCTTCCGCCAGATCGAACGTCTTGCGGAACGCGACGTAAGAGTCCTCCGTCGTGCTCGGCGTCCATATCCACGCGGCGGTAAAGTCCGTCTTTTTGTAAGGATCGAGCGCGTCGCCGTACGCCAGATCGCTCTTTACGGGGTAGCCCGTGTCGGGTATCTCGGGCGGAGGGGGCGTCGGATCGCCGCACGCGGCGGCGCACGCCACGGTCAGTACCATGACGGCGGCGAGCAGGAACGCTCCCATCGTCCTGATGCGTTTTTTCATCGTTTTCTCCTTGGATCATATCGTAACGGGCGGCGGCGCTGTGCCGCCGCCCGTTACGGCGTTCGTTATCGTTTGCGTCAGGCCGCCGCGGTCGCGAGAGTCATGCTCCCGTTCTCGCCCAGCGTCCAGTTGAGTTTTTCTCTGACTGCGGAGTCGATGGGGCCCGTGACCTCGCCCGCCGTGAGCGTGACGGAGCTGCCCGTCTTGACGTAAGTGCCGCTCATGCCGGCAAGCGCATACCCGTTCTCGCCCGCCGCGGACAGCGAGAAGGTATTGTCATTATTGAGCGTGAGCGTGTAAGTCAAGAGCATCTCGCCCATGGTGGGGATATTGGTCATTATCGCCGCGGTGTACTCCTCGCTCGAAGCCGGCGGTGCCTCGCCCGAAGCCGGCGGTGCGATGTTCGGAAGCTCGGAGATGTCCTCGCAGACGTAGGTGTAATCCACGTCATAGCCGCCGCCCATGCTGTAAGTGTACTGGAACGTGGCCTTGTTGCCTTCCACGGTAACGTTCACTTCCTCATCTGCCACTATGATGCCGAAGCTGTCGGAGGTCTTGTAGTAAGAGCCGGTCGCGTACTGAGTGTAACCGCTGTAGAGCAGCAGCGTGCCGTCCTGCTGTACGTAGACGGTGCCGCCATCAGCCTCGAAGGTCGCTATGGACGCGGGCGGCGTGAAGGTCAGCTTGGTGCCCTGGATGAACGCGTTGTCGTCCGCGTACTTCTTGGTCTCGCCGCCCTTGAGCGTCACGGTACGCGTGAAGCCCATGCCGGGGACGATGGGGAAAGAGCAGTCGAACGAGTACTCGCCCGCCACGTCGTAAGCGTAGGACGTGGAAGAGTCGGAGGTCGTGCCGTCCTCTTTCTGGACGGCCAGCTTGATCTGCAGGCAGGGCACGCCGTCCTTATCGGCTTCTTTCCACGTGCCTTCCATGAAGCTGGCCTCGAAATTGCGGTTCTCGGCGGCGTCGGACGCATCGTAAGAGTAAGGGTTGTAGCGCGCGAGCACTGCGGTGCCGTCCTGATTGAGGTTGAGCATGAACTCAAAGCCCTGGCCGAGAGGTCCGAGGCTGTCGGTGAACGAGCCGACGAGCTGGAACGACTTGGTGTTCGTGGGCGGGGGTGGCTCTTCCGTAGGGTCTCCGCAGGCCGTAAAGGCAAAAACGGCGCCTACGGCGAGTATAGCCGCGAGAACGGCTACGACGAATTTCTTTGCTTTCATAAATTTCCTCCTTTTGCCCGGCGTTTCGCCGGTAAGATCTCTCCGTTCGGACGGGACTTTCTCCCGCCCGTCAACGTTCACAGTATAGAACGACCGTACCGCGTTTTCAAGGCAAACCGCGCAACCTGATTTTTCCGCCGCGCAGACTGCCCCGCCCCGAAGGGCGGACGGTCGGTCAGAGCGCGTTTTCGCTTGACGCGCCGCCCACGTACCTGTTCATGAACGCCGCGCTCAGCATGACCGACCTGACGGGGTCGATGTCCGAGCGGGGCGCGTGGTTTTCCAGCACGGCGGCCTCCGCGCCCAGAGCGGCGGCCTTTTCCGCGATGCGCACCAGCGGCATGTTGCCGTAGCCCGGTTCCATCCCGCCCGACTTGCGTATGCTCGCCGTCTTGCCCGCGGGGCGAAAGCCCCTGTCGTTGACGTGCCACATCCGCATGCGCCCGCCCAGCCGTTCCATCCATTCCAAGGGGTCCGCGCCCGCCTCCGCCATCCAATACGGATCGTACTCGAACCCGACGTACTTCGGGTCGGTGCGGTCGACGATCAGGTCGAACGCCCGCGTGTTCCCCGCCCGCGCCAGCTCGCAGTTGTGGTTGTGGTAGAGCAATCTCAGGCCGCGCTCGGAAAGCGAACGTCCCGCGTTCGACAGCGCGTCGGCCAGGCGGAGCACCGCGTCGGCGTCCGAGTAGTCGAACTTGTACATGCCCGTCACTACGACGGTGTCCGTGCCGAACGCGGCGGTCTCTTCCGCCACGAGGTCCGGCTTTTTCTCTATCGTGCCGAGGTCCTCGTGCACGCTCACCACGCTCATGCCGCTGTCGCGCACGATGCGCCGCCAGTCCAGCTTGCCGCACGGCCCGATGGGCATGCCCGCCATGGCCGCGAAACCGCGTATCAGGAGCGGCATCCTGCGCGTCAGATACCCGCACATCTCTATGCTCTCATATCCCGCTTCGCGCGCGTCCGCGAGTATCTCCGCCGCCTGACGCTCGCTTTTCATGGCAAGTCGCAACGAAAACTGTTGTATCGCTTTTTTCAAGTGTCCACCTCCGCGGTATCCGTATCAAGAGCAAAGGGAGCGCTTTCCGCGCTCCCTTTGCCCGATGCGCCCGAAGCGCATGCGGTCATTCGTCAGGCGGTCTGTTTTTCTGCCGCGCGGACTTCCCGCGTCATGAAGCAGCTCGCCGCGTGCGCGATCGTCGCCACCGCGAACAGTATGCCGAACGTGAGCGCGAGCGCGAGGTTGCCGCCCAGGAAGGCGACGCCCGTCGCGGCGTCCGCCATGGGATACATGGACTGCATCCAGTGGTAAGCCACGGCCACGGCATACAGCGCCGCGGGCACGAGCTGACCGAACTTAAAGCCCAGGCGTTCGGCCGCGAGCGCGGTGAGCGAGCCCGCCAGCATGAACGCGAAGGTCAGCGGCGAGAACACGCGGTCGATGGCGTCGCCCGCCGTGGCGAGATATACGATGAGGTAAGCCACGGACGACACCAGAGCCAGCGCGGCTCCGCCGAAAGCCAGCCAGAACCCGAGAGTCCTGTTTTTGAAGTAATCCTTGATGAACTCCATGTCACGCCTCCTTCTTCTTGCGGTACGCGGTGAGCGCGAACATCACGCCGCAACCCACGGCGATCAGTCCGACCACGACGTTCAGCACGATGAGCGCGGGCTGCCACCAGGGCACGAAGTCGGAGACCTCGGTCTCGGGAGTCAGGCCGTTGATGAGCACCGAACGTGAGACGGCGTAGAAGTAATGCTTGGCCGCGTCGCGCAGTCTGGACCAGATGTGACCGTCCTGATCGTTGACCAGCAGGCTGCGCACCTCGGGGATGCGGCCGGGGTCGTTGTTGAACTGCTCGCTGCCCGCGTGCACGCAGTCGGCGGTGGGCATGTAGGATACGGAGTCCTTGGACGAGTCGGTCATGTTGAGACCGCGGAAGCCCCATTCGCCGCGCAGTACCGTAGTCATGGTGGCGTAGTCGCAGGCGGTGGGAACGCAACCCACGCGGTTGTACGCCGTCATGGTCGCGAGGCCGTTGCCGTCCGCGAGCGCGCCTTCGAAGCCGCGCAGCACGCTCTGACGATAGGTCTGCTCGTTCATGAAGGTGGCGACGCCGTGGCGGTTGGTCTCGCTGTCGTTGCCCGCGAAGTGCTTGATGCAGCCCAGCGCGCCCTTACGGCTCATCTCGAGCACCTGGTACATACCGCAGTAGTAGGACATGTTGCCGTCCTCGGAGTAGTATTCGAAGTTGCGGCCGGAGTAAGGCGTGCGGTGGATGTTGGCGCCGGGGCCGTACACGACGGGGTGACGCAGCCAGTACGCCTCCTCGCCGAAGAAGTATCCCCTTTCGGTGAGCATATCGGGGCTGAACGTGGACGCCGCGACGACTTCCGCGTTGAACAGCTCGCCGTTCTGGTGACCGTCGGGACCGTCGCAGGAGAGGTATGCGGGCAGGCCCACGTCGGGCATCGCCGCCATACCCATCTGCTCGCCGGCGACCTGCACCAGCGACGAGATGTCGAGCTGATCGATGAAGGTGTTCCACGTATCGTCATCCTCCCACTCGACGTCCTTGAGCTCCACGAACTTGATCGTGACGTCCTGTCCGAACTTGAACGAGGAGATGTCTGGAGCGTCGGCGGGTTTCTCGTACTGAGGGTTCTCCATGAGATCGACGATCTCGGGAGTGGCCTCGAAGTTCTCTATCGGCGTGGGGAACGTGTTCCAGTCCGCGCGGGTGAGATAGGTCACCTTATCCTCGATGAAGTAGTTGAGATCGCGGTCGGCGAAGAGGTTGGAGACCACCGCGCCCGTGCGCTGCGAAGTCGCGTAAGTGGTGTTGTCGAGCGCGTCCAGCGTGACGGTGCGGACCTTGGAGGTGTCCCCCGCGACGGGAGCGCCCTCCGCGTCGTACATGCCGCTCGCGCCGCGCGCGGCGAGTATGTTGTTGAGCGCGTCGTGCGCGTCGTCGCCTATGGCGAAGTGATAGTCGCCCGCGTCGAAGGTGTAGCAGCCCTTCTTGGTCGTGTCGGCGCCGTTGACGGCGTTCTCGTCATACGTGGCGAAGATATAGTCGGAGAACGTGAGTTCGACCTCCGTATCCTCCCCCGCCGCGAGCTCCACGGTCTTGCCGAACGCCGCGAGCTGGACGGCGGGCTTTTCGGCCATACCTTCCTCCCACGGGAGCTGCACGTAGAGCTGTACGACGTCCTTGGACTTGCCTTCGTACGTTTCGTCGCCGTTGTTGGTCACGCTGACGGTGGCGGTCACGGTATGCGTTTCGCGATCCCATTCGAATCCCGTCAACGCCTGCGTGAAGTCGGCGTACGAGCCGCCGCTGCCGAAGGTGAACGCCATTTCGTCCGCGTAGTTCCACTCGTCGCCCGAGCTGGCGAACGTACCGGCGGAGCCGTCGGCGTTGTTCACGCCCAGGATGAGATCCTGATAGCGCGTTTCGTAATACTTATAGCCCACGTATATGCCCTCGGCGTACACGGTGAACTTGTTCTTATAGAGCGTGTTGAGGTTGGTGAACCTGCGGTTGCCCGAGTTCTGTATCGCGGGAGAGGACAGCGAATCGGTGGCGTACGTGTCCACGAGCCTGCCCGAAGGGTCGGCCTTGCCCGCGAGGACGTTGGCGACGCCCGTCATGCCGTATCCGCCCGGATAGCCTATCCACAGGCAGGCGTCCACGCCGTAATCGTCCAGCCAGCCGAGATCCATCGCGTAGCCGCTGTTGACCAGCACGACGGTCTTGTCGAACTCGCCCGACGACTCTATCATGTTGAGCAGGTCCTTTTCTTCCTTATGCAGAGCCAGCTCGGGCACGCCCTCCGGTCCGCTCTCCCACGTGGTGCGGTTGCCGTCGTCCAGCCCGCCGTCGCCCATGCCGTGGTTGAGCTCGCCTTCCTCACCGCCGTAACGACGGAGCACGACTATGGCCGCGTCCGAATAGTCGGCGAAGGAAGAGCGCACGGACGAGTAGGCGGAAACGTCCAGCTCGCCGATGTCGCCCGTCTTGCCGAAGGCGTTGTCCCCCGACGCGATGACGTCATACACCGCGTCGTTTACGGTGAATCCCGCCGTGCGCAGCGCGTCGTACAGCGTCACGCCCGCGTTGACGGGACCGCCGCTGCCGCCGTGGAACACGGAGTTGGCTGCGCCGCTGCCGAAGAGCGTCACGGACGCGCCCGACGCGAGGGGAAGCGCGTTGGCTTCGTTCTTGAGAAGGACGGAGCCTTCTTCCTGTACTCTGACGACGTGCTCGGCGAGCGCCGCCGTCATCTCCTCACGGCTGTCGAAATCGCTGGGATAGTACGTCGTGTCTTCGGTGATCTCCACCGTCGGCGGCTCGACGCCCAACACGCGGTTGACGTCGCCCACGCGGACGAACGCGAGATTGCTGAAGAACACGACCAGACAGAACACCAGGATCAGGATCGCCGTCAGGCCTTTCCACAATGCGTAATTTTTCATATCGCGCCCCTTCGCTTACGCGTCATTCTCGGGGAACGTGAGGTCGATGAAGTCGAAGCTGTACTGTTTTACGTTGAGCTGAGCCTTTGCCTCGTTGAACGCCGCGTCGGCGAGATACTGTTCGGCCGTCCAGGGAGTGGCGTCGGGGTCTTTGACCACCTGACCCGTGGAGGTGTCTATGGTGCCGGGCACGACCTGCTTGCCCATGTCGTCGTTCCAGTTGTCGGTATCCAGGTAGTACGATCCGTCATAGGCGACCACGATGTGCGTGGGCGTGGCGAGCGTCACGTCCATAAGGTCCTCGTCGAGAGCGTTGGGCTCGGACGTGAAGGTGCCGTAATACTTGGTGATCGAGTTGTCGCGCTCGTTGCCCTTGGCTGCGTTGCCTTCCGCGGGAAGCTCCAGCGCGGAGAACATGGACGAGGACACGATAAGGCAGTAAGTGTTGTCCTCATACAGCGTCAGCTCCTGCTGCGTGAACGTCGTCATATAGTAGTTGTAGGTGGGGCGCATGTTTGCGTAGGACAGCTGCGCGGGCGAGAGATACACTCCCGTCGCCTTGGGCGTACCGCACGCGGCGAACGCGAACACGGATACGATCGCGATGGCGGCCACCAAAACAACGGCCGTGAGTTTTCTTGCGATGCTTTTCATGATCTTCTCCTTTTATATCTTTATTCGGGGGCTTTTTCCGCTCCCGCATAGATTATAAGTCAGAGAAAAATGCCTTTTCAAGGCAAACCGCGCAACCTGACTTTTCCGCCGCGCAGATTGAGGAGCGGCCGGACGAAAGCGGAAATGCGTCGGTCGAACGCGCAATCCGCGTCGAAAAAGCGACAATCGGCGCGGTAAAATCGCAAATGCTCTTGACAACCCGCGCAGTTGCGTTATAATGTACATTACAGGGGTCGCGTATCGCCGCGGTCCCGGGGAGGGTGATGATGATAAACGTGGCGATAGTAGAGGACGAAGCCGAGCATTCCGAAACGCTCAGAAAATACCTGAACAGATACGCCGACGAGCAGCACGAATCTTTTTCCGTATCCGTGTTCGACAACGCGGTGACGTTTCTGGAAAAATACACGGCGTCGTACGACGTCGTTTTCATGGACGTCAAGATGCCGTACATGAACGGCATCACCGCCGCGCACAAGCTGCGGCAGCTCGACGGCGACGTCATACTGTTCTTCGTGACCAGCATGCAGCAGTACGCCATCCGCGGCTACGAGGTGGACGCCATGGACTATATAGTCAAGCCCGTGGGGTATCACGAGTTCGCGCTCAAATTCGCCAAGGCCATGGACAGGCTGGAGGCGCGCGGCGGTACGGGACGGGAGATGCTCGTGCCCACCGAAACGGGGCTGATGAAGCTGCGCCTGCGCGACATCATATACGTGGAAGTCAAGAACCATCACTGCATATTCCACACGAACAAGGGCGATCATCGGCAGTACCAGTCGCTCAAATACGTGGAAGAGCGTCTGCCCTCCGACAAGTTCGTCAAGTGCAACAACTACTGTCTGGTGAACCTCGCGTACGTGGAAGCCATACGCGGCTCCGTCGCCGTCGTATCGGGAGAGGAGCTGGAGATAAGCCGCCCGCGCAAGAAGGAGTTCGGCAGGCGCGTCGCCGAGTACTATGAGGGCAGATCATGATCGAGCTGATATACGACCTGCTCGGCAAGTACACCTTCGACGCGTTCTCGCTCGTCATACTCTTCTGGCAGTGTCAGCTATGCATACTGCTGTTCATGCTCAAACACCATCGCAGGAAACTGTTCGCGCTACGCTTCATATCCGGGGTGGTGCTCGGAACGCTCGCGTCCGTGGGCATAGCCGTCGTCAACACCGAGATAGGCGGCGCGGCGGACATACCCGTGCGCATATTGTGCTACACCGCCGTTTCCGCGCTGAATCTGGCGGTCGTCGTCTTTTCGTATAAAGAGAGCATGACCGAGATACTGTTCTGCTGGTGCTCGGGGATGGCGGTGTATCAGTTCGTCGGCAAGCTCTATCCCCTTCTCCAGAACATAGTCGGCAAGGACGACAAGACCACGATATCCTTCATAAACGACACCCCGGGCGAATGGTACGACTGGATCGTTTATTTCTTCGTCCAGGGCGGCCTGTACGTACTGCTCGCCTACATCTTCCGTCGGAACGACTTCCTGCACAAGGACGCCGTGACGTCGCGCGGGATAGCGCTCATCGCAGTCATGACCACCGTCGTCATGAACGGGCTGATATGCGTCGCGCGGCTGTACGAGAGCGAGAGCTTCGCGCTCAACATCGTCGTCAAGGTGTTCTCCATGGCGTTCGGACTCGCGCTGCTCTTCATCTGCTCGGAGCTCTACGCACGCAACCGCTCGCGACAGGAGATGAACGTCCTGCGGCAGATGTGGAAACAGGAACGCTCGCAGTTTCTGAGCGTCAAGGCCAACATCGACTACATCAACGCCAAGTGCCACGACCTCAAGCACCTCTTCGACAAGCTGGAGGGTAAGCTGGACGAGGTGGACCTCGAACGCCTGAAGAGCGCGGTGAAGTTCTACGACAACAGCGTGCGCACGGGCAACGAGATACTCGACGTCGTGCTGTGCGAAAAGATAACGCTCTGCACGAGCATGGGCATACGCCTCACCTGCATGGCGGACGGTCGGGGCATCGACATCCTCTCCGCCGCGCAGACGTACTCGCTGTTCGGCAACATCATCGACAACGCCATCGAGGCGGTGAACGCGATCAAGGACAAGGACAAGCGCATAATATCGCTCACGGTCACGCGTCGGAACGGCAGGACGGAGATAAGCATATCCAACTTCTACGAAGGCGAGCGCAACGTGTCGGGCGACGGGCTGATATCCACGGGCAAGGACGACGCCGCGCGGCACGGCTACGGCCTGAAGAGCGTGCGGCACATCGTCGCCCAGCACGGCGGAGAAACGAAGATAAAGGCGGAGAACGGCAGGTTCGAACTGCGCATCTCCCTGCCCGAGCCGAACGGCTCGGGCGCGACGGCTACCCCCCCCCGCGTAAGGACGCGGCGGACTGAACGCTCACTCGCTCCCGTACGCGCACCCGCGTGACGCGGGACTAAACGACGCGTCGTACGCCAAAGGACGCGCGACGCGCCCTTTCCATGAACGAACGCAAGCGCGGGCCCCCCCATGGGGGGGGGGGGGGGGGGGGTTGGTTTGGGGGCCGGGGGCGGGCCGCCCGCCCCGGGGACGGGGCCGGGCCCCGCGGGGTTTGCCCGGGGGGGG
>ERZ1090879.532-NODE-532-length-23643-cov-18.586824_pt1 | contig 23643 bp, 19 predicted proteins | sample MGYA00478472_ERZ1090879 | MGnify/ENA primary metagenome ERZ1090879 (study PRJEB33644, sample SAMEA5815723) | chicken gut metagenome | biome: Chicken; feature: Gastrointestinal Tract; material: Caecum | place: Ireland | collected 2019-01-01 | study: A study of the... | reverse complement strand
CACCCGAAGAAGTGAAGGCGGAGGAAGTTCCCGTCGTTGAGGAGCCCGAAGAGGAGGCCGCCCCCGAAGAGGCGAAGGCGGAGGAAGTTCCCGTTGTCGAGGAGCCCGAAGAGGAACTGCCCGCTCCCGAAGAGGTGAAGGCGGAGGAAGTTCCCGCCGTTGAGGAGCCCGAAGAGGAGGTCGCCCCCGAAGAGGTGAAGGCGGAGGAAGTTCCCGTTGTCGAGGAGCCCGAAGAGGTACTGTCCGCACCCGAAGAGGGGAAGGCGGAGGAGGTTCCCGTTGTCGAGACGCCCGAAGAGGCGCAGGCGCCTGCAGACGGCACGACGCGCGTCATCTATACCAACGACGACGGCTGGTACGTCAACGTCCGCTACGACAAGAGCTTCGAGGCAAAACTCATTCAGGGCGACGAAAAGCTGAAAAATTACTATTCCGAGCTCAAAAACGAGCTGCTCTCCTATAAAAAGGTGACGGCGCGCAAGAGCTGGCAGCACGAGGCGTTCCGTCGCGGCAGAACGACGGTCGCAAAACTGGTCATCCGCGGCAAGACGTTGCGCCTCTATCTCGCGCTCGAACCCATGCTCTACGAAGAGAGCAAATACCTTGTGGAAGACGCGTCCGAACACGCCAAGTTCGCCAAAACGCCGCTTCTCTACCGCATCAAGAACGACCGCCGCTGCCGTTACGCGAAAGATCTCATTGCCGCAGCGATGGCGTCCGCCGAAGCGCTGCGCGGGGACGATCAGAACGAGGACTATGCCTCCGTTCCCTACGAGAGCACGGACGATCTCATCGCGCAGGGGCTTGTGCGGATCATCGAGGTGCGCCGCCGCAAAGACGGCGCCGGCGGGATCATACCACCTGTCGACGAGGAATACGAGGAGGATGAAGAGGACGAGGAGCCCCTCGCTCCCGAAGAGGAGGAGCCCGCAGAGCCCGTGGCGCTTGCGCCCCGTCCCGTCACCGCGCTCACCGTTCAGGACGTACAGGAGGAGCATCGCGTCAGCGTCTCCGCGGCAGATACGCTCATGGCGGATGAGGAGGCCGAGGGGCTCGTTTCCGAGGCGGAGCGCGTGAGCGACAAGCGCCGCCAGACCATCGTCAATATCGATACGCTCAGCGAATATTTCTCGGACGGCGAGCGGGTCGGGATCGAAGAAATGAAGGAACGCATCCCGTTCTTCAACAAAAAGGCGACCTACGTAAAGGTGCTCGCGCGCGGCGTGCTCACCAAGACGCTCGAGGTGGAGGCGGACGATTTCTCGCTCGACGCGGTCAAGATGATCGCGCTCCTCGGCGGCAAAATTTACAGAACCAGGAAATGACAAATCGACCTCACCCGGTAAGGGTGAGGTTTTTGTTTTTTCCGAAAAAAACCGCAAAAAACAAAAAGAATTTTTCGTTTCCCTATTGAATTTTTATGCGATTTATTTTATAATGGTTCCGTACAGAGGTACGAAGAGACTTTTTTGGGGGTTATTATGGCAAACGCAAAAGAGTATATCGAGAGCGGACGCACCGCGCTCGGGATCGAGTTCGGATCCACGCGCATCAAGGCGATCCTCGTGGACGAGAACAACACGCCCATCGCATCGGGCAGTCATGAGTGGGAAAACCGTCACGACGGCGGCATCTGGACGTATTCGCTGGACGCGATCCGCGAAGGTCTTCAGGATTGCTATGCGAAGATGGCGGCGGACGTCATGGAAAAGTACGGCGTCACGCTCACGACGATCGGCGCGATGGGTTTTTCTGCAATGATGCACGGCTATATGGTGTTCGATAAGAACGATAATATTCTCGTTCCGTTCCGCACCTGGCGCAACAATACGGCGGCGGAGGCGGGCGAAAAGCTCACCGAGCTTTTCAACTATCATATCCCCGCGCGCTGGTCGATCGCGCACCTGTATCAGGCGATCATCAACGGCGAGAGCCACGTAAAAGACATCGTATTCCAGACGACGCTCGAAGGCTATGTGCACTGGAAACTCACGGGCAAAAAGGTACTCGGCATCGGCGAGGCGTCGGGCATGTTCCCCGTCGATCCCAAAACGAAGCAGTACGATAAGGTCATGCTCAAAAAGTTCAACGATCTCGTCAAGGGCAGGGTTCCCTTCAAAGTGGAGGATATCCTTCCTAAGATTCTGCTTGCAGGCGAGGATGCCGGCACGCTCACCGAAGAGGGGGCAAAATTCCTCGATCCTTCCGGCAATCTGAAACCCGGGATCCCGCTCTGCCCGCCCGAGGGCGACGCAGGCACGGGCATGGTCGCAACCAACAGCATCCGCCCGCGCACGGGCAACGTTTCGGCGGGCACGTCCGTCTTTGCCATGATCGTGCTCGAAAAAGAGCTCTCCAGGCCCTATCCCGAGATCGACCTCGTCACAACGCCCGTCGGCGACCTCGTCGGCATGGTGCACTGCAACAACTGCACGTCCGATATCAACGGCTGGGTGAACCTGTTCGGCGAATTTGCCGCGCTTGCCGGCGTGGATATCCCCAAGTGGAAACTTTACGATATGCTCTACTTCGAATCGGAGAAGGGCGATAAGGACTGCGGCGGACTGCTCGCCTACAATTATGTCTCCAACGAGCACGTCACCAAGGTCGAAAAAGGGCGTCCGCTCTTTGTCCGTACGGCGGAGGGCAAGTTCAACCTTGCAAACTTCATGCGCACGCACCTCTATTCCGCGTTCGGCGCGCTCAAGGTCGGGTGCGACATCATGCTCAAAGAGGAGGGCGTTAAGCTCGACCGCATCACGGGTCACGGCGGGCTCTTCAAAACGGAGCGCGTCGGGCAGAGCTATCTTGCCGCGGCGATCAATGCGCCCGTCACCGTCATGAAGACCGCGGGCGAGGGCGGCGCGTGGGGTATGGCGATCCTTGCGAACTACCTCATCACCAAAAAGAAGGGCGAACCGCTCGACGAGTACCTCGATGAGCGCGTGTTTGCCGGTCAGGAGGGCGTTACGCTTGCGCCCGATCCCGCAAACGTTGCAGGGTTCGAGGAGTTCGGCAGACGCTACGTCACGGGGCTTCCCATCGTGCGCGAGGCGACGAAGTCTCTCAAATATTAATCAGGCAGACTGTTTGGAGGAATAAAACTATGTTGGAAGCATTGAAAGAGAAGGTCCTGAAGGCGAATCTCGACCTTGTCAAAAACAAGCTCGTGCTCTTTACCTGGGGCAACGTCTCCGAGATCGACCGCGAGAGCGGGCTCATCGTCATCAAGCCTTCGGGCGTTGAGTACGATGAGATGAAGGCGGAGGATATGGTCGTCGTCGATCTGAACGGCAAGGTCGTCGAGGGCGATCTGCGCCCTTCGTCGGATACGCCCACGCACATCGAGTTCTATAAGGCGTTCCCCGATGTCGGCGGCGTCACGCACACGCACTCCACGTTCGCAACGGCGTGGGCGCAGGCGGGGCGCTCCATTCCCTTCTACGGCACGACGCATGCCGACTATTTCTACGGCGATATTCCCTGCGCGCGTTCGCTCACCAAAGAGGAGATCGAGGGCGAGTACGAAAAGAATACGGGGCTTGCCATCATCGAAAAGTTCAAGGGCGATAACATCAAGCCGCTCGAAGTCCCCGGCGTGCTCATCAAGAGCCACGGCGTATTCGCGTTCGGCAAGGACGGCGGCAATTCCGTGTATAACGCAACGGTCATCGAGGAAGTCGCAAAGATGGCGTTCCTCACCGAGCACATCAATCCCGACGTGACCCGCGCAGATCAGTTCATGATGGACAAACACTACATGCGCAAGCACGGCAAAAACGCCTACTACGGGCAGACGAAAAAGAAGTAATATGATCGAAACGGAGATCATCGGGTATACGCCCGATCCGAAAAAGCGTGCGGCGCGCATTGCGGCGCTTGCCAACGAACGGGAAAACAGGGGCGATACGCTCGTCTCTGTTCTCTCTACGCCCAATTGCGGGGCGATCCTTGTGTTCCGTACTCCGGCGGTACCGGAGAAAAAATAAAAATTATCTTTGGAAAAGGAATGAGGTAACATTATGAAAGAAAAAGTTGTTTACTGGCTCACCGGCTCCCAGACGCTGTACGGCGACGACGTGCTCGAGCACGTTGCAAAGCACTCCGAAGAGATGGCGAATTATGTCAACTCCAAAATGCCCGTCACCGTCAAATATCTCACCACGTGCAAGAGCTCTGACGAGGTCATCGCAGCCGTCAAGCAGGTAAATGCGGACGATAACTGCATCGGTATCATCACCTGGTGCCACACCTTCTCGCCCGCAAAAATGTGGATCAAGGGTCTCAAAATGCTCCAGAAGCCCATGTGCCACTTTGCAACGCAGTATAACGAGAAGCTCCCTTACGACACCATCGATATGGACTTCATGAACGAGAACCAGGCGGCGCACGGCGACAGAGAGTTCGGCTATATCGTCACCCGCCTGAGAATGGACAACAAGGTCATCGTCGGTTATTACAAGGACGAAAAGGCGCTCGAAGAGCTCGCCGCATGGTGCACGGTGGCTGCCGGCTATGCGTTCTCCAAAACGGTCAAGGTCTGCCGCTTCTCCGATAACATGCGCGACGTCGCCGTTACCGAGGGCGACAAGGTCGAGGCGCACATCGATCTGGGCTGGCAGGTCGACTACTATCCCGTCGGCGATCTGGTAGAGTATGTCGAAAAGGTCACCGAAAAAGAGATCGACGCGCTCATGGCGGAGTACGATAAGAAGTATACGATGGGCACCAAGCGCATCGACGTGGTGCGCGAGCAGGCGAAGTACGAGATCGCCATCGAGAAGTTCTGCAAGGAGAAGGGCAACTACATCGGCATCGTCGATCACTTCGGCGCGTTGCACGGGCTCAATCAGCTCCCCGGGCTTGCCATTCAGGATCTTCAGGGCAAGGGCTACGGATTCGGCGCAGAGGGCGACTGGAAGATCGCCGCGCTCGGCGCAGTCATGCAGTATATGGCGGGGCAGACCGGCACGGGACTTATGGAGGACTATACCTACGATCTTGCCGACGGGCTCTGCCTCGGCGCGCACATGCTCGAAGTATCGCCTCAGTTCGCGGCGACCAAGCCTCAGATCCAGGTGCATCCGCTGGGGATCGGCGGCAAGTCCGATCCTGCGCGCCTCGTGTTCGAAGGGATCTCCGCGCCCGAAGCCGTCGCCGTCTCCATGATCGACATGGGCGACAGACTGCGCCTCATCGTGCAGAAGATCGAGCTCGTCAAGTATCCTCATAAGATGCCTAATCTGCCCGTCGGCGGACTGATGTGGAAGTATCAGCCCAACTTCAAGGACGGCGTTGCGGCGTGGATCTATGCGGGCGGCGCACATCATACGGTCGTCTCCTCCAAGATCTCCGTGCAGCAGATGGTCGACCTCGGCAATATGTGGGGGATCGAAGTCGTCGTCATCGACGAGAACACCAAGATCGATGAGTTCAAGAAGCAGCTCATGTGGTCCGACGTCATCTGGAAGCGCAAATAAGAAAGGGAAAACGGGCGGGGCGGTACGGCGTACCGCCCCGTATTTTGTAAATCGCTATGTTTCAGAGAAAATACATTTTCGGCGATACCGCCGTATATTACGTCGAAACGCCCGTTGAGGGGCACGAGGGCAAAACGACGGTGGGGTTGGCGATGTATCCCGCCGCATATCCCGTTCCGCAGGCGGAGGCGCTCTGCTGCGACAGTCTCGTGCAGGTCGCATTTACGGGAGACGAGGGGCTCATCGATTACACGTTCGGCGTGACCATGCGCAACCGTGCGGCAACCCTCCTGAAGGTGGAGAGCCAGCGCGCGGACGAGAACGGCGTCATTACGATCCTCACGGACGGTAAGGGCAATTTTTATACGCACACGCTCTTATACAGCGCAAAAACGGGCGTTTTTACGGTATGGGTGCGCTATGAGAACCGCACGGGGGAGGCGCGCACGCTTGAACTTCTGGAAAGTCTCTCTCTGAGCGGCATCGCCGCGCCCTCGCTGGGCGCAAAGGCGACGTGCGGGCTCAGACTCCACCGCATGACGAGCGCCTGGTCGCGCGAGTGCCGCATGAAGACGGATACGTTCGCGCAGCTCGGGTTGGATATGAGCTGGGCGCGCTACGGCGTCAAGTGCGAAAAGTGGGGGCAGCTCGGCAGCATGCCGAACCGCGGCTGGTATCCCTTTGCCGCCATAGAGGACGCGTCCGCGGGCGTGTGCTGGGGCATACAGCTCGAGGCGCCCTATTCCTGGCAGATGGAAGTCTGCCAGGAGAAGGAGACCTGTTCTCTCTCCGCAGGACTTGCCGACTACGAATACGGGCATTGGCGCAAGAATATCCCCGCAGGTGCGGGTTTTGAAACATGTAAGGCATATCTCTGCGTCAAAAAGGACGTGCTCGGGGTATGCAACGCCATCGTACACGAACAGGAACGCCTCCTCACGGCGCCCGCATGCGAGGAGGAGATGCCCGTGCTCTTCAACGAGTACTGCACTACGTGGGGCTGTCCTTCGGAGGAGAATATCGCAAAGATCCTCGCCGCCGTCCGTCCGCTCGGACTGGACTATTTCGTCATCGACTGCGGCTGGTACAAGCCCGACGACAAGGGCTGGTGCAACGCCACGGGCGACTGGAAGGAGAGCCGTTCTCTCTTCCCGCACGGGATCGGGGCGGTATCGGAGGCGATCCGCGCCGAAGGGCTGCTTCCCGGCATCTGGTTCGAGTTCGAAGTTGCCGGGCGGGACAGCGAGGCGTTCTCGCGCGAAGATATGCTGTTAAAGCGCGACGGCAAGGTCGTCACATCCAAGAACCGCAGGTTCTTCGATCTGCGGCTGCCCGCCGTCAACGGATATATAACTGCCCGTATGACCGATTTTTTGGTGAAAAACGGGTTCAAGTATATCAAGATCGATTATAACGATACGTACGGAATCGGCGTCGACGGCGCAGAGAGCCTCGGCGAAGGGGGCAGGCAGGTCGCCGAGGAGAGTCTTCGCTGGCTTGGCCGCATAAAAGCCGCCGTACCCGATATGGTCATCGAAAACTGCTCCTCGGGCGGCAGCCGTATCGAACCGAAGCGTATGGGCATGGTCTCCATGTGCTCGTTTTCCGATGCGCATGAGTGCGCGGAGATCCCATTCGTCGCCGCGAACGTCTCGCGCGTCATTCCCGCGCGGCAGTCGCAGATCTGGGCTGTCCTGCGCGATAAGGATACGCCCTCGCGCACCGTCTATTCGCTCTGTGCCGCCATGCTCGGGCGCATCTGCCTCTCGGGCGACGTTCTGAACATGCCGCCCGAAAAGGTGTCGCTCATCTGCGAGGGGCTGGATTTCTACCGGAGCGTGAAGGATATCGTCCGCGACGGCGATATCGTCGGGATCGACTGCGACGTGACCTATTACCGCGCGCCGTACGGGCGGCAGATCTACGAAAAGCAGCTCGGAAACAGAAAGCTCGTCGTCGTGCACGCCCTGCAGAAACCCGACGCCGTAGAGGTGTCGATCGCCGGGTACAGATTGGTGCGCGCCTATACCGACATAGCATATACCGCGGAGGACGGCGTGCTGCGGCTTGCGGCGGCGCAGGAACCGCCCGCCGGGACGCCGTTTTTCGGCGGGGTGCTCCCCGGGGAGCATGGGGAACTTGTTTTCCGTGCGGGAGCCTTCCTGTTGGAAAAGGAAACATAAAAATGCGGACGGGGATTGACATTCCCGTCCGTTTTCTCTATAATATAGTACATGGGAAGGGGCGTGCCGTCTGAAAAAAGCGCGGCGCAGTCGGCGCCGCGGGTCGCGCCCTGTCAGCGGGAAACGCAAACTTAGGAGGAATATCATGAACGAGAGCGAACTGAAAGAGACGCTCCGTCGCCACGGGCAGGAACAGGTGCTCCGTTGGTGGGAGGAGCTCGGCTCCGATGCGCGCGCAGAACTTGCGCGGCAGGTCGGGCAGATCGAGTGGGATAAACTTTCGCTCAGTGCGGAAGACGGCAGGCGCGGCGCGATCGCGCCCATCGAGGGGCTCTCCGTCGCGGAGATCGCGGCGCGGAAAGAGGAGTATTTTGCGATCGGGCGGGACGCCGTCCGTGCGGGCAAGGCTGCCGCAGTGCTCCTTGCCGGCGGGCAGGGTACGCGGCTCGGATCGGATGCGCCCAAGGGCACGTACGATATCGGGCTCACCCGTCCGCTCTACATCTTCGAACAGCTTGTCCGGAATTTACAGGAAGTAACTTCGGCATGCGGCGCGAGCATTCCGCTGCTCATCATGACGAGCGAAAAAAACGACTGCGAGACGCGTGAATTTTTTGAAAAACACGACTGTTTCGGCTACCCGCGCGAGGATATCTTCTTTTTCCGCCAGGCAATGGCGCCTTGCATGGATCTGGAAGGCAAGATTTTGCTGGAGGATAAGGGGCGCATTGCGCTCTCGCCGAACGGCAACGGCGGGTGGTATTCCTCGCTCGTAAAGGCGGGGCTCGCCGAGGCGATGGCTGCGCGCGGCGTGGAGTGGTACAACGTTTTTGCGGTGGACAATGTATTGCAGCGCATCTGCGATCCCGTATTCCTCGGCGCGACCATCGCAAGCGGCAAGGCGAGCGGCGCCAAGGTGGTGCGCAAAGCCGAGCCGCACGAGCGCGTGGGGGTACTCTGTCTGGAGGACGGGCTTCCCAGCGTTGTGGAGTACTACGAACTGAGCGAAGAGATGGCGAATCTGCGCGGCGCCGACGGGAATCTCGTGTATTCGTTCGGCGTCATTCTCAACTATCTCTTCCGCGCGGATACGCTCAAAGCGATCGCCGATAAGCGCCTTCCGCTTCATGCGGCAAAGAAAAAGATCTCGTATCTCGCACCCGACGGCACTTTTGTAAAGCCGGAGACGGAAAACGGATACAAATTCGAAACGCTCATCCTCGACATGATCAGATATGCCGGCACCTGTCTGCCGTTCGAAGTCGTGCGGGAGCGCGAGTTTGCGCCCATCAAGAACAAAACGGGTACCGACAGCGTCGATACAGCCCGCGCGCTTTTGCAGAAAAACGGAGTGGAACTTTAATGGATAACGAACTTTCCAAGGATACGGAAGAATTTCTCGTACAGCTCGTGCGGCTCAACGGCACGATGAAGGAACTGTTCTCTTCGGGGAACATCGAACTCTTTCCCGAGATGAACGACGCGATCAAGAAGATGCATGCCGTCCAGCACGGCAGCAAGGACGCCGTTCTGGAGGCGGTCGACCCGGAGTGCGCCGTCATTTACGGGAATTTCGATATGATCGTAAAACTGCTGCGCACGACGGACGGCGAGATCGACGCGGCAACGCAGAAGGGACTGAACAAACTTCTGCATAACATCGACGAGGCGGTCGTCAACATCGCTGCGGCGGTCGGGCTTGTCTGATTAAGGGATGCAAACCTGTGCGCCCGTGCCTTGTCGGCTGCAATAAACGCATACAGGTATGCGTTTTGGGAGATAATTTATGAAAAAGACAAAAATTTTTGCAGACGCGAATCTGGCGGTCGGAACGATCGACAGAAACATTTTCGGCTCGTTTATCGAACATCTCGGCAGAGCCGTCTACGAGGGGATCTACGAACCCGGGCATCCTTCGGCGGACGAGAACGGTTTCCGCGGCGACGTCATCGGGCTCATCAGAGAGCTGAACGTGCCCATTGTCCGCTATCCGGGCGGGAACTTCCTCTCCGGCTACGACTGGCGCGACGGGATCGGCCCCAAAGAGGAGCGCCCCGTCCGTCTCGATCTCGCGTGGTTCACGACCGAGACGAACGAATTCGGAACGGATGAATTCATGAAGTGGTGCCGCGTTGCGGGCATCGAGCCCATGATGGCGGTCAATATGGGGACGGGTACCATTCTGGACGCCGCGCGCCTCGTCGAATACTGCAACCATCCCGGCGGGACGACGATCTCCGAGATGCGCCGCGCAAACGGCGCGAGCGAGCCGTACAACGTGAAATACTGGTGTATCGGCAACGAAATGGACGGCCCCTGGCAGATCGGGCATCTTTCAGCCGACGAGTACGGAAAAAAGGCGCTGGAGGCGGCAAAGGTCATGCGCTGGGCGAACGGCGAAATGGACGGAAACGCGGGTCCCAACGGCAAGCTGAAGCTCATCGTTTCCGGCTCCTCCAATCACGAAATGCCTACATTCCCCGAATGGGACAGGGTCGTCCTCGAGCATACGTATAAAGAGGCGGATCTGCTCTCCATGCACCGCTACTACATGTACAGTGCGTCGCGCAAGCGCCCGTTGGAGGACTTTCTGGGCAGCGCGGACGATATGGCGGAATACATCGGCACGCTCAAAGCGACCATCGAGTACGTGCGCGCAAAGGAGCGCTCGCAGAAACGCATGGGGATCTCCTTTGACGAATGGAATATCTGGACGGTCAACGCGCCCCGCCGCGAACCGCTCTGGAAGCGCGCGCCGCACCTTCTCGAGGATGTGTACACCTTCCAGGACAGCCTTGTGTTCGCGGGGCTCATGAATACGCTCCTCAACAACTGCGACGCGGTCAGGGCGGCATGCCTCGCGCAGCTCGTCAACGTGATCGCGCCCATCATGACGGAGAAGGGCGGCAGAACTTTCCGCCAGACCTCCTTCTATCCCTTCCGCGCCATTGCAAACAATGCAAGCGGCTGCACGGTGCGCGCCATCTCCGATTCGGATACGTTCGAGAACATGTACGGCAGTGCGCGCTGTATCAACGAGGCGGTCACGCACGATAAAACAAAGCGCGAAGTATGCGTTTCGCTGTGCAACTACGCGCAGGAGACCCGCGCAGTCGAACTGGAGCTCCGCTCCTTCGGCGAACTGAGCGCAAGCGAGTATATCGAAATGACGTCGCCCGATCTCTTCGCCGTCAATTCCTTCGATGCGCCCGAAACGGTCGTCCCGCACGAAAAGGAACTTCCCAAGGTGAAGGACGGTTCGCGCATTTCGCTCACGGTGCCTGCCATGAGCTGGAGTTTCCTCAAACTCCGCTACTGAGGTGATTTATGGCAAAAAGATCCGGGAAACGGGCTGCGCGCGCCGCAGAAAAAGCGGCGAAAAAGCATCCCAAACTCTTTGCGGCGGTCGTTGTTCTGCTCGTCATCGTCCTTGTCGCTGCGGCATGTTACTATTTCTTCGTGTACAGACCGAAGCATCCGGACGCGCCCGACGACGGTACGACGGTCACAACGCCCGATCCCGACGAGGGTGGTACAACGCCCGATCTCGATGAGGGTGGTACAACGCCCGATCCCGACGAGGGCGGCACAACGCCCGACCCCGATGAGGGCGGCGACGGTGTAACGGTCGTCGGCGGCGACGTTGCCGAGATCACCTCGGCGGATCTGTCCATTCATTTTGTCGCGCCGGCGGTCAAGGCGAGCGGAGACTGTACGCTGATCAAAGTCGGCGATACCGAAGTTCTGATAGACGCGGGACCTTCAAAGGCGAATACGACTGAGATCATAGATTATTTGGGAGATTATTGTACAGACGGCGTCATTGAGTATGTGATCGCAACGCATTCCGACGAAGATCACATTGCGGGTTTTGTCGGTTCGAAATCGGGTGGCGTGAGAAACGGCATTTTTTATAGTACGGAGTACACGATCGGTACGCTCATACAGTTTGACCGCGTGGTCACAGAGACGAGCCTGTACGGAGAATACTGCGATGCCGTGGAATATATCCAAGAGAAGGGCGCGCAGGTTTATACGGGGCTGCAATGTTATAACAATGAAGACGGCGCGCAGCGTACATACTATCTCGATGAAGCGCAGACGATCTCCATGAATATTTTATATAACTATTTTTACGACCACTCTGCGGGGGATAACAACAATAATTACTCCGTCTGCATGCTGCTTTCTCAAAAGATCGATGATGAAAAGACCAACCACTATCTCTTCACCGGCGATCTGGAAGGCGAAGGCGAGGAGTATCTTGTGGAGTACAACGATCTTCCGCAGGTAGAGCTTTTCAAAGCCGGGCATCATGGCAGCAAAACATCTTCTACGCGTGAGCTGATGGATGCGATCCGCCCCAAATATATTGCGGTCTGCTGTTGCGCGGGTTATAATCAGTACAACGCTGCGGAAGAAAATGTCTTTCCTACGCAGGCGTTTATTGATCGCGTCGCGCCCTATACCGATAAGGTGTACGTCACGATCATGTGGGACGAGGAGACAAACGGCTATAAGCCCATGAACGGCGATATTGTGTTCTATTACGGCAAGAGCGAGGAGGAATCGGAAAAGACGCTCAAACTCTGGTGTTCCAACAACAGCACGATCCTCAAGGATACCGAGTGGTTCAAAGAGAACCGTACGTGGAACGGGGCGTAAAATGGAGATCACAGCCATTACGCCGCAGAAACACGACCCCAGGCGCTGCAACATCGAGGTAGACGGCAGATTCTTCTGCGGAATGCAGCTCATCACCGTACTGGAGCACCGCCTTAAGGCGGGAACGGTCGTCTCCGAAGAGGAACTTTCGCTGCTCCAGCTCGAGGGCGAAAAGCAGACCGCGCTCGACAAGGCGCTCACGCATATTTCCGCCTCGATGAAGACGGAGCGAGAGATCCGCGATTTTCTCCGCCGCAAGGGCTATTTGCAGGACGTGAGCGACTATGTCGTGGAAAAGATGAAGGGCTACGGGTTTCTCGACGACGCGGCATACGCCAGGGCGTATGCGGAGAGCGCGGGAAAACGCAAGGGCGGCAGGCTCATCCGTATGGAGCTGAAAAGAAAGGGCGTTGCGGACGACGCCATCGACGGTGCGCTCGGCTCGCTCGAGGAGGGCGGCGCGGCGCAGGCGGCTCTTGAAAAATATATGCGCGGCAAGCCGTCTGATAAAAAGACGATGCAGAAGGCGTACGCGCATCTCATTTCCAAAGGGTTTGACTATGAGACCGCGAAGGACGCGCTGAAGGCGTTCTTTGCGGAAGAGGACTGAAACAACGGCGGCGCGCGTCGGCGCGCCGCCGTGTGCAATAAGGAGCATCTTATGAAATATTCGTTTTCCAACCGGCAGATGCGCCGGTTCGACGAGGCGGCGATCGGTGCGGGTACGCCCTCTGCCGTGCTTATGGAGCGGGCAGGCGCGGCGCTTGCGCGCGCCGTCTCCGAGGCGATGGCAAGGCTCGGCGTCGGCGACGCGCTCTTCGTGTGCGGCGGCGGCAACAACGGCGGCGACGGATTTGTCGCCGCGCGCATCCTGCATGAGGCGGGCGAGGACGTCGCCGTGCTCTGTCTCGCCGAAAAGTTTTCAACGGACTGCGCGGCGGTCAGGGAAAAATACCGCGGGGAGTTCTTCGCGCGCATTCCGCGCCGTCGGTATGCCGTCGTCGTGGACTGTCTGTTCGGAACGGGGCTTGCGCGTCCCATCGAAGGGGAGAGCGCGGCGCTCGTTTCGTTCATCAACGGCAGCGGTGCCTACGTGATCGCCTGCGACCTGCCGAGCGGGCTCACGGAGGGCGGGATCGCGGGCGAGACCTGCGTGCGCGCGGACGAGACGGTGACGATGGGGCAGATGAAGTCCGCGCTGCTCCTTTCGGACGGCGCCGATCTCGCGGGCAAGATCACCGTTGCGGACATCGGGATCCCCGCACGCGAGGAGGGCGCCGAAGTGTGGGAGGATGCCGATGTAAAAACATACTTCCCCGCGCGCCGCTCCAATTCGCACAAGGGCAGCTACGGCGCGGCGTGCATCCTTGCGGGAGGGGCGTACAGCGGCGCGGCGTTTCTGGCTGCGGGCGCGTGCCTGAAATCGGGCGCGGGCTATACCAAGCTGTGTGTGACGGGTGAATTGTACCCGCATGCCATCGGAAAACTTCCCGCCGCGATCCTGCGCGAATACAAGGCGCTCGACGGAGACATTTTCGCTTCGGACGCGATCGCCGTCGGCATGGGGTCGGGCGTGAGCGAGCAGCTCTATGTGTACATCGCCGAACTTCTCGCCAACTATACGGGTACGCTCATCCTTGATGCCGACGCGCTGAACACGCTCTCCGCGTACGGCACGGAGCTGCTCTCCAAACACGCCTGCCGCGTCGTGCTCACGCCGCATCCGAAGGAGTTCTCCCGCCTTGTGGAGCGTCCCGTCAAAGAAGTCCTCGCCGACCCCGTCGGCATGGCGAAGGAGTTCGCGGCGCGCTATCGCGTGACGGTGCTCCTCAAAAATAACCGCTCCGTCATTACCGACGGCGCCCGCGTTGCGATCAATCCGACGGGCTCCCCGTCGCTTGCGAAAGGGGGGAGCGGAGACGTTCTCTCCGGGATCCTTGTAGGGACCTGTGCGCGCGGCGTCGCGCCCTTCGAAGCGGCGTGCGTAGCGAGTTATCTTCTGGGCAGGGCGGGCGAGATCGCTGCGCGGGAGATGGGGGAATACGCCCCCGATCCCACCGATATCATCGCCTGCATTGCCAAGGCGCAGCAGTCGCTCTGACGGCGCGTCTATGCAAAAATCCCCCGCAACGGGGGATTTTTTGTATGTTACAGAGTACTATGTCTGGCATAATACGCTGGTTTTCGGCGTTTTTCGGGCAAAAAATGACAAAAGCGGCGCATTTTACGCATAGCCGACCGCGCGCACGATGACGGCGGTGATCATAAGAAGACTCCCCGTAACGAGGTAATAAACGGGGTAGATGACGAAGAGGCTCATGATCAGGAGCAGTGCGCCGCTCACAAAAAAAGGGTGTGCGTTGCGTTTGGAGAACGCCGCCCGAAGGCGCGTTCCGGCGGTGCGGCGGGGGATGTTTCCGCAGATCATTTTCTCGGGGATGCACGCCGTCCTCTCGAAAAGATCATACGTCTCGTCGCCCTTCATCGCCTTCCGCGCAAAGGAGGCGAGGAGTTTTTCCGCCTCGGGCGTGAGCGTATTGCAGGCGAGTGTGAAGGGGCGTTCGCCGTACTTTTTGAGCAGCTGCGCGACTGCGTCTGCGGATACGGGTTCCATCGTGTAGAGCGGCACGAGCGTCACGCCGTCCGCGTCGATCGCGTCCTGTTCGCAGTGCGCCTGCCGTCCGTCCTTCAGGAGCGCTTCCAGCAGAAGGGCGCGCACCCGCTCGTCCTTCTCGAGGGCAAGGTGCAGAAGGAGCGCGTCGCGCCGTTCGCGTTCCTTCTTTCCGAGCAGCCGCCTGTTTCGCCGCGACGAGAGGAGGAGAAAGAGGGCGCAGCCGACGGCGAGGGCGACGAGCGTCGCCGCCGCCATGCATACCCAAGTGTCGGCGCGGTAATAGCGCAGGATGCCGACGGATATGATCCACGCCGCGGCGGAATAAAAGAGCACATCTGCCGCAATTGCAAACGAGAATTTTTTCATGCCGTAATTTTTGACCGCAATCGTGCAAATTAAACTTGCAAAGGGGTATAAAATATTGTATAATACCCCTATGAAGATCGCGCTTTTCGGGGGGTCGTTCGACCCCGTACACAATGAACACGTACGTTATGTGCAGGCGGCGAAGGCGGCGCTGGGGCTGGACAGGGTGCTGATCATTCCTTCGCATATCGCGCCGCACAAGGCGTTCGGCGCGGTCGCGTCCGGCGAGGATCGGCTCGCCATGTGCAATCTTGCCTTCCGCAATTTTCCCTATGCGGAAGTGAGCGACTATGAGCTCCGCGCCGCGGGTACGAGCTATTCCTACCTCACCTGCCGCCATTTCAGGCAGCTTTTCCCGAACGACGAGCTGTACTTTCTCGTGGGGGCGGATATGCTCGAGGACTTCTTTACCTGGAAGAACCCGGAGGATATCCTCTCGAACGCCACTCTCGTCGCATGCGGGAGAGAGGGGGAACGCCCCGCCGAATTCCGCGGGAAGTTCTTTGCGCGGTTCGGGAAAGACTTTATTTCCGTACCCTTTGCCGGGGAGGCTGCCGCGTCGCATAAGCTGCGCGTCGACCTTGCCTTCCGCAAGCCGACGCCCGATCTCGACAGGGCGGTGCGCCGCTACATCGAGGAGAACAGATTGTACGAGCATCCCGCCATTGCGCCCGCGCTCGCGCTCGAAAAGCCGCAGCGCAGGGAACACAGTTACCGCGTCGCGCTCATGGCGGTCGCGCGCGCCCGTTCCGTCGGTGTGGCGGAGGGGAGGGCGCTCATCGCCTCGGCGCTGCACGACTGCGCGAAGTATGTGCCGCTTTCTTCGCCGTTGCTCGAAGATTTCACGCCGCCCGAAAATGTTCCTCCGCCCGTCATGCACCAGTTCACGGGCGCCTATCTGGCGCGCCACTCCTTCGGGATCGGGGACGAGGAAGTGCTCGACGCCATCCGCTATCACACGAGCGGAAGGGCGGGGATGACGGCGCTGGGCAAGCTCGTCTTTCTTGCCGATATGTTGGAGGCGGGGCGCTCGTTCGATGGGGTGGATCGTCTGCGCGCGCTGTTCCGGGAGGATCTCGACCGGTGCTTTTTCGAGGCACTCAAAGAGCAGGTGGAGTATCTGCACGAAACGGGGAAGCCCGTCTATCCGCTCACGGAAGAGGCGTACGAATACGAAAAAGCGCACCAAAAGGGCTGAATTTCAGAAGTTGCACAGTAGTATGTCACGCATACTACTCCAAAAAAGACCAAAAATAAGGGAGTTTTTACGATGGAAGGATATGAACTTGCAAGAGCCTGCGCAAAGGCGCTCTCGGAGAAGAAGGCGCAGGATATCGTGATCCTCGACGTACACGAGCAGACCGTCGTGTGCAGTTACTTCGTCATCGCAAGCGGCAGGAGCACCACGCAGGTGCGTGCGCTCGGCGACGCCGTCGAGGAAAAGATCGAAAAAGAGGCGGGGATCTCTCCCGTCCGCAAAGAGGGACTGCGCGAGGGGCGCTGGGGCGTCATCGATTACGGCGACGTCGTCGTACACGTCTTCAACGAGGAGTCCAGGCTCTATTACTATCTTGAACGCCTCTGGGATTCCGGGCGCAACATCGAGCGCTACGAGGACTGAAAGTATCGCGGAGGGGCGTCCGATGGACGGAATGCTTGCGGATATCTGGAGCGGGGTCGCACCCGTTGCGGGCGAGCCCGTTTTTTCTCCCCGCCTGCGCGAGGAGGACGGCAGCGTTTACGAGGGCGTGTGGGACGTATCGGCGGGCGGCGCCCGCTTTATTCTCAAACGCGCCAAACCGCACGAGGCGGAAGTGTACCGCGGGTTTTTCGCGCCGCCGCGGCGGTATGCACCGAAACTCTTCGGCAGCGCCGTGCGGGCGGACGGAGAATACCTGCTTCTGGAATATATCGAGGGGGAGAATCTGCAGCGCTGCACGCGCCGCAAGCTGGACGCGGCGATCGGTTCCCTCGCGCAGATGCAGAACGACTTCTGGCAGGATGCATCCCGCGCAGAGATCGGGCTGTCCTTTGCGGAGAGTTTCGCGCAGCGGAAAAAGCGCAGGGACTTTCTCGGCTCCGCGCTTCTGGAAAAGCATTACGATGAATATCTCGCGCTGTACGAGCGTCTGCCGCGCACGCTCTGCCACGACGATCTGCTTCCCTTCAACCTCATCGTTTCGGGCGGGCGCGCCGTGTTCATCGACTGGGAGGACGGCGGTATGCTGCCCTATCCCGCGTCGCTCGCGCGGCTCGTTGCGCACGGGAGGTCGCACGGCGCGTTCTTCCGTATGACGCCCGCGCAGAGAGAGTACGCGCTCGCACGCTACTACGACGCCTGCGCCGCCTGTCACGCGGTCACGCGGGGAGCTTTCAACGAGGCGATCGCGGGATTCCTCTTTGCGGAGCTGTGCGAGTGGGTGTTCGTCGGGAACCGCAGCGGGAAGGCGGACTGTCCGTACTATGCCCCGTACTTCCGCGCGGCGCTGCGCATGGCGCGTCGGCTGGAAGAGGGCGTTCCGGAGTTTATTTGAAGTTGATGCGCTTGGGTTCGGAATACTCCGATCTCACGCGCTTTTTTTTGCGCTCGACGAGGAAATAGACGGGTTCGGGTTCGTTTTTTTCCTTGGGCGGCGGCTCGGGCGGGAGTTTTTTCCCGAGCGAGCGGTAGCCGATGCGCGCAAGTTTTATCCCGTGTACGACGATGATGACGATGATCAAGACGAGCACGGTATACAGCGCGCCCTGACCTTGCACGGAAAGGATATTCATGGCTGTATTTTATCATGGCGCCGTCGTCGTAAAATGCCCGTTGAAGGAATATTTTAGCGCATTTCGGGAAAAACTCGGTATCGATGGAACATATCGGGAGCCCCGCCGCGGCGGGGGCGGATGGATACAGGAGGAACGGGGCGTCGCTCGCGCTCGCCCTCGGAAGGATCGTCGCGGACGCTTCGGCGCCTCAGCTGACGGACGCGGCGCTGAAGGCGCTTTGCGGGCAGGCGAAAGGAAGCGCGTTTTTCGGCGTGCTCGTCTCGCCCGTGCGCGTGCCGCTCGCAAAAAAGCTGCTCGGCGCGAGCGGGGTGCGCGTCATCTGTCTTGCCGGCGGTACCGGAGAAAGCCTGCCCGCCGTCAAACGGGCGGAGGTGCGGCGTGCCGTCCGCATGGGCGCGCGGGAGATCTATCTCTTTCCCTGCCGCAGCGCGCTCGCTGAAGGGCGCGCGGCATATCTGAAACGCGAGGTAAAGACGATCCGCCGCGCTGCAAAAAAAGCGTCCGTTCTGCTCGTGCTCGGCGGGCTGCCTCCCGCGCAGGTCGCGCTCGGGGTGCGCGCCGCCGCGGAGGGCGGCGCCGACGGCGTGTGCGTACGGGCCGAGGATGCGCTTCCCGCCGTGGAGGGCGGTGCGGGGAGGCTCCGCATCGACGCGCTCTGCGCGGGGGACGCGCGTTCGCTTGAAGACTGTCTGCGCCTCGGGGCGGTGCGCGTATGTACGCCGCAGCCCGAACAGCTCGCCGGGCTCATGAAAAAGCGCCTGTTCCCCGAACCGGCGCTGCCGTAGTCCCGTCTCCGATCTTCTGCCTCAAAAACGCCCGCCGCGTTTTGTCCGCGGCGGGCGTTTTGGTTGCCGCGAAAGAGGTCGAAATGTGCCGGGTTTGTGAGAAATCGTGCCGCAGGCTCGGAAAATCTTGAAAAACGGTAAAAATCGCTTTGAGATTTTGGAAAAATATTGTAAAATAAACGGGTTAGAAAATTATATGTCGCGCCCGCGCGTATGCGCGGGGACTGACTACGGAGCAAGTTATATGGGATTGATTCGCTACCTGATGAGCGGCGACAGCCGCAAGAGCCTGAAAAAGCTGAACAAGATGGCAGACAGAGTGGAGGCGCTCGCGCCCAAGTATCAGCCGATGACCGACGCCGAGCTCAAGGCGCAGACGGGCATTCTGAAAGAACGCCTCAAAAAGGGCGAGACGCTCGACGATATCCTCTACGACGCGTTCGCCGTCCTGCGCGAGGCGAGCTGGCGCGTGCTCGGGATGCGCCATTTCCATGTTCAGATCGTCGGCGGTATCTGTCTCTTCCAGGGGCGCGTCGCCGAAATGAAGACGGGCGAAGGCAAAACGCTCGTCGCCACGCTTCCCGCCTATCTCGAGGCGCTCGCCGGAAAGGGCGTGCATATCGTCACCGTCAACGACTACCTCGCCCGCCGCGACGCGGAGTGGATGGGGAAAGTCCACAAATTCATGGGGCTGACCGTCGGCGTCGTCGTACCCGGCATGGATGATAACGCCAAGCGCGCCGCCTATGCCTGCGACATCACCTACGGCACCAACAACGAATTCGGGTTTGATTACCTGCGCGATAATCTGAAAAACGACCTCAAACTCATGGTTCAGCGCGAACTCAACTTCGCCATCGTCGACGAGGTGGACTCCATCCTCATCGACGAAGCGAGAACGCCCCTCATCATCTCGGGCAAGGGCGAGCAGTCCTCCGCGCTGTACGAGAAGGTGGATAAGTTCGTCCGCACCCTCACGGGCGGGTACGACGACGAGCTCAAAGAGCTCGAAGACGCCTCCCGCAGACGCAAGGGCGGCTCCGGCGCGCAGAAGGTCGCGGCGGCAGAGGCGCTCAACTGGGATTACGTCGTCGAGCGCAAGGAAAAGCAGGTTCGCCTCACCGAGTTCGGCGCAGAAAAGGCGGAGCGCTACTTCGGCGTGGAAAATATCGCCGACGTCTCCAATGCCTCTTTGAACCATCACATCCAGCAGGCGCTCAAGGCGCACAAGCTCTTCCATCTCAACGATCAGTACATTATCAACAACGGCGAGATCGTCATCGTCGACGAGTTCACGGGGCGTCTCATGATCGGCCGCCGCTATTCGGACGGCCTGCATCAGGCGATCGAGGCGAAGGAAGGCGTGAAGGTGCGCGAGGAGAACAAGACCTTTGCGACCATCACCTTCCAGAACTATTTCCGCCTTTACCGCAAACTTTCGGGCATGACGGGTACGGCAAAGACGGAGGAGGGCGAGTTCCGCACCATCTATTCGCTCGACGTCGTCGAGATCCCGACCAACAAACCCGTCCGCCGCGACGACATGCACGACAGGATCTTTTCCACCGTCGAAGGGAAGAAGAAGGCGATCGTGCGCGAGATCGTCGAGCGGCACGAGAAAGGGCAGCCCATCCTCGTGGGTACCGTCTCCGTCGATAAGTCGGAGGAGATCTCCCGTCTGCTCATCCGCAACGGCGTCAAGCACAACATCCTCAACGCAAAGAACCACGAGCGCGAGGCGGAGATCGTCGCGCAGGCGGGGCGTCTGGGCGCCGTGACCATCGCCACCAACATGGCGGGGCGCGGTACCGATATCCTCCTCGGCGGCAATGCGGAGTATTTAGCAAAGAAACGCCTCCGCGAAGAGGGCGTGGAGCACGACGTGATCGAGCTTGCCACTTCCTTTGTGGAGCTCGGCGAAGATCAGGCGGACGTCAGGGCGGTGCGCGAGCGCTACAACGAGCTGTATTCCGCATACAAGGCGCAGACGGACGAGGAGAAGAAGAAGGTCATCGAGGCGGGCGGTCTGTGCATCATCGGTACCGAGCGCCACGAATCCCGCCGTATCGATAACCAGCTCCGCGGCCGTGCGGGCCGTCAGGGCGACGTCGGCGTTTCCGTGTTCTTCATCTCGCTTGAAGACGACCTCATGGTACGTTTCGGCGGCGAACGCATGAAGCGCATCTATACGATGAGCAAGATGGAGGACGACGAATGTCTCGAATCCAAGCTCCTCACCCGTCTCATCGAGTATGCCCAGAAGCAGATCGAGGGCAGGAACTTCGGGATCCGCAAGAACGTCCTGCAATACGACGACGTCATGAACCAGCAGCGCATCATCATGTATGCGGAACGCATGCGCGTCATCAAGGGCGAGAACGTGCACGAGCAGGTGCTCAAATACATCCCCGGCTATGTGGAGGGGGTCGTCCGCGCGACGGTGAATGCCGACGACGCGCCCGAAAAATGGAACGAGGACGATCTCAACGCGGCGCTCGAGCGCTATCTCCTGCCCGAAGGCACCAATTTCGTCACACGCGAGAAACTGGAAAAGTGGGATCTCGACGTGGCGCTCAAAAAGATCTCCAAAAAGACGGCGGAATGCTACGAGGAAAAGATCGCGCGCATCAGGGAAGAGATGCCCGTCGTGGACTTCGGACGCATCGAGCGCGACGTGCTCCTTTCCTTCGTCAACAGCAACTGGATCGATCACATCGACGCGATGGATCAGCTCCGCAAGGGCATCGTGCTCCGCGCCTACGGGCAGACGGATCCCGTCATCGCCTATAAGCAGGAGGGGTACGCGATGTTTGACGAGATGGTCGAGCGCATTCAGGAACGCACCATCCGTTTCCTCCTCAAGTGCTCCATCCGTGCCGAACAGCGTCCCGTGCAGCGCATTTTCCCGTCCCGTCCTGCGCCCCGTCCCGCTCAGATCCCGCAGAACGCGCAGACCGAGGCGCAGCAGAGCGGTCAGGACAGCGGAAAGAACGATCCTCCCGCGCCGCCCGCGGCAAACGGCGCGGCGCCCGCAGAGCAGACGGAGCCCGCCGTGCAGCAGGGAGCGGAAAACGTCGCGCCCGTCGGCGGAGAGGCGCTCCCCAAGGCGGTGGACGTCGATTCTCTCCGTACGAGCGGCGAGAACAAGTTCAATCCCGCGACCATGAAAAAGGTGAAGAAGGTCGGTCCAAACGATCCCTGCCCCTGCGGCAGCGGACTGAAGTATAAGAAGTGCCACGGGAAACCGTACTGAGATGTTCACGAATTTCTTTTTGAACTGACAAAAAGAAATTCCGTGAGGAGAAAGGAAAACCCCGCGGTCGCTTTTGCTTTGCGCGCGGTTTTCCCTCGGCGGCGATGGATAGCAACAATATAACATCGCCGCCTTCACTCTTTCCGCGTAAGCGCAGGTATGCGCAAATGTGGGGCGCGGGCGGAGGCGTAGCCTCCTTGCGCGAGTAGATAGAACGGGTTTTACACTTTTTCGGAAAGAAGGCACTTCATTTTCAGAACGTAAGGAAATATATGTTTAAAGCAGACGATTACAGATTAAAGATCAAGGACCTGGAAGAGACGCTCGGGGAGGCAAAGTACGCCCTCGATATCGACAACCGCTACGAACAGCTCAAAAAACTGAAAGCCGAGCAGGAAGATCCCGCCGTCTGGCAGGATCTCGAGCGCTCCGCGAAGATCGGCAGGGAGATCTCCTCCATCGAGGGCAAGATCAATTCCTACGAAAAGGGCAGAAAGGCGCTCGACGACGCGGGCGAGATCATCGATCTCATCGAGGAGACGGGCGAAGAGGAACTCGTGCCCGAACTCGATAAAATGATGTCCACCGCCGAGAAAGACATCGAGGATATGCGCATCCGCGCGCTCCTGCGCGGCAAGTACGATAATTCCAATGCGCTCATGGCGCTGCATGCGGGCGCGGGCGGCACCGAGGCATGCGACTGGTGCCAGATGCTCTACCGCATGTACTGCCGCTATGCCGAAAAGAACGGGTTCAAGGTAACGGAGATCGACCGCCTTCCCGGCGATTCCGCGGGGCTCAAGTCCGTCGATTTCAAGGTGGAGGGCGAAAATGCCTACGGGTATCTGAAGGCGGAGATCGGCGTACACCGCCTCGTGCGCATTTCGCCTTTCGATGCGAATAAACGCCGCCAGACGTCGTTCGCCTCCGTCGAAGTCATGCCCGAAGTGGACGACGACAACGAGATCGAGATCAAGGATGAAGATATCCGCATCGACGTCTACCGTTCGTCGGGCGCGGGCGGACAGAAGGTCAATAAAACGGAGACGGCGATCCGAATCACGCACTATCCCACGGGCATCGTCGTCACCTGTCAGAACGAGCGCAGCCAGCTCCAGAACAAGGAAATGGCGTTCAAATACCTCCGCAGCAAGCTGCTCGAAAAGCAGATCGAACAGCGCATGGCGGAGGAAGCCGCGCTCAAGGGCGAGACGAAGAAGATCGAATGGGGCTCGCAGATCCGTTCTTACGTGTTCTGCCCTTACACGCTCGTCAAGGATCACCGCACAGGCTACGAAATGGGCGACGTGCAGGCGGTCATGGACGGGGATATCCAAGGTTTTATCATTGATTATTTAAAGAAGTCGTAAAGTTTTGTCTCGGATATGCGGCGCAATACGGCGTTATGCTGCGGCAAGCCTCGGTCACTTACGTTTGAGTAAGCTCCCTCGGCTTTTCCTCACATGCCTTGTCTTGCTTGCATCTCCAAGACAAAAAGCAATGCGGAAATATGCGGCGCAAT
>ERZ1090879.527-NODE-527-length-23730-cov-37.819134_pt1 | contig 23730 bp, 27 predicted proteins | sample MGYA00478472_ERZ1090879 | MGnify/ENA primary metagenome ERZ1090879 (study PRJEB33644, sample SAMEA5815723) | chicken gut metagenome | biome: Chicken; feature: Gastrointestinal Tract; material: Caecum | place: Ireland | collected 2019-01-01 | study: A study of the... | reverse complement strand
TTTTCGGACTGAAACGACACGCCACAATGGACTACCACAGCTTGACAAAAGACAGCCCTGATTGTGCGCCCCTCGAAACCCGACAGGAAACGGGCCACGCTCCCGCGGCCGACCGCCAGCAATCCGCCGACCCGCATGTCGTCGTCCAGGCGCGAGATCATCGGCACCAGGGTCCTCGTGTACAGGAGCACACGCTGAGCGCCGTCGTCGAGGATCATCTGGCGTTCCCCGGAGGGCGCGACCCCGTCGACCGCGGCCGTCATGCGCATGGTCGTCTCCCGATCCCATGCCACGTCGAACATCTCCGACAGGCGGGAGGCGCGCCGGACGGCCAGGCACAGCGCCTCGGGGTCGGCCACGTCGACCTGCTCGCGCCGCCCGTCGACGACCCGCCACAGGCATACCGGCGCATCCGGGCGGAACGCCACGGACACCAGGCCGCCCGCCTCGAAGTCACGGATCATGCGCGAGGTCATGAACCCCGTGTGCCGCCACCCGCCCAGATCGAACCCGTCGACCCTGCACCCGGGCGGCATGGCCACCGTCATCATGTCCCACACGCGCCCGTCCCGGGCGCGCCGGGAGAACCGGGTTACCGCGTCCGCCCGGAAATCCGCGCGCGGCCACGCGACCCCACGACCACCGGCCAATGCCATCACCACCCCCGCATGTCCCGCGACCCACCCGGCATGGCGGGATCGAGGGACGATCCCACCGTGTCCGCGGGATCGGTCAGGAAACAAACGTCATCATCGTCCCCGCACACCCGGTCCCGCTCGTCGGCGTCGGGATCGGGGTCGAGGGAATCCCAGTCGATCATCGATTCGATGACCTCCCAGCCGCGACGGATCGACTCGTTCCGGATCGCCTTCCCGTCCAACTGGCGGCGCATGGCGTCGAGATTCATGTTGGTCACGGGCATCAGGTGGCGCATCAGCAGAAACCCAAGGTCGGAATCGGTCCACCGGACCTCGGCGAGCACCGCGTCCCCGCGATCCCGTGTCCCGTCCAACCGGTCCGCCGTCATGCGGAAGAACGCCATGTCCTCCTGCAGCATCCCCAAGGCCTCCGACGGCGGGACGCCGTCCCGTTCGCCGAGCCCGCGCGACCACGTCTCGTCGAACTCCCGGTCCGCGTCGAAGCCCCGCATCAGTCCGGCCAGCTCCCGACGCAGGTCGGCGATCGTGGAATCCGCGGGGACCGACGCGCAGATCGTGGAATGGTTCGGCGCCTCGACCGCCACATACAGCACATCCGACCAGGGGGCGACGCTCCCGTAGAACGCCTCGGCGTCCCCATAATCGAGCCTGTACTCGTCGATCAGCCGCACGGCCTCGGCCAGCAGCCCGCTCCTGTGATCCGTCATCATCCACGCTCCTAACGGGCCACGCCCGGCACGGCGCCGTCGCCCATCGACAGGCCCAGCGGGTCGGCCGGATCCGCCACGCTCGTCGTGACCCGTTCGGCCGACACGCTCCCGGGATCGTGGATCCCCTCCAATTCCAACGCCTCGACGAGGGAGTCGCCGAGGACGTCCGTGTCGCAGACGTGATCCCATATATACGACGCCCAGGTTCCGAGCAGCCGGTCCACGTCCGGGACCTTCCCGGGATCCACGTCCATCTCGCACAGGGTGCTCTCGGCCACGGTGCCCGGCGCGTAGCAGCCCATGGCGTCGCCGTACTGGTCCCACGACGGTTGCAACGGCGCGGACTCCTGCCCGGCCCATTGGCGCCCGGGATCGTCGGCCCAGTCCAGGAAACGACGGACCGCGGCCGCGTCATCGGTGGCCGGATACCCGTCAAGCAAAGCGTTCAGATATGTGCGGTAAGCTGGATTCATCATGGTCATCACCTTCCCGGGGATCACAGCGTCGGAACCATGGGGGAATCCGGCCCGCTCATGGTCATGGGATCCGCGGGATCCACGCCCAAGGGCATCCCGTCGGCCGGCGCATCGTCCCGTGTGGCATCGTCATGGATGGGCATGTGCGGGTACGTGTCGCGTCCGATGGCGTCGATGACGATGCCGGCCAGATCGATGTCGTCATCGAGGGCGAGGGCGCGCCGCCCGAGATCGAGCGCCGCAGTCCCGTCACACGACCACCACGCCAGATACGCGGCGCCGGTCAGGGTCGCGGCCTCGCACGATTCGCCCCGATGCCGGTCCGCCAGCGCGGCGAGCGTGTCGGACGCCCGCCGAATACGCCTGTCCATGGAATCCGTCAACGGGGACGCGAAGCACCCCGACAGCAAATCGGTCATCATGCGCCCGGCCGTCTCGCCCATCGGGCGTATGATCTGCTCGTCGATGAACCCGCGGTCCACATGTCCGGGGTCGAGGGCGGACGCCAGGACCAGGTCGCGGAAATGCACGCGCCCCATCAGCACAGGAACCGTGTCCCTGATGTCCCCGCCGGCGGATTCCACCGGATCGTCGCCCATGATGAAATCCTTCCACCCGTCGAGCAGAGGGACGATGACGTCCCCGATATACGCGGGCAGCAGCCGGCGGTCCTCATGTGCCCCGTCCCAGGCATCGAGCACGCCCTCCGCGCCCGCATCCACGATCGGTTCCTTCAAGCCCGTGCCACCTCCCCGCGCGCGAGGATGCGGGAGACCTCCTCCAGCACCGATGCGTCCCGGGACCCGTTCCCGTCGTTTCCGTCCTTCATGTCAATTCCTCCAAAACAATGTCGCTGCTGTCCAGGTCATAACGTGGGTGCGCCGACGTCCGCGCCGCCCATGGAAAGGCTGGTAGGGTCGGCCGGATCCGCGCCCAGGAGCCTTGCGATAGCCGAATGATCGGTGGTCTCCGTCGCACGGCGCAGGCCGGCCCGCGCCTTCGGCAGGTATTCGGAGCGGGCCGCGTAATCCGGCGCGGCCGCCATCGCGGGGTCCCTCCACAGGGCGAGCACCCCGTCCCACATGGCGTCGGACGAATCGTACGAGCGGTTCACGGGGGACACCCAGTGGGGCGGAACGTATGTCGCTTCGGCCAGCGCGACCAGGCGCTTCACGCCCATGTCGGTGAGCTGGCGGACCTCCACGATCCGCGTCTCGCCGAACCGGGCGCCGGTGAGGAACAGGTGCCCGTCCTCGTCCCATATCCTCTGGATCCCGCGGCCGACGAGCGGCGAGTCCGGGTCGGCCCGCAGCCGGCCCGGATCCAGGCCGACGCTCACGTAGATTCCCTCGACGGACCGCATGATGAGCGGGTTGCCGCCGTGCTCCGGGGCGACCGTGCGCGGCTCCAGGATGTTGTCGCCGTTGAGATACGAGGCCAGGTAGCGCATCGCCTCTTGGAGCGCCAGCCGGCGGATGGCGGGCGGTTCCCCGCGGTGCTCGTCGATGTCCCAGATGGTGGTTTCCGTCATGATGCTCCTTTCCTGCTTAGTACCAGTTGTGCGAAAGCCAGAATTGTTTGGCCTTGCTCGGGCTGCCGTAGCGGCCCTTGATGTAGTCGAGTCCCCATTTGATCTGGGTGGTGGCGTTGTCCTTCCAGTCCGCGCCCGCGGAGGCCATCTTGCTGCCGGGCAGGGCCTGGGGGATGCCGTACGCGTCGGATGTGGGGTTGTCGGCGTCCCACCGCCAGCCGGATTCGTGGTCCCACACCCACACCAGCGCCTGCCAGTCCGTGTCGTTGTCCCACGCCTTGTACGCGCCGGAGATCATCTTCCGTGCGATCGACTGGGCCTCGGCGGGCGTGGCGTGCACGCCGTCGCCCTTGTAGTCGACCATCACGTCGGACTGGTCGGCGCCGCACGTCCACGCCGCCGCGATCGCGCCCTGGTCTGTGTCGTCGCCGTGGGAGACGCTGACCGTGCTTCCGCTCCCGTCGGCGGGATGCCAGTAGGTGATCCCCTGGGGCGGGTTGGATGCGGACAGGGTGGTGGTGTGGACCTTGCCGAACCCGGTGCCGCCCTCGCTGATGTGCACGGTGTCGCCGTCGACCTGCTCGACGACGGCCACGTGGCCGTAGGCCGTGCTGGTCGGGATCCCGTTGTAGGTGACGCCGCCCTCGAAGCTGACGATCCCGCCGGCCTGCGCGCCCTGCACCCAGCCCGCGGCCTTCGCGGAGTCGTCCCACTGGTTGCCGTTGCCCCAGAACCGGCCGACCTCGTGGCCGAGCGCGCGTTCCCTCATGCACGCCCACCACGTGCACTGGAAACCAGGACCATACGAGGAGCAGTAGGAGACGTGCTCGGGCCATTTGTTCTGGATCTGGCCCATGGTCATGCCAATCAGGCTTGTCCATTCGCCCGACGCGGTCGAGGCCTGCACCGTGCCCGACGCGCCCCCGTCCGCCGTGTTCCCGCAGCCCGCGAGGAACCTGAGCACGTCCAACGGGGAGCATCCGCCCACCGTCAGGACCAGCCCCAGGATGGCCGCGGTGGCCGCCATGCGGCGCGTCACGCTTCGCGGTCTCATGATGCGTCCCCGAACCACCAGAACGGCTTCTGCCCGCCGACCGTGACCTCCACGGTCACGCAGGGACGCTCCGCGGTACCGAACCCGGTCAGCCCGCCCACGGTCCATGCCTTGTCCACGCCGTCGAACGAGGCGAGCTCATGGCCGTCCCGGTCCACGGCCGGCCCGTCAAGGGTGGCGGGGCAGTATACGGTCACGTGCCAGATGCCGTCGTCCATCGGCACCGACACGACACCGTAGGCGCGGCTCACGGTGTCCTGCGGATTCGTCAGCGAGTCCACCTCCAGCCCGTCCGGGACGGGGAAATCGGTCGACGATGTGTCGAACATGCCCGCCATGCCGATCGCCCTGGACGCGTCGTCGTCCCATCCGCCGTCGTCGGCGCAGCCGCCGCGGTACTGGCCCTGCACGTAAGGGTCGGCGTTCGCGGTGCACAGCATGGCCGGCGTGAACCGGCGTTCGGCCCACCACCAGCGCGGCGCGTCCGACACCGGATGCTCCATCCCGCGACCGTCCCCGCCTAGGGAGCCGAGCACGCTCCGGGCCCATGCCTGGTCGTCGCCAGTCGGGTCGAGGAGCGCGTCCAACGTGGCCAGCGCGGTGTCGACCACGCCGTACCCGCCTTCAAGCGGGTCCACGGACGATTCCGAATCATCCCGCGGCAGTCGCGCGCGACCGTCCTCGACCACGAGCCGGTACCCCTCCTGCCTGGACCAGTCGCCCGGCACGGGGATGCCCGCCGCCTCCAGACCCGGGTACGCGGAGCCCGCCGGATCCTTGTCCGAGGGCTTCCGCGAGGATCCGGAACCGGCCGTGGTCGCCGTGGAACCCGGATCGGGGGAGTCGTGCCGGCCGAGCACGATGGACCCCAACGCGCAGACCAGCAGCACGGCCAATCCAAGGCACAGGATCCTCACGCCCCGGGACGCCGGCCTCCGGCCGCCGCCCATCAGTATCCACCGCCATCGGGCACGACGTTCTCACCGGCCGCCGCGGGCGAACCATCGGTCCCGTCCCCGACCGGTCCGGCCACGCCGGCCGGATCGCCGGGAACCGGATCCAACGTCTCGGGCATGTCGCCGGACGCGGGATCGTCGGGCGACGTCGGTGCGGTTTGGGGCGCGTCGCCCTGGCCATCGGCGTCCGGCGCCGTGTCGTCGAGGTCCTGGATCATGGCCTGCTCGGCGGCTTCGAGGTCGCCGGCGCGCGCGCCGGCCTCGCGGGCCTTGCGCTTCAATTCCTTCAAGTCGTCGTCCAGGCCGGCGATCCTGCGCCGCAGCTTCTCCTTCTCCAGAAAGGCGAGGGCGTACGCCGTCACGGCCGCGTCGCGATCCGCGAACAGTCTGGTCAGCGCGCGCCGCGTGTCACGTTTGGTCATCGAACCACTCCTTATATATGCGTAATCGGTTTTCCCGTGCACGACCATCCTCCGCCACGCGCCGGGGCGACGCGGAGGACACCGTGACAGGCCACGGCGGCCGGGTGTCCTCCGCGCCGCCGCCGTCAAGGACCAAGGATGGAAAGGACCAAACCCATCGATGGAAAGGACAATCTCATGGAATCCCTGCTCGCAACGGTCGGCGGATGGCTCGAAGCCGCGTGGAACTGGGCCGTGGGGCTCAACGGGGCGCTCCAGGTGCCGCTCGTGATCGTCTGCTGCGTGGCCGCGTGCGCGTGCGGCATCATCGGCCGGCGCATGGGCGCGCCCGACATCACGGGCGGCACCTGGAGCGCCACGGTACGCACCCTGATCGCGGTCGCCGCCTACATCGCCGCGGCCGTGTTCACGATTCTCATGATCTTCGGCCTGGCCGCCGTGTTCGCCCCGCTGATAGGTCTCGCCATCTGACCGCCGGCGCGACACCGGCCACCGGCCAACCGCGTAACGAATCAGGCCCCGGTCCGACAGTCATCGGATCGGGGCCCCGTCATAACCGCCGCCTGTCCTCCGCGCGGCCCCCGTTGCGAACGCACGATGGAACGGGACGGACGGGACCGTGCCGTCCGAGGACTAGGAAAGGAACAGTGATGAGGCTCATCATCGCGGAAAAGAGAAGCGTCGGCCAGGCCATCGCCGACGCCATCGGCGGCCACATCGAACACGGGAACGGGTGCCTGACGCTGCCGGACTCGATCGTCACCTGGGCGCAGGGGCATCTCGTGGAGCTCGCGGAACCCGGCGAATACGAGAACCATGCGTGGGGCAAGTGGAGCATGGACGACCTGCCCATCGACCCCGATCCCGACTGGCAATGGACGATCAGCCGGTCCAAAGGCGCCGCCGAACAGTACCGGACCGTCGCCCGGCTCATCGGCGACCCGCGCGTGGACCTGCTCGTCAACGCGTGCGACCCGGACCGTGAGGGCGAGGCGATCTTCCGCCGCATCACCCGCCACGCGCACGCCCGCAAGCCCATGATGCGACTGTGGGCGGCGAGCCTGGAACCCGACGCGATCCGCCAGGCGCTCGAAACCATGCGCCCCGAACCCGACTACGACGGGCTCGCCGCCGCGGCCGACATCCGCGCAAAGGCCGACTGGCTCGTCGGCATGAACGCCAGCCGCGCCTACACCCTGACCTACGACCGGCGCCTGCCGGTCGGCCGCGTGCAGACCCCGACCCTCGCGCTCGTCACGGACCGCGACCAGTCGATCGCCGAACACCGGAAGACCCCGTACTGGAAGGTCGTCGCCGACATGGGCGGATGGCGGCTCTCCAGCGACCGGATCGGCGACCAGGAGACGGCCGGACGGCTCGCGCGATCCGTCAGCGAAGGCGTCATGCACATCACCGAAACGGGGCGCTCACGTGCCCGCCAGAAGCCGCCGCACCTGTACGATCTGACCGGATTGCAGAAGGACATGGCCCGCATGCACGGCATCACCGCAGCCCGCACCCTCGCCGCGCTCCAACGGTTGTACGAGCTCAAACTCGCGTCCTACCCGCGCACCGACAGCCGATACATCACCCACGACGACCTCGAAACCCTGCACGAGCTCACCCAGGGAACCGGTCTCGTGGACGGTTTCATCGACCCCGCGGCCAGACCGGCCGAACCGCGGTACGCGCTCGTCGTGGACGACTCCAAGGTCGCCGGCCACACCGCGATCCTGCCCACCCGCGCCCTGAACTCGCGCGAACTCGACCGGCTCGACGACGATCAACGCAAGGTCATCACCCGCATCGTGCGCAGGATGTGGGAGGCGATCGGCCAGGACAGGGTCCACGACGTCACCAAAATCACCGCCGTGCACGACGGCCACACGTTCACCAGCAGGTCCGACCAGACCATCGAACCCGGCTGGACCCGGATCGAACCCGCAACCGACATGCGCGGCACCGGGGACGCCGGCGACGGGGACGACGACGCCGACCTGCAGGGCAACGTGATCCCCGTCAACCTCACGGAAGGCATCGACCTGCACCCGATCCATCCCGCGCAGGTCGTGCAGGGGGAGACCAAACCGCCCGCACGGTTCACCGACGCGACCCTCCTGGCGGCCATGGAACACGCCAGCCGATACGTCCAGGACCGTGAGCTCAAACACGCGTTGGACGACGACGAATCACACTCCGGGGGCATCGGCACGCCCGCCACCCGGGCCGACATCATCGAAAAACTCATCAAATCCGGATACCTCGAACGCCGCGGCAGACACCTCGAATCCACGCCGACCGGACGGCTGCTCGTCCGGATCGTCAGTTCCGAACTCAAGGACATCGCCCTGACCGCGCGCATGGAACAGGCGCTCTCCGACGTCGAACACGGATCAGCCGACCCCGACAGGGTCATGGGAACGTTCCGCGAACTCGCGCACCGCATCCCCGAGCAGGCCGTCCATGACGCCGACCCCACCATCATGGCCGGCCAGGAGCGGCGGCGAGAGGAATACGGCCCGTGCCCCAGATGCGGCCAGCCGGTCGTCAGGACCGGGCACGTCTGGCAATGCTCAACCAACAAAAACGAGAAACAACCCGACGGCGGTTGGAAACAGGTCGAGGGCTGCGGATGGAAACTGTTCGGCACCATCAGCGGACGGAAACTCACCGACGCGAACGTGAGAACCCTGCTCAACAAAGGCGGGATCCGGCTCAAGGGCTTCACCTCGAAAACCGGGAAAACGTTCGACGCCACGCTCGTACCCGACCCCGAACACGGCTGCCGGTTCGATTTCAACGATCACGGACGGAACCGGAAATGACCGGAGCCGCTAACAACACGGGGCGGCGAACCGAACGGAATCAACCAACCAAGGAAAGGAAAAAGGATATGACGCAAAGCATCGAAGATAAGATCGCGGAACTGGAAAAGAGGCGCGACCAGCTCAATGCGCGCATCAAACAGATTCAAGCGAGGCAGAACGCCAAAGCGAGGAAGGCGCGGGCCAGGCGACTCTACCAGCTCGGGGAAATAATGGAAAAAGCGATGGGGATCGAACTGGACGAAGCGGGGCGACAGATACTGTCGCAGACGCTGAATAGTGTCATCACGGTCTATGATCCGCGACGAGGCATGAACGTGGACATGAAGGTCATCGACGTAATAGACAACGGCATTCCCCGAACCGCTCCGAAAAACGAACCATCACCGGACGGTACGGCAATCATGCCGGACGATGATGCGATCGTAGAGAGAGACCGTAATAAGAGGGAAATGGAACCGGACGAATCCGAAGAAACGCATTCGTATGATCCGTCATCGGACGCGGACCCGTCAGGCAAGCCGGTCAAACCCGCCGAGGAAAGAACCCGGAAAAGGACAACGAAGACACCGGCAAAACCAAAACCGGCCACCGAGGCCGCCGACACGCAGGCCGGACGATGACGAAACACGGAACGGACGGCGACCAATGGTCCCGTCCGTTCCGTTCAAGTGACGTCGTTGAGCGTCCTCCGCGACACCGGGAGACCGATCCGACAATGAACCATAATGACTCCTGAAACCCATGCAAAGAAGAACAATGCCAAGCCAAAACAAAACCACCGTGACCGATAGCTGGCGATCAAGGGCGCGCATCACTGGCGACAACGTGCGCCGTCTGCGCGAGGAACGCGGATACAGCACCGATGACTTGATTGCGAAGATGAACGAGCTTGGATACAACTGGAACCGGACCACGCTGTTCAACGTCGAGCATGACATGCGTCGGCTCCAGGCCAACGAGGCCGTGGACATGCTCACCGCTCTGAGACTGGACCCGTACCATGACATGCCGCGGCTCATGTGCCCGGACAAACGAACGCTGGCGGACAGGCTGGGGGAGACGTACCGCGCGCAAACTCGGAAACTCATCCAGGCCGCACGGGATTACACGGCCGCTCTGGACGCGTACGTGCGAATCCTGGACGATCTGAAGACTGAAAAGGCCGACGATGAATCACGAATCGAAACAGAGACCGAATCCATGAAGACGATCCATGACGCCACAGTCAAACTCGTCATCGTCGAGCTGAACGACCGATTGTGAGAACAATGAACGCGCCGGCGAGTCACGCCGGTTCGCGGACGACATGGACTCGGCTATCCGCGGCGCGGTACGGGACCGGAAACCGTGCGATCTCCGGACCGCAAGGAGAACGTCAGGAGAGCGGGACCCTGTCCTCCGCGGTGACCTCGGAAACGCCCGATAATGACCGGTAAGGCCAAACGAAAGGAGCGATCCATGTTCATGAAGAAGCAGTTCAACACCGAGATCGACCACGAGACCGCGCAGCGCGTACGCGACAAATGCAGGGAACTGGACATCCGCATCGGCCATTTCATCCGATGCATCATCGTCCCCGACGACGCCGATGCCCTCTACGACGGGGACGACCTGGACTTCGGGGACGTCCCGAGGGCGATTCCGGTGCATTCGGGAGGCAACACGAACGATGACCTGCTCTCGGCCCGTATGAGCGAGGCGGAGCATGAGGTACTGACGCGATGCGCGATCAAAGGCGAGCTGACACGCAGCGAACTCATGCGCCTGCTGATCGCGCAGGCGCTCGAAAACCCGGAGCTCGGCGTCATCACGGATCGATCCGACTGGGAGATCGAGCTTGCCTGCCGGAAGCTCCTCAATGCGATTCGTGACCGGAAGGCGGACAGAAAACGATAGGCTACAAGCAAATGATTCACCGATATAGCACTACACCGAACGCCCGGTGCAACTTTCGACCGAAGCTTCGACCGAGACTTCGGTGCAACATTCGACCGAAGCTTCGGTCGAAAGCCCGGGGCAAAGCCCGGTCGAAAGATGGAATGGTGGAGCAAGCTATACGGTTTGTATATACAAACCGTGCCTGCCCCCTCCGGCAGGAGCCGGAGGAAAAACCCGAGTGCCACAGGCTGAAACAAGGATCAGAAGACGAGAAAAGGCCGTGAGAGCGGCCGGGGAATTTTTGACGGGAGCCGGAGAAAAAGAAGAATGGCCGCGAACCAAATACAACGCGAAGGCGTGCGCCGCGACAGGATCATCAACTTGCGCGTCGATGAGGAGACCAAACAGCTCATGCGACGCGTCGCGTCGGAACGCCGCGAGTCGATCGCCCGCGCCACCGTGGAGCTTTTCCGGCAGGCCGACGGCCAACAGGTCAGGCAACAGAAGGAGGAAGACTCGCCCAAGGTCCGGGAGCTGCGCCGGATCCGCGGCGAGATCTGGCGGATAGGAATCAACGTCAACCAGATCGCCCGACTGACCAACACCGAGCTCGGAGCCACGCACGAGGACGTGGCCGTCATCCGCAGCCAGGTCGACCGATGCGACCGGATCGTCGCCGGCATCGATCGGATCATCGCGTCCGGCCTGCGCGAAGGAGAGGAACGGGTAGGGGAGCCGGACTCGGATATGAAGCGTTCACCCGGCGCGTGAACGCGTAACGACAAGGGATATGCGATGATGGAACACAAAGATCGAGGAGGCGGTGATGAGGAGTCTTAACACACGGCAGTTGACGGGCGTGCTGTATTCCATGGGGCGTACGTTCGACAATCTGTCCTCCACGTACATGGCGACCCGGGAGTTCCTACGCACGAACAACCCGGCGGTGATCGGCTCGCGCCAGGATCTCGCCCTGCTGCAGGATCTACGCGACGCAGCGGCATGGACCCTGCACCATGATTATGCGAACGGCATCGATGTGGACTACGTGTGTGGCATCAACGCGCAGCTGACCAGGACAGCAGCCATCGAACCCGGCGTGATCCGCACCACGCCCAACATCTTCGTGCGCACCGCGCGAGGCGACTACTATCCTCCCGTCCCCGAACGCGACGAGATGGAAAACGCCATCGAACGCCTCACCGGCGGCGAGGGAACATTGTCCGAGGCGAGCGGACTGTTCGCGTACCTCGCCCGCGTCCAGCCGTTCGGCGACGGCAACAAGCGCACGGCGCTGCTGGCCGCGAACGGCCTGCTGATGATGCGGGACACCGGCCGGTCGCTCATCGTGCCCACGGAGGACCCCGACCGGTCCACGTTCAACGACATGCTCGCCGCATGGTACCTCGATGACGACGACACCGTCATCGGATGGCTGTCGGCATGGAACGAGACCCACCAGACGCTCGACGGCAACGGCCGGCCCATCGAGAAGGAAACGATCGTTGACGACGATCCCGTGGCGGCCGTATCGGATCCGACCAGCATCGCCATGGAATCGTTCGGCCAGGGACAGGGGTACACGCGTTGACGGGAGGAAAGCGCCCAGGCGAGCATGGAAACATGTTCAGGATCTGAATTGTTCCCAATCCACTGAGGTTTGCCGTCGGAATACCCAGCGCCGCCGTGTCCGCAGCCAAACGCATCTTGGATATATGAAAAGCATGTATATTGATCCGCGACGCGATCCGCAGAGAAAACTTGAGCGATTCATTGACGAAGTAGTAAGTCGGCAAGTCCGCGAGCAAATACGGGCGTACAACGAACAGCTATCTGAGTTGGACAAGGAAGAAGAGAAGAAAGGAGGACTGATAGGCAATCATCCAGCCAGCAGCATGTTCCTGATCTTCGCGGGTTTGACTGGTTTATTCGTGTTTTTCATCAAAACTGGTTTATTCGTGAGTAACATCGAAATCATATTTGGGGAATGGGTTTCGAAGGTTGACCCTAATGAGTATGCAACCTTTTTCGGGTTCGTAGTCGTTTTGATCGGAGCCATTAGCGTGGCACTCGACCATCATGGATATCAGGGGCCGAAGAAGATAAAACAATTCGGCGATGCAAATCTCGGATTACTGTATATGCAATTACTCGTAGCCGCACTGTCCGTAGCCTTCGGCATTTGCGGTCTGAACACCGCGGGCTAGGTTTCCCCGACGAGCACCCGCATCGCGCTAACGGACATCGTAAAGGGATTCGAGCATCCTGACGAAATCGGAGAACAGCATGGTGTCCGACGCGATCACGTCATCATATGTGTCCCTCACGGACCGGGGCATCACCAGACGGAGACTCAGTTCGTCGAGCTGTTCGAGCTTCGAATGGGTCACATCACCCGGCGTGATGGTGAACAGATGCTTTTCCCCGATCCTGTTGGCCTCGTCCGCGACCTGACGGAACCGGTCCTTGATCGACGTCTTCGACGCCAGCATACGCAGCCGGGTCGCCGGATACTCGGGATCGTAGTACGCCTTCTGCGAAGGGAACAGGAAATCCGGGCGACGGGATCCCTCGGTATGCCCCTGCGCCTTGAAGGGGATGCGTCTCTCGGAGAAGATCCGGGTCAGATGATCCTCAAGGCTCGTTCCCGCACGACTCATCCGCCTGTTGCGCACCTTCGTGTAGAAGGACGTGAACGAGTCGACGTCGATGACCCCGTCCTTCACGAACGGGCGCTCGTCGTATTCATGCTGAATCACGGCGTTCTCGAACACCCTGAACAGCTTGTAGTTCCAGTCGTAATACGCCATCACCACGTCATCGGGATCATCATGGGCGGGATCGACATCCGTCAGGGAATCCTGCGCGAACAAGGCAAACTCCACATTCCTCGGGAACCTGTACCCCCAGCGGCGAACCATCACGTCGAGCATCGCATCGTCCTTCGCTCGGACCTCGAAACCCAAGGTCTCAAGCAGCTCGGCGGCGAACGCGTCAACATCCACTACGGTGACATCATGCAACGTGAAGCCAGACCCGGTTTCCGTATCGATGTGGAACAGCGCCTTGGTTCTGGCCTCCATGCTGCTGCCGTGCTGGGTGATCAGGATGAGGAGGCGTCCATCGTCGAGAAGTCCGAAGCACATCAGGTCGCCGGCGCACGCCTTGCGAATCGGTGGACAGTCCGGATAATACAGACGCCATTCAGGGGACCGATGCTGTTGGTTGCGTCGCGTGTCGTACCATGTCGTGGCGATATCGGCCGTCAACGGGGAGTCGTCATCATCCCAATACATGATGACCGTCGGGATCCCATTGCCCTCTGATGCTCGACGATCCTGTTCTCCAAGCAGTCGCTTGACCGCGCCGCCCCTGTCGCCGAACTCGTGCTGGTTGCTCTTCTTGGGATTGACCTCAACCTCGGTCAGGATCTTCGCGGCGACCTCGCCGATGTAATCGCCCATCTTACCGAAAACACTCATGACAACGAGCATAACCCGGAAATGTCATGGAACACCATTCACTATAATTGCGTAATCATCAAGCACGTATGCCAAAGGAGTCTTCAATGTGGTCATATGCTCGGCTCACGCAAGTAGCAAAAAAGTTGGGTGGACCCGCGGGATTCGTCATAAGTTTGCTAGGCACCGCGTTAGCGGCAGGCATCACCCTAGGAGTTGTCGGCAAAACAGCGGTAGACAAACTGGCCGAAGAAGAGAAAAACAACCAGATCGATGATGTTCCGCAACGAACCACTATCGACGTGCAATCCACCGGGGAATTAGGAAATGATCCGAACGCTTCTATGGATGAGACAGACGACTAATCGTTAAGCAGGTACGGTTTCATGGCCTCGCCGATGGCCCGGATGACGGGTACGGCGACGCTGTTGCCGAACTGTTTGTACGCCTGCGTATCCGACACCGGAATCTGGAACGAATCCGGATACCCCATCAGACGCGCGCATTCACGCGGCGTCAGTCGCCGGGGGTTGACGTCCCCGCCGCGACTGACCAGGATCTCGGATCCGTCCTTGTAGTAGCGGGCGCTCAGTGTGCGGGTGCGTTCCGTCTGCGCGTTGACCAGACCATAGCCGAACCCGTTGCCGGCGGCCTTGTGCTTGGCGGCATAGTTCTGAAGATAGGTCCACAGCTTGTCGGACAACACGTACTTGTCGGGAACCTCATCCTCCGGCAGGAGGATCGTGCCGACGTTACCGTGTCCGGTCGGCCGCACCGCGTCGAAGCTGAAGTCGTTATCCTCCAGGAATCCGACGATATAGGTGCGTTCCCGATGCTGCGGGACGAACCCGTCCGCATCGATCACCCGATAGGTTACGTGATAACCGAGGTCCTCCGTCAGCACGGAATAGATCGTCCGGAACGTGCGTCCGCGATCGTGCGACAGCAGGTTCTTCACGTTCTCCAGAAGGAACGCCTTCGGTCTCTTCTCTTTCAGGATCCGGGCCACGTCGAAGAACAACGTGCCCTGCGTCTTGTCCTCGAACCCGGTCGGCCGACCCAGACTACGCTTCTTGGAGACCCCCGCGATGGAGAACGGCTGGCACGGGAAGCCCGCGAGCAGCAGATCGAAATCCGGAATCGACGCAGCGGGAACCTGGGTGATGTCGCCCGCGATCTCGTACTCGTCATGCCAATTGGCCTGATAGGTCTGCACGCTGTACTTGTTCCACTCGGACGTGTACACGCATACGGCCCGCTCGCCCAAGGCCTGCTGCATGCCCATGCGGATACCGCCGATACCGGCGAACAGATCCGCCATCCTGATAGCCGTCACGCCAACCTCCAATTCCGTGGAACAGACCCAGGATAGCACACCATATGACGTAAACGGGGACCGGCATGGAACCTTCTCATTGATGGATGTCCTCCGCGGCGAAGTGCAAGCCGCCGGACGATGGGTTTATGATGCCCAATATCACGAGAGGGTCGGATCCCAAGGGACTGCTGCGATACCTGTTTGGCAAGGGGCGGCATAACGAGCATCGCGACCAGCATCTGGTCGGGGCGAGCCGTGACATGCAGGAGGGATTCGGATGCGACAGGAGACCGGCGAAGCCGTTCTCCGAGCTGGCGGCCATGTTCGACCGCCGGTACAGGGAACGTCTCGCCGATGGGAAGCCCTGCCCGCCCGACCGGCGCGGCGGGAGGAACAACCCCGAGCATCGTGACGGGTTGGATCGCGTGTGGCATTGCTCGCTGGCAATCCGCGCGGGCGAGGGGATCCTGACGGACACGCAGTGGGATTCGATCGTCAGGGACTTCCTGCAGCGGATGGGCATGACCGACGCGGACGGCGAGGGCGCGACCTGGGTTGCGGTCCGCCACGGGTTGAGCCGGAACGGCAACGACCACGTGCATCTCGTCGTGCAGCTCGCCATGGATGACGGATGGATCAACCCGTTCAACGACCGCAGGAAGGCGCAGCGCACCTGCCGGGTGATGGAGCGGGAACGCCCCGAGCTCGTCGAGCTCGGGGCCGTGCTGGACCGCGACCACATCCGTTATTCCTACCGACAGTGGCGCGAGTGGGCTGAGTGGAAGGCCCAACGGGACTACCAGGGCCCGACGCCGTGGGAGGAGCTATCCAAGGATCAACAGTCGGTGCTGTGTGCGCGGGTCATGGCGGACACCATGCCCCGGTACGCGATAGGTCGGATCGTGCGCGCCTGCGCCCTGGCGTCGCGTAGCGAGGACGAGTTCATCCGGCGCGTGCGCCGCGAGGGCCTGAGCATTGACCCCCGGCTCCGCAAGGGCGTCGGCAAGGGATCGTTCACGGACCGGTCGCAGGTCGTGGGCTACACGGTCACCTGGTGGAGCGCCGACGGCTGGCGCGAACGCCTGAACGCGACCGACCTCGGCCCCGATATGAGATTGAGGGAGCTGCGGAAAACCTGGTCGGACAACCCGAACGACTCGAACCTGGCCGTAGCCGAATGGCGTGCCGCGATGGAGAACCGCCGCCCCGCCATGCACCAGGGGCGCGAACGCCGGCTGGACGCGCTCACCACGCACGACATGAGCATGCTCGTCGACAAGGCCTGGCGGATTGCCCGCAGCATCGACACCGCCGACGGACAGGAGCGTGACCGGGCGATCATCGCGGGACTGCGCGAGTTCGACCGGATCCTCGATCGGTACGGCCTCGACGGGTCGGACGTGTGGCCCATGGCCATGGGGCTGGAGCAGGGGACAATGACTCCGGATTCGGGAAACACCATCGGTACGTCCGGGCGTGGATAAGGGCCGGCACCGGTAGGATGACGGATGTGGCCCATGTCGTTTCGGAGGTGTTCCATGATGGATTCCGCGTTGAAGCTGTTCCTGCTGGGATTGGCGGCCGTGGCCGTGGCCGCGGCGGTCGTCGGACTGGCCGTCTGGATCGTGCTGGCCGTGCGGCAGGCGATGTTCCGCAAACGGATCAAGGAACGGTACGGAGTCGCGGTGCCCTCGAAGTTCCGCGTTTCGAGGACCGGACGGCGGCAAGGCGCGTTCAGACTCGCGTATCCGAGATGGGCTGCCGCGAAGAAGGACGGCACACGCGACCGTAGAAGCAACGATATGGGCGTCATCAGACCGGATTCAGTCATAGTGTTCGATGAATGGGAGCTGAAAACGGATAATCCGTTCACGGCGTACGACATGGTGCTGAAGCTGCGTGGGGCGCACGTCGATATCGCGCCCTGCGCGGAGGAGATCGAGAAAAGACGCGTCCTCGAATCGCGGTTGGCCGACCGGCGGGCCGCACTCGATATCGACGGTCTCATCGCCCGTTTCAAGGACAGGCCCACCGATTTCGAGCCGTTCTGCGCCGAATTGTTCCGCACGTTGGGCTGGCAGGCGCAGACGACGCCCCCGGTAAGGGACGGCGGCTTCGATCTCAGACTGCGGCGTTCCGATGGAACGACCTACATCGCGGAATGCAAATGCTATGACAGACGGCATCATGTCGGGCGCCCCGTCGTCCAGAAGCTTCAGGGCGCGAACGCCGCGGAGAACGCGCAGGGCATGATGCTGATCACGACGAGTTCCTTCTCCGCCGATGCGGTATCCTACGCGAAGCAGGCCGGGGTCACGCTGGTCGACGGCGCCGCGCTCTTGGGCCTGTGCAGACGCGCGTACGGGGAGACCGCCCGGCCGGTCATGTTCCCGCCCGAATCGTCATGCAGGCTCACACGCGAGGACATCATGAGGCATCTGCCCCGGGACATGCGGAACCAATGAGGTCCCATGGCGACGATTCCACCGTCGCCATGGGACCTTGGAGCATGCCCGCGGGTTCATAACGAGAATCCGGTATGCGGCATGTTGTCGTCCATGCCCGGCAGGCCTGTGACGCCGTCCGGCATGGGACCTGCGACCGGCGTGCCGATGATCCATGCATTGTAGATGGCGCCGCGGTCGATGTGGCCGCGGTCGGCCAGCTCCTGGAAGACGCGTTCGCGCACGAGACCGTCGTCGACACCGAGGGCGTCGTAGAAGCCGTCGCCGGATGGGACCGCGGCCAGCGCGTCGTCGAACGTCAGGGACGGGTCGATGCTCGCCCCTAGGTCGTCGTCGGGGTACGCGGCCGTGTACCAGTCGCGCACCCTGTCCGACCGGTTGGGATCCGGGTCGGCGGCCCGCCAATCGCAGTAGGGCCAGTATTCGTCGCCCGGCCCGTGCCATCCGGGCTCCTCGTCGGATCCGGCCGGCCGGACCGCCGCCCTGGGCAGGTCGACCGTGACGATGGAATGCCGGTGTTCGAGCCGGATCTCGTCGTCGCCGGGCCGTTCCGGCCACGTGGACCAGCGGGCCTGGCCCATGGGATGGTCGACGGCCGTCTCGTCGATCAGGGACTGCGTCATGCCGGCGGGCGGGCCGGGGGAGGCGATCGCGGCGACCCGGAACCGGAACCGGGCGCCGTCGGACTCGTCCAGGACGACGGTCGAGCCGATGCGGATGGTGCGCGTCGAACCGGCCGCGTCCGTGACCGTCACGTCGTCGCCGACGGTGGCGTCGAACCGGCCGCGCGGCGACGGGAGGCCCGCCGTCCGATCGTCACGGTCCGCGGCGAACATGCCGGCCTGGGCCGTGTACCCGCATTCCCCGCACTCCAGCATGGTCCCGGGCGGCAGCTCCGCGTCGTACGATCCACCCTCGGTCCAGTCCCATCCGTCCGGGCCGATCCCCACCTGGCCGGAGAGAAGGACCCCGTCGGCGGTGAAACGCGCGGTCTGATGGCATTCGGGGCATTCGAACCCCGTATCCTCCGAGGCGTCGGCTGGCTGTTGCATGCGGTCGGTCATGACTTCCTCCTCGTCCCCGTGGTGTGGGCGAAATCGGGGATGGTCTCGGGCGTGAACGCTGCGTTCCCGTCCGGACGGCCGGCCTCGGCGAGCCCGGCCTCCTCGGGGACGCTGTATTCGCCGAACATGTCGGGCCCATGCCATTCCTCGGGCTCGTCCAGGCTCATGGGCCCGTCGTCCGACGATCCGGGTTCGGCGGGTTTCGCGTGCCGCGGTGATCCCGTGCCGAGCCTTGTCCTTTCCGCAGGCGCGTCGGTCATGGGCGCGGCCGGCTGGGTTTCGTACGCGCTGGTCTCCCTGACGCTGGACGGTTCGTCGCCGACCGCGGTGTTGTCCGCGCCGGACGATTCGGGCAGCGGGGTTTCGCGGAGCATCCTTACCCGGTCGCCCAGCTCGTCGACGCCGCCCGACAGCGGGTTGACGAGGACTGCCTGGGTGATCGCGTCCCGGTCCCAGCCGTCCCATTCGCCGCTCATGCGGCTGACGCAGTGGAACGTGGCCTTGTCACCGAACCGGCGCCGGTATTCCCGGTCGTCCAGTTCGATCCGGTCGATGCCGGTGATGCCGGCCTTGCCGAGCTGTTCGACCGTGTCCTGCATCTCCTGCGACCTGGCGCGGTAATAGACCGTGACGCTGTTGGTCGCCTGGTCGGCCGCGGCCTCGATGTTCGACCCATGCCGGTTCCTCCATTCCGTGCGCAGGATGTCCTGGGCGCGTCTGAGCTCCGCGGCGAAGCCCGGCTCGCCCTCCCGGGAGAGCCAGTCGGTCACGGCCCACGATTTGAGCAGGTCCACGTCGGACGGGCGGGGCTCCTTGAGGAAGTCGGGATGCAGGACGGTCGCGCGCAGGGTCTGCTCGAACCCGTTGTTCAGCCGCCGCCGGTTCTGTTTCTCCCAGTCCTCCAGCATCTGACGCTGCCGTTCGCGGGTGTTGCTTTCCCGGTTCATGACCGCGCGGCGTTCCCTCTTGCTCTGCAGCCTGTCCTGCCGCAGTTGGCCGTGCAGCTGTCTGAGCGACTGCGCGGTGTTCTGCCACGCCTGGATCATCGCCTGATCGAGGCCGTCCTCGATGTCCTGGACCATCGTCAATCCTCCTTGTTTCCATCGTCGTCAATATCAACGGAATCGTCCCCGTGCCCGGGTCCCGGCACGGACAGCATGTCCACGATCGGCGCCCGCCATCCGCGGCGGGGCCTCTCGCACGGCAGCGGTTCGCCCTTGGCCGTGGTGATCGTCCCCGTGTCGATCGACGCGACGATGCCGCGGTCCTTGTCGAATACGCGATCGAGCATGCTGGACGCCTGGATGTACCAGATCATCATCTGGCCCGGGCTTCTGCGCGAGGTCTCGTAGGAGCGCCAAATCGCGTCCAACGGGAACACCAAGGCGGGATGCCGCCACCAGTCCGGCACCCATTGGATGTGCGAGGACGCCGACTGGTGGAACGGGAACACATGCGCTAGGAAGCACTCCACGAACGCGACCAGGTTCGGATAGAACGTCTCCGTGCGCGCCACGCGCGCGCCCATCTGCGCGTCGTACCGCTCCTCGGTCTCCGGGTCCGGTAGGGCGTCCCCGCCTGAAGGCTCCCCGTGACCGTCGCCGTCGCCGGCACCGGCGTTTTCGTCGGCGATCGGTTCCGCATCCCCGGGAGGGTCGACTGTCGGAACCGACACGGGGCCGACGCGTGAAGCGGCGGCGGGCGCGCCGCGCATGAAAGGGTCCCCGTCATCCGCCGCGCCCGAACCGGAATCGGGATCCGGCGTCGTGGCGTCCGCGTCGCCGGGATCCGGCGTCGGCGCGGACCCGACCGGGACGGCCGCATGCTCCGGCGAAGATCCGTCTGCCTGCGCGCGTGCCGCCCGGTTCTCCAGCACGGCCTTCGTGAGGATCGTGACCAGGCTGACGCCCTCGCCGCTCTCGGCCAGCGTGGCCAGCAGGTCACGCGCCGCCCTGACGGCCCTGCCCATGACGGCCGGTGGGTCGCCGCCGGCGATCGGCGGTTCCGTCATGTCGTTCGTATCGTCGTTCATGTCATGCAGCCTTTCCCTGGTCGGCCTTCCGGGCCCTGTCGAGCGCGTCGGTCCATTCCTTGTTCCCGGTCCACGGGAGCGTGGCCACGATCTGCGCGCGCGACTGCGAGGCGAGCACGAGCGCACGGCCGATGGGCCATTCCGCGAGCCGGGAGACCGGCATGATGTCCTCCTGCTGGACCGACCGGTTCACGGTGCGCGACCCGCGGCCGTCGATCGTCACGTTGCTCCTGACGACGTCCCGCTGGCCGACGAGCTGGCTGATCTCCCCGAGGAACCGGCTGTCCTTGATGCCGCCCAGATAGACCATGACGTTCGCGTTGTTGAACAGCGAACCGAAATTCGTCTCGCCGAACGCCGCCCGGCCCTGGTCGGGGTTCTGCCAGATCGTCATGATCGGGATCCCCGCCGACCCGAAATACGAGTACACGTCGCTCAGTTCGGGCCAGCGGCAGATGTTCGCGGCCTCGTCCAGCACGCAGCACAGGGGGACCGGCAGACGCCGGTTGTTGTCCGCGAACTCGGATTGGGCGCGCTGGAACGCGGTGAACGCGACCACCGCGGTCAGCGACGCGGTCAACGCGGTCGACGGGCGGCCCTGCGCGCTCAGCAGGTACAGCGTGTCCTCGCTCGTGGCGAAATCGTAGGGATCGAACACGGGACGCCCCCCGGGCGTGCCGTCGCCCTCACGCGGCTGGATCCAGTCGATGATGTCCGGGTCGGCCAGGAACGCGACCATGGTCTGCAACGATCCGAACACGCCCGACCGTGTTTCCGGGGTCAGGCCGATCACGCTACTCACGCGGCTGGCGATCCCCGCGTACTCCGGCCAACGGCTCAGGATGTCCGCCGGCGTGGTGTCGCGCTCGTTCGACGCCCACCGGAACACGTCGGCGACGGAACGGCCGCCCAGGTGCGCGGCGAACAGGTAGTCGGACAATTGCTGGGCGGCCGTGCCCGGGAAGAAGTCGTCTCCGCCGGTCTGCGGCTGGCCCGACGCGTAGCGCCAGCAGTCCGCGATCCTCTTGGCGTCCGCGATGCTCCGCACGCTGGCGATCAGGTCCCACACCCACGGGGCGCGTTCGCGCGCCGGGTCGGCGATCCGCTCCGGGTCGAACACCCAGATCCGCCCCCGCGGGTGGTGCAGGCGGCGTATCGGTTCGGTCACGTCCAGGATGTCGCCCTTGTTCGACGTCGCCAAACACGCCCCCGGCGCCGACAGGACGGCCGGGATCGCGTAGCACAGGGATTTGCCCGACCTCGGGCCGGCGAGCACGATCGCCATGTCCTCCCAGCTGGTGCTCATCAAGGCGCCGTCCACGATGTTCCTGCCCAGCGGATAGCCCGGCGCCATATGCGGGTCGTACCGGCCCGCGGCGATCAGCCGCCTGGCCATGCGCTCCGCACGGGCGCGGCTGACCTTGTCCACCGCCTGGTCGTGGCCCATGGCCGCCGCGTACCCGTCCACACGCGTCCGGTCCCGCCCGCCGCCGCCCGACCCCATGGCGCGACGGACCGCCATGACCACGCCGCCCGCGGCCAGCGACGCGACGAGCACCGCCGCGAGGCACACGGCCCACTGCGCGGGCTCCAGCCGCCACCGGCCCGTCAACGCGAACAGCAGGGCGAACAATTCGAAATCCCGTCCCGTGGCCAGTGTGCAGGCGCACGCGAACGCGCCCAGCACGAGCAGGCCGCAGCCGAGCCCCATGAGCATGATCCGGCTGGACGGGCGCACCGTCCCGCCCGGATCGCGCACCCGGTTGGATTCCAGTTTCGGATCGACCATCCGCATCACCTTCCATGAGGCGTCCCGGCGGCGCGGGACGCCGTCGGGACGCCGTCCGTCACCGTCACAGGACCGGGCCCTGCGGGTTGGTCCACGGATCGTCCGCCAACGACGCCGGGCCGGCGGCGAACGCGTCCGACGCGCCGGCCGTGCGCTCCATGCCGGAGGAGGCCGATTCGGCCGCCTCGCGGCGCTGGGCCTCGCGGATCGCGTCGATCTGCAACGTGGTCCCGTTGATGACCGTGCGCGCGTACGCGCGACCATCGCGCTGGCTGATGAACGCTTCCGGCGCACCGAGCGAGCCGGTCGCGACGACCGGATCGCCCTGGCGCAGATCCAGATCGTGCAGGATCTCCGCGTTCCGACCCCAGAACTTGACCGTGACCTTCTCCGGATCCCCGTACTCCACGCTCCCGTCCGGACCGCGCCGCACGTCGCCGGACTCGTCGCGCAACGGCCGCGACCGGTAGATCACCGCCTCAAGATACGCGCGCCGTTGCGCGCCGTCATCCGTCCTGCCGGCCGGGAAGAACTTCGGGTTGACCGCGAGGTAGCCCCTCATCACTTGCTGTGTCTGCGGCATGATCGTTTCCTTTCCGGGGCCGCCGACCATCGCCGGCCCCGACACCATCGTCCCGCCCCCAGCGGCGCGCCACGGAGGACACACGACACTCAGCCTGCGACTGAGTCAAGGACGTTTTCACGGCGGATAAAATGGTGATGCATGTCCCTTGCAAAGTCGGGAGGGAACGAAGGAAAGGAAAACGTCATGAGCGAGAGATTCCCCGGAATCGACTGGTTCTGTGACCGTTGCGGCGCGAGCCTGGATACGCAACCGGGATTCGACGATCACAAATACATCTGGAGATGCATGGAATGCGGCCACAAAAACAGCATCTCGTCGACCAACATATACGACTCCCACGAGGACTACTGGAACGGAAAAGAATAAGAGGCGACCATGGGCATTCTTAACGCACTGTTCGGAGGGCACGGACGGAACGACGATGATGACGACGAGGCCGACATCTTCGGGTTAAGGGTCAAAATGTGTGTCTGGCTCGGCGTGTCGCGGGGGTTAGATTTG
>ERZ1090879.524-NODE-524-length-23798-cov-27.077454_pt1 | contig 23798 bp, 23 predicted proteins | sample MGYA00478472_ERZ1090879 | MGnify/ENA primary metagenome ERZ1090879 (study PRJEB33644, sample SAMEA5815723) | chicken gut metagenome | biome: Chicken; feature: Gastrointestinal Tract; material: Caecum | place: Ireland | collected 2019-01-01 | study: A study of the... | reverse complement strand
GCGCCTGCGGCGCGGTACGTGTCTTTTTCCTATGCCCGCTCGTGCAAGCACGGCGTGCATAGGAAAAACGCCCGCACTCCTCACGGAGCGGGGCGCTTTTGCTCGTTGGTGCCGGTGGTCGGACTCGAACCGACACGGATTTTACTCCACAGGATTTTGAGTTATGGAATTCTTTGTTTATCAGTGTATTTCACGGCAAAATACAGCCTAAATTAGGCAGTTTCGTTATGCTTTTATGTTAAGTTCTGTGCAAATCATAAAATTTTGCGAGAAAAATGCGAGAAAATAATGCGTCATATTTTTACTAATCTACCATTTAAGTTGATATTATTTCATCATCATATCCCATGCAATATGCTTTTAACAAAAGGAAAAACATAATTATTTCGTCAAAAGAACAATCATCGTCGCTTCCATGCCCCTCATGTGAGTATATGTTTCTAAGATTGCCCCCCAGTTCTTTACATGCTATAAAATCTATATGTTGGGTTAAATCCTTACCAAGTAACGAATCAATATGTTTGCGGAAAACATCATTCTCCATCATTTGGCCGAGGGATGCTATAATTTCTTTCCTGCCACTTCGAATTACAGGAATTATGCCTTGTTTTTCAATATAGTGGCGCAATCCATCCTCGAATTTTGGGAATAAGTTCGCCAATGCGGAACGTATTTTCTTTTCTGATATGCCTTTTATTATGTTTTCTGATATGACAGAGTGGTCCTTATAAACTAATTCATTATGCAAAACAATATCATTAATCAATGCGGCGCACTCTTTATCAAACTTGAGTTGTGTTACAAACGGTTGTATTATTAAATTTATAGCAATTGCACCCTGTAATTCATATATTTCATAGGTATTATTTTCCAACTTTTGTTTCTCACTCGCAGTGGCAGATTGAAATATGAGTTCATTTTTTTCATTAAACCGCACTCTATTTACTAAATCAACGAGTGGATATTTATTGCCTTTATTTAGTATCTCTGTAATCGTATCCCTAGAAAAAGGATTGAAGTTTTGCAGGAAATAACAAAGTTGTGACAAACCATTAAGATGGCTAAAATGTTCTATGATAGCATTTTTAGCCGCTGTCATAGATTTCTCAATATCTTGGGGCATTTCAAATTGACGAGCACTAAGACGAAAACTTTTATTGAAGTTTTGTTCTAATTCTTTTTTCTTTTTACGCAATTTGTTTGTCAATTCAAAATCGCCTAATTTATCGGATTCTTCAATTGCGATTGCAAGGTCTTCAGATACAGATAGTATATGAAGATCCGCTTTATAGCAATTATCAGCATATAACTCTACCCATTTTTTTATATTAGTTTTATCTCTCCGACTTTTGTATATTTTGAATATCGTTTTTGTAAGTTGAATTGAATAGGGAATGTATTCGGCTTCTGAGTTATATTTAGCATAAAGATCTTCTGCATAAGGCAAAATTTTATTATATGTTTTATCACTATGTGCAAAAAACATGTTTATCAGCGACACTTTGAAAGGATATTCTGGCAGCCCCCCAAATCTGTCATATGACAAAAAGAAGTCTACTAGTTTTTCTATCTCGTTTTTATTTTTAAGTTGACATAATAAGGCAAAAGCTCTATTTATAGGTTGGAAGGTAACTCCATTAAATTGTTCATTATCTAGGATATATTGCGCGTAATCTTTAAAGTGCTTTGCGGCGAGATATTTATTTTCTTGGTTATTACGTGCCAGCCCCAAAATGTCATTAAAAAATCCTAGCAATAAAGAATGTTGTGTGTGTTGTACACACTCATCAAGGGTACTTAAATCATCATCGCTCAGATCACAGAAATCAGAAGAACGACCGCGACCACTAACAGTAAAATCAGCAAGTGGCGAAAAAGGGTTATTGCTGAAAATATCTCTATAGTACCAAAATGAAACTTTCTCACAAAGAAACTCAATAAGAGGTTTTAGTTCTTGATCCTGCTCATATTCTTTGTGGAAATTCCATTTAAGAAATAAAGATTGCCAGTTTAATTCGTCTTTCTTTATGTAATCTTCAATTAATGCCATAAATATATTATAACGAAAAACAGAATAAAGTCAATTGCGTTTGGGTTTAGGGGGGTTAACCATAATGGGACTTGATGGTTTAGTTGCCTAAACAATCTTTCTTCTACTGGTAGACCCCTTAATTTTAAGATTGCAAATTGTGCAGCGGCATGCTAAACTACACATGCGACACAATTTAATAGCGTTTAACGCACCCTAGATAGTTATAGTTCTGGCAAATCGCGGAGCCGTTTTATCCTATCTAGGTTGAAATTGTGTCGCAACAATAGGCGAAGCGTCTTGCAGGTGCGTCGCCTATGGCGGCGCACTTTTTATTTGTGTCAAAGCATAAGTACCTGTGCGTTGTCATCTAAATAAAATAAACACAACTGTAATAATATCTTGACATTTTATCAAAAATGTGCTAAAATGTTACAAGACAAGGAGGGAATATGCAAAAATCATCGCCAAAGGCGAGTTCAGAGGCCCGTGACGGCAAGGGCTTGATTAAAAAATTTACCGGCACTTTACTAACCATTGCTATGCTGGCTGGCTTTACTATAACCGCCGTTGCCTGCAATAATAACAGCACTACTCAAAATAATAATAACAATCCTAATCCGCCTACCGATAATCCGGGTGACCCAAGCAACCCTAACGAAAATCCGGGTGATACAACCAAAATCAGCATTGACACGATTTTCGAAGAAAACTTTTCGGGCACAACTTTCAGCGCGGCGATCCATGACGCATTGTTTAACTTAGCCGATCGCGCAATTCCTAACTCCGACACAGAAATAGCTGGCACATCTTACTCTAACGGTGAAATTACGCTATCTGTTGATTATGTCGATGACGGTGTCGGAAAATCCGGAAGGATAACTTTCGATGCCCCTGAAATCTATGACCAACTGCAAACCGAAAATGTAAAAAATCTGGTGTTTGAAGAGTCCGGATTGGATGCCACTGCTGAGGTCGAAGAAAGCCAAGCGAATGGTGTCATCAATCAAATTCAAGGTGCGATAAACTCGATAGAAGACGAGATTGCTACGTCTTTCGCAGCAATTGCTGTCAGCGACATGGATATCGAGTTGCAGAAAGATCCCGAACCTGTTGTTACCACCACCTTTGATAATATCATCAACGAAGAGCTCGGCGACTATTTAGGGAATGAGGGAATGTTTGAGGAAAGCGTAAAATCAATGATAAAATCATATGACTTCCGTTTTGTTGTTTCAGACATAAAAGTGGCTGTCGATGGCAATAAGCTTATTTGTTATTTCAATGATGATTATACAATGGGAACGTCATTCAAGTCTATTTCTCCAAAAAATTATACTGCTACTGATTTTGAAGACTATATGAATGCAACTCTTGACAGCGGCGCGTTGCTTGATAAATATTTCACATATAGCGAGCAGAATAACAATTCAATCGTTGTAGGCAGCGCTGATGAGCAGCATATCCGCGACGTGTGTGAAAATGTTGTTGAAAACATTAATGCACAAAAAACCTTGATGGAAAGTATAAACAACCGAACAGACTTTACGGGAACAGGTTATTGTAGCAATGGTAGTGAATTGTCCGATGAAGAAACCAAACAGTTTGCATTAAAACTTGGCTACTCTGAAAACGAGATTGTCGATGTGTATGTAACCAATCCTAGCGGACGAGGCTACGATAACAATAATTGGTTTAATACGGGCTATATAACAGGTTTTCAGATTAATGTCCTATTAAATGAGGGCGGATCTTATCGTTTAGCATTTTGTAATATCAACGTACCTGTTTATGCAGATTCCACAACAGAAGATTATTTCCGTTATTTCTTAGAAGGGACGGAAAACGAGAGATATGTAATCAACAACGAAGAAACTACTGAATTGGCCCAAATAATCAAGGATTATTCAAGCGCTAATGACGCAGCAAGAATATATATGGCAAGCGTCGGGAATTATGATGTTTACTTACAGGCTTAAAAATGACGACCTCGGCGGCTTGCCGAGGTCGCTTTTTGTTCTTTCGACATAATTCGACATTTTTTATACCTTTTTAGGTAACATTTTGTTACAAAAGGAGAGCCTATGAAACGCAAAAACAATAATAACATGGTTTGTCATATGACAAACCCTTTGGTGCTACGCGCCAAAGGAAAATCTTTTATTGCATTCCTCCTTGTGTTGATACTGGTGATATTTTCAGGCGGATGTGTTTATGGCGACACTCCGGAAGAAAGCGGCGTCGATTTGCTGGGTATCAAAGTGCTCAGCCGCCCGCTGTCTTATGACTATAACGGTGCCGTGCCGGAAGGTTCGCAGAATTATTATGAACAATACGCGGCGGATTTGCTTACATATTTGTATAACGTATACGGCATTGTAAATCAGCATTACTTTGAAATGCAATTCATAGATGAGAACGTCTTTGCGGATATAATTCAGTATAATGATAACCCTAATCCTGAAATAGTTGCGCTTGCAGAGGCATGGGCTGCCGACAGCACTGCCGGAGCAAGCGCAAGCGACACCTTTCTTTACTTTTATGATGCCATGCGCTATCAAATCACATCAATCGTTCAGGATTCCGCAACCGGTGAGTATTTAGTCAGGGCTGACATCGGCGTAGCATGGAATTGGAGCTTGCCATATAATTTGCCGAGTGGTGACGAAACTTATTCGACCAGTGCATTTCTCTACGAATATGTGACAGGCGGCGCATATGCAGGTGACGGCAGCCAAAAGCCGAAATCGGCGGTGATTACAGGCAACACCTTGACAAACAGAATTGATGGCGCGGAGTTTAACCTCGAAGTTTTGAACGGATTTTATACTTTGGGAAATGATGCCCCTTTCCAGTCAACTCTTCAAAATGCTTTTAATGCCGAAACCTATTTTAATAAGTTCCTGTATGATTGGGATGAACCAACGCAAAACGGCGAATTCGTAAAGGCACTTGCTTATGCTATCTACTCGATCGTTCTTGGATTGCGCCCGAACACAATTACAGTGAGTTACAATGAAACAACTGGTCAACCGCTCTTGACCGTTGCAGGTTATGAGGCTACCGCCGACAAATCAAGTGTAGACAATGCGCTGGAAGATATCACGTTGCTATTTTACGAACTGGGTTCATATGTCGGGTTGACGCAAAGAGATAAAGATAATTTGTCGCAATATATAATAGAAAATGTCATTGGCGACAGCGCTTATCGCTACAACTCGCGTATGAAATATGATGAGGTTGTAGAGGCGATCGTAAACTACTGCGGTTCTCTCACCCAAATAGGCGTGACGGAAGGCGCAAGTGAAGATGACCGCGGCGACGACCTTGACCAAGCCTATGCGGCAAGTGAGTTGAAGGACTACCCTTATGCAACTTTCTTTTTGGATGCGGTAGAGGGAGATGGCTTTCATGCGCCGGCGAGTGAGTATCAAAGTTTTGTGTTTATGCCGTTGACGGATATTGAGGTGTCTGACCTTTGGCTCGACTTTAAATATGACGCCAATAATGACGGCAATGAGGTTTATGACCCAAACCTCTATTTGGACATTGAGGTTCATTATCGCTATTTTAACGGTGAGACTGTGATAGATAAAGTCAAGAATATGCGTGTTTATGACGGTCCGCCTGATCCGGGCGAAGACTCCACGACATTAGAGGCGGAGCTGTTCACCGATGAGATGTTCGGCGAAAATATTAAGATTGGCCCGTTCGAAAACCCGGATCCTATCAATACAGCAATCAATCATGATGAAGGGGTGGAAAACACCTTAACACTGACAGGCTTTACAGAGGCTCGAAAGTACTATGAGTTGATTGACAGCCCGACATATGGCGGCTATGGCGTACTCAATCACGAATTGTTCAGCACACCTTATTTTGAAATTGCTTTTGCCGTTCGCAAAACTCCGGGCGACACAACAACCAACTACAATTTCAGTGTCGCCGTTTCAAATTTCTATCAGCCAACCACATGGCCGGGCGAGCCTGAATGGCATTAAAACAGGTTTTAATTATTTCGCATTTTCATTTTGTTTACATTACAATTCAGCTTTGACAATGCTTGACACTTGCCCTAGTTCAGGCGATACAAACTCGACTAAAATGATATATACACTCTTAAAAGCAAAACCATAATGTTTCTCTGTATTTGAAATCAAGATAAATTTTATCTGCTATTGCATTTTATGAAAAGCTATATTATAATTTAATTTGCAGATAGGATTGGCTGCTGGAGTGGGTTACAATGTGCACATTAGAAAAGTCTAAAAAAACAAAGGTAGAAACAACAAAACGTGTAAACAACAAACAAAGTAAATCCTCATATTCTTTAAAAGCAAGACTATCAAAATGGGTTGTTTTATTAGTTGGCATTAGTATAACTTTATTAGCAGTTCTAGCAATAATTATCCTATATACTATTTATGCGGACAATCAGCAAAGCGTATTGTGGCAGATTTTCAATTCTGCTGCCATGGCAGGCTTGCCAATAGGAATAACAAGTATTATATTTGCGTTTTTTGATAGGTTGTCATATGCCCGCGAACAAATAGCAAAAGTAATATTTGAGGACGAAGGCTTTTTAAATCTTAGCGAGGAAAAGCAGATTCAAATAAAAGACACAATAGAACAGAATTTATGTTATAAAGATAATGAGGATCCTAATAATCTTTATACTATTGTGCAGAATGAATTACGCAACATTATAAATGATATTTATATAGAAGAAGTAATCATTCAAATTGATTGTTCTATTGAAAATGGGAGTATTATCAAAGAAATAAAAGAAACATACATATACAAAGTGCCCAACCTGGCAAGAGCTGAAAAGTATACAAAACGTATAAGCGATCTTTTACCACAACCAGCGTTTAAAGATTCTAAATGTTCAGATTGTAAACGGGTAGATTGCGGACAATGCTCAAAATGCCCAATCAAAGATATACAACTTAGAATAGATAGTTCTGAAGTGAAAAATATCAAAATTAGCCATAAAACAATTGTAGAGGACGCTGATTATATAAATAAATTTATTATTGGCGCAGACCTCAACGAGGTGGTGTTCTCAGCAACACCTGCCCAAAGCAAAAATGAAAAAGATGTGATGTTAATTGATTTTAAAAGCAAACGAGAAACCGATACTAATGATACCCTCTTTGTGCATAAATCAAAATTTGCTACACGAAATCTTACATTACATGTAGATTATAATCCTGATGAGATGGATGTAACGCCAGCAGGATTTTGTTTCATGGATAAGGATATGATTGGAAACAGAATGAAAATTGATTATTTTCCACGTAGTTTGAAGATAAGATTTAAAAACTGGATTTTACCTGGAAATGGGGTTATGTTTAATATTACTCCTAAAAAGTAATATGTGTCATTTTTGCTTGACATGTGCATATAAATTATAATAGAATATAGTAACCTTTATGGTAAACGAGAGGTGATATAATGAACAGGGAATATGAAGTGTAATAACCACACGACCAATCAAGAACAAAGAAATGCTGTCAAGTTAATTATGTTTCTTGACAGCATTTTCTTGTTTTTGATAAATAATGATTACAACTAGGGAAAAACGACCCAAATCGACAAAGTAAAACAATTTATTACACTACCGCCATGATATAATTACAATATATTGTGGCAGTACTTTTTTATATACTACAAGATAAGATGGTGTGGATTATGAACAAACACAAGAAATTATATCTTGTTTGAAGTTTGTATTTGTTGTATCGTTATTGATTGCAAGTGCCTCTTTCCGGGTGATTCAAGCATGGAGGAGCATGATTGAACTGCCACGGATCGTATTGCGGAGGGAACATAAGATATTTATTGCACTACACCGCTCCTCAAATACATAAACATTTTACCTAAATTTGCGCTTGCAAAATGTTTATTATGGCGTTATGACAAGGCTTTAAAATAACGTCACTCAAAATCACAACTGAATACTGTTTTCAATTTTGCTGAGCTATGTTGCGAAGCGGATTTGTCAACGAACTTTTTCTTTCATGCGCTAAGGGGGAACGAGCACGAGGACCACCTTGTGACTCTTTTTTGTGTAGAAAAGGAGGTTCGAAATTGAAAACGAGATATTACTACACGCTTGACAAATGGTGCGTTGTAGAAAGTGATGATGAGGCATTCATCAAGTATGCAAAAGACAATTATTATGCTTTGAAACGTGAGCACTGGCGCGAGCTAAAAAGGTGCGAGGTTTCTCTGGATGCGATGGAAGAGTGGGAACGCGATATTGCACTTGCCGATTATGGCGCAGATCCGCTTGAAATTCTCATCCGACAGGAGGAAAGCAGGCAGGATGTTTTCGAACAGTATTTCACTTGCCTGACAGACCGCCAACGCGAGGCCGTTTTGCTGTATTACCGGGAGGGTTTGCCGTATGCCACCGTGGCGAATGAAATGGGAATCAGCAAGCAGGCAGCAATCAAGTTGGTGAAAAAATCCTTGGAGAAAATTCGCAGGGGTTACCAAAAACCGGGGGCAAATTCCTTATATAGTGACGGGACGCAAAAAGACGACTCGGTCGAAAAATAAGGAGGGCGCAATATGTACATATACCCGGACAAGCTGCTGGATTATTTGACGGCGCAAGGGTGGGATGCAAATCGTTTTGCGGAAGAACTGGATGTGCCGCCGCAAGAGGTTGAAAAGATGCTGAGCGGCAAGCGCATTGAGGTGGATGTTGCAAGGAAGTTTATCAACTATTTCAAGGCAGAACTCGCTGCCGAGATGATAGACTTCGGGAAAACGGGGGTGAAAAATCCTTTCGCATGAAATACATCATCCGCATTTACGATCCAGACCTCGATAATTGTCTTCGAATGCGATATGAACAAAACAAGCGGCAATTCCAAAGCATGAATGCTATGCTGACGGATTTGATAGAAGCGGGACTGCGTCAAAGCAGTCCCGCTTCTTCTTGCGAAGTAAACAATCATGAAGAGGAAATCGGAGAGATTATCAAGCTGCTGAAAAGTCTGACGGACGACAACAAGACGGTGAAAGGCTTGCTCTCATCTATCTATGCTCTTCTGTTGGCGCATAACGATGAGGCGTATCTTTCGCGCAGTCAAGTTGAAGCCGGCTTTTATGACAAGCTGCCTGACAGGTTCACGGAGAAGAAATGAGCGTCCCGAACATCAATGCCTTTTTGCATTATTATTCAGCTGCCCCGCCGCCTAATTTTCCGCAGGCGGCAAAAGAGAAATACGCAGCAAAACGCGCCTTTTACGCCTGCGCCACTACGAACGGCTATGACTATCTCAACTATACGAACACAGGTTCAAAGCATAAGCGGGACTATGTCGATTATTCCGGTAACAACGAAAAATCCACGGGCGCGTTTTCGGCCGGCGGCTTGTTATCCAATCGGGAGAAAAAGGACATCAAAAAACAGTTGCGCGAAACAAAAAGCGTCATCTGGGATCTTGTCATCAGCTGTGAGGAGAATTTCGGCAAGACATATTGCAACGACTTCGAACAAGCTTACAACGCCGTAAAGAGCGTGCTGCCGAGATTTTTCAAGCGTGCTGGATTTTCGGCAGACAATATTGCTTGGTATGCAGGGTTACATCAAAACACGGATAACCGCCATTTGCATATTTGTTTCTGGGAAAAGGAGCCGAAGAGATATCGCCAAAACAAAGCCGGATTGTTCTATTCGGAAGGACATATTCCGCAAGCGTGTATCAATTTTCTCAAAGCCGCCATGGAAATGAAGCTGACCGACATGTCGGCCGAATTACGCGCGCTAAGAAAAGAGCTCACCGAAAAACCGCTGCCGTCAAATGTCCTTTTCAACGAAAAACTGCGTGTCATAATGCGTAATATTCCAAAATCCGGGCGGCTCGGTTATGCGTCCGATAATCTGGCGCATTTGCGCACTGAAATTGACGACGCTATCAATATCGCATTGCAAAGCACGCCTGAACTCAATCGCACGTTTGAGAAATTTTCTTCCGCCGCCGCAAGCAGGGATATTCGCGTTCGTGAAATTCTGCTGCGTGACAAAATCCCCCAGCGAGAATGGGCGAGATATCTTGTCGCAGACAAGTGCATGGAGGACTTGTACCGCCGGCTTGGCAATCATGTGATAAACGCGGCACTTGCTTTTCGCTCCGGCGAAGTAACCGCTCGCGGCTACCGCGTGCGTAAGAGAATCGAACGCGAACGCGAGACGCGGCTTGCTGAATATTCAGCTCGACTCATGCTGTCAATTCAAGCCGAAGCGATCAAAGCATTCGATGAGTATATGAAAGAACTCGAACAGGAAAGGGAACGCGCGCATGAAATGGAATAGGCAAACAATCGTTTTCACCGTCGTAGGTGCAGTTGTATTTTCTTATCTTCTTTCGTTCATTTTCAACTGCTATTTTACCCATGGATTTGATTTTGTTTTTGATGCAGAACTGCTCCTCGACGGGAAAACGTTTATATATAGCGGCGTGCTGTTAATGTCTACGGGACTCGTTTTTCTCGCACACGTTTACAAGCACTATTGGGAAAAGCGGGCAAGGAAGATCGTGAAAGGAAGCCGTGAGCGGACGGAAGGCAACCTCGAACAATCTCATTTTCAAAGTGAGAAAGAACAACGAGCAAACTTTCGCTGTTACGACTTCCGCGCCTTGCCCGCGGCGCGGTCAGGGGTGCCCGTGAAGGCGCAATATACAGAGAAAGGTCTTGACATCATGTTTGCCGAACCATGCCATGCGCTTATTATCGGGACAACAGGCAGCGGCAAAACAAGCGCCTTTATCTCGCCGACGATCCAACTGCTTGCGACCTGTAAAGATCGGCAGTCAATGATTGTCAGCGATCCGAAGGGTGAACTGTATTCTTTGCATGTCGGCACGTTGAGGAAGAAAGGCTACAACGTCGCGACGATAGACTTGCGCAATCCGTTTTCATCGACGCGATGGAACCCTCTTACCGCAGTTTATGATTTGCACGAGCAAGCCAAGAACGAAACGGACAGGCAAAGGGCGCAGATGTTTGACGATGAAGCATACGACCTATTGCATGACATAGCCTGCGGCATTGCTCCTATAACCAACAAAGAAGAACCCGTGTGGGAAAGTGGAGCGCGCAATTTCATTCTTGCCGTTTTGCTTGCCATGTTGGACGACGCGCGCATAACGAAAGAAAAATATATCTTTCACAATCTGGCGCGTGTTGCGTCACAAAGCGACGCCGAAATCAAATCCTTTTTTTCGCATTGTAAAAGTGCGCAGGCAAGGCAACTTGCAAAGCAAGTGTTGGACGCAACAGACAAGACCAGAGCGTCTTACATCTCGACAATCATGGACAAACTTCATCTGTTTGCCGATACTGCAATTTGTGCCATTACGAGCGAAAACGAGGTTAATTTTGCAGATTTGATAAATAAACCTACTGTTTTGTTTTTGCAAGTGCCTGATGAAAAAAGCACACGTCACCCTTTGGCGTCATTGTTTATATCGCAGGCATACAAAAATCTTGTCGCCATTGCCGGCAAAAATCCATGTAATAAACTTGCGCGACCCGTGTTCTTCATTCTCGATGAGTTCGGGAATTTACCTGCCGTCAACAACATCGAACAGATGATAACAGCGGGTCGTTCTCGTAACATTTGGTTCTTCTCGTGGTGCAAAGTTATACGCAGATCGCCAATGTCTATGGAGACAAAGTGGCGGACATTGTCAAGTCCAACTGCAATGTGCAAGTGTTCATAGGCACCAACGATATTCGCACAACTGAAGAGTTTTCAAAACTGTGCGGAAACTATACCGTGGACAGCAACTCGGTAGGCTACTCGACCGCGCACAATGATATTTCGCCGAGCGTGGCTTTGAGGGAAAGACCACTTATTTATCCCTCTGAACTTGCCACGCTAAACGAGGGGAAGAACAACGGAAATATGATTATTTCCGTGTTCGGATATTCGCCGCTCAAAACCACTTTTACGCCTTATTACAAAGTGCCCGTATATGGTTTGAAAACGGCGGAAACCATTATTCCGCCGCCGCGGACATTTGATGTGGAAAAAGTCGAATTATCGTTGACGGCAGTGCCGCCGAGCAAACAAGCCAAACGGCCGCGACAGGACATAAAGAGATTGCTTTGCGAACTCCCTATCGAGGAAGAAAAACGCATTTTGTTATGCAACTTACATGACAAAGGCAACAACGACAAGCTCTTGAAAGTGCTGGCCGCTGTCGCCTTATCACGCCCCGAAACTCTCGGAAAAATCGAGGAGATAACAAATCTACTGAACAGATGAAAAAAATCGCAGTCATTATACTTTGTGGCATTATCGCAATATCCGTCAGTACTGCCGGTGTTATTTTTGCACCTGCTGCTAATAGCACGGCATTAGCAGCAACGACAGCAACCGATTTTGAAACATACTTGTATCTCGGTGATCCCAATCACAAAATTGCAAGCGGAGCAACGGTCAATAAACAAGTCGGATTGTATTTCACTAAGTACAATACCAAAACACTTATTTCCGCTAAAAATACGCAAGGTCCTATAATAAACTACTCAATAACAAATAATCGCGTGGAATTTCCCATCGTCAATTCTGCCACATATGTCGTTATTGTCGCTGCAACAGAATTTACACCGCAACAAGAAATTTTTGTGTTTACATATGATACAGAAAGTCCAAGCGTATCTGGGTACACTTCTCGAATTGCAATTCAAAACGGAGAAGTTATTATCGGAAACGCCATAACTGTTGAGGCGCATGACAACCTGCGCGACGTGCAGTTATATGTAGCGATAGACAACGGCGATCCTGCTCTCTGTTCGGGTGTGACATATAAGATAACCGCTGACGGGACATACACATTTTATGCTGTCGACAAAGCCGGCAACTACTCGGAAGATTTCACTGTTACATATTATTCGACTGCACCACCTGAGCCTGAGCTTGACCCCGAACCGAATGAACCCGCCGAGCCAGACATACCGCCGGCACAAGATGAGGAACGGGAGGAATCCGAAAAGTCTAATGGCGGAATAATCGCCGTTGCGGTCATTGCGGCGATTGCAGTTGTTGCGGCAATAACAATCATCGTCATAAAGAAAGTAAGGGAAAACAAGATTGTCGCTAATGACTAATGTGACTCACAAACGAGTTTTTAAGCCTATTTTTTGAAACAGGATAAGGCTAGACTCACTTTGTGACCAAGCCCCTTTTACGGCAAGCGGGAAACCCGCTTCCTTTTTTACATCTTTCAAGGAGAAAAATATGCTTAATACTTTGATTGCGGCGGTAGATTTTACGCCTATCGTCAGTCCTGTCCTCGACGTACTGAACGCCATTCTATGGCCTATGATAGCGGTTGTGGGAGCGGCAGGGACGATTTACTGTGTGGTGCTTGGAGTGCGAATTGCAAAGTCTGATGACCAAACGGCAAGAGAAAAAGCCAAGCGCGATCTCATAGGAGCGATCATCGGCTTTGTCTTGATTTTCGTCCTCATAGTAGCACTGAAACTTGCAATGCCGATACTCCAAGATTGGGTAAGAACGCAGGTGTGATATGCTCGGAGATTGGCTGTTCGGCTGGGTGTATAAGTTGCTTTACACCCTGCAAAAAAGCATTTGCTATCTGCTCGATTTCGTCAAAGACGCCTTCAACATGATCGTGGGTATTCAGCCCGTAGGCATAGACGGTGAGCAGCAGGACATCTTGACTTATCTCACGCAGTCCACAGGTGTGAAAGTAGCCTTTTTCGGTGTGCTTATCGTAGGCGTCATTCTCGTCGTTGTATTCACAATACTGGCTATCATCAAAAGCGAAGCACAAGAGGTAAGTGAGAAAAAATCTAAAGGACATATCCTCACAAAGTCCGGACATGCACTGCTCATATTTCTAATTATTCCGCTTGCCGTGGTGTCGGGTATAATCCTGACCAACGTAGTGATGCAGACTATCAACGGCGCCATGAGCGGCGCTCTCACCAACGGTAGCACATATTCGTCGATCGGCGGGCAGATCCTAGTGACAAGCGGCTATGACGCTTACAAAGGTCCAAGCAGTCAGCGTGAAGCCATTGAGAATATGTTCATCACCGGACAATTGGACTACAACAACATAAGTGTTGTGGAGCGTTATTACGACCTCGGCGACATCAATTTCTTTGTGGGAATAGTCGGCAGCCTTATCATCTTGATAATGTTTGCCATTTCCGCGGTTACGCTTATTCAACGCATATTCGACGTCCTGTTCCTTTACATAACCTCGCCGGCGATCATTTCCACAATGCCGCTTGACGACGGACAGAAATACAGGCGATGGCTACAACTACTAGTTGCAAAACTGATTTGCGCCTATGCGGTAATCCTATTCATGAACCTATTCTTCCTCATCATTCCGCTTGTCAACAGAATATCCTTTTTCAACCATTCGTTCAAAGACGGGATTGTGCATTTGCTGTTTGTCATCGCCGGTGCATTTGCCACAACAAAAGCGAATTTCCTTGTTGCAAATCTTATAGGCGACGTGAGTTCGGTTGAAGCAGGACAACAGTTGCTTGCTAGCATGCGCACGGGCGGACACTTTCTGCGGGGAGCCGGACGTGCAATCGCAACCGGCACAGGCTTTCTTTTCGGGGGAACTGACTATTTGCGGAACAAGAAGAAGGGAGCCGGGCTGGCTGATAATATTTCGGCGTCACTACACAGCGACAGGAACCGACACTCAACGACCAAAACTACCGCAAGAAACACCGGACAAAAACTCGGCGCCGTATCGCGCGCAATAACAATGCCTGCCGGTGTTGTCAAAGACGTAGTTCAAGGCGGCATTACCACCGCAGTCAAAAACGCACCACACCGTGCAAGCAACGTGATCCACGGGACCACCGTGACAAACCGCGCAGACTATTACGTCAAAGAAGGCACAGAGTCCGAAACGAAAAAAGGAGAAAAGGATGCAAAGAACGATTCCAAGAAGCAGTAAAGTCAAAATCAGTTTTTGGCGCGGTATCACCGTGCCGGATCTGATTGCAGGATTTATAGGGCTGCTTTTCCTCGCAATCATATTCTCAAACGGAGGTACGAGCGGCATAATATTCGGCATATTCTTCCTTTGCATTTACTGCACGTTGTTTTTCAATATCGGCAGCGAGAGAATATATATGCTGCTCAGCCACTCCGTCAAATTCATGCTTGCCCGTTCGACATACGCAAGCGGACGAAAAGATAAATACGGATTGCGGGAAATAGTAGGCGTCAACAAAGAAAGCGACGGCTTTATCCATAGCACCGACGGAACGGTAACGGGCGCGATAGAAATCACCCCCATAGAGTTCAGGCTGCTTGCAGAAGATAAACAAAATTATTTCATAGAAGCACTTGCCGGTGCGCTCCGAGCCGTACCGAACGACTGTGAAATCATACTATCCGCACGAACATGCAGACCAGACTTTGTTCCTCTTGCACAAGCGGAGATTGATCGCGCTAACTTGCTTTTGGACAAATGCAAACGAGGCGAATTGTCAAAAGATGAAATGCAGTCTCGATACGATATATCCGTTGAGCGTTTGGACGTCATTAACGAAATAAACAAAGATATCACGGCAAGACGATTTGCTTTGTGTCTGAGAGGGAGCGAGAAGAAAGTAAAAACAGCTGTTGACGAGCTTTGTTTTATTCTGAACTCTGCCGGATTGAATGCGAAGAAAACCCCTGCCGGCACGCTCATTCCGACCCGGATAAAGAAAGTCAAGTTTGCGTTTGGCAATGCTTTGGTGAACGACAAAGAGAAGTCATATTTCTTTGCCATAACCAAATATCCGCTTACTGTCGGCAATGCGTGGGCGCGAGACTTGTTTGATATGGAAAACACGACGGTTACGATGCGCTGTATGCCTGTCGCAAAAGACAAGGCCATCAAGCGGATAGACACAGCCGTTATGGAGTTGTCAGGCAGAACAAAGCGCAAGGCAAGCAAGACTGTGGAATCGGAAACTCATCTGGAAACGCTCGGCGAATTGCTCATAAGCCTGCAAAATGAGAACGAGACACTGTTCGACACAACATTTATTATCGAGGCGCTCGGCGACACCGAGGCGCAGGAAGTGAAACGTGCCTTGCAGACAAACGGCTTTTCATATAATTCACTGACGGCAAGACAGAAAGAGGGTTTTGTTTCAAGCATAATAGCGAACCATAATGCGGTGAAATTCTCGACAGGAATGCCGTCCGAGTGCATAGCCGCCGCGTTTCCGTTCGTCTCCAATGCTTACATTGACGCAAACGGCTTGCTCATCGGCGAAAACGATATGCCCGTGTTCTTTGACCCATGGAAACGCGATGACGACCATGTCAATTCCAATATGGTGATTATCGGCAAAACAGGCAGCGGAAAATCATATGCGGCGAAAACGCTGCTCGCAAATCTTTCTGCCGAGAACAGCCGTATTTTTGTGCTTGATCCGGAAAGCGAATACGGAACACTTGCAAAGCATTTGGGCGGCAAGGCATTGGACGTGTCGTCATCGGCGGGCGGTATCATAAATCCTTTGCAGATTATGCAAACTATTTCCGAGGACGACGGCAGAAGCAGTGACTATTTTGCACACCTGCGTTTTCTTGAAGAGTTCTTCAAAACCGTGCTCAAAGGCATAGACAGCGACAGCTTGGAATTGCTGAACAACCTCGTAACAGAATTATATGAGAAATTCGGCATTAACGAAAACAGCGATATAAGTAAATTGTCCGCAAACGCATTCCCGACGTTCGATGACCTCGGCAGGCTTCTTGACGGCAAAATGACGGCAAAATACGAAAAGGTAAAAGCATACCTCGCCAAATTTTTCAGCGGCGGCAGATACTCGAACATCTGGAACGGACACACAAATTTCAAACCGCACGAACACTTTATATCGTTTGATTTTCAGGCGCTGTTCGCGAACAAAAATACCGTTGTCGCAAACGGACAGATGTTGCTGCTGACAAAATGGATAGAAAACGAAATCATCAATAACCGTAAGTTTAACAGGACAAATACATCTGATAAACACGTTATTGTTGCAATTGACGAGGCGCATTTGTTCATTGATGAGAAGCGTCCTGTGGCGCTTGATTTTATGTTTCAACTCGCAAAACGAATCCGCAAATACAGCGGCATGCTGATGGTTATTACACAATCTGTAAAAGACCTAACAGGCACACCGGAGATCGCACGCAAAAGCGAAGCAATAATCGCGGCGTCGCAATACTCTCTCATTTTCAACCTGTCGCCAAACGACATGACGGATCTCTGCGCTCTTTATGATAAGGCGGGCAAAATCAACGAGGTTGAACAGTACTGCATTACACACAACCCGCGCGGGGCTGCGTTCTTTATAACCTCGCCCGAAAGCAGAACAAACTTCAAAATTGTTGCCATGCCCGGAGTGGCGGCAGTTATCGATAAAAAATAAGGAGGAATGAATGAAAAACAAAATCAAGGTCGTTGTAAAACGACCACAAGAAAAAGCCTTTGTAGCTGAAATCGACAAAGGATTGGCTTCTTTGCAAAACTTTGTGGACGGACTTATCGAATGCGTGGAAATGCCGCGCGTAAAGAACGTCGACATCATATTGAATGAAGAAGGCAAACTGTTGGGTTTGCCTTTCAATTTCTTTCTGCCGGAGTATCGGGACGTTGTGGCAGGGACGGCTGTCATTGCCGGTTTCAATCCTCGCTCGGGCAATCATATCAGCCTTACGGACGAACAGATCGAGCAAGCGCAACGCTATCTCGAACATACAAGTGTAAGAAGCAATTCGGAAGTTTTTCTTGCCGTCCAACTTGGCTTCGATAAAATCGGTCGTTTCAACGACTCGGACTTGGAGATGTGAGTATGAGCACCAGAAGTTACATAGCAATCGAAAGAGAGGACGGACATTTGGATGGCATTTACTGCCATAGTGACGGCTATCTCACTCACAACGGAGCAATACTCTTCGACCATTATCAAGACAGAGATAAGGTCGAAAAACTCATTTCACTCGGAGACATGAGTTATCTCCAGCCGAACATCGAGCCTGATCCTGCAAAAGAACATTCTTTTGACTATGAAAAGCGCCAGGACGGCGTGTGCGTGTTTTACGGACGCGACAGGGGTGAAACGAACGTGTCCGCACGCCCGATAACAGCAGAAACGGCACGACAAAGTTGGGCGGAGTACCTTTACGTTTTCGGTAAAGACGGCGTTTGGTACTACACTGAACTGTACGAAGATGAGCCGGAGTGGCACACGGTAGAAGATGGCTTGGTAACCGAATACGACTTGCTGGGATTTCCGCGCCCCGAAAACCGCTACGGCTTTTATTCGCAAGATGAAATAGAGAGATTGAGGAGGCAGAACCAAAATGGGTTTGAACTCGATTAACTCTCTTTGCCGCACTTGTGTGAACGAGTGCAAGCAATCTGCAAAAGTGATTGTCATTTATTGCCCGCTGTACAGGAGGAAAATTGTTAAGAGTCGCCACCGTATGTAGCGGGATCGGTGCTCCCGAAACGGCTCTAAGAAAACTCGACATTCCATATGAACTGGTGTTTTTCAGCGAAATAGACAAATGGGCGATAAAATCTTACTGCGCCATAAACAAAGAAGACGCCGCGAAAAACATCGGCGACTTGAAAAATTTCTGTCATAAAAACTTGACAGACGAAATCGACTTGCTTGTCGGCGGTACACCATGTCAGGATTTCAGCCTTGCGGGAAAGGGCGCAGGCGGCGAACTTGGCAGCAATACACGCTCCAGCTTGATGTGGACCTATCTCGAGATGATAGCTGTGCTTAAACCGCGGGTTGTCATCTGGGAAAATGTGCCTGCCGTCATTTTCGGGAAGCACTACCGCAATTACAAAAATTTCTTTTTCAAACTTCAGTCACTGGGATATAAAGTCGACGCCAAAATTCTTAACGCCAAATACTTCAACTTACCGCAAAACAGAGAACGTCTGCTGCTTGTGGCGCAGCGCAAAGACTGCGCTGTTTCGTTTTCTTTCCCGACAGGTTACGATTCGGGTATTCGGCTTAAAGATATCATGCTCGACGGCGTTCCGCCACCTGCGCGGACGCCGCCGTTCAGATTATTCAAAATATCGCATTCCAACGAACACCGCATTATTCAATGCGGTGTTCTTCTTGGAAGAAACTTCAAGCAAGGCAATTCCGTTATTTCTGCGGAAGGCATATCCGAGTGCCTGACGACAAAAACAGGCAACTGGATATTGTGTCGCGACGGGAAGATCCGGCCACTCAATGCACATGAACGTTTCCTCGCCATGGGCTTTTCTCATAAGGATTTCATTGCCTGCAAAAATGCAGGTGTCCCATCTTCCGAACTAATAAAGCAAGCAGGAAACAGCATTGCCGTAACCGTGCTTATGGCGTTATTCGGCGAAATCTACGGGGTGCCGTGGAAATGCAAGGTTTACGGAAAAAATCATAAAACGCAAAGGCAGTTATTACATGAGTTGCCTTTATTCAGAGGTATTACAAATGATAACAATAAATCAGATTTACAACATGGACTGTCAGGCAGGCATGAAAGCGATGATTGAAAATAACATTAAGGCGGACTTGATTGTGACCGACCCGCCATATTTGATCAAAGGCATACATGGCGGGAAAAGTCAGTTGGGGTTATCCGTGCAAAGGTCGCAACAGGAACTCGTTGATTGCAAAATCACGGACGGGATTTCAAACGATATGCTTAACCTTATGTGGGATGTCGTTAAAAAACCCAACTTTTACTTTTTTTGCAACCGCGCGCAGATTCAACAGTATCTCGACTTTTTCGTCACCCGCAACAAATGCAAGTGGGAGATGCTTATATGGCATAAAACAAACGTCCCGCCGCTTTATCACAACACTTACTTGTGTGACAAGGAGTATATATTGCACTTTCGTAAAGGAACAATATGTAATCCCGCAACTTATGAAAAGGCAAAGACGGTTTTCACGAGCGGAACAAACGTCAAAGACAAAAAACTACACGGGCATCCGACCGTTAAACCGCTGAATATCGTTTCTACGCTTATTGAAAACAGTTCGGCGGCGGGCGATTTGATTTTAGACCCATTCATGGGCAGCGGAACAACGGCCGTTGCCGCAAAAGAGCTAAACCGTAATTATATCGGATTCGAAATCAATGAATCCTTTTTCAATTCAAGTCAAAAAAGAATAAATGATCTTATACGGAGGAATTAATATGCATACAATCGACAAATACTCTGATATGCTCAGCATAAAGGAAGTCTGTGAATATCTATGCATAAGCCGCTATACCGCCTACAAGTTACTGCAAAATAAAAAAATCAAGTATGTCAAAATAGGGAATAAGTTTCTTGTGACGAAAAATTCCCTCGCAAAATTTTTGGGGGTGGAATAATGGTTGCAGGAAGATTACAGGAAAAGAATGGATATTTCTATATCGTGCTCAGTTATAAAGACAGCAGTGGCAAGCGTAAGGAACCGTGGTTCAAAACAGGGTTAAAGGTCAAAGGAAACAAACGGCTTGCCGAAGATATGTTACTTGAATACCGCACAAACTTTAACACCATTACAGGACGCTTGAAATCGCAAGAAGAAGAACAAAAAAGTCAACTGCTCTTTGGCGATTATATTTCAGCTTGGCTAGAAAAGCATCGGTATAATATAGGAATAACCACATATGAGGGATACTCTATTTGTGTAAACCGTATTATCAAGCCGTATTTTAACGACAGGGGCATTTTGCTGGAAACGATTAAACCGTCTGATATAGAAGAGTTTTATCGATATGAAATGACGCATGGCAACAATGGTAAGGGTGTGTCAGGCAAAACTGCAATTCACTATCACGCTAACATTCGCAAATGCCTGCAAGACGCATTCAAAGAAGGATTGATTTCGTATAACCCTGCCGATTTAGTTAAACGTCCAGTAGCCGAAGAGTACATCGCAAGCTACTACAATGCGCAAGAAATCAAAACACTATTGAAAGTCGTGAAAGACGCTCCCATTGAATTTGCGTGCCATATGGCAAGTTATTACGGGTTGCGCCGCGGCGAGATTGTAGGATTGAAATGGTCGGCGTTCGATTTTACATACAACACTGTTACAATTAAGCACACTGCTTCGGTAGTGAAAATAGATGGCAAGCGTTCGGTATTAATGCAAGATAGAACGAAAACCAAAAAAAGTCACCGCACTTTGCCAATATCGCAAGAACTGAAAGACTTGTTACTAAAAATGCGGCAAGAACAGGAGCAAAACAAAAAGTTGTTCGGGAGTGCCTACAATCACACATATGACGAATACGTATATGTCGACCGAATGGGGAATATAGTCAAGCCGGATTATGTGACCAAACATTTTTCGATTGTGTTAGAAAACAATAATCTTAAAAAAATACGGTTCCACGACCTAAGACATTCCTGCGCAACAATGCTAAGGCACTTAGGTGTGAAAATGGAAGATATTCAGCAATATCTCGGCCACAGCAATATTGTAACCACCGAAAAGACCTATGCCCATTTTGAGAAGGAGCAAAACAATCGTTCTCTTGAACTGATAATGAAAGCGTTATCCGAAAAAGAAGAACCCGACTTCGAAATGTAAGTCGGGTTCCACATTTTTTGGTGCCGAAGGCGGGATTCGAACCCGCACGCTGTTGCCAGCAACAGATTTTGAGTCTGCCAAGTCTGCCAGTTCCATCACTTCGGCACGACAACCAAATGCGAGAAAAATGCGAGAATTTTATGTTTTTATTTTGTTGCAACCTCTATTTCCCAAGTAAATAAAGGAGTGTTTGTTTTGCGGCAGCGGATTTTGAGTCCAGCGCGTCTGCCAGTTTCACCACACCGGCGCATTGACTAATATACCACAAGGCACATTGGCTTGCAAGTGATTTTTAATCTCGCAAAACATCCCTGCAATGTGAAATGCATATATACAATCGGCATTCACTGTACATCATTGGTTATTTGGCGCACATTATTTTTACCTAATCACAAAAAACAGCTCATCCGATTTCAGCAACTCTTTGCCATTTTTGTCAAGCTGTATGAGTTTTATCGCATAAACCCCGTGCGCAAGCCCGGTGATCGACTTGTAAAACATATCTTGCTCTACATTGAATTTGCCAATCATCGTTTTTATCGTTCCTCCGAGCAATTTCGGAGGAGCTATGTATTCGCCGTATACCATCACTTTAGGAGCACTCAAGTCTTCGAATTTGCCTTCCGCGGTGTACAACTCGATCTTTGCACTATAATACGTATTCGCACAAGGCTGGAAATATATGTTGACTAGGTCGGCACCCGTAGCCACTCTTATATCTGCTGCCTTCAATAACTCTGCTCGCCGCGCCTGCTCGATTTTTGCATAGTATTTATCCTTATCTGCCTCGACATAAACGAGTTTGACGACATAATCTTCGGCAATATCATGCTTGAAAACAAACCTGACTTCATTGATTCTGTCATTAAAGTCAGCTATGAACTTGTACTGACCGTCTATGCAAGGCACTTCAAACCATTCTCCGTTCTTATGCGTGAGCACCTGCTCAAACGGATTGACTTTGCCTGTATCGACAATCAACGCATATTGCGTCTTCTTTATGTCTTCGTCCTGCTGTATCGTGAAAGTGTCATTGTCGCCGTTAAATGCTCCGTACGATGCCGTTTTTTTGACGCCCTCATCTTCAATGGGGCAGCAACACGAAAATACAACAGAGTTTCCTTTCCCGAGTTTATCGAAAACATGCTTTTGGTATTTATTCATTCTCCCTCCTTACTTAAAAGAACAAATGTAGTCAATGCACCACTTGAGGTCATCGTCTGACATCGGTTTCTCCACCTTTTCCGAATGGACAATACTGTTGCGCTGCAATCTTAGCTTATTTAACATGGCAGGCGTATACGGATCAAAGCCGTTTGATTCGTCGTCGGTCGTATTGAACATGCCGCAGAACTTGCTCAGCATTTCGGAGAAGTTCCCTTCGAAATGATAATCATATTTCAAGACGGCTTCCATTCGCACACACAATTTGACGATCACTATTTCCCTATTGCCCTTGTTCAACTCGTCATAAAAATAATCCTTTGCAAGTTCGTCGAACACTTTCTTTTTGTCAAAACTGTCTGACAATTCATCGATAATACGTTGCCTTACGCGGCTTAAATAGTCGGAAACTTCTTTAAGGCTCGTTTGTTTTCTTTCAACACGGTTTCCATATAAGATTTCTTTGCGGGAAACATAAATTTCACCTTTGTTAAGTCCGTCTATCTGCCAATATCTGAGGAGTTGTCTTTCTATATTCTCCGTATCCTGTTCTATAATCGCATCGGACAATACCCTGTCTTTATTGTCGACTGCAAACTCAAACAATTTACGCCAATCCTTTTCCCGATAAAATTTATCAAGCACTTCTATTGTGTGGATAGGATATTCATACAAGGCTTTTTTAATCAAGTCAAAATTATTGATCTTCTTTAATTCTTGAATACTGATAATACCGTTATGAAGCGCGGATTGAATCTGCATCTCTTGCTGCGTGATCATATCGCGATTTTCTGGTTTGGCGCAAAGTTCCGCCTTGGAAATTGTGACGGTTTCCTTTTCCGGTGATTTTCCTGTCATGATATAGTCTATCGTCACGTTGAACAGAGCCGCCAAAGCGGGCAATTGCGATATCTCAGGCAATCCCGCTCCGGTATCACATAGTTAAAGATATTGGTGTCATTCAATCAATCTTGCCGATAAA
>ERZ1090879.522-NODE-522-length-23863-cov-10.085475_pt1 | contig 23863 bp, 18 predicted proteins | sample MGYA00478472_ERZ1090879 | MGnify/ENA primary metagenome ERZ1090879 (study PRJEB33644, sample SAMEA5815723) | chicken gut metagenome | biome: Chicken; feature: Gastrointestinal Tract; material: Caecum | place: Ireland | collected 2019-01-01 | study: A study of the... | reverse complement strand
ATACAAGTTCTTGAATATATAAATCGTTTAAGTATAGTGATATTGCACAATTTTTCTCTTTCTCATTTTCCTCTTTCCTATGGATTTACGCATTTTCCTTTGTGCAAAACAGCAAAAAAAGAGCCCCAAAAGGCTTTTCGGAAGAAAGCACTTTTCGGGCTCTTTTTTTGAACTTGTATCATATTTTTCAACTTGTACCATCTTAATTATTTTCTACGCTGACGATATTCTTTACAGACTGGCGGATCAGTTGATTGCAGGGAATCTGATAGATCATTTCTTTAACGCCAGTCTTAATTCTTCCTGCCAAGAGCTCCATCATTACCTCTGCTGCCCGATATCCAATGTCATGAAGAGGAAGCTCTATAGTCGTAAGGGGTGGTCTATAGTAACTGGAAAGCTCACGGTTATCATACCCAACCACGGAAAGATCCTCAGGGATTCCAAGTCCCAGTTCATATGCGCGATCGTATACTCCACCGGCCATCAGATCGTTCATACAGAAAACTGCCGTTATATCACGACCTAATAATTTTCCCACACATCGATAGCCTGATTCTCTTGTCCAGTCCCCATAACACACAAGTTCAGGATCATAGATAAGATGACTGTCTCTCAAAGCTTTTTGATATCCCAGAAGCCTGTCCTGAGCGTGGATACTGTCTGACTTGCCACTGATCACGCCGATTCGCCTGTGACCTTTATCTATCAGATAACGGATCAGCCCATAGGCCCCGCCTTGATCATCCACCACCACAGAAGGGACATTGCTACTCTCCGTATATCCGTAAGCCATTACCGCAGGAATCGGCAGATCTTCGGGTATGCAGTGCATGATCCTCTCATGAGCAGTTACATAAATGATCCCCTCTGCCTGCATTGCAACAAATTTCTTAATTTCCTGTTTCACAATTCCGAAGTAGTCTTCCCTGTTATAATATCTATCATTGTATTTCTTAAACAGCCTCAGATTCGTCAGCAGGATCTTGTAGTCCACCTTCTCGCAGTACTCTGTGATCCCGTCGATAATATCCGGGATACTGAAGATCGTCATATCCTCCGCGATCACTCCGATATTCCTGGTATTTTTCGTTTTCAGGCTTTTGGCAACATAACTGGGCATATACTCCATCATATTGGCAGTTTTCAGCACCATTTCTCTGGTGGCCTCACTGGCTCCCGGTTTTCCGTTCAGTATATTTGAAACTGTCGCGACCGACACCCCGCATTTTTTTGCAATCTCTTTAATCGTAGCCATTATTTCTTTCCGGTTCCTTTCCTCCTGTTTTGTGAAGCCTGTAAAACCTATATGTTTATATTAAACCCTGACTTGTACGCACTTGTCAACCACTTTCTTTCATGCTAGGATAAAGCAACTCTTATTTTCCATATATCTCTGAAAGGAGCCCATATGAACAAGATGTATACATTACCCCAGGAAGATATCCTGTGCAAAGAAGGTCAGACCCGGGCATTTCTCCGCCCTTACACAAAAAACTGGGATAATCCTGAATCTGACAGCCTCCATCTGGAGTACAGCTATAATGGCAAAAACTGGTACAGCCTCAACGGAAACAATGGCGTATGGTTTCCGGACTACGGTTCCAAACAGATGGCAGACCCTTCTGTTTATCAGTTAAAAAACGGAAGCTATTTTATAACTGCCAGAGACGCCAAAGATCCTTCTCATATGTATTTTACAGAAACCACTGATTTTCGTTCCTTTACCGGATCCGGTTATACCGGCGCGGACTGGGATTTTAAAAGCGCAAAAGAAATTTCCTGTTCTCCAGACCAGGAAAACCGTCTGGAGATCCCGGTTTCTCTTCTGGAAAAACTGTTCCCTGTATACGGCAGACCAGAGCCCGTCCTTCTGACAGAAACAGAAGCCATTTCGCTGAAAACAGAAGCCGGAAAAGTGCCTGAACTGCCCCGGAAAATCTCCGTAGGATATTCCAACGAAGGAACCGACAAACTTCCGGTTGAATGGAACAGCATATCTGAAGATATGCTGCAGCAGCCCGGAAAATATACCGTAGAAGGAAGACTTCATCAGACTTTGTTTAAAAAGCCTTTTATTTATCACCGGGCAGACCCGTATATCTACAAACACACGGACGGAAAATATTATTTCACCGCCTCTTATACGGATATGGAACATAATCTGGAGGGAAGATATCAGTACCTCTACATTATCCTGCGCCGGGCGGACACCTTAGAAGGGCTTGCCGACAGTTCCAATTCTTACGAGGAAAAAGTCGTATATGAGAGAAAGCCGATCAACAACGGGACCATGAGTCCTCACATCTGGGCTCCGGAAATCCATTATATCCATGGAAACTGGTATATTTACTATACCACTACTATTTCCGACGAGTCCTCCTGGAGGATCCGTCCTCATTGCCTGGAATGTAAAGACCAGGATCCCCTGTCTGGAAAATGGGTGGAAAAGGGTCCCCTGGTCTCCACCGTAGAAGGGGACATCGCCTTTACAGATTTCTCCCTGGATCATACATACTTCCACCACCAGGGCAAGGACTATATTCTCTGGGCACAGAAGACTAACAATATTTCCGATATTTTCATTGCACAGCTTTCCAATCCCTGGACTTTGTGCACCCCTGCCGTCCGTCTTACCCATCCGGAATATAACTGGGAGCTCCATGGCTTTCCTGTAGATGAAGGGCCGGGAGTGATCAAACATGGCGGGAAAATTTTTGTCACTTTTTCTGCCAGCGGAACCGACGCCATGTACTGCGTAGGACTTCTCTATGCAGACGAGGACGCAGATCTGTTAAGCGCCGCTTCCTGGACAAAACTGCCCTATCCGGTATTCCAAAGCAGCAAAGAGACCGGACAGTTTGGTCTGGGACACAACAGCTTCACCAAATCTGATGATGATTCCGAAGATCTGATCATTTACCATGGAAGACAGGAAGAACGTTATCTTGTAGAAGAAGACTATCAGCCCCTTTATGATGCAGGCCGGAACGCTTCCGTAGGAAAGATTTACTGGGATAAGAACGGTATGCCGGACTTCTCAGTGCCGGCGATGGGAATTGTCTGCAGAGAAGAAGGACTGAAGGTGACTGCGGAGATCATTGTAGAATAATCATGAAAAATCCCTGACTGGTGTAAGATGAATTTCCACATCAGCCAGGGATTTCAACTTTTTCGTCCACACTTCCGCATCATAAGCGCCAAGCTTTTCTTTCAGAATCCAATTCTGCTCCATTCGAGGCATAAGGTCTGAAACCATTCTTCAATCTACAAGAAATTTTTATAGATATTCTTCCAGCAGTTTTTCCACTGCCCCATAATACCCTTCCGGATCTTTATCCTGGCACTGTGCATGCCCGGCCCCTTCTACGATAAGCAGTTCTTTTGGACAGGCCGCCGCCTGATAAAGTTCTTCTGACATATCCACCGGGATCATGTCATCCTGATCTCCATGTATAAAAAGGGTGGGGGTACTGCTTTTCTTTACTGCTTCCAAGGCAGAGGCATTTTTCAGGTCATAGCCGCCTCTGAGTTGGAGCATAAGATTCGCCGTATCCAGAATGGGAAAAGCAGGAAGATGGAACCACTTTACGATCTTCTCCTGGAACATGGTATAGGCGTCTGTATAAGCACAGTCTGAAACCACCGCCTTTACATTCTCCGGCAGTTCCTCCTCTCCGGTCATCATCAGGGCGCAGGCAGCTCCCATAGACTGGCCGTGGATCACGATCTCTGCTTCGGGATCCTGTTCCAGGATATAATCGATCCACAGCATATTATCTTTCCTGTCCGTCCATCCCATACCGATAAAGTCTCCTTCGCTCTCTCCCTGACACCGCATATCCGGGGCGATCACATGATAGCCTCTTTCGTTATACCACATGGCAAAGGGATACATGGCCTCTTTCCAGCCTGTATAGCCATGGAGCAGGAGGACCCACTTATGGCTTTCTTCTTCTGTATAGACCTCCTGGGCAATCAGCTTATATCCATCTTCGGTCTTCTTTGTCAGCTTCTGCCCGTGGGCGTTCTGGGCCCATTCCTTCGTTTCCTCCCAGGATTTCTCATACTGCTGCTGTATATCGTCAGTATGTACCAAAGCATCCACGCTTTCCTGTGTGATCCTGGAAAACGCCTCCAGCCTTTCCATAAAGGACGGCACCAGAGCCGCGCTTACCAGAACATTAGCCAGGCCTATGTACAGAAGGAACAGCACCCCTAAGATCACAAGGAAAATCCTCTTAAGTTTCTTTTTTTTCTTCATTTCCTCAGTCCTGTCATTTTGTGTCTTTTTACACTTTAACATAAAAAGCATCTTTGTACACCGAAGATATCTGGTAATTCCTCTTGGCATAAAAAAAGCCTCCCCAGCAGCTGAAAGCTGATATTGTACCATACTTTAACAGCTCACCGGGGAGACTTAATATTACTGCAATATTTTCCAATAGCCTTTTCTATCCGAACCGATACGTTTAACAACGCCTTTTTCTTTTAAACTTTTCAAACGGGTAGCTACAGTTTTTCTGCTGATCTTCAATTTATCAGCCAATTGTGGCATTGTGTAACCTGGATCTTCCAGCAATAGTCCTAAAAGTTCCTGTTCTTTTTCAGTCACCTTTTCAGTCACCTTTTCAGTCACCTTTTCAGTCACCTTTTCAGTCACCCTTCTAACTGCCGAACCAACAACTCGATCTTCCGGAGCAGTAAATTTAATCATAATATCTCCGGGATGAATCGTGTATTCCGGCTGCGGCACCCCGTCTTTCTCACAAGCAGAGCACATTTTTTCAATACCCCGCCCCCAGCTTTCAATAAAACCCGCCAAATAAAACACATGAGCAATATTAGGATTATATGGACTTGAAGCATGCTTTTTCATCAAATTTTCCAGTGTCCAATTTTCTGGAAGGCAGCCACAGTTAGCTATATATAATTTATCTTCATATACACTAATCTGGATAGGCACCCCGGATTGATACTGTTTATGGCATATTGCATTTAAAAGAGCTTCTCTCAAAGCCTCTTCGGGTACAAAGTATCTCTCAATTCTCTGCATACCCTCATATGTGATTTTTGCCTTCATATACTTTAAATACAATAATTCCACTGTCTTGTCAATCTGCTCTAATATAGATCCATGAATCTCGTCCTGATAAAGTAAATCCGCATCTGTTTCAAAGTATCCGATTTTAATATAAGCTCCTAGCTGCCATTTTTCCGGATCTTGACTGAAAAGCAGCATAGCAGCATTGGTCAGATAAGAACCATTCTTCAGATGTAGCTTTTCTAAAAGAACCTCTTTAGGTTCTTCCAGCACATCCTGATCTATCCTTCCTTTTCTTGCTGCCCATTGTTTAAAGTGTTCAACAACCGTATCCTCTACATTCTCCATAGAAAATGCCGGAAGGGGAAGATTATCCCAAGTAACGCCTCGTTTTCTCATCAGAAATGCTTCCAGTGCAGGTCCGGACAATATCTGGCGTGTACTGCCGCTACGATAGTAATACACACCTTTGCAGGAAATGCCAATAGGGTAAGAAGGTACATCAATTTCAATATATTCTTTACCCTCATCCACATGCAGATTAACGCCTACAATGATCCCCATTGTATCTCTGATTTTATTAGGAATATCTTCCAACAGCTTATGTGTATTTCGTAAACCTATGACTTTTCCATGATCATCACAGCCGATATAGATCTTTCCCCCTTGTGCATTGGCAAAACCACAGATCCACTCCAGATATTCATCTTTCCATTTAGCTTTCCATTCCACATTTTGATTTTCCGGCATTATAATTGCTCAACTCCTTTTATTTCTGAAGGTATGGCCAGCACGCCCGCTTACCACAAACAACAACGCCTTCTCCATTGGTGTTCTATGTCTGCAAAAATGTTTTTAACTTGGATTTGATTATAGCATTTCCTATTTTTAGAGTAAATTGCTATTTTCACAAAATATTATTCTTCTCTGCCCACTAGAAAAGCTGCCGCAAATTTCTCAAGATGCGACAGCTTTTCTCTGGTTTTCTTTACTTTTTAATGATCCTTCACCTTACTGTAAATGCCAGATATCCTCATTATACTGTTTAATGGTTCTGTCTGAGGAGAAAAATCCGGCTTTTGCAATGTTGACCAGGGCTTTCTTCTGCCATGCTTCCTGGTCTTCATAGTCTGCGTAGATCTTTTCTTTTGTTTCAATGTACTCTCTGGTATCCAGAAGGGTCATGAACCAGTCTTTGCCTACCAGTTCTTTGTGAAGTCTTGTAAGACTTTCCTTATCTCCAATGGCCAGCAGTCCATCTCCAATGATAAAGTCTACCAGCTTATGGATCAGTTTGTCTTTCTTGTAGATATCTTCTGCGCAGTAAGCTTCCTCTGCATACAGATCGATAACTTCCTGAGGACGTTTTCCGAAGATATAGATGTTTTCATCTCCTACCAGATCACGGATCTCTACATTAGCTCCATCTTCTGTTCCCAGTGTCAGGGCGCCGTTAAGCATGAATTTCATGTTTCCTGTTCCGGAAGCCTCTTTGGAAGCCAGAGAGATCTGCTCGGAAATATCTGCTGCCGGGATTACCTTGGCTGCTTTGGAAACATTGTAGTTCTCGATCATCAGAACACGGAAGTACGGTCTTACCTCCGGATCTTTCTCGATAAGTTCCTGAAGGCAGAGGATCAGATGGATGATATCTTTTGCGATTACATAAGCCGGTGCAGCCTTAGCGCCGAAGATCATGGTGATCGGAGTTTTAGGTTTGTTTCCTGCCTTGATATCCAGGTATTTGTAAATCGCATACAGAGCGTTCATCTGCTGGCGTTTGTACTCGTGGAGACGTTTTACCTGAACGTCAAAGATAGAATTTTCATCCAGGTCTATATCCTGGGTCTCTTTCATGAATTTCTTAAACTCCAGTTTTTTCTCCACTTTGATCTGTCCCAGTTTCTCCAGCACTTTTTCGTCATCTTTATAAGCCAGGAGTTTTTCCAGCTCGTCTGCGTTTTTCTTGAATCCCGGTCCGATAAGAGACTCGATATAAGCGGACAGTTCCCTGTTGCAGTGGAGCAGCCAGCGGCGGAAAGTAATACCGTTTGTCTTGTTGTTGAACTTCTCCGGATAAATCTTATAGAAATTATTCAGCTCTGTATTCTTCAGGATTTCTGTATGAAGAGCAGCCACGCCGTTTACAGAGAATCCGTAGTGGATGTCCATATGAGCCATGTGGACTCTCTCGTCTTCATCAATGATATATACAGACTCATCTGTATATTTCTCTCTTACTCTCTCGTCCAGTTCTTTGATGATAGGAAGGAGATGAGGAACCACTTCTTCCAGATAATCCATTGGCCATTTTTCCAGAGCTTCCGCCAGGATGGTATGGTTTGTATAAGCGCAGGTCTTGCTTACGACTTCCACCGCCTCGTCCATGGTAAAGCCTTTTGCGTTAAGGAGACGGATCAGTTCCGGAATGACCATAGAAGGATGCGTATCGTTGATCTGGATCACTACATGCTCGTTCAGTTTGTGAAGGTCATAGCCTTTATCCTCACACTCCTTCAGGATCAGCTGAGCGCCGCAGCTTACCATAAAATACTGCTGATAGATACGCAGTTTCCGGCCGTCGTCATCGGAATCGTCCGGGTAAAGGAACAAGGTAAGGTTTTTCTGGATCTTCTTTTTATGAAAGTCAATACTGTCTTCCGGTACAAGACTTTCGTCAATAGTATCTACATCAAAAAGATGGAGACGGTTACAGCCGGACTCGTAGCCGGGAACGTCAATATCATATAAAACAGAGTTCAGGGTAAAGTCTTTAAAGGGCACCTGGAAGGATTCCGGCTGACGGACCAGCCAGCTCTCCGGGGTGATCCAGGGATTTTTCACTTCTTTCTGTTTATGATCCTTAAACAGCTGACGGAACAGGCCGAAATGATAGTTCAGACCGATACCGTCTCCGGGAAGTCCCAGAGTTGCGATAGAATCCAGGAAGCAGGCTGCCAGACGGCCCAGACCGCCGTTTCCAAGAGAAGGCTCCAGTTCCAGTTCTTCGATCTCGCACAGCTTCTGTCCATGTTTTTCCAGGACCTTTTCCACTTCTTCATACAGTCCCAGGTTGATCAGGTTGTTGGACAGCAGTTTTCCGATAAGGAATTCTGCGGAAATATAATAGAGTTTCTTATTTCCCTGATTCTTGGGAAGCTTCTGTGTCTCTTCCTTTGTCAGGATCATTAAAGCCTGGAAAAGTTCTGCCTGGCTGCAGGTGTCCAGATTTTTTCCGAATTTTTCATTTAACAGTGTCTGTAATCTTTCTTCCATGATTTTTTCCTCCTGAAAATTTTCCTGCGGTTCCAAAATCCGCATTTCTATATAAGGGGTTACATGTTCTTTCTTTTTGCTGTGGATTCTCTTATCAAAAGCTGGCCTTCATAAATCAGCTTCCCGGGCTTTTCTTTGCCCTTGATCATATTAAAAAGCAGTCCTGCGGAAGCCTTTGCGATCTGCTCCACCGGCTGACGGATAGTAGTAAGACTCGGGATATAATAAGCTCCCATCTCCATACCGTCAAATCCTGCCACAGAGCAGTCCCCGGGAATATCTATTCCCGCTTCCTTCAGAGCCCTGCAGGCCCCTATGGCCAGAGTATCCGAAGTGGCATATAAAGCAGTAAATCGTTCTCCCTGGTCCAGAAGTTTCTTTGCCAGACGGTAGCCTGTGGCAAAAGAATACCTGTCTTCGCTGGCTTCCATGTATGCCACCAGCTCCTCCCTGAAGGGAATCCCCCGTTGTGAAAGGGCTTTCTGATATCCCATAAGTCTCAGCTTTCCGATACTCTCATCTTCTCTGGGCGCCGTAAGAAGAGCGATCCTCTCATGTCCCAGTCCCAGGAGATACTCGGTCATCTTCCGGCTCTCCTGAAAGTCATCTACAGATACCGTTCCATAACTCTGCTCCTGATCTCCATATGTACAGATAGTGCTGAGGACACAGGGTATCCCTAACTGTTCAATTTTTTCTTTTGGGTGGGAGAAATTTCCTCCCAGAAAGATCATTCCTCTGGGCTTTTTCTCTTTTGCCACATACAAAGCCACATCCAGCTCGTCATCCTGTTCCTCTACATGCTGGAGGATGCAGCTATATCCCTTCTTCTCACATTCCCTCTCCAGAACGCTTACCAGCTCTCCGAAAAAGGTATTGCCCAGGCCCTTTACCAGGACAGCAACGGCCTTAGCCTCCGACCGTTTCAAATTCCTGGCACTGTTGTTGGGGATATAGTTGGACTCTGCGATCACCCGGAGGATCTTGTCCTTGGTTTCCTGATTGATATCCGGGTGGTCATTCATAGCTCTGGATACGGTGCTTACCCCTACTCCACATTTCTTTGCTATATCTTTGATGGTCATTCCCGCCATTTTACATCCCGCCTTATTCCGGCTCCTTCAGGAGCCTCACTGTTTATCCGGAATTTCTTCCGGATCCCGATCCGGGACCATAGCCAGCGCAAACTGACAGGCCATTCTTTCAGGTCCCGGCCTATAATCTGCCGTAAAGCTTTGTCATGTCATACATTCTTCCTGTAACTTCGTGGGTGATCTGTCCTTTTAACAGTCTCCATTTCCAGTTGATACCCAGTGTGGAAGGACGGTTGATCCTTGCTTCTCCTCCCAGACATAGGAATTCCTGTATAGGAGTGATAGCCAGATCTGCCACAGAAGCCATTGCCAGTCGGATAAAATCCCAGGGCATATCTTCTTTTCTGGTATACCGGTTATTCAGATACCTTTCTGCCAGAAGTCTGTCCTCCGGAGCCATCTCGTCCAGCCAGCCCAGGATCGTATTATTATCGTGGGTTCCTGTATATACCACACAGTTATGTTCATAATTATGAGGAAGATAATCGCTTTCCTCTCTGGAATCAAAAGCAAACTGGAGCACTTTCATTCCCGGATATCCGGTATCCTTCACAAGCTGTATCACGCTTTCTGTCAGATAGCCCAGATCTTCCGCGATGATAGGCGTCTCTCCCATAGCTTTCTTCACTGCAGTAAACAGCTTCAGTCCGGGACCCTTTCTCCATTCTCCAAATTCTGCTGTTTTATCTCCATAAGGAATGGCATAATACTCATCGAATCCCCGAAAATGATCTACCCTCACTACATCATAAAGCTTATAGCAATGTTCCAGCCTGCGTATCCACCAGGCAAATCCTGTTTTTTCGTGATATTCCCAGTCATAAAGAGGATTTCCCCAAAGCTGGCCGGTAGCAGAAAACGCATCCGGCGGGCAGCCGGCTACCGCTGTGGGCGTACATTCCTCATCAAACTGGAACAGCTTTGGATCCGCCCAGGCGTCCGCGCTGTCAAAAGCCACATAAATGGGAATATCACCGATAATACGGATTCCCTGCCCGTTGGCGTATTTTTTCAATTTCGTCCACTGTTTTGTAAATTCATACTGCTGAAAGCGGATAAACTGGATCTCTTCTGCCAGCTCTTTCTTCTTTTCTTCCATTGCCTGGGGCACTCTTCTTTTTAACTGATCCGGCCACTGGATCCAACTGACGCCGCCCAGGCTGTTCTTGATCGCCATATAAAGGGCGTAGTCTTCCAGCCAGGCCTTATTCTCCTCTGTGAATGTTTCAAACCCTTCGTCAGGCACAAACCGCTCGAAGGCCTTCCTGAGGATCTTAAATCTGGAAAAATAAATCTTTTCATAATCAATAAATTCTGCGTTATCCCCGAAGTCCCAGGCGTCACATTCTTCCCTGGTGAGCAGTTTCTCTTCGATCAGCGTCTCCAGGTCGATAAAATATGGATTTCCGGCAAAGGTAGAAAAGGACTGATAGGGAGAATCCCCATATCCTGTAGGTCCCAGAGGAAGGATCTGCCAGTTCTTCTGTCCTCCTGCTTTTAACTGATCCACAAATTCATAGGCTTCCTTAGAGAAGCAGCCGATTCCATACTCAGACGGAAGGCTGGCTACCGGAAGCAGCACACCGCTTTCTCTCATGATCGATCTCCTTTTTACATTTGGCAGATCCACTGACGTCTGGAAACAGCTTCCTGCAGATGGGTCCGCCAGGTTTCTGGTAACGGTATCGGTAACGTTTCCGATATCTTCTGGAATTAATCTACCACAGGTCCTGAAAAGATTCAATAGGGGAATGTTTAACAAATTTTATGCTGGAAATTTAGTGGATATGACTGAAAGAAAAATCATAAAAGGCAGACACACCCTGCTTGTTTTGGTTTGTATCATATGATACACTTAAAAGCTACCACCCCCAGACAGGTAGAGGAAAGGGGGTGCGTCATCATGGATTTACCCTTAACATTTTTTCTCTCTGTTATGGCAAGTGTAGTCGCCTACTACATATGCAAATGGCTGGACGGAGAGAAGTAACTGGTAGTCAGCCTAGGGGCATAAGCCACCCTTCCAAAATGGAATAGAAAACCCCGGAGTCGCAACCTCCGGGGTTTTCATTTTTCGTGTCACCATGGACACCCTTAACATTTTGCCTGATTGCATTATAGCATATGATTTCTAGCATTGCAAGTATACGTGACGTCATCTCCTCCCATTTCTTCTATTAACGATGGTCAGCAGCCTGAAAAGCTGGGTAAGCGACACAGCCAGGGCCGCCACATAGGTAAGAGCCGCTGCGGTAAGCACTTTTCTTGCTCCATATAATTCTTCTCCGGTTAAGATATGTGTATTTTCCAAGGCATGGAGAGCCCGTCTGCTGGCGTCAAATTCTACCGGGAGAGTGATCAGCTGGAATAAAGTAGAAAGTCCAAAGCATAATACCCCAAGATAAGCCAGATTCCCCAGGCCCCCTCCCTCTCCTGCAAAAAGCAGACCGATCAGGATCAGGGGAATGGCCAGCCGGGAACCGATGTTTGTCACCGGGATAATGGCATTCCGTATCTTAATGGGAAGATACCCCTGGGCATACTGGATGGCATGGCCGGCCTCATGGGCCGCCACGCCGATAGCGGCTGTGGAGGTCCGGTCACAGACGCTGTCGGAAAGCCGTATGATATTAGTTCTTGGATCATAATGATCTGTAAGGCTTCCCCCTGTCTTTTCTATATGAACCTGATACACCCCGGCAGCTTCCAATACCTTTCTGGCTGCCTGGCTTCCCGAAAGGCCAAGATGGGAAAGCTGGGCGGAATATTTCTGAAATGTGGCGCTCACTCTGGCGCTGGCCCATATAGCGAAGATCACTGCAGGCAGCACCCAGAAAATGTAATAATAGTCGAAGAACATAGCAGTATTCCTTTCCGATATAGAATAATAATAGTATGTTCTTCTATGAACATTGTCATTCTAAGATTCAAATATTTTCTAAAAATAAGCCATGAAATGAGAGAAACAGATTCTATTGGCCAAAATTTTGTTGCAGACATGCGCAAAAACGGCAAAAAATTGCAGAATAGCGTGATATAATTTTTTTGTTGTCATACCCAATCCGGCAACGGAAAGGGGGTGGGAACGTGCTTGAATTTGTTGTATCTCTTCTAGTCGCAGTCGTGGGCGGTGTAGCCTGCCACTACATCACCAAATGGTTAGACGGCGATGGTCATGACAGCTAACCTCGGTTTGTTTCCGCCGTAATGGAAAAAGAAAACCCTCGGACTGCCTTCCGAGGGTTTTCACTTGGTGAGCCCGTGCTTGACTCATGTTATATCTCTTTGCCTAACGGCATTATAGCATATGCGATTTTAAAAAGCAATATTCCAAAACTATTCTTCGATTATACCGTTATCTTTCTTGCCTCATGTTCAGCCGCTACCTCCTGGGGAGTTTTCTCCCGGAGTCTTACAGCTCCATGATAATCTTTTGTGGGGATCAGATCCCCTTTTGCCAGATTTTCTTTTGCTTCTTTGATAGCCTCTGTGTACTGAGGAAGCCATTTTTCCTGAGCCACCAGCATCTCATCGATCATCTGCCATACTTCCGGAGGATTGCAGACAGCTCCTGTAAGGGGATCCATAAGGGCAGCCTGTTTCAGAAGCTTCACATCTCCGCGGACTGCCGCTTCTACAGCCAGCTTCTGAACCCAGATAGACTGAGAGCATACTGCCGCGCAGCCCCAAGGCAGATCTCCTACCTTAGGCACGCTGATCCCGTTTCCGTCCACATAGCATGGAACTTCTACCACGGATTCGTAGGGCAGATTAGTAATGCATCCCTCGTTCATCACATTAAAATGTCCCCGGTAAATTCTTCCTGTTTCCAGAGACTCTATGATATAAGAGCAGTGTTCCTTTCCTCTTTCCGAACCATCCAGCTTTTTAGGCTCTTCCTTCAGGATCTTTGGATAATCTGTTTCAAACCAGTTTCTCTCCTCTCTGGTAACCCGGAGATATCCTCCTGTTTCCCCATTGATCCAGTTATCCAGGTTGATCCAGTCTTTGATCTCTTCCGGACGTTTCCGATACCAGGCCACATACTCAGAAAGATGACCGTTGGATTCTGTGGAATAGTAGCCGAAACGTTTCAGCATGTCGATCCTTACCTTCTCTTCTTCCCGGTATTTCTCATGCTTTTCAAAGCCTTCCAGCAATTTGGGGATCATGTCTTCTCCATTATGCTTTACAGAAATGTACCAGGTCTGATGATTGATGCCGGCACAGATGATATCCAGTTCTTCTCTGGGGATTCCCAGGACCTCTGCGATCTGCATCTCTCCATGGATCTCTCCGTGGCACAGTCCTATAGTCTTTACTCCGCCGTATTTGTTACAGGCCCAGGTTGCCATAGCGTTAGGATTGGAATAATTCAGCATAATAGCTCCCGGCTCTGCCACTTCCCGGATATCCTTGCAGAAATTCAGCATTTCTGCGATCACTCTCTGGCCGTACATAATACCTCCGGTACACAGAGTATCTCCCACACATTGATCCACGCCATATTTCAATGGGATCTCAATGTCCGTCTCAAAGGCCTCCAGGCCGCCGATACGGACGCAGTTTACAATATATCTGGCGTCTTTGAAAGCCTCTCTTCTGTCTGTAGTGGCAAAAATCTTTACCGGGATACCGTTGGCGTCCAGATCCCGCTGACACAGAGCCCTGGTCTTCTCCAGATTATCCTCATTGATATCCGTAAAGGCAACTTCAATGTTATGAAATTCCGGAACTGACATAATATCCGTAAATAAAGTTCTGGCAAAAACCAGACTTCCCGCTCCGATAAAAGCAACTTTAAAACTCATGATATAACCTCCCGTTTTTTTGTTGTGTCCATTATATCTTCTGACGCCTTCCTATGTGCAACCTATTGGCTCTTTTCTTTTAAAATGCAATATATTGCCGCATTTAATTTTCTGTGCTACACTGTCTGTATAGACAACAGACCCGTCCCGGAAATTTTATCCTTAAACTATCGGGACGCATATAACAGGAGGTTTATCATTATGCCGGAAAGACAATCGCTCCGGGGAGAGATCACTGCCTTTTATGCCCTTGCTCTTCCCGAATTCCATATGCCTTTTCATGCTCACGACAGTTTTGAGATCATGTATATAACCGCAGGAACCTGCCGGATCTTCTGCGCAGATGAGACATTTCAGGCGGAACCTAATCATTTCGTATTTATAAGCGCCCGGGTTCCCCATCGGCTGGAGATCACCCCGGACCGTCCATGCTCTATTTTAAATCTGGAATTCACGGTTTCTTGTGGGGAAGGTACTTACCCTATGTCAGAACTGCTTTCCAAATGCAGGGATTTCCGGGAGTTTTGGAAGAAAATGCCGTCTTACCGATACGGCGGGGATATGCAGGATCTGGGATATGCCCTGAAAGATCTGATCTCCCACCTTCAGAAGTCACCAGACAGCGCTGATTTTCTCCTTTATCTTCTCTATTCCAGGACTATGACAGAACTGGCTTACTCCGTGATCCATGAAAAAGAAAATACCGGGCTTTATTATCTGCGGAAAGCCTGCCGTTATATAGACCAGAATATCCATGAAACCATACGCGTACCGGACCTGGCCGCCTATACCGGGATCAACAAATCCTATCTCCAGTCTCTTTTTTCCAGGATCCTGGGCTGCAGCATCATTGAATATATAAACAAAAAACGGCTGGAGGAAGCAGCCTTTCTCCTGATAAACAGTTCCATGAGCATTACAGACATCGCTTTTTCCTCCGGCTATAACAGCCGCCAGCATTTTGCCCATACTTTTGAAAAATACTATAAAACCAGTCCTCTTTCTTACCGAAAGCTCCACAAAAGACAGATGACTGCGGACACCGGACAAAATCGATATATTCTTGAAGGAGGCAGGACCTCTTATCAAAAATTAATACAATGAGCCTGCTCCGCGCCCCCTGTATGCCGCAATGGCTATTTTCAAAACAAAAGTTCACAGAATTTTCACTTGTTTTATTCGCTATATGTGTTATAATACTGATGCAACAAGGAAATGACCTTGACAACACCTATTTGTAAATGCCAGGATTGCGGCAGTAAGAGGCACAAAGCAATCCCCAGCATCAGAAGATGCAAAGAAGGCTGTCGGGCAATCAGATTTTTGGAGGAAAAGATAAATGAATACTTTAAAAGCTGAAAAAAGAGACATGGCCATCAAAGCAAAAAGATTAAGACGTGAGGGATATGTTACCGGTAATGTATTCGGTAAAGAGATTGAAGGTTCTATCCCCATTAAGATTGAAAAATCCGCAGTAGACCGTCTGCTTAAGACCAGCAACAAAGGAAGTCAGATCATGCTGGACGTAGATGGACAGCCTATGGATGTGCTGATCAAAGAGGTTGATTTTAACCCGTTAAAAGGGCAGGTAGATGAAATCGATTTCCAGGCTCTGGTAAAAGGTGAAAAAGTACATTCTGTAGCTGAAGTTGTTCTGGTAAATCACGATAAAGTTATGGGCGGCGTACTCCAGCTCCTTCTGGAAGAAATTTCATACAGAGCTCTTCCCGGCGACCTGGTAGAGAAAGTTTCCATTGATGTAGGTGACTTAAAGGTTGGGGAATCTATTAAAGTAGGCGACCTGGATATTGCCAAGAATGAAAACATCGATCTGCTTACCGATCCGGAAGCTATCGTAGTGACTGTATCAGAGTCCCACAATGATATACCGGAGGACGACAGTGAAGATGCTGATTCCGCTGAAGCCTGAAAAGGGCAAAAAGCTGAGAAAGACGTTTGACATTTTATAGAATGTTTTTAATATTGCACACCTTAAATTAAAACCTCCCAGGATCTTTTGATAAGTTCAAAGATCCTGGGAGGTTTTTCTTAGAAAATATCCAGACGATTATTTTGCCGATAACTCTCTGCCTCCTGGATCATGGGTAAAAGAGAGGTTAATTTTTCCTTGGGATCCAGGGAATTCGCTAAGAGGAAACCAAAGAAGATAAATCCTCTGTATTTTCCGTATTCATTCATGCAGCGCCGTACCTCTTCACGTATCTGTTCTTCTGTGGCATCTGTACGGCCAGGTGCGCCATTTGTATTGTAACAAAATCTGATCTGTATCATACTTTGAAGGTTTATATTGAAAATGGAGGTAGTACCCTGACAGTGATCCTACCTCCACTTTCTGATTTTCGCCTTTGCTATATCTCCTCTTTCTGCTTCCATGCCTTGATCTTTTCCAGCCGTTCTTTCACTTTTTTCTCTTCTCCCTGGACGGTGGGCTGGTAGTAGACTCTGTCTTTCAGACTATCCGGCATACACTGCATATGGGTCAGCTTCTCTTCTGTGTTATGGGCATATTCATAGCCTTTCCCATAGTTTAAATCCTTCATCAGCTTTGTGGGAGCGTTCCGAAGGACCAGGGGAACCGGTTCCGCTTTCTTATTCTTTACATCCGCCTTACCGGCCTCACAGGCTCTGTACATGGCGTTGGATTTCGGCGCCATAGACAGATACACCACTGCATGGGTCAGATGGACGTCGCACTCCGGCATTCCCAGGAAATGACAGGCCTGGTAGACAGACACTGCCAGAGGAAGGGCATGGCTGTCTGCCATTCCGATGTCCTCACTGGCAAACCGGATCAGCCGTCTTGCAATATAGAGGGGATCTTCCCCTCCCTCCAGCATCCGGCACATCCAGTACACCGCCGCATCCGGGTCGCTGTTGCGCATAGATTTATGTAAAGCAGATATCAGGTTATAATGTTCTTCCCCGGTCTTATCATATAGAAGAGATCTGCGGCTGACACACTGTTCCAGTCCCTGGTCCGTGACCAGGATCCCCTCCGGGCTGATCTCTCCGTTTAGCACTGCCATTTCCAGGGTGTTCAGAGCCGTTCTGGCGTCTCCGTTGGCAAACTCCGCTATGGCCGTAAGCTGTTCCCCGGTGATCTTTACATGCTGGTTTCCAAATCCTTTTGGACTTTCCAGGGCATGGTTTAAAAGCTTCAGCAGATCCTTTACCTCCAGGGCCTTCAGCACAAATACCTTACACCTGGAAAGGAGGGCGGAATTTACCTCAAAAGAAGGATTCTCAGTGGTAGCACCGATGAGGATGATACTGCCTTTTTCTACGAATGGAAGAAAGGCATCCTGCTGGGCTTTGTTAAAACGGTGGATCTCGTCTACAAAAAGTACGGTCCGCTGTCCCATCCTCCGGGCAAGCTCCGCCTGATTCATGACCTCCCGGATTTCCTTAATACCGCTGGTCACTGCGCTGAAATTAATAAACTGGGCCTTTGTCCTCCCGGCAATAATACTGGCTAAAGTTGTCTTTCCCACCCCGGGAGGCCCCCAGAAGATCATGGAAGAAATCTGGTCTTTTTCAATAAGCTGCCTAAGGATCTTTCCCTTTCCCAGCAGATGTTCCTGTCCTGCAAAATCCTCCAGAGAATCCGGCCGCAGTCTGGTGGCAAGGGGCGCAGACTGTTCCCGGTCGTCAAATAATGACATTTGTTCCATTTCATACACCTCACTTTCCCCTCTGCAAAGATCAAATATATTTCCTTTGCGGCAGCAGGGGAATCCTGTCTTTTATTATAGCAGTTTTTCTTTTCTCTACAACCGGCGGCACTCCTTTTTTCTGTGATATCTGCCGGAATCTTTCCGGACTTCTCAGTATTTTTTATTCAAAAACCGGATTGAACCAAAAAGGCGAAAGAATTATAATGGGGAATAGTCAAAAGGAGGAAGATACTCATGGAAGAACAAAAGACGCAGAATTCTCCTTCTGCAAAAAATACTTTTCTGGAATGTGAACGTGACATTGTTTTCATTCTGATGATGCTGGTTGCCGGATATTTCGGCGCCTTTACCTATTCTATAAGAGGAGGGGTTTTCTGTAATGCCCAGACAGGAAACTTTGTCCTTCTGGCAATGGCTCTGGGAAACGGCCGGTGGTTCCACGCCCTGTACTTTTTCATTCCTATCACCGCCTACTGTCTGGGAACCATGCTCTCAGAAGTCCTTCCCGGCTATGTAAAAAAGAGCCATCTGATACGTTGGGATACCCTGCTGATCCTTATTGAAATCCTTGTGGTGATCTTTCTTGGTTTTCTGCCGGAAAGCGCTCCGGTCCAGATCACTCAGGTACTGATCAACTTCATCTGCTCCATGCAGTACAATACCTTCCGCCAGGCAGAAGGCATTCCAATGGCCACCACCTTCTGTACCAATCACCTGCGGCAGGTAGGTATCGCTGTTACAAAATCTATCCGCCATCCCCAGGAACGGTCTTCTCATCTGCAGAGGCTGCGGACCCATGCAGTCATGCTGATCTCCTTTGTTTTCGGCGGCGTCGTCTCTACTTTCCTCTGCCGTTTTCTTCTTGGAAAGGCCATCTGGTTTTCTCTTATACCTCTGGGCTTTGTCCTGGCAGATCTCCTCTATGCAGATCTGGTAAAAGAAAAAGGGCTGCTGGATCAGATCCCCAGAGGACATTAAAAAACTTGTTTACTATAACGTCCGGTCACATTTTCCGCAATCTGCGCAGCCGTTGCAGGTCAGCCGGCTGGCGCATTCCCGGCAGGTAACCGGGTGATAATGGGGGATATAGAGATCTTCTTTGGGGATCTCATATCCCCATTCGTCTGTCAGATGAAAACATATCTCTTTTCCCTGATGATCCAGTCCCGAGCGAAAGGCCTGCTGGGACTGGATCTTTTTATTAGGAATACGGTATTTTTTCCCTTCTTTCTGCCGTCTTACAGATTCCGGAATATATGGCCGTTTCCTGCCCGCTCTAGTCGCCGCTCCACCATTTCAGCCAGGAATCCCACCAGGAGGAAGAGTTTCCTCCACTGTTATTATCATTTCTGTTTCCGCTGCTTCCATTACGGTCTCCGTCTCCATCCTGCCGGTTATTCCACCCGGAAAACAGAGAAGGTCTGTGTTCTGTACAGGTTTCCCGGGGCATATTGTCCTGGTCAAAATATTCATAGATCCGGGTGCAGCCCCTGCCTGCCAGAAGTCCGGACTCTGCGCAGACAGCTGTTCGTTCCACCGTAGAAGGCTGTTCAAAGTCTCTGTCCGGCAGGTCTTCATGGATCCGGTTCATAACGTTTCTCCAAAGGGTCCGATGGAAAGTCCGGTGAGACTGGGGAAGATCCTGGGGATCATCATATCCCGCCCAGATAGCCGCTGTATAATAAGGGGTAAAGCCTGCGAAAGTCAGGTCCCGGTAGTCATTGGCTGTTCCTGTTTTCCCAGCCTCATGCATATCTTCCAGGGCAAATCCGGTCCCGGTACCCTGGGAAACCACATCTTCCATAGCGCTGGTAAGAAGGAAAGCTGTACTCTCCTTAAACACTCTCTGCCCCTGGACCTCATTACTCAGGATCACTTTTCCATCCTGGTCCGTAACCTCTGTATAGAAAACAGGCTCCCTATACATTCCTCCACTGGCAATAGCTGCGTAGGCGGCAGTCAGTTCCAGATTGCTCACACCATTGGTGATCCCGCCCAGGGCCAGAGGCTGTATCTCATCTCTTTCCTCATCCAGGGTAGTAAATCCAAGCTTCTGAAGATAGGAAAATCCCTCTGCCGGAGTGATATCTGTAAGGACCTTTACTGCCGGTATATTATAAGAGTTCTGGATAGCCTGGCGCACAGATACAGAACCATGATACTGATTATCTGAATTGCGCAGAGGCGTACCGTCTTCATAGGAATATTCCTCATCCTTGATATGGGTAGCCAGGGTAATATCCCCCTCCTCCAGAGCTGGTCCGTATGCGGATAAGATTTTAAAAGTAGATCCCGGCTGACGATAGGTGTCGGAGGCCCGGTTCAAAGTCAGACTGGCCTCTTTTTCCCCTCTTCCTCCCACAATACCGCGTACATATCCGGTGCTCTGATCCATAACCGTCATAGCCGCCTGGGGCTGGGGGATAAACTCCATCCGCTCGCCGATGATCTTATCTTCTGATCCCAGTATGGCCTCCTTATACCGTTCTGTATATCCCTGCGCCTCCTCCTGAGCATCAAAAAGGTCCGGCATTTCTTCTCCGTTTTCCCGGAAATAGGCTTCCATCATCTCCCGGCTGTAGTTGTCCTGACTGCCGTCCCCATGTTCTACTGTCAGCGCCCAATCCAGATCAAACCGGACATAATCCGGATAATTGTCTTCCTCTTCAAATTCTTCCTCCAGGATCTCCTGGATCCGGGTGTCCTGGGTACTGTATATCCGAAGACCTCCGCTGTATACCGCATTGGCCGCCTGGGTCTGGGTATAGCCTTTTTTCTCAACTAAATCTTCCTGGACCTGGCTGATCAGCTCATCTATAAAATAGGAATATGCGCTTCCCTGCCCCTGATCCTGTCCATTCTCGGAGATTCTTGCATAGACGTCATCTGCCAGAGCCTCTTCCATCTCTTCCTGCGAGATCCATCCCTGCTCTCTCATGTAGTGCAGTACAGTCTCTCTTCTTTTGGCATTTCCTTCAGGATTCTGCCTGGGATCCCATTTTGTAGGATTCTGGGGGATCGCCGCCAGTACCGCGCATTCTGAAAGAGTCAGATCCCGGCTGTCCTTTCCAAAATAAGTCCGGGCCGCGGTCTGGATCCCATAGGCTCCGGAGCCGAAATTCACAGTATTCAAATATTCCTCCAGGATCACGCTTTTGGCATCCATCCCCTGCTCTGTAAGATATTCCTCCAGTTCCACCGCAAGCTGCTGCTCCTGGATCTTCCGCCGTACAGACTGGAAAAAATTCTCATCTGTCCAATCCGTGAATACATTATTCTTGATCAGCTGCTGGGTAATGGTGCTGGCCCCTTCCGTCTCCTGAAATCCGGAAGTTACCGTTACCGCCGCCGCCCGCAGGATCCCCCGCAGGTCGATGCCTTGATGTTCATAAAATCTGGAATCTTCAATAGCTACAATGGCATGCTGCATATCCTCCGGAATATCCTCAATAGCCACATGGATCCGGTTGCTCTGAGCCTCATTGATCTGCTGTATCTGGTTTCCCTCTGCGTCATAGACAAAACTTGCATATTTCCCAGGACCGATATTTATCTCTGAAACGTCAGGAGTATCTGCCACGATTCCTCGGTAAACGCCCACTCCAAGGCACAGACCGAGACATCCTGCGGCCAGAAGGCTGAAAAATAAAACCTTTATCGCCAGAACCATTTTCTTTCTTCTGCGAAGCCCCGGCTCCCCCGGCATCTGGTCCAGCTTCCGATAAACACTTTTCTCCCCGTAATGCTGATTTAAATCCATTTGGATCTCCCCTTATCATGCAAATGAACTCTTTAGTAGCAATAGTAGTATATCATAAGTTTTTCAGGATTCTGTAAAAGTTTCAGAAATATTTTCTCAAGATTCCTAAAAATTTTACGCCTCATTCCACGCGCAAGGCAATGAAATGAGGCGTATTGCCGTCACTAATTACTATAGCGGTTACCGGAAAGTGCCATATCGGTTACTTTCTTTTCTATAAATCTGTTTAATACTTTCTGATCAGCCAGAAGTAACTAGCTGCCAGAAGCAGCGCCGCACCGCTCCAGGCGCTGATCTCTGCATAAAAAATCCCGGTCTGTCCGATGAAAAGAGGCAGCACCATGGCCGCGCCTACCCGCATGAAAAATTCCACGATCCCGCTGACCATAGGGATGACCGTATTTCCCAACCCCTGGATCGCTGAGCGGAATACATACAACAGGTACAACACCACCAGAAATACAGCCATAAGAAACAAGTAATGATAAGCGATATCCAGCACCTGTTTGGCCTCCTGGGGATCTCCCGACACGAACAGGGAAAGTATGGCCCTTCCTCCGGTGATCATAACCAGGCCGATAGCCAGGGCAGTGAAAACCGCCATGATCCCACCGCTTTTCACGCCGGCTTTGATCCTGGGTATGTCTCCTGCTCCCAGGTTCTGGCCCACATAAGTAGTGATCGCATATCCGTAAGAAATCGCCGCCAGTTCCAGGACTCCGTAAAGTTTATTCGCTGCAGTAAATCCGGCTACAAAAAGGAATCCATATCCATTTACCACATACTGTACCACCAGGCCGCCTATAGATATGATGATATTCTGAAAAGCCAGAGGCGCTCCCAGCCCCGCCAGCTGTACAAAAAGCCCCTCTTCTCTTTGGAAGTCTTCTCTGGAGACCTTTACCGCCTCAATCTTTCTTAAGACCATAAAGCAGTAAAGGGCAGAAAATCCCTGGGCGATCACCGTAGCTCCTGCGGCTCCGGCCACTCCCCAGCCAAATCCGGCCACAAAAAGAAGATCTAATCCTACGTTGATCACCGCTGCAACGATCATAGCGATCAGCGGAGAACGTCCGTTTCCCAGCGCCCGCAGGATGGAGGCAAAGGTATTATAGGCCGCGATCACCGGGATCCCGCAGAATATGATCCTGATATAGGTCACAGACATCTCCATAACATCTGAAGGGGTATTAAGAAAGGTCAGCAACGGGACGGCTCCCACCTGACTGACCGCCAGTACGGCTATAGCGATCACCGCCATTAAGGTATAACTGCCGGCTACTGTCTGCCTCAACTCTTTTGCCTTACCTGCCCCATAATTCTGAGATGTCAGTATAGAAAATCCCTGGGCGCCGCCTGATACGATCCCCTGGACCATCCAGATGATCCAGTCGGCAGCTCCCACTGCGGCCAGAGCCTTTACCCCTACGATCTGGCCTACCACCATAGCGTCCACCATGGTATAAAACTGCTGAAAAACATTCCCTGCCATCAGGGGCAGGGCAAAAAACAAGATCAGTTTTCCCGGAGAACCGGAAGTCATATTTTTAACATTGCCGGACATACATAGATCCTTTCACATCATCTTTATCTTTTGCCAGTTATTTGATTCCGCAAAATTTCCTCTATACAGATCAGAAATATTTGCCTTTTGCTAAACTGCAATTCTTATAGTGCTATTATATCCAATGTATTTCCGAAAAACAATGATATTCGCAAAAATAGGAGCCGCCGTATGAAGATCGGGAATATATTAAAATTCCTGACATATGTTCCATACGGCAACTCCTGAATATATATAAAGTTATACTGTGGTTTTTATATTTTCAGACACCTGCAGATATCTTATTCTACATCTTTTAATGCATCTAAATTTTCTTCTCCTGTCCGAACCTTTACTACCTGCTGTACATTATATACGAATATCTTTCCGTCTCCCACATGGCCAGTGTAAAGGGTCTTCTTGGCAGTCTCAATGACTTTGCTCACTGGGATATTTCCCACGATAACTTCCACTTTAACTTTAGGAAGCACTGTGGCATCCACTTCTACACCTCTGTACTTTTCTCCGGCGCCTTTCTGGATCCCGCATCCCATAACCCGGGTAACCGTCATACCGGTTACTCCCAGTTCATTTAACGCGTTCTTCAGCCGTTCATATCTGGAAAGCCGTGCAATGATCA
>ERZ1090879.520-NODE-520-length-23929-cov-6.500503_pt1 | contig 23929 bp, 13 predicted proteins | sample MGYA00478472_ERZ1090879 | MGnify/ENA primary metagenome ERZ1090879 (study PRJEB33644, sample SAMEA5815723) | chicken gut metagenome | biome: Chicken; feature: Gastrointestinal Tract; material: Caecum | place: Ireland | collected 2019-01-01 | study: A study of the... | reverse complement strand
GGCCAAAGATGATTTCATTTAGCAATTTATGCTAAATTCTGACAGTTTATTCTGTAATTGGTTTTAGTGAAAATTGAGTGATATACTTTTCACACAAATGCGGCAAGGGTAAGTTGCGCTCTCTGCGTGAAATTTCCTCCGCATGCGTGCATTGTCAAAAAATTTGCGCATTATGCGCAAAGAGAAAAATATAAGGAGCAGAAAAAGATGGATCTTGTAAAGAACTTTTTCAAACGGAAAAGCTACGGGTTCTATGTATCGCTCGCCGTTATCGTAATGACGATAATCACGATGTCCGTTTATTCGGCGTCGTACGGCATGATAGACAGGTACATGTCCTGGGCGGCTATCGGCGTCATGGTAGCCGGCATGGTTGTCGGACTCGCACTCTCCGTTCTGAACCTTGGCGAATGGGGCGCCGCCGTTATGGCGATATGCAACTTCGTCGGACTTATGCAGTACATAACCAAGATATATAACTATGTTGTAGTCGTTCTTGTCGGCATCGACGTTAACACGCTCAGCACTCAGTTTATAGCTTGCACGGTATGCTTTGCCATACTCATTGTACTCAGCATAGCCAACGTATTCTTTAAGCAGGAAAAGAAGAAGGAGGAAGTTGCAGCATGAAACTCGATAAGACTGTAAGAATTAAGCTGCAGAAGGCAGCAATAGTTGTCACCGGCGTCGTTTTCGGCGTTATGATGACGGCTACGCCCATTCTGTGGGATAATGAAAGCACTATAACGGGCGCTCTCGGCCAGACCGACGCGATAATCGAACAGGGCGATACGTCCGAATACACTGCCGATGAGCTTGAATACTACAAGTCCTCATACGACAGCATAAAGGAAGTCGTTTATAACGGTTTCCAGATTCAGGAGCAGGAGCAGGCAGAAGGCACCGTTCTTTTAAAGAATGACAACGATGCCCTTCCTCTCAAAAAGGGAGCAAACGTAAGTCTCTTCGGCGTTACGTCCGCGTCTCCTTTCTATGGCGCATCCGGTTCGGGCGGCATCGATACCAAGGAAGCGATAAGCTGGTACGATGCATTCCGCGGCTATGAACATTCTGACGCCAATAACCCCGCTCAGAAGGTCATGACGCCTGGCGGCCGCATGAATATCAATGAAAAGCTTGCAACCGATTATCAGAACTGGATTACAAAGGACGCTGCAGGTTATAACGCAGCATACGTTCCTTCCAGCAGCGTCAGCTCGGTAAACATCGGCGATGTTCCCTGGAGTGAAGTAGAAAAATCGGAAGGCTATAAGGATGTTGCAAATTACGGCGATGCAGCCGTCTACATAATCAAGCGTACCGGCGGCGAAGGTTACGACCTTCCTGCAACCAGCGGTGCGGATGCTCAGTACGGCAACGAGAACAACCAGTATGTATCCACCAACGATGGTACAAACGGCGACTATCTCCAGCTCAGCCCTACCGAAATTTCCGTGCTCAACGGCCTCAAACAGCTCAAGGCTGCTGGTACTATAAAGAAGATAGTGCTTATCCTCAATATGGCAAGCACCATTCAGCTTGACTTCCTCAAAGCCAACACCTACGACATAGATGCCTGCCTCTGGACCGGCTCTGTAGGTGAAGTTGGTACGGTAGCTGTTGCAAAACTGCTTACCGGCGAATACAATTTCAGCGGCGGCGCATCTTCCACGCTGTGGGCAAACCACCTGCTCAACCCCGTAAACAACAACTTCATGGACCAGAACTATTTCTTCACCTATGAAGACGCTTACGACGGCGCTAAAGTGTATGACCAGGCCAACGTTGCCCTCACTTCCCAGTATCAGTCTTCCTTCACGACCTACACCGTATACCAGGAAGGCATGTACCTCGGTTATCGTTATACCGAAACCAGGTATGAGGACTATGTTGCAAACCGCGCCAAGGTCGGCGATTATGACTACGACGAAGTAGTTGCTTATCCCTTCGGTTACGGCCTTTCCTACACCACATTTGAATTCTCTGATTTCTCTGCGGTAAAGGATGGCGATCATTACAATGTATCCGTAACAGTTACCAACAACGGTGACGTTGCCGGCAAGACCCCCGTGCAGATTTATATCTCCAAGCCCTATGACACATATGCTCAGCAGAACGAAGTACAGGTTCCCAGCGTTGAGCTTGTTGATTTCGGCAAGACGGGCGAACTTGCTCCCGGCGCACATGAAACCGTAAATATTCAGGTTGATGAAGATCTTTTCGCTTCCTATGACGCAAACGGCGCAAAGACCTACATAACCATGGACGGTAACTATTATCTCATTGCTGCACAGAACGCTCATGAAGCAGTGAACAACCTGCTTGCAGCAAAGGGTTACACTCCTGCAAATACCGATAACAGAATGGATGCTGCAGGCGATACCGATCTTGTCAAGAGCTTCAGATATCAGTTTGACGACAAGACCTTCTCGGTAACGGATGCAGGCGACTATTCTGTAACCATTACCAACAAGTTTGACTTTGCCGATATAAACAAGTACAGCGGCAGGGGCGACAACAGCGTTGAATATTACAGCCGCGACAACTGGGAAGCAGTTCCCATGCTCGAGCGCAATTCCGCAGGCAAACTCGTTAAACATAATGCTGTTCTCACTATGACCCAGCAGATGGTTGACGAAATGAAGAATCAGATGGATGCAGGCTATATGATAAAGCCTGATGATGTGGAATATCCTACATATGGCGCAGATAACGGCGTTAAGCTGCTCGACCTTATGAAGGATAAGACCGATCCCATGAGCGTTGACTACAACGATACTCTTTGGGACAGCCTTCTTGACCAGCTTACCTGGGATGAGACGGTAGAACTTCTTTCCAACGGCAGACATAAGACCATATACGTTGAATCCGTTCAGAAGCCTTCCACGGGTGATGAAAACGGTCCTAACGGTTTCAGACAGACTTACAAAGTTAAGTCCGAAGGCAGCCGTTGGTCCGGTCCCACCAACCCCTATGCAGAGCGTGCAGGCGGTTTCGATTCTGAAGGTAACTACATCCCCGATCCCGATATTAAATCCGGTTACACCACCACAGGTTTCTCCTCCAACGGTGTCCTTGCTTCCACTTTCAACAAAGAGCTTGCAAAGAAAGTAGGCGAGCAGATTGGTGAAGAGGGCTTATGGGCAGGCCAGGCAGGCCTTCTCGGTATAGGTCTCAACATCCTGCGCAGCCCCTATGCAGGTCGTACCGCTGAATATTACAGCGAATGCGGCACGCTTTCCGGTCTCATCGGTGCACCTGAAGTTGCAGGTATCGAGTCCAAGGGCGTTCACTGCTTCATCAAGCACGCAGCTATGAACGAGTGCGAAACCGCTCGTCACGGCGTCAACACCTGGGCTACCGAACAGTCCATGCGTGAAATTTACTTCCGTCCCTTCGAAATGGGTATTGTAGACGGCGGTTCGTTCGCAGTAATGACCTCCTTCTCCCGTATGGGTACTCAGGCTGTTGCTAACTGCGTTGAGTTCACGCAGTGGCTCCGCAACGAATGCGGCCTTAAGGGTATAGTTGAAACCGACTGCGCAGGCGATATGACCGATGGTTCGCACGGCGAAGCATACGTATCCCGTATCGTAAACGTATACACCGGAGCAACTGACCTTAACGAGTACAACTATGGTGACGGCGTTGCAGATTACACCGGCAGCTCCTACAACTACGATTACTTTGCACCTGACAGTTCGCACGGCAATTTCGGTAAGCTTGGCCAGGCTATGAGAGAAGCTGCAAAGAGAATTCTCTATCATACCCTTACTTCCAATGCGATGAACAGCTACTCCTCCAACACCATAATAACGCGCGTAACTCCTCCTTGGGAGACCGCAGTTATCGCTGTTGACGTAGTATTCGGCGTACTGCTTGTTGCATCGGCTGGTTGGTTCATCACCACAACCGTGCTTGACATCGTTAAAAAGCGCAAGGGTCAGGCGTAAACAAGACATAACAGCATATGAAAGCTGAACATTGATTGCACGGAGAGTGCGGAAACCGTTATCGGTTTTCGCACTCTTCTTTTTTGTGTATGGCGCTGATTGCATTGCGGGGAGGGGGAGGGGTACTTTTTCTGTCGGGATAAATTTCTTATGTTAAAATTTTTTGCTGTCATATGATGAACTGATATGAACATAATGCACAAATTTTATCGGACAGAATCAGCGAGGTTGGATTTGAATGGATGAACTGGCAAAATTTTTGTAAGAAATGCTCACTTTTTATACAAATTTTGCTATTGATTTTTATTATGACATAGGTTGTAATTGTATCAGATATCAAGATACAATATCCCTGCAAAACAAAGAATTCTGCTGTCTGGCTTGAATTTTTTGTAAACCTATTCTCTGTAAAAAAATGCCGTCCGCTTTTATAAAGCGGGCGGCGTATCCACGTATACAGAAGGATGCTTGAATGAATTGGGCCGCATATATGCCGCAACTATTACATCAGCTCGTGTATAAATTCACAGCTTCGCGGCATAATAAATACACTTCGCTAAAAAATTTTGCGGCATGCGGGTAAGAATCAGTGGACGCATTCAGCGGACTGAAAATAAATACAATTTTCCATGCGGCTTGTCCGCACGGAAAGGAGGAAAGGTGAAAACAAATATCAGGAAGCTGTCGGTGCTTATATCCTGCTTCGGCGCGGTTGCGGCGATTGCAAGCCTTTCGGCGTGCAGTATGCTGATAAACGCTGTTGAAGGCAACGGTTCAGGTTCCGACGGCGGAAACACGTCCAACGGCACATACAAATTAGATGTAGCCGCTATGGACCCCGAATGGGCGGACAAGGTTGTCGACAGTTCGCTGTGGCGTACCACGGCAAACATTGACGCCTATGCCGAAGATATTCTCGTTCTCAATGACGACGGCACCTATGCGCTCACCAAGGAGATGGGCGCGGGTCCTGACGCCGTAGGCCGTTGGAGTTCGGATGGCGGCGTAAACGACAACAACTTCAACAGGTACACCTATTACGGTACGTATACCAAGGCTGCGGACGGCGTGACGGTCACCCTCTCAGAGTGCACCAGCATTCAGGTTGAGGTGGATGTATTCAATATGTCGCTCGGCTATGACCTCGGCAACTATGAAATTGCCGATACGGGCATCATTACCGACCTTGACTTCGGCGCGGGTACTTGCGGCGGAGAAAAGGTAGTGGACCTTATGTACGGTCCCTATATAGTTGACAGCGGCAAGGGCAACTGCTCGCAGGTCGTAAAGCTTGGCAGCGGCACTTTCACGTTCAGCGAGGAGGAGGCTGAAACTCCCGACGAGGAAGTTCCCGATACCAGACCCGGCTACGCATTCACTGCGGTTGCAACGCCTCCCGCAGAAGAGGGCGGCGAGGCCTCTCAGCCCAACAGCGAGATAACCTTTACCGTATATACCGATGGCACTTATACATTTGCCTGGGCGGCGAATAAGGTGACCGACAGCGGCACATACGTCTGGGACAGACAGAAGGAGACGCTCACGCTGACCAAACCCGACGATAAGTCCACAACGCAGACCATAACTGCGAAAGACGGTAAGCTGAACTTCACCTATTATTACAGTGCAAGCAACCAGCTCTTCCAGTCCTATGAGGGCTCTGTTGACGATATGGAAGCCGTAATATGCGAAATGGTATATGAGATGATGCCCACGACTGACGGCAACATATCGCTCAATCTGTACGGCGACCACACCTATACTTACACGGACGCAAAGGCGGGTGTGAGGGAGACGGGTACCTATGACTGGAACGTGGACGAAACTCTGCTCACGCTCACCACGCCCGCAGGCAAGGAAGTTGCCTCTGCTCTGCAGGACGGCATGGCCAACGTGTTGTATGTGGCATATACCTCGGGCAATTCCTCGCAGATATTCCTCGGCTCCATTGCTGCAATGGAGAGGGATGTGCCTTCTGCAAGGGCGGTATACAAGTTCATAGGCGTAGGCGAACAGCACTCTTCCGAGTATTCGTTCGTGCTGTACAACAATATGACGTACAGCTTCAACGATGACCAGCACGGCGTAAGCGAGCAGGGTACGTGGACGTTTGTAAACGGCGTTCTCGCGCTTACATACCCCGGCACTATAACCAATAAATTCGGGTATGTAATGGACGGTTACAAGGTATCGGAGGACGGTATAGTATCGTTCACCTATTATTATTCGGTAACCGAGATGCTCAAACAGACGTTTGAAGGCAACTTCGCCGACCTTGCGGTAGCTGTGGCAAGTTTCGGCCTTGCGGACGAAGTTTACAAATTCGAGTGCACCAAAAACGAGGATAAGCTCTACGACTTCATTCTGTACGATAGCGGCGCTTATTGCTTTGCCGATAATCAGCACGGCGTGTATGAGTATGGCACGTGGATGTATTCAGACGGTACGCTCTCCGTAACATATCACGGCACCATAACCAACAAACTTGGCTATGTGTTCGGCGAATATGCAGTGGCGGCTGACGGTACTATAACCTTCACATATTACTATTCTGCAACCGAACAGCTCAGCCAGCCCTATAAGGGCAACAAGGCCGAGCTTGAAATAGCGCTAGCAAAGCACGGCTATGCTGAAGAGATATACAAGTTCACTGGCACAAAAAATAATGCCTATGACTTCATACTCTATTCAAACGGCGTTTACTGCTTTGCGGACAACCAGCACGGCGTATTCGAGTACGGTACGTGGACCTATGCGGACGGCGCGCTTGCCGTAACGTATCCCGGCACAATAGCCAACAAACTCGGCTATGTGTTCGGCGAATATGCGGTGACTGACGACACGATATCGTTTACGTATTACTATTCCGTAACGGAACAGCTCAACCAGCCCTATGCGGGCAGCAAGACGGAACTTGAAATAGCGCTTGCCAAGTATGGCTACGCCGAGCAGCTGTACAAGTTTGTCGGCCAGAGGAATACCGCCTACGACTTCATACTCTATTCAAACGGTGTTTACTGCTTTGCTGACAACCAGCACGGCGTGTATGAGTATGGCACGTGGACGTATTCAGACGGTACGCTCTCCGTAACATATCACGGCGCCATAAAAAACAAATTCGGCTATGTGTTCGGCGAATATGCGGTGACTGACGACACGATATCGTTTACGTATTATTATTCCGTAACCGAACAGCTCAGCCAGCCCTATGCGGGCAGCAAGGCGGAGCTTGAAGCGGCTATAAACTCAGCGGCGGACGGCGCACAGAGCGGTGCTGCCGCAGACGGACAGGATTAAGGAGGTGGGCAGCATGAAACAGAATAATTTTGGTCGCATGCGCGTTGCTGGCAGAATACTCTCCATGATATTCGCCTTTACGCTTGCCGCAGGCTGTGCGGCGGGCAGCATGCTTGAAGCCAACGCCGATCAGGTGAACAACTTCCTCGGCACAAGAACTACTGCCACCAAGGGCAACGGCGATTACGAGGCTTTCACGCCCGATGAAAAGTATCTCAACAGCGATGGCTCTGCCAATACCGATGCGCTTGTAGCCGCTCATATAGATATGGGCACGCGCATTGCGGAGGAGGGCTCCGTACTTCTTAAAAACAAGGACAATGCGGCTCTTCCCCTTGCGGGAACGGAGAACGTTACGCTTATGGGCTACCGCAGCACGGCGGCCTATGCGGTGTACGGCATGGATATAGGCTCCCCCGAAGAGGCCAGCCAGAATGTAAGTTTCAAGGATGCGCTCACCTCGGCAGGTTTCAAAGTGAATAACGTTGTCTGCTCCGCGTACGACACCGTCTCCGCTACTGATGCCTATACCGCCAAGGATAAGAACAGACTTGCGGGCACGGGCTATTATGTGGAGTCGATAACCTCGGCAAACCGCTACAATGTGGCAGAACCTTCCATAGATGAAATAAAAACCAGCGCGGGCGAGCAGGCGTTCAACGACAGTATCAGGCAGTATAAGGATGCGGGCATAGTCGTGCTCGGCAGACCCTCTTCGGAGCAGGGCGACTACTATACGGGCGATAACGGAAGGGACGCTGCGGCCTTCTCGCAGTCAAAGACGAAGAACGTTTTAAGCCTTTCCGACGGCGAGCGCGCACTCATTGAATTCGCAAAGCAGAATTTCGATAAGGTTGTGGTTGTGCTCACAACCGCCAACCCCATGGAGCTCAGCGAACTCGAGGCCGATGAAGGCGTAGACGCCATACTCTGGGCGGGTTACCCCGGCAACTATGGTTTCTACGGCGTTGCCAACATACTTGCAGGCAAGGCCAATCCCTCGGGCAGACTGGCAGATACGTTCGCGGCGGACACGGCTTCCACGCCCGCAATGCAGAACTACGGTCTTTACCTCTACACCAACGGCAGCAGTCTGAGCGGCTCTAACGGGCTCAACTCCAACGACTACTACGGCGGCGCATATATCGTGCACGCGGAGGGCATTTACAGCGGATATAAGTACTACGAAACCCGCTATGAGGACACTGTGCTCAGTCAGGGCAATGCAACCTCTGGCACGGGCATAGGCGGATACAATACCACGGGCGCGTGGAACTATGCGGACGAGGTAACCTATTCGTTCGGTTACGGTCTTTCGTATACCACGTTCACCCAGACGATAACGGATGTCGAATTCTCCCCCGACAACAGAACGGCGACTGTCAGCGTGGCCGTAAAGAACGATGGCGACGTTGACGGCAAGAGCGTAATTCAGATATACGGCCAGAGCCCTTACACGCAGTACGACAAGGATAACGGCGTGGAAAAGGCCTCCGTACAGCTGCTTGCATACGACAAGGTGGAAGTAGCCGCGGGTGCAACCGTGAACGTGGATGTGGAGGTGGATATGCAGTATCTCGCCTCGTACGACAGTAAGGTTGCCAAATCCTATATAATGGAGCAGGCGGACGGCTACTACTTTGCGCTCGGCTGCAACTCCCAGTCGGAGGGTGCACACGCCGCAATAAACAACATACTTGCCGCAAAGGCGGAGGATGGCGCGGTTATAGATACCTCCAAGATGGACGAAACGGGCAATGCGGACGCAGTCTATAAGTTCAGATGGACGGCGGCGGAGGATACCTTCGCCACATCGGAGGCGGGTGCAACCATAACCAACCAGCTGGACGATATGGACTACAACTACTATCAGAAGGACACCGTGCAGTACCTTTCGCGCAGCAACTGGCAGTCCTCCTGGCCCAAGAGCTATACTGGTCTTTCGGTGGTTACCACGACCGATATGCTCAAGTATCTCACCAATGACTTCCACACCACAACCGATACAGATACGGAAGGCATTGTGTTCGGCGCAGAGGGTGAAACCAACTTCACCGATATGTTCCTGTCCGACTTCAACGATGAAAGGTGGAGCGGAGTGATTGATAAAATCACGTTGGAAAATGCCGTAAGATTTACTGCAAGCGGCAACAGAACTTTCCAGCAGATGGACGAAGTTTACTTCCTCAGCGGCAACTCCTACGTTGAAAACGGTTCGGTAGGCATTCAGAAGACGTTTTCCCAGCAGTCGGATATGAACGCTCCCTGGTACGTTGACCCCACTGATGAGAACGCAGGCTTCTACTGCAACTCCTTCGGCGGCGCAACGCTTATGGCCTCCACGTGGAGCAAACAGCTCATGGAGGAGATGGGCGAGCTCTGGGGCAACGACGCATTGTTTGTAAATATCCCCATGGTATGGGCTCCCAGCATAAACATGCACCGCACACCCTACAACGGACGCAACGGCGAGTACTATTCGGAGGACGGCGTTCTCAGCGGATATACTGCGCTCAGCGTAGGCTCGGGCGCAATATCCAAGGGCCTCATAACTTCCATAAAGCACTTCGCCTTCAACGAGCAGGAGACGGCGCGCAACGGCATATCCACATATATGAATGAACAGACCGCGCGCGAGGGCGAACTCCGCGGCTTCCAGATAGCGCTTGAAGGCTACAAGAATGCCGAAGGCAAGCGCGTATCCGTACTCGGCATAATGACGGGTTACAACCGCGCAGGCGCAATATATGCGGGCGCGCACCGGGGGCTTATGCAGGGCATACTCCGCGACGAATGGGATTTCAACGGATATGTCACCAGCGACCTTGCCCAGTCGGGCAGCACGTATATGCCCTATATAGAGAGCATACTTGCGGGCACGACAAACTTCGATACGGCTATAAATAACGACAGCACCGTATGGCGCATAAGCGTTGCCGACCTCGTTGAAGAGGTTAGCGGCGATGCCGAAGTGCTCAGGGCGCTCAAAGAAGACCTTCATTATTCTCTGTGGGCATTCTCGCAGAGCAACCTCGCCAACTGGATGACCGATACCACGCGCGTGGTATGGGTATGGAACTGGTGGCGCGGCGCGTACATCGGCACGGAAATTGTCAGCGGCATACTTGTAGCCGCGGGCGTGGTGATGTATATTTACGCCGTTGCAATAGGTCCCTGGCGCGAGGATAAAAAGAATCGTCTTGCCGCGCAGGCGGAAAGGAGTGAAAAACAATGAAGTCAGCTTATGCCATAAAGAGAAACGGTAACGGCACGGCGCTTTTGCTCCTGCCCATAATACTTGCCGCAGCTGCGGAAATCCTTGCATTTTTCAGCTCGCGTGCAAACAGTACCTACCCCATAACCTCGCTTGATACCGTAATGTTCCTTACCGAATTTGCCGTAGGCATACTCGTTATAATCTACGTTTTAAGCTTTATTTTAAAGGGTACGGCCTGCATGGTTGCGTTCGACGCCCTCCGCGGCGTGGCCGTTGCGCTGCTGTGCATATGCATTTACACCGTGCTTGAAGAGCGTGCCACGCTCATGGGCTATGTGTGGTTCTCCGACCTTGAAAGCGGCAACGCAAACTCTGTAAGCGCGCTCAACCTCGGCGTAGCCTCTGCGGCTCTGTATGTGGGTTCGGTAATTCTGCTTGCCGTGACGGGCGCGGTTGAGTTTATCTCTGCCAAAAAGGTAAAGCGCACGCGCGAAGTCGTGCAGGCGGAAATTGACGAGCTCAACAAGGAACTCGCTTCAATGAAGTAATTGATGTGCGTACAGACGCACGAAAAAAATAAAAAAGCGACAGCTTCGCGCTGTCGCTTTTTTTATGTGGTTTTTGCGTTAATTGAGCCATATGTGCGGCTCAATTGTGTGTTGCGGTCGTTTGGCTGATGTGGCGGTTTTAACGTCAAAAAATCAGATAGTTGCGCCATATATGCGGGGCAATTATCTTTTTATGCGGCATTTTTGTTGTAACTGTGTTCAAGAGTAATCTGTTGTTCGCGCTTTTTGAGTATGCGCGGCGACATGACAAAAAATGTTGTGGCCGTGGTTATGCCCGCAATTATGTCGGCAATGCCTTCGCTGTAATATACGCCTGCAGAGCCCGCAAACAGCGGCAGAATAAAGCACAGCGGAATGAGCAGTATTACCTTTCTCAGGCAGGCTAAAAATATGGAAATTTTTGCCTGGTTGAGGGCGACAAATACGTTCTGCAACGTCATCTGTGCAAAAAAGAATACCGTGCCCATCATAAAGTACGGCGTGTATTTTTTAATCAGCTCCATAACGGAAGGGCTTGCGCTGAACATATATCCGTATATCTGCGGAACGAGCAGGGATATAAGCCACACGGTTGTGCTTACGCAAAGCGCAACAATGCTAACAATTTTGACGGCCTTTTTTATTCGTGCGGAATTGCCCGCGCCGTAGTTGTAGCTTACAAGCGGCTGTACGCCCGTTCCAAGGCCGTTCAGCGGCATGCATACCATCTGGTTTGCGCTCAGCATAATGGTAAGTGCGGCCGTGTAGTCGCTGTCGTTGCCGGAATAGTGTTTTAAGTTGACGTTGAATACAATCTGAATGGCGCTTTCGGTGACGGACATTATAAACGGCGAAAGTCCGAGTATGAGTATGCGCCCAGCAGTCTTCGGGCTTATGCGGAAAAATTCTTTGCGGAAGCGGAACCGCGTTTTCTTGCCTGAAAAGAAGATTATCACCCACGCGGCGGAAACTCCCTGGGAAATGATTGTCGCCAGAGCCGCGCCCTTTACGCCCATATTCAGCGCGAATATGAACAGCGGGTCAAGGCCTATGTTAAGCACTGCGCCTATCGCAACCGTGGCCATCGATGTAAAACTGAATCCCTGCGCCGTTATGAACGGATTCAGACCGAGGGAAATCATGACGAACAGCGTGCCCGCGCCGTATATGAACAGATAGTCGCTTGCGTATTCAAAGCTGGAATCGGGCGCGCCGAACAGCTTTAAAATGGGGTCGCCCGCCGAAAGTATTACGGCGGTAAGCGCAACGCCGAAAATAAGCAGCAGTACAAAGCCGTTGTTGAATACGCGCTCTGCCTCGTCGCGCTTGTTTTCGCCGAGGAATATGCTTGCAAGCGGCGCGCCGCCCATGCCCACAATGTTGCTGAACGCGCTGAGTATAAGCGTTACGGGCAGAGCAACGCCAAGGCCGGCAAGCGCGTCCGTGCCTGTCTTGGGTATGCCGCCTACGTACATTCTGTCAACTAAATTATATAAAAGGTTTATCACCTGCGCAACAACTGCGGGCGCGGCCAGCTTTGCTACCAGTCTGCCTACGGGGCCGTTGCCCAGGTCCATAGTTTTTGATGCCATAATCGCTCTCTTGTTTTCCGTATAGGTGCAATTATATCACCGCGGCAACGTTAAGTCAAAGAGTTTTCCTCTGTATGCATAAGCTGCGGGCGGACTGAATTTTTCAGTCCGCCCGCAGCGTTGATTTATTCAAAATGAAGTTTGCTTACGGGGTAGTACTTTGCAAGTCCGCCTGAAGATGTCTCGCGGTAGCTGTTCAGAAGGTCGCGTCCCGTGTTGTACATTGTCTTTACAATTAAATCAAAACTTATCTTGCGCGAATCTGCAAGGAAATTTGCAAGGCTGAGCGCGTTTATCGCCCTCATGGCGGCAACGGCGTTGCGCTCTATGCAGGGTATCTGCACAAGTCCCGCAATCGGGTCGCACGTAAGGCCCAGATGGTGTTCCATTGCAACTTCGGCCGCATAGTCAATCTGCGAAAGGTCCATTTCAAACAGCTCTGCAAGCGCTGCCGCCGCCATGGAGCAGGCCGAACCTATCTCTGCCTGACAGCCGCATTCCGCACCGCTTATGGAGGCGTTTGTCTTTATTACGTTGCCTATAATTCCGCCCGCCGCTAAGGCGTGCACAATCTGCTCGTCGGAAAAGCCGCGCGTCTGCTGCATATAGTACAGCACGCTGGGCACAACGCCGCTGCTGCCGCAGGTCGGCGCGGTAACTATCACTCCGCCCGATGCGTTCTGTTCGCTCACGGCAAACGCGTAGGAGCAGACCAATCTGTTTTCCCGTGTCTGTGCGGACTCGTCTATGTGGTGCTGTGTGAACAGATGGTGTGCGCGGCGCTGTGTTCCGAGGCAGCCGGGCAGAACGCCCGTCGTTGCAAGTCCTTCACGTATGGAGGCCTTCATCTGATTCCACACTTTTTCAAGGTAGTCAAAAATTTCTTCGCCCTCGCACTCAAAGGTGTACTGCCACAGCCGTATTCCCTTTTCGTTGCAGTAGGCCGTAATTTCGTCAAAGGTGGAAAGAGGGTAAACAGTATTGTCAATTCCCGTGTTGGAGTCTGGTTCGCCCTCAATTCTTATCGTGCCGCCGCCGATGCTGTAAAAGCGCGTCTTTGCAAGTACCTTGCCGCCCTTTACTGCCTCTATGTCCATAGTGTTGGGATGGACGGGGCAGGGAGTGGTGGTATCGAATATCACTTCGCAGTTGAAGGGCGCAAGCGTCTTTTTAATCACAACGTCGGTATTGTGTCCCTTTCCCGTCAGTGCAAGCGAGCCGTACAGAGTGACCACAAATTTATCTGCGTCCGGCCAGCGCGATTTCATAAGTTTTGAAGCCCTTTCAGGGCCTATCGTGTGCGAGCTTGAAGGACCGCGACCGATTTTGTATAATTCTTTCAGCGACTGCATTTTTATCTCCGTGAGAAAGCTTTTCTGCAAATTCTTACTCGGAATATTATATCCCGCGCCGCCGCATAAGTCAACGGTATGAACGCTGTTTGTTGTGCGCTGCGCACAATAAATACTTCTGCCCGCAATAAGGCCTGATTATGGCTTTGAATTATAAGTTTCTGACATTGAAACTTTGTAAAACAAAAAGCATAGGCCCCCGAAACAAGTTTCGGGGGCCTGTGCTTAAAAACTTTTAATAGGGAGGAAAATTTTAACGCTTCAAAGGCGTATCTTTTTAAATTCATCAAGCGGCTTTAAAAATATGTTTCGGCGGCTTGTTGCCTTTTGAGTCACTCCATTGCCGAGCAGGTCACATTTTAGTGATAAAGCAGCAATCAGGTCATTGTTTATGCCTGAATCTTCTTCCCGAAGATTCTTTTTAAATAATCAGTAAATTTTTTACGGAGTATTTTAATTAAACTGTAAAAATTTTACATTTAAACTTATTGCCTGCAACAGTAAAAGCTTTTTATGAGGGCGGCAATTATTTCTGCCAGCTCTGCGTTTCGGAATGAACGTGCAGTTTGTAAGCGGGGTCGGGTTTGTCAACCTTGTGCAGAACGCATTCGTCGTGGCAGTCACCGCTTACGGCGCGCAGTTCGTTGTTTGCTTCAAGTGCAATCTTGAACAGGAATATGTGTCCGTCCTTGATTTTTCTGCATTCAACTTTCTTGCCGTTATTGTAAAGCTCTACATTGCCGCAGTTGGTGTAAACCTTGACGGTGGTAGTGCCGCCCGTACGGTTTGCAAAGCGCTTGCCTGCGATGTGTACAAACTTTTCGTCGCTCCAGTATGCTTTATAGATGTAGAAGCTGTCCTTTCTCGTCTTTCTGTCAAAGGTAACAAGGCCTTTGTGGTTCATGCCGGGTTCGCCGCCCTGGTTTCTTGCATCGGCGGCAAAGTCAAACATGTTCCATACGTACGTGCCCCACATATAGGGGTGACGGTTGAAGCAGCGAAGCATGAATTCGTGGTAGCTTGCCTGATATTCTTCAGAGTTGTCGCCGCGTCTGGGATGTTTGGAGTGAAGGTTGGGCATGCATTCCGCGCCGTACTCCGAGTAGCCGAGGCAACGGTTGGGATAGAGCATATGGAACAGCGAAATCCATATATCGTTGAGGAAGAAACCGGGAACGTACCATCCGAGGTAAAGGTTCCAGGCAACCACGTCGGTGATGTGCGCCGTCTTGTTCATGGGGCCTGCCATTGCAAATACCGCAAGGGTGGTAAGGCGGGTGGGGTCAAGCTGATGAACGAGGTCGTTGAGCTTTTTGTGGAACTCAAGCATATCCTTTTTGTGCTTGCCGTACATCGTGATTTCGTTGGAAATGCCCCACATAACTATGCATGCGTGGTTGTACTGCTGATATACAAGCTCTTTCATCTGCGATTCGGCATTGGCGTTGGCCTCGGGCATATGGCGGGAAATATAGGGGATTTCCGCCCATACTACAAGGCCTGCCTCGTCGCAGAGGTCATAAAAGTAATCGTCGTGCTGGTAGTGCGCAAGACGCAGAGTGTTGGCGCCTATCTCTTTGATGATGGCGATATCCTCTTCGTGCATTGCCTTGGTGAGAGCGTTGCCTATGCCGGGTCTGTCCTGATGTCTGCATACGCCGCGAAGGGGATAAACTCTGCCGTTTAATATGAAGCCCTTTTTCGGGTCTATGGAGAAGCTTCTGAAGCCGAACTTCTTTTCAAGTCTGTCAACTTCAACGCCGTTTACGGAAAGGGTCGCCGTAGCGCTGTAAAGGTAGGGGTCTTTTATGCCGTCCCAGAGGTGAGCGTTTTCTACGGTGAGCGTTTCGCCGTTCTTGCCCTCGGCAACAATCTTGCCTTCGGCGTCTTTTATAATAACTTTAACTTCGCCCTCGCCGCTTACGTATGCGTCAACTTTAACCGTGCATTCCTTGTCAGCCTTGGGGGTGATGGCTATGCCGGGCGCACCGAAGAAATCAAGGTCGAAGTGGTTTTTGTTAACTGTGATGAGGTTTACGTCACGGTATATGCCGCCGTAAAATGTAAAGTCTGCCGTCTGGGGGTATACTTTCTCCGTCTTGCTGTTGTCAACGTAAACAAGCAGTTCGTTGTCAGATTCAAGCAGGTCGGTTATGTCTGCGCGGAAGGTGGAGTAGCCGCCGTCGTGCGTGCATACCTCTTTTTTGTTGAGCAGAACGCGCGCGGAGGAGTTGACGCCCTTGAATTCAAGGTAAACTCTTTCGTCCTCGCCTTTTGCGGGTGCGGCAAAGTGCTTTACGAAAAGGCAGGTGCCCCTGTAATAGTCGCCGCCGCCGTCCTGACCGTCCTTACCGTTCCAGGTAAAGGGAAGGTCGAGCTGAACGCCTTCGGCAACGTCGGCCTGATCGGGTGCCACGTTCGCCTTTATAAATTTCCAGTCGGGGTTGATGTTGACTACTGTTCTCATTATTCTCCTCCGATGCACAGCGCGTTGCGCATATGCTTTATTCATCTTGTTATATAAATTGTATACCCTGGCATGCAAAATATCAATAGCATAAATTTTTAAAAATATTGCGTTTTTTACATATTTTGTGTTTTTCGCACACGTCAGCTTTTTGCAAAACGATGTGTGATTTTTTTGTGCAAAACAGAAAAATTTATGTTGGTTGCGCAATATGTGCGGGGCAATTGAAGAAAAACAAGGCTGCCGCGTATGGTTGGAGTGTTGGCTGCAGAGTAGTTGACCTGTTTTGCGTTTGACGACTGCACAGACGTTCAGTTTTTGGGATACGTATGTAAATGCGCAGTGGCTGAGGGTATGGCGGCATGTTTATAGTACGCAGCGTCATTTGAAGCATTGAATTATTTGGACTTTTTGTCAACCTGTCATAACAGATTATTCTTTTGGCTGAGTTTGTATGAAAAGGGCATAATAAAGGGCGGAGCTGAATGCTCCGCCCGTGTATTTAATTAAATTGACCCGCATATATGGCGCAAATACCGACTTTCAGCTTGTTTACGCGTTGTCGTCGGGGAAGGGATTGTTCTTAAGCAGTTTTTGGTAAGCCCTGAAAAATGTGGAGTAATTTGCAAATCCCACTTTTTCTGCCGCCTCGCACTTTTTCGTCCCGTTGAGAATGAGTGAATGGGCGAAGAGTACCTTCTTTGAGCGTATGTACTGCATTACCGGAATCTTCATGTATTTTTTGAACTCGTTGCAGATGTACGACTTGGAAAAGAGAAATGCAGATGCCAGCGAATCGAGCGTTATGCTCTCCGTGATGTGCGAATCGACGTAGGTGATTATCTTGTCGATAAATTCGTTGGTGTTCTGTCTTTCCGAACTTGCCGCACGGTTCATGAATACAAGCAGTTTGCACAGCTCGCCCGAAAAAAGAGTGTTCGTCTCTTCGGGCGTAAAGTTTTCTTCGTAGCCGTCAAGTCCTTTGATTATGTCGCCGTAGCTGTCCGAAGGGGCAAAGAAAGGGGCGTGCGCGAACAGACTGGTTTTAAGGTATTCGGGAATCAGCAGTTCGGGGAATTTAAGCACGTATCTTTCGTAGGGAGATTGGGAAAGATTTACCGTGGCAAAATGGTACTTGCCCGGCGCGATGAAAACAAGGTCGCCCGGTCCAAGCCTGCGCGTTTCCGACTCCACTGTATAGGTAACGTCGCCGCTTACAAGGTAAAGCATTTCCGCAAAAGCGTGCATATGTTTGAAATATTCCTCCGTAGGAGAGGAACAAGCATCTATTTTGTGTGCAAAATCAAGATTGCCATATGTAAAACTGAACATTGTATAAATATTGTAACACATATATGTTGAAAATGCAATGCTTTAAACTTTTTTTGCAATAAAATTTATGGTTTTTACATAATTTGTTAAAAACGCAATATTTTAAAGCGAAATTTGCAATTGCGTTTCAGAATATTTGTTGTATAATGAAAACGATGACTTTGATGCGGCAAAAATTGATAATTGCCGCAAATATTCAAAAAAGGAGCGAAGATGATGGAGAAAACAAACAAAAAAAGCATCTTTGAAAATCCGCTTTTTTCGACCAAAGTCAAGTCGGCTAACGTCAAGCCGCCCGAACTTTTAATCGGCTATTTCTTGGGCCCGTTCGGCGCGTTGCTTGCAAGCGGTATTTTCACGAACTTTTTGAACAGGTATTGGACAGACGTATTGTTTGCCAATTACAGGGTTGAGACGGTTGTAGACGGCGAAACCGTAATGCAGCTTCCCGCAGGCTCGCCTATCGCGACATTCCTGTCGCTGCTGCCGCTGATTTCAACTATACTGATAGTGGCGGGCAACCTGCTTGTAGGTCAGCTGATAGAGCGCACCAAGACCCGTGCCGGCAAGGCAAGGCCCTGGATGCTTCTCTCTTCATTACTGCTGGCAATCGGCTGTATCGTGCTCTTTATAGCGCCGATGGGCAACGGAACAGATACACCCGTACTCACAATGGTGCTCACGGCTATCGCGTATAACGTATATTATGCGATTGCATATCCCATGTACAACACGGCAAACAGCACGCTCGTTCCCGTATCTACCCGCAACAGCTCGCAGCGCGGACTGATTGCATCGTTCACCAACTTCGCTCATCTCGGCGTTATGGGTGCGGGCGGCATGGTATTCCCCGCAATAGTAAGCTTGTTCCTCGGCGGTTGGGACAACCCCAACTTCACCGGTTGGACCGTTACATTCATTGTAATAGGCATAGTAAGTTTCCTTTTCGTTGTGCTTCAGTACTATTTCACTCGCGAAAGGGTAACCGAAGAATCTTTCCATCTGGAAAATCAGGACGCCCCCAAAAAGTCGATAAGCATCGGCATGCAGTTCAAGGGCGTCGGCACGGATGCGTTCTGGTGGATAATCATTATATTCTACCTGATTTTCCAGTTCTCCGGCTCGCTTAAAAACATGTCGTGTAACTACTTCACGGTAGCTCAGTACGGCAAAGATTTCGGTAACTACGCAAATACGATTATAAACGTACTCGGCGCAGTTCCCATGGCAATAGCAATGGCGTTCATATGGCCGCTCTCCCGCAAGTACGGTAAGCGTCTCGTGGTTATGGTAGGCCTTCTCATAGGCGCCGTAGGCGGCATTATCGCAGGTATCTGGGCGGACGTATTCCCCGTAGTATGCGTAGGCGTAGCGCTCAAGAGCTTCGGCTCCTCGCCCGCTTGCTATATGATACTTGCCATGATATCGGACGTTCTCGACCACATAGAGGCCAAGCACGGATATCGTTGCGACGGTCTTACAATGAGTATATACAGCTCCATAATGGCAGCGACCACGCCTCTTGCACAGGCATTCTTCAACCTCATAACCAATGCTGGTGCAAACGCTACGATGGTTACCGTATGCTATATATGGATTGAAACGGGCGTATACATCGCTTGTGCCGTTCTCATGCTTTTCTTCATCGTTGAAAAGTATCTCAAGTCCGACAGAGTTCAGATACTTGAACGTCAGAAGGCTGAGGCGCTTGCCGCAGGCATAGAGTGGGTTGAACCCGAAGTAAGGCTCCGCCGCGAACAGGAAGAGGCTGAAAGGCTTTCCGAAGAAGCGCGCAAGATGGAGCTTAAAGCAAGATGCGAAAAGAAGGGCCTTTCCTACGAAGAAGAAGAGGCTAAATATCAGGCAAAAATGGAAGAAAAGCGCCGCGCGGCAGAAGCAAAGAAGGCTGCAAAGGCTGCTAAGTCCAACAAGAAAGAAGGAGAATAATTTCTATGAAGATGACGTTTCGCTGGTACGGCGAAAAGGACTGCATACCTCTGAATTACATCAAACAGATTCAGGGTATGACGGGTGTTGTCACCGCGGTTTACGATGAACCCGTTGGTGCGGTATGGAGTATGGATAAGCTTCTCCGTCTCAAAGAGCTGAGCAACAATGCCGGCCTCGAGATGGAAGTTATAGAATCTGTCCCCGTGCATGAAGATATCAAACTCGGTAAGCCCACAAGGGATAAGTACATTGAGGCTTACAAGCAGAACATTATCAATTGCGGCAAGGCGGGCGTAAAGTGCATATGCTACAACTTCATGCCCGTGTTCGACTGGTTCCGCACCAATCTTTATTTCAAACACAGCGACGGTTCCACGTCCCTTTCCTACAGCGAAGCCGATTTTTCCAAGCTCGATAAGCACAATCTGCGCCTTCCCGGCTGGGATGAGAGCTACACTCCCGACCAGCTCAACGGCCTGCTGAAGGAATACGAGGGAATGACGCACGAAAAGTTGTTCGAAAACTTTGTTTACTTCCTCAATGCCGTAATGCCCGCATGCGACGAGGCTGACGTCAACCTTGCCGTACATCCCGATGATCCCCCCTGGGATATCTTTGGTCTGCCCAGAATAGTGGGCAGGGAAGAGGACTACGACAGACTGTTCGCCGCAGTACCCAACAAGCACAACGGCATAACGTTCTGCACGGGTTCGCTCGGCGCAGGCAGATTCAACGATCTGCCCAAGATGGCGGCCAAGTACGCAAAGCGCATATATTTTGCACATTTAAGACAGCTCAAGTACACGTCCGATACCGATTTCTTTGAAAACGGACATATGACGTGCTGCGGCAACGTAGACGTATACGCAATCGTCAAAGCGCTCGTTGAGAACGGATTTGAAGGTTATGTTCGTCCCGACCACGGCAGGAATGTATGGGGCGAGGATGCAAAGCCCGGCTACGGCCTGTTCGACAGAGCCATGGGCGCATGCTATCTCAGCGGACTGTTCGAAGCAGTTGAAAAAGACCTTAAAGGCTAAATTAAAGAGATTAACAAGGAGGCATATATTATGCAGTTACCTATAATGGTTGAAGATTTAAAAGGTAAGGTGGCAGTTGTCACCGGTGCGGGCGGCATTATCTGCTCCGAACTTTCAAGGGCACTCGCAGCCGCAGGCGCAAAGGTTGCTCTTCTGGACAGGTCGCTTGAAAAGGCAGAAGCTGCAGCAGAAGAAATCAGAAAGGAAGGCGGCATTGCAAAGGGTTATTTTGCAAACGTTCTCGACCTCAAAGTACTTGAAGATTGCAGACAGCAGGTATTAAAGGACCTCGGTCCCTGCGATATACTTATCAACGGTGCAGGCGGCAACAACCCCAAGGCCCAGACAGATAAGGAATATTTCGAACTCGGCGACGAGGACAACAACGAAATCAAAACGTTCTTCAACCTCAGCGACGAAGGCATTCAGTTTGTATTCAACCTCAACTACCTCGGTACGCTTATGCCCACCCAGGTATTCGCGCGCGACATGATCGGCAGAAAGGGATGCAACATTCTCAACATCTCTTCCATGAACGCATTCACCCCGCTCACCAAAATCCCCGCATACTCTGCGGCTAAGGCAGCGGTTTCCAACTTCACGCAGTGGCTTGCCGTACACTTCTCCAAGGTCGGCATCCGCGTAAACGCAATTGCACCCGGATTCCTTTCCACGGCGCAGAACAAATCTCTTCTCTGGAATCCCGATGGCACGCCTACGGCGCGCACCGGCAAGATTATCGCCGGCACACCTATGGGCAGATTCGGTGAGCCTGAAGAACTCGTAGGTTCTACGCTCTTCCTCGTAAGCGACAAGGCCGCAGGCTTCATTACCGGTGTGGTTCTTCCCATCGATGGCGGTTTCTCTGCTTACAGCGGTGTTTAATCGCAAGGAACAAGGAATGGATTAAAAGACAATTGCGGCCACAGTATGCCGCAATTAAGGTGCATTTACTCAATTAAAATACACCCCATCAACTGAGTTTTTACTATTTTTCTCCATTCATCGCAAATGCCGTGTACGCCTTCGTGCGTACGCGGCATTTGCTGTATTTTTACCCTTTAAATAAACATATGTTCAATAATGTAAAGGGTACATTTTTCCGAAAGTCAGATTTTTTATTGTGTGGAAAAATGGCTGTTGCAAAAAAAATGCATTAAAACAAGCCAAAATCGTCTATGAGGCAGGACGGTAGATGAGGCGGAGCGCAATAAAAAACAGCTGTAAAATGCGGACTGTAAATATTGTACGCGGGGCGCTGAAAAGATGTCGGCGGGATAAAATGTTACTTGTTATCAGCGCGATTGAAATATTGTAATTTTGCAATAATTTGCCGAAAGTGTGTAAATCCTATTGACAACGTAGGAATTTCTTTCTATAATTATATCATACTAAACAGGTAGGAATTTAAAGCGTGCATACGGATGCTGTTCAGCCTTTTCGGTAAGTGCATAACGCATGCCAAAAAGGGCAATAACTTCCGCGACGCTTAAATATTCACATAAGGTGTACTAACTTGGATTTCTCTGAAAAAGTATATGCAGATAATGCGGCAACCACCAAAATGAGCAAAACCGCCATTGAAGCTATGTTGCCGTTCTTTGATGAGTATTATGGCAACCCTTCGTCGCTGTACGAACTGGGACAGGCCTCCAAGGAGGCGCTTGAAGCTGCACGTGCAGACATTGCCGCCTGCCTCGGTGCAGAGCCTTCTGAAATTTATTTCACATCCTGCGGCAGCGAAAGCGATAACCAGGCTATACGTTCCGCAGCCCATCTCGGCGCACTCAAGGGTAAAAAGCACATCATTTCCACGGCTTTTGAACATCACGCCGTACTTCACACGCTCAAACGCCTTGAAAAGGAAGAGGGCTTTGAAGTAACGCTGTTGGACGTTCACTCTGACGGCCTTGTTACCGCAGAGCAGGTAAAGGAGGCCATACGCCCCGATACCTGCCTTGTAACCATAATGTTTGCCAACAACGAAATAGGTACCGTTCAGCCCATAAAGGAAATCGGCGAGGTCTGTCGTGCGGCGGGCGTACCTTTCCATACTGACGCCGTGCAGGCGGTAGGTCATATTCCCGTAAACGTAAAGGAGCAGAACATTGATATGCTCTCGCTCTCGGCGCATAAATTCCACGGCCCCAAGGGTACGGGCGCGCTCTATTGCCGCAAGGGGATGAGACTTCTTCCCTTTATCGATGGCGGCGCGCAGGAGCGTGGCAAACGTGCAGGCACGGAGAACGTGGCGGAAATAGTTGCAATGGCCGCCGCTATGAAGGAGGCCTGCGCCAATATGCCTCAGAACTCGGCAAAACTCATAAAGCTGCGCGATAAAATAATTGCAGGACTTACAAAAATTCCTCATTCCCGTCTGAACGGCAGTATGGAACATCACCTTCCCGGCACTATAAATATGTGCTTTGAGGGCATTGAGGGCGAAGGACTTCTGCTTCACCTCGATGACAAGGGTATATGCGCATCGTCGGGTTCGGCCTGCACTTCAGGTTCGCTTGACCCCTCTCACGTGCTCCTTGCAATAGGACTTCCCCACGAGGTTGCGCACGGTTCGCTCAGAATCAGCCTTTCCGAATACAACACCGAAGAGGACGCCGACAGAATTATCAAGGCCGTTCCCGAAGTGGTTGAGTATCTGCGCAACATGTCCCCCGTATGGAAGGAACTTGAAAGCGGCGAAAGGAAACATCTCATATAATTGCGGCGGCAACACAGACCGTGTCCGCAACCTGAAATAAAGTTACGTTCCGTGCATAACGTGCGGAGGAGCAGAAAATGACGCCGCAACGGCGGCAACCAATTTAAAATTCAGCTTTTCAAAGAGGTAATATTATGGCTTTATACAGCGAAAAAGTTATGGACCATTTCAGAAATCCCCGCAATGTAGGCGAAATTCCCGATGCTGACGGTATCGGCGAGGTAGGCAATGCCCGCTGCGGCGATATAATGAAGATATATCTTAAAATAAAGGACGGCATAATAGAGGACGTCAAATTCAATACGTTCGGTTGCGGCAGTGCAATCGCATCCAGCTCCATGGCAACGGAGCTCATAAAGGGCAAGCCGCTTTCGCAGGCGCTTGAGCTCACCAACAAGGCTGTTGCCGAGGCTTTGGACGGACTTCCCGCACACAAGATGCACTGCTCCGTGCTTGCAGAAG